>JAESFG010000451.1_pt1 | contig 33700 bp, 23 predicted proteins | sample 9269371 | NCBI WGS metagenome assembly JAESFG01 (sample SAMN14506227, study PRJNA617093) | algae metagenome | isolation source: Aetokthonos hydrillicola CCALA 1050 (B3-Florida) and co-occurring... | place: USA: South Carolina | collected 2013-01-01 | reverse complement strand
ACCGCAAATGGGGCATGGGGCATGGGGCATGGGGCATGGGGCATTGGGCATGGGGCATGGGGCATGGGGCATTGGGCATGGGGCATGGGGCATGGGGCATGGGGCATGGGGCATGGGGCATGGGGCATGAGTCTTGGGTGGTGTTTTTTTTCAACGGCGAAATTATCTATGCCCAAAAAGTTGATAAAAATAAAAATTTATCCCAGATCAGTGACAATTTGCGTCATCACAACGTCAATCTACAAATAGAGGAAATACCATTTGCTGCCTTGGGTTTACTGAATTTACCAGAGTATGATTATCTGTGGGTGCTTTTAAAAAAGAATGTTATTAAACCATCACAAGCTCGTCGTATCATCCACAGTTTGGTCTATGAGACTGTTTTTGACCTGCTAAATCTACGCTATGGTAATTTTATTTTCCAGCAAGGTTTTGCTCTTGCGCCTCATCTGACTACTTTGAAGATTGCCCCTACTCTGACCAAAATTATTAAACAGGTTCAAGAGTGGAAGCTATTGTATCCACATATCCAGTCTGCTGACCAGTTTCCTGTACTTGCTGATCTAGCAGAGCTACGTTCCTCACTACCGGCAATAACACTGAATAAGCTACAGCAGTGGACAGATGGCAAAACATCACTGCGTCAATTATCTCGCTATCTTAACCGAGATATATTGACTGTTGCCAAGGCAATATATCCGTATATACAACAGGGTTTGATGGAACTAGTTTACCTTGACACAGACGAACAAGACTTGTTGCTAGATCGGGACACTAGCCAAAAGGCAAGCATAGTGTGTATTGATCACCAAACGACATCTTGTGAAGCTATCAAATCTATTTTGCTCTCAAAAGGGTACGACGCGATCGCCATCCATAACCCGTTAGAAGCGCTTGGTGTTGTGTTTCAAATGAAACCTGATTTAATTTTATGCAACGCTGCCATGCCAGAATTAGACGGGTACGAGATTTGTGCAATGCTTCGGCAGTCTAGAGCCTTTCGGCTAGTACCAATTATTATGCTTACTGGTGAAGGGGATTTGCTCGAGGAAGCCAGAGCAAGAATGGTAGGCGCAACAGATTATTTGACAAAACCTTTTGACGAGACACAGTTACTCGTACTAGTAGAGAACTATCTTGACAAAACGTATTATCCAGGTGAAAAACCAAACACTTGTTGATCCGAGGTTATATGGAGTAAAAAGTATTATCACAAAACCAACGTTATGAAGGGATAGAATTAATTTATACAATAAATGCTGGCAGAGAAATCAGGGAACATTCCTATATGGAAGATCTACATCAGGAGGTATATAAACATTGTATGAGTACAGTTCTGATCGTGGAAGACAGTATTGCACAACGGGAGATGATTACAGATCTCCTAAAAGCGAGTGGTCTAACAGTCGCCCATGCTACCGATGGAGTAGAAGCACTAGAAGCAATTCAAACTGCACCTCCAGATTTGGTTGTATTAGATATTGTCATGCCTCGGATGAACGGTTATGAAGTTTGCCGTCGGTTAAAATCCGACCCGAAAACCCAAAATGTCCCCGTAGTTATGTGTTCTTCCAAAGGAGAAGAATTTGATCGTTACTGGGGGATGAAGCAGGGTGCAGACGCATACATAGCAAAACCGTTTCAACCCACCGAGCTGGTAGGAACAGTCAAACAATTACTGCGAGGATAAGGATGAACATAAAATGACTAGCAAACCGGACTTTTTTGGTGGTAGTGGACAAGACCACTTCCGTCCTGAACTACGAGTAGAAAGTCCAGAAGGTGAGTTATATTTGAGGTTTTACATTCCTTCTAATCAGGAGTTTGCACTACTAGCTACCGGTATTCGAGAAGTTATTCAACTAAGTCCTGATAGAATCACTCCTATTCCTAATGCTTCGCCTTTACTTTTGGGTACCCTAAATTTACGAGGTCGAGTTATTTGGGTGGCTGATTTGGGTCAATTTTTAGGAGAAGCAACTGCTTTAAACACTGATCGAGCAGAAATTTCAGTGATTGCTATTCAAGAGCAAGACACTACAGTGGGCTTGGCAGTAGAAGAAATTGGGGGAATGGACTGGTTAGATGTACAGCATCTGATACCATCAACTCATGTGCCAGATGCGATGGCTCCCTTTTTAAAGGGAGAGTGGTTAGTAGATGCAAATAAAAATCAGTATCTACGACTGCTTGATCAGACAGCAATTTTACGAAGTGCGCGGTGGGCAGGATAAAATTGGGAGACAGGAAATGGCAGCAAGTATAGATGATTACGAGCAGACATATCAACAGGCTTATAAAGCCTACATACAAAGAAACTACGAACAAGCGGCGGCCTTAATTAACCAGGCAGTGATTTCTTTGCCCAACGATCCTAATACCCATTTATTAAGGGGTCACATCTACAACGTTTTACAGCAGTATGACACAGCCAGAGAAGAATATCAAAAAGTTCTGGAGCTAACAGCAGATCCAGAAATTAGTGATTTTGCCAAAAATGGATTGGAGAACATTAGCCAATACGAAGCGCAATTCAGTAAAGTTGATGAAGTAAGTGATTATGAGGAAGTCAATTCACCAGATATCACTGAAACTCTATTTACCAAAGAACAAGAATCGCAAGATTTAGGAACCATTAATGGCAAAAAAGATGTCAAAAAAATTGATGATGTATCTAGTCAATTTGATATGCCCACAGACATTACTGTGGGACCTTTAATATCAAAATCTGGAGAAAATCCTTTTGTTTTACATCAATTGGATGAAACTAATAACGGGCATGCAGCAGAATTAGAGTTTCCACATTTTCTTGAAGAAGATATCAGAGGTACTGCTTTTCAAGAATCAAAAAACGATGATAACTTCGTAGCACCATTTTCTCAGAGCGAAAATCATCTGTCTTCCACAGAACAAAGCTTCTCGGAACAAAGTTATGAAGATTTGAACTCAAATTTTGAAGATGAAACTTTAGTGATAGAAGAAAAGGCAACAAAGACTCTTTTAACCGATCAGCAAGAGTTGTCTTTTGAACAAAACAGCTATTTATCGCAAGATGTAGAGCATTTAGAGGAACCTAGAGAAATTCAAGATTACGTTTCAGAGGAGCAGGACTTCAAAAAAACATCTAATTCAAGGATGTATATTGAAGATTCTTCATCTTTAGATACCGATTTTTCATGGCAACAACAGCAGAGATTCTCAAAGTCTAGAAATAACCACACTAACTTCGATAGCGACGACAGTTTAAGTTTGAAAAGATTTGACTCTGGTTTCATATCACAAGAGTTATCTCACGATGAAGACACAAGCAGTCTAATAACTGAAAATCTTTCTCAGAGCAGCAATATAGAGTTTTTAGAAGACTTCGACGAATTTGACGATTTAGGACAAATTCCTGGATTTGATATTACCGGCGATTCTTCGTTTGGTGACTCACAGCTACACTCTAACTCTCGAGCAATCAAAGAGAGTAAAATTTTACAGAGTGAAGCGAGTGACTATCGTGATGCAGAACTGTTCAGTATAACCGGCTCACAAGAAGCGGTTCCGGTTTTTACTCAACCACCCCACGTCTCGAAAATAGAACCTCAAGTCTCAGTTGAACAAGGGCTGCTGGCACCACTGGAAAATGCTCCTCTCGAGAAAAAACAATGGTTGGTCGCTGGTGCTGTAGGCATCGTCTCAGCGATAGTTGTAGCTACAGTCAGCTTTATCTCAGCTAACTTGTCCCCACCCCATCAACGTGAGTCAGTGCGGAATACAGGGTGGGCAATGGCACTAGCAGCAGGATTGAGCGGTTTTGCTACCACAGGCTTAATGGGTAGTGTAACAGTACGGCAAATTCGCCGCACAACTAAAGATCTGCAAGCACAATTTGATGCTGTACGTCAAGGCAATCTTAATGTCCAAGCCACGGTATATTCAGAAGATGAATTTGGGCAGTTAGCAACTGGCTTTAATGAAATGGCTCGTGTTATTTTTACAACAACAAATGAAGCAACACGTAAAGCCCAAGAAATGGAGGAATCGAAAGAAAACCTTCAACGCCAAGTGATTCGCCTATTAGACGATGTAGAAGGAGCCGCTAGGGGAGATTTGACAGTGCAAGCAGAGGTAACAGCTGACGTACTTGGGGCTGTTGCTGATGCTTTTAACCTGACAATTCAAAACCTGCGAGATATCGTGCAACAGGTAAAAGTAGCAGCTAGAGACGTAACTAAGGGGGCAACTAATTCAGAAACCTTTGCTAGGGCTTTATCTAGTGATGCTTTACGACAAGCAGAAGAGTTGGGGCTAACGCTTAATTCAGTACAAGTTATGACTGACTCGATCCAAAGGGTAGCCGAAGCAGCGCGGGAGGCAGAAGCTGTAGCTCGTGATGCTAGTGCGTTTGCTCTTAAGGGTGGGGATGCAGTGGAGAATACAGTGGCAGGGATCTTAGAAATTCGGGAAACTGTTGCTGAAACAACACGCAAAGTAAAACGGCTGGCAGAATCTTCCCAAGAAATCTCTAAAATCGTCGCATTAATTTCTCAAATAGCTTCTAGGACAAATTTGTTAGCACTTAATGCTAGTATTGAGGCGGCACGTGCTGGAGAAGCTGGACGAGGCTTTGCGATTGTCGCAGATGAAGTACGCCAGTTGGCGGATAAATCTGCTAAATCGTTGAAGGAAATTGAACAAATTGTTATGCAGATCCAGAGCGAAACAGGTTCAGTAATGACCGCTATGGAAGAAGGCACACAACAAGTCATACAAGGTACAAGATTAGCGGAAGAAGCTAAGCGATCGCTAGAAAATATCATTCAAGTAGCAAAGCGCATTGATATTCTAGTTCGCTCAATTACCACGGATACAGTCGAACAAACTGAAACTTCCCGCGCTGTGGCGCAGGTAATGCAATCAGTGGAACTGACTGCCCAAGACACATCTCAGGAAGCACAAAGAGTTTCCGGTGCTTTACAACACTTAGTAGGTGTGTCCCGTGACTTGATTGCTTCCGTAGAACGTTTCCGGGTAGAAACTGCGGAAACAACAAGGTAACCGCCCGCCCTGCGGGAAGTCAAAAGTCAAAACAACGGTAAGCTTAATTTATCACTGACTTTTACTAATAGCGCTTTGCTTTAATTAAACAGCTAATAACTTAACAACTAACTTTGACTATGCTGCCACAACAACAACAGCGCATTTTAGGTTACTTTATAGAGGAAGCAAAAGACCACCTGAATACAATTGAACAGGGGTTGTTGAGTCTTCAGAGTACCCTGAACGACCCGGAGATGCTTAATGAAGTTTTCCGGGCGGCTCACTCTATTAAAGGAGGAGCTGCAATGCTTGGGTTGAGTAGCATTCAGCACACATCTCACCGTCTGGAAGACTGCTTCAAAGTTTTAAAAGAACACCCAGTTAAGGTTGACCAAAAGCTAGAGTCTTTGTTTCTTGGGGTATCTGATACCTTGAAAGCGTTGTTAGAACATTTACAGCAACCTTTTGGATTGACCGAACAAGCAGCTAACGATTTAATGTCAGAAGCAGAACCAGTATTCCAGTGGTTGCACGAGCATTTAGAAGAACTGGTACAACAAGGAGGTAGACAAGTATCAATAAGTACAGTTGCTGAGGAGAAAAAAACAAGCAATCAAGTGGATACGCCTTCCACAATCGTATCGTCTGTGAACGAGCCCGCACACCAATCTGTAGCTTCTTTATCTTCACAAACTGATACAAAGCAACAGGTTCAAGCTCAAGTTATACAAATACTTAGAGAAATGTTGCAATTGTTTAAGCAATCAGCAACGCCTGAAACACGACGGAACTTGGAAGAGTGTTGTCAAAAACTAGCTCAGCTTGGTGAAGAATTAAATTGGTTAAATTGGTCTAATTTGTGCCGTAAAGCTGCAAGTGCGATCGCGAATACTGAAAACACGTATCTCACCTTAGCAAAAACTGTTATTACAGACATCAAACAATCCTTAGAATTAGTTTTAGCAGACAAGGAAGGCGAAATTGTAATTAGTAAGCAACTCGAATCCCTGATCCCCGCACCAGAAATTGAATTGTTAGAGATTGATTTAGTAGAGGAACCGAGTCAGATTACAGCAGAATCTTTAAAAATATCAGACGAAACTCCACTTTTTAGCACAGCCGACTCTCTAACCGAAGAGCAAACCGTTTCTGAAACAAAGCAAGAAGAAGATGTCCTCGAACCGGCTGTTCCTGCAATCGTTATAGAGCTTGAACCAGAAGACTGTATTAGTAATTTAACGGAGCTATCCTTTACATTTGATACTGACAACACAGAAAAAGAAGACGAGCCACTTTTTGCTGGTATTATTGGTGATCACAATCCTCCTGAGGTGGGAAGAGATGAATTAAATAGTCTTGCTGATCTGTTTGAAGGTGAAACTCCAGATCTCGAGATAACCTGGGAGCAAGTGGAAATCCTAGATATGTCCACTGGTATGGACTTGGGGATTGATTTAAGTAATAGCGATACCAAAAATACTGATAGCGAATTTGAATTTTTATTTGAACAAGAAACGAATCCTAGTTCTAATAAAACAGATGAACAAAATAACGAGCTTACTCTTGTAGAGTTGTTTGGTGACGACTTCCTAGAACAAGAAGATTCGGAAAATGAAAATCAATCAGTTCCAGAGTTGGTTATTGAGTTTAGTTATGACAATCAAGTCGCTCAAGAAAAAGCGTCTTTGGTATTGAACAATGAAAACATTGAAGATAATAAATTACCCATAAAAGAAGTTGAACAGCAAGAAAAGAAAGTAGATAAACGTTCAAATTCAGACAATCTTATTGTTTCACCAAAAGATGAAATTTCTTCTTTAGATGATCTATTCGTTAAAAATCCAGAAGAAGACCTAGCATTGCTCGAGAGCGAGGTATCATCGACTAATCTATTGGATACTTTTGCGACAACAAAAGATCATATATCATCTATACCAGAAGATACTGAGTACCATTTTTGGGAGCAGCAAAGTCCACAAGAGAGTCAGCAAGAAGAGCTTTCTCCATTAATTGAGGAAGATGTAGCAAAATCTTTAGACGACATTCTGAATGCTGCGGCAGCTTATGACAATATTTTTGGTGATATTACAGAGCCTATATCTTCGACTGAACAAAGTTTGAACTTGGAACAACTGGATATTAACTTGCAGTCAGAAGAACAGCTAAATTTGATGTTCTTAGAAAATGCTGACCATGATCTATTTGGGGAATTAGCACCAACAGATTCAGAAATTACTTCAAATATTGAACATGGCGAACTATATCCTGATGTTCTTAACCTTCCCCAACAGCAAAGCAATCATCTTCAGTCTGGAAATGAGCCAACAGACTTCTCACCAGAAGCTTTAGAGTTGACGCCAGAGTTTACAAATTCGGTTAGTCTTCTTAAGGTAGAAAGCAAGCAGCCTTCGCCTGTCGTGGCTGAGGATACAGCGGCAGAACACTCAGATAATTTTACTATACACAGTCCTTTTATAGCCATAGAACGTGATCTCGCAGACGAATTATTTAGCACAGAAGCTTCATCAAATATAACTTTTACAGATGAACATCCCTTCCATGACCGTGAAGAGCTTGTAGACACAGAAACAATCAATAATTTGCAGGCAGTATTTGATTTCACAGAAACTACTGCTCCTGAAATTATCAAGCAATCACAAGATTTAAAACAGGATTTTCATGATGATTTATTGTTAGAAGACGATGAGATAAAAGCAGAAGAGGAATTATTTAATAATACGGATAATTTAGATACTTACACACAAGATTTTTCATTAAATGAATTTGACGAGTCGATAGAGAGTTTACTAAATCTTGTTGATGCTGAATCTGGTTCGCTGAATTTCTTATCGGAAGCATCAGTAAGTGAAGTTGCAAAAGTGGTCGAACCCGAAAATTACGATTCACCAAGCAATCAAACAACAAATTCAGAAATTGTAGAAAATGAAGATGCTGTATTGTCCTATCTAGAAGCACAAGCAGATAGAATAGAACACGGAGAACCAATAGACAATCTAGATGAATTTGCCAAACTGGATGAGTTGTTAAACTTAGAAATAGCATCACCTAAACGAGATGTTTCTTTACCAAATCAAGAAATAGCAGCTTTAGAAGAATTACTAAGTTTAATACCAAATCAAATTGAATCAGAAAACCAGGTTCAACCAACTGTTTCAAAAGGAGACATTAACGATCAATTTAAGGAATTGGTCGAGATGGTAAAAGGAGATTTACAACCACGTTCTCCTGCTAACCGGACTCCCAGATTTGAACAACTGATGAAGGTTCCAGTTAAGCATTTGGACGATCTCAGCAATTTGGTTGGGGAATTGGTTGTAAACCGTAACACCTTGGAACAGGATCAAGAACGCCTACGACAATCTCTAGATAATTTGCTCACTCAGGTGCAACAGTTATCGGACGTAGGCACAAGGATGCAGGAGTTGTATGAGCGATCGCTATTAGAAGCATCTCTACTAGCTAGCCGCAAAAATTATGGACTTGGAACTCACGCGGAAACAGACAGGGGTTTTTCTGAACTAGAAATGGATCGGTTTACTCCCTTTCATACCTTGTCTCAGGAAATGATTGAACTAATTGTACGGGTGCGTGAGTCAGCGAGTGATATAGACTTTGTTACTGAAGAAACTGAGCAAGTAGCACGACAGTTTAGGCAGGTGACTAACCAGTTACAAGAGGGAATTACGCGAAGTCGTATGGAAGCTTTCTCGGAAGTCACCACTCCACTAGAGCGAGGGGTACGGGAAAGTGCTATTAAGTATGGCAAGCAAGCACGACTGGTGATCGAAGGGCGCGATACCTTGATCGATAAAATGATTCTAGAACACCTGAAAAGCCCACTGACTCATTTACTTAATAATGCGATCGCGCATGGTATCGAACCACCAGAAGCTCGAGAAGCATTAGGGAAACCACCCTCAGGAGTTATCACTGTTCGCGCTTTTCATCAAGGTAACCAAACCATTATCTCTGTTCAAGATGATGGTCGAGGTATTGATTCTGAAAAGGTAAAGGAAAAGGCAATTAAGAAAGGTATCATGACAGCAGAACATGTTAAAAACATGTCTGATGTTGAAGTCTACGATTTGCTATTTCAAGCAGGTTTTACAACGAAAGACCAAGAAGATGAATTAGCTGGGCGTGGTGTTGGTTTAGACGTAGTGCTTACTAGAATCAGTGAAGTCCGAGGGACGGTTACCATTGATTCTACTCTAGGTAAGGGAACCACCTTCACTATTCGTCTACCGCTAACCCTAAGTATTTGCAAAGCACTCTGCTGCGTCTCAGATAAAGCACGTATAGCTTTTCCAATGGATGGGGTAGAAGACACTCTAGACATACCTGTAAGAAATATTCAGGAAGATGCTAATCAGCAAAAGTTTATTCCTTGGCGTGATACAGTGTTGCCATTGCGACCGCTGAAGGATCTTTTAACCTATAATCGCCAGCTTAGTCGTGGTAATGTGTATGGTGGGAATCGCGAAGATGACATGATTTCTGTTGTTGTTGTGCGATCGGCAAATACTCTTATTGCGCTACAAATTGACCAAGTACTGAGCGAACAAGAAATAGTGATCAAGCAATTTGAAGGACCAGCACCTAAACCAGTTGGTGTAGCAGGTGCGACAATTTTAGGTGATGGTCGTATTATGCCTATTGCTGACGTTCTAGAAATTGTTGATATTTTCCAAGGAAGAACCTCTAAACAACGTGGTGTTACCCTTTGGGAACAAAAAGGATCTTCCACCTTTGTAGAAGCTCCTGCTGTTAAAATTGATCCAACAGTACTGATTGTTGATGACTCCATCACTGTTAGGGAGTTGCTTTCTCTCTCGTTTAATAAAGCAGGTTATCGCGTAGAACAGGCGCGTGATGGTCAGGAAGCTTGGGATAAACTCCGTTCTGGGCTACCTTGTGATATAGTTTTCTGCGATATTGAAATGCCAAGATGTGATGGGCTAGAATTGCTTTCTAGGATTCAAAAAGATTCTAATCTTAACCACTTGCCCATCGCCATGCTCACTTCACGAGGTGCAGATAAACACAGACAAATGGCAATTCAACTAGGTGCTAGCGGTTACTTTACTAAACCCTATCTTGAAGAAGCTTTACTTGAAGCAGCAGCAAGGATGCTTAAAGGGGAAAAACTAGTGACTTCGGTTCCTGATAAAGAATGAACTGCAAAACCCACTTGACAAAATCTACCCCGTCTTAGATACTATTGATAGTCGTGCAAAATATAAAAAAATATCGACCGCCTTCGGCGGGGGGTAGGGAAAAAGAAAAAGTGTAGAGGACAAAGGGCAAAAGTGTAAAGAATTATGTCCTCGCGCCGGAAACAACAACCCGAAAGCCGATGAAGTTGCTCCTGTTGTCGGGACCGTCGTCATTGAGGCGACACGCCGAACGGCAATACCAGGGATTGAAGGACCAGGAGCCACCGCGCAGCATCCGGTGTTGAAAATCTTTATCATTAATTTCATGGCTTATCCAAGGGCCACCGTCTGCAGACGATTCTTTGTAATTTTCCTGCCAGCAGTCAGCGCACCATTCCCAGACATTACCGTGCATATCGTACAAACCAAAGGCATTCGCAACATTGAAGCTGCCTACTACTGTTGTTTTTTCACGATGTACTCCTTTTTGCGCAGAGCCATATGTATACTCGCCGTGGTAATTTACTAACTCCGGCGTAATTGTTTCGCCGAAATGGAAGGGGGTTGTCGTGCCCGCACGGCAAGCATACTCCCACTCTGCTTCACTAGGAAGTCGGTAGTGTCGTTTAGTATGTTTCGATATTCTATCACAAAACTCTAGCGCTTCATACCAAGAAATTTGTTCTACTGGTAAATTATCTCCTTTAAAGTACGATGGGTTCGGATTGAGTTCTCGATTAACTTGGGGGAAAGTCGCCACAGTCCGCCATTGTGCCTGAGTGACGGGGTACTTACCCATGAAGAAGGGGGGAACAGTTACTTCATGTTGGGGGCTTTCGGTGTCGTAACGTTCAGCTTCATCTTCCGGTGAACCCATGAGGAATGTTCCACCAGGAATGGCAACTATTTCTAGGATGACATTGTTACCCAGGTTTTCTGTGAAGTATTCGGCTTGACGACGCTCCCATTGAATTTCCTGTCCTTTGGCGTTGACGGTGACTACATTGAATGCAAACAAAGGTGGTGAACACTCTATCCCATAATGATGATGCTTTTGCACAAGAGCAGAGAAAATTTCTTTGCTGTTGCTAGAAGCATTTAACAACCACGAACAAGGTGAGCCTCCTGACGCCGACGTAAATTGTACCCAAAGCTGATAGATAGTGCTAAGACAGGATCTAGGAATTTTTTCTATCGCCGCAACATCAAACGCACCCTCGTCTTCTCGATTAGCTAATTTAAGCATCACTTGTACTGATTCCTGAGCAGCTTTCGCCCAATTTCCTGCTGCCAGTTCATTCACGATTTTAATGTAGTCTTGCTCAACTCGGTTTTTGACTAAACGAATGCTTTTCTCCCCTTGATAACCACCATCTATAGTCCAGCATCCTAAATCTTTATATTCTTTAGGCAAATAATTTTGAGTTTCAGCTAAAGTGGGTAGCCTGTAGTAGTACACGCCATTATCTTCGATACTATTCCTATTTAGGAAGTCAGCATTCAGATTAAGCCAACTACAAAAAGCCAAAGCATTTGTCCAACTAATTTTAGTGATTGGTGTTTTGGCATTCCCATCAGGAAACCTATTAGATAGCCAGTCTTGCGGTTTACAAGATTCATCTGCTTGTTGAAGAAATAATTGATATTCAGCACAAGTAACGTATGTGCTATCAATTTCTATTTGCTCATCAACTCGTGATAAACTACTCAATCTCCTTGCCAATTTTACTTGTACTGCTAATTTAAATATTTCTGACTCTTTTGACTCTAATCCTGCCTCTAATTTATCTGTTAGCTGTTGCCTTACTTCTGGTTCTACACTTAAACCCTCTTCCTGGCAATCTAAGGCTATTTTTAGAGAGTTAACAGTTGGAGTAGCCAAAGCAGCACGAATCAAACTAGTCGCATCAGTTTGAGCAGCATAAAGACGAATAGTTTCATCCCACCAAGAATTATTGATATTTGATATTAAGATCTGCTCTTGGTTTATTTTTCGAATATGAATGGCTGCTAAATACTCTTGAAAACTTTTATGGGCAAATTCATAAACGCCTTTTTCTCTCTCCACCAGTAATCCACTAATAGTTTCGATTTTTTTGATAAAATCCTGTGAATCTGAGTAACTACCTACTACTTTTGCTAACTCAGTAGCTATAATAGAACTGCCTAAATCAGGTGTAAATTCACGAGTTTCCCTGTGCATTAGCTCAAATGCCAGCACTTGCAGTACTACTTTCTTTTGGTCGGCTGAAAGTTTATCTACAATTCCTTTATCTTCCTGTCTCTTTCCTAATAGAACATCACATATTTCGGCATATAGTTCTACTCGACGCCCTGGTAAAGCACCGCGATAACAATGAACTGTAGCGATCATTGTCAACAGTAGTGGATTCAGCGCCATTTTTGTTAAAGGCGGATAATTTTTAATGCGATTAATCAAGTCCTGTGAATTATTCTGAGCTTTTTGTCGCACTCCTATATCATCTTTTCCCAGCCTGCCCATGACTTCATTTTGCAGATACCAATTATGAATAAATATCTGCATCTGGTCTAGATTGAAGGGTTGCACATTAACAATTGTTGTTATTGCTTGCACAGGCGCACTTTTATAACCAAACGGTCTTGAAGTCAGAAGAAAAATAGCATTAGGGTAATCTTGCATTTGCTGATTGATCCACCTACTTACTGACTTACGAATGTTAGAATCTGCTACTTCATCTAATCCATCCAACATTACTAAGCATTGCTGACGATGTAAGATATTCTCAAACCATCTAACCGAGGGAAGCAATTTCTGCTTTTCAAGCAATATCACTAAGCTTGGTTGCTCCCGTTCAATGATATACTGTACATCTCGTAGATATAAAAGTATAGGAATTAACGTTGGGGCTTGTGGGTGTTGTCGCCGCTGGGTATTTTTGGCATAAGTTAGCGTCAAATGTTCTAACAGTGTTGTTTTTCCCGAACCAGGCGAACCAATGATTACAATGCGGCGATATGCAGGCTCTTTTTTCCCTGCTACTAAAAAATTCCAAATACTGTGATTATTAGCTTGACCACTAGCCTGAATTATTGCTGCGGAAATTTTATCCAAGCTTTCTGGTGCGATTCTCAAAGGAACAAATACTTTCTCTAAATCGAGCGTGAATGGTCCTTTGGTTTTTAAACCCTGAGTACGAAAGTCACGACATTTATAAATTAAATTTTGGTAATACTGTTCCTTAAAGGGTGAGGTAAATTTCCAAAACAAAACTTCAGTCTCACTCCAAATTGCATCTGCAAAACGAGATGCGAGTTGCTCTTGCTCTAGCTCCCACTTTTTTAACAGTCGATTTAAAACCTGAGAAAAGAAGTTTGCTACAACGATAAACAGTGTCAAAATCACTGTTAAAGATAAAGATATGAATGCTTCTGGGAATTGACGAGAGATAGCAAAATGAATTGTTGCGAACAACCCCCCACCTACAACAAGCAATCCCAGCCAATAAATACTTGTTTTTACCAGATACACTGGGCTTATATTATTGGAAGTTGTTCCGTGATTTGACAATATTTCTTGGGCAATAGCTTGTAAACTAGAGTTCTTTGGTCTTTCCTTCTGTGCTGCACGGACTAGATCAATAAACCATCCCTCGGCTGCTGCTCTTTTTATTAACTCAGAAGTAATTTCTTCTAAATTGCTATCCTTAGTAATTTGGTTTAAGTTTTTATCTAGCCTGTAATCCAGCAGTTGTTCCAGGGATGACTTATCAGGAAAGGCATGGATTAAAGCATCTCTTAATTTTCTGCGCTGCTCAGGAGACGGCATTATCTTTATTAATAAAAGCTCAAATTATTTATTTTTATAAAAGAAAACAATAAGTATTGACTTTTTACTTGCCTGATCTATACCTCCGACCCTGCTATTCTTTTCAAGTTAAATCACCCTCTATCTTAACGTTACATGATCGTTCGCGGTATTGGTACCCCTTCACTGATATCTTGTACCAGGGTTGTCAGCCAGCCAGCGATTGAAATCGCTGGCTGATAGCTAAAGTCCTCTCAAGAGGACTGCTCAAGGATTTCAGTCCATTTCAATGGACTTAAGCTATTAGCCCAGAACTTCAGTTCTGGGCGGTATATCGGGCTGATTCACAATGGTGCAAGATGTCATACCAATTCAAAAAATGATTGATACAAATGTAGGTTGGGTTGAGGAACGAAACCCAACACATCAAAGCCTTGTCTTTGTTGGGTTTCACTTCGTTCAACCCAACCTACCCATCTTTTTCATTTTTTTCGTGAAATGGTATCAGTTCAGCGATCGCATCCACAGCAACATGAGTGGGATTTGCAACGATGCTCTACAATCATGCGATCGCACCCTATCACCGAATCCCATTACTCCTATACAAAACTTAAAGAATAAATCTGCCTTACTTTAGTCTTCAAGCGTTTTATATCATCAGGTCAACTTTTCAGTGTAACTTTTGTTTCAGCGTTGGTCAGTTTTTGACTGATGGTTGGGGAAGCAAAAAGCAATCTTTATTCGCTCATCTCCAATTGCCGAAAAGCTTATGATTCAAGCTAAACGGCTGATTGCAACGTTTATTAGCAAGCATCGGGTTAGTGGTATGATTACTAAGTAATGAAAATGATTTTACTTTTGTCAATTAGAAAATCTGCTGAAAATTTTATAAAAAAATGTATGAATTTGACTTATATACTGAGCTTATGAGTTAAGAATAAATAGTACGTATCAAAATTAGGCGGGAGCAACACTTGAGCAAAAATTGAGTTTCCGACGTTTCATCATATCCGGAAGAATCTGTAGCTTTGGAGTGTTGTCAAGACATGACTGAAACCTGGGTGTGGGCAGAAAAATCATTTTCCCACTCCGCCGTGTGAGTGCTTTTTGGCTTGTTTCTCTCTATTTCTCATTTTTTGCAATACTTTAAGCACTATTGCTTATTAACAGATAGTGTGGAACCTCTACCTACATATTTACAATTTTTTGTATCACGGAAGAAAATGACTAAAAAGATAGCATTATTAATTGGTGTAAGTGAGTATGAGTCCGAGTCGGAGTTAAAAAGCCTCCCAGCTGCCGTCAAAGATGTAAAAGCTATGCAGCGAGTGTTACAGCATCCAGAAATAAGTGGTTTTGATGAGGTGAAAACCCTTATCAATCCGGACACACATACAATGTGTCTTGAAATAGAAACTTTTTTCTCTAATCGCAAGAAAGAAGATATATTACTGTTGTACTTTTCTGGACACGGAATCAAGGATGAAAATGGTAGATTATATTTTGCCTCTCGAATTACCCAAAAACATTCAACGAATCAGTTAATTAAATCAACTGCGGTTCCTGCAAGTTTTATTCATGATCAGATGAATAACAGTTATCCTAGGCGACAGGTTATTATTCTTGATTGTTGCTTTAGTGGAGCATTTGAGCCTTCTTTGGTAGCAAAGGATGACGGTTCCATAGATTTACAAAGTCAACTTGGTGCTGAAGGGCGGGTTGTTCTTGCATCTTCTAGTTCGACTCAATATTCCTTTGAAGAACAAGGATCTGAGATTTCAGTCTACACCCGTTACTTAGTAGAAGGAATAAAAACAGGAGCAGGAGATTTAGACAAAGATGGTCAGATTACTGCACGCGAACTACATAAGTATGCTTGTCATAAAATTGAGCAAACTGCTGTTAATATGAAGCCGAAAATTATTGTATTAAAAGATGCCGGTTTCGACATTGTTATTGCTCAAACGAGTAATATAAAAACAAAACAAAATATTGAAAATTTTAAAAACGTTAGCCATGGAAAAATTAGCTTAGGAAAAGCAGAACCATCGGGAGACATCTACGAGATGGCTCCACAAACCTCTCAATTACGTAACTTTCTAGAACCATATGAAGATTTCATTACCAATTTAATCCAACAATTAGAAAAAATAGCAATCACTAATTTGGAGAAGAATTCTGATATTGATAATCATATTTTGAATGCGATTAGACACTCTTCCAAAGCAGACTTTGTATTTATTATATGTATCGATAAGCAAGAAAATTGGTATATTAAATCACAAAGTGATTATTCTCAGGACATAATAGATAGTGACATTTATCATAATACTTTAAATTCGCATATTTTACCTACTATTTCACGAATATCAATTTTTAATCCTGCTTATCATGGTATCTATAGACTCCATGAAGATAAAAAAGGTGTTACTAGAGCTTTTGTAATCATACCTTTAAAAAACTTACCAAAAGCTGAGGTTATAGTTGTTTGTGGTATACCTCAAGATTCTTATCTTTTGGGAGATGTATACGGGCGAATTTTATCAAGTTTTTATCACGCTTGCCATAAATTATTACTTAAACCTGCGCTAGTAGAAGCTGTTATTCTTGATGATTTAAAAAGAGATTTTGGATTTGTTGCAGCGTCTTTATATGAAAGGAGATTCAAATTATTTTGTGAGCGTCTTCAGAAGATGATTATTTATTTTGAACCTATTCTTAATTTGGATGCTGATGAATTGTTTATAAGTGGTTGGGAAGCTTTAGCTAGAGATCCTGATACATTAATTGCTCCTTCAGATTTGTTTCAAGCTGCAGAAATGTGGGGTCCAAGATTCAGTATTGAATTGGATCAGTATTTTCTCAAGACTGCTACCACAAGCTATCAAGAAGCAAGAAAAAAATCAAAACTTAATAGAGCTCAAGACATAGTACCACTATCAGTTAATGTCTACCCAGAATCTCTGATAAGAGCACCTTATTTTGACACAGTTCGTGAAGTTTTGAAAGATAAAGTTATTACTTCCAGAAACCTCATCTTAGAAATATCTGAAAAAGCAGAGTTACCACAGTACAAAGATGGTACTAGTTTGGATTCTCCTTTGTCTTTTTTTAAAAATAAATTGCTAGAATATGTTAGGCAATTTCAGATTAGGTTTGCAATTGATGACTTTGGCGTTGGTTACGCTTCAGTTTCTCGCCTAGCAGGATTAAACCCGTCTCATGTAAAAATTGATAGAAATCTTTTATATTATCAACCAAGTGACGTTATTATCCGCTTTGTTCATGAACTAGTTGGAGCAAATAATCTCAATCCATCTATTGTGATTGTTGAAGGTGTCGATGAGACTAGTCCAATGAGTTTACGTCGTCTCAAAGAACTTGGTGTTCATTACATCCAAGGGCATATTGTAGGTAAACCCAGTCCAGAAATCTACCGTTTAAGTAAAGAGAAGTATGATGACTTGAAGAAGTTATTCTAAAGGGTGTTTGAAAAGTGATTAGCTGTGATTTTCGTCACATTATTACTCCCCTTAATCCCCCCTTTACAAGGGGAGGGTTAGCTCAGATCTTGCACCTTTAAATATAAATACTGAATTAACGCCACAAAAGTATCAAAGATTGAACCATAAAACATTCGTTTCCATTCCTCTTATAGAGGAATTTAGCTCTTAGACAGGGATTTATAATCCCTGGCTGATTTAAATGCAGTCACACAATCAGTATCGTCGCGGTAGCATTTATATTTATCATTTTATTGGTGCAAGATATGAGTTAGGGTGGGGTAAAAAAATATTTGATACATCAATCATGACTTTTCAAACATCCTCTAAAGGGTGTGCGAAAACTTGCCAGTCAAAAATTTATTTCTGTGAGACTGGCATAGATTTGAGAAATAAACTAGATTCTACATGGAAAAACTCTCCCAGCTTTCTTGCTTGTTCTGTATTTATATTCTCTTGTCCGTTTAGTATATTATCTACTAGATTCTCATTTCCTAAAATCTCTATTAAGTCATAGCGATTTTTTCCAGTTTCTTCTAACAAGAAGAACAACATAGATAGAGGATTATTTTGCTGAATTGGCTGATAATATTCTTGCTCAAACTTTTCAATTAAAGTTATTAATAATTGATATACTTCATCCTCTTCAGGAGTACGTTCCCGATGCATTAAATCTTCCACTATTGCTAAAGCTTGCTCATTTTCAGCTTCAGTTTTTATCAACTTAGGAACATAAGCTATTAATAATTCTTTGTACTTTTCAGGATTAAAAGTAAGGGTCATTCTAAATTATCCTGTGCTTCTAAGCACTGGGAAAGTCAACCTTTATCAAACAGAATCCGGGAGTCAGGAGACAGGAGTCAGAATAAATGCTGCTTAAAACCTTGTCCCTTGTGGATGAGACAAGAGTTGAAACTTTTCTTAAAACACCACCCCTTTATGGGTGATCTATTCTGACTTCTGAATTCTGTCTCCTGACTCCTCCTTATTAACCTCCTGCAAGCGGGAAGGTTGTAACCTATCAAGCCACTTTTGTAGATAAACTCTATTAGCTTTTTGCTCTGTTGGATCTTCTGTATCCAATGAATAAGGCATCAAACCCAAAATTGCCGCTGTAGTCACACAGAACATTGATTTTTGAAAGGTTATACAAATTTGTACCCGTAAATCATCCTCTCCCCGACGACTACGGCGATAAATTTCGTGTAAATATTCTGGGAGATAATGACGCATGTCTTGCATGAGCAAAGTGGGAGGAATACCAGCACCACCAATAGGTAAAGGATCAGCATATAAAGCCCCATACTGAAACCGAGCTTGATCTGGAGGAATTTGATAAGCTTGAGCGTTGTATGAAACTGTGCCATGAAACGGCGTTCCTCTGAAGAAAACCGCTTCAACATAAGGTACTGCTGTATCTGCAAGGAAAGTTAACCCAACAGAAGCAGGAATAATATCATAAACTTTACCCCTGATTTTAACAGCGTACGTAATAGGCTTACTAGCAGCCTCCACCAAACCATTTTTTATATGGCTTACAACATCAGCAATCGTTTTGATTTTTCCTGCGTCATATAAGTCTGATAAGCTGAGAAAAATATCAGCCATGACTCGCCAGAATTGTCCTAATCCGCTGTAATAAGCACAGACACGCAACTGTTCGGTTAAGAAATCAGGAAACAGGTTATTTAGTCCTAAAATGATAGGATTATTTTTAAATTTTTCTGCGATAACTACGCTGGCTCTTTGGGTGAATTCTTTTGAATCCAAATATGTATCTAACCCACCACCACCATGCCATAGCATGGCTTTCATGCAATACTCTGCATATTCAAAGTTAATTCTATCGTGCCACCAATGACGGAGCAATTTTTTAAAAGTAATTTCCCCGTTAAAGTATTTAAAGAATGGAAAAAATTTTAAAAATTGATTTTCTGCAAAGTATATAAGATTCTTAGAGTAAGCATCCAAAACGACACCATAGCTTTTAAGAATGCCCACTACTTCTGGTACGTTTTCTGGCTTATCGGGGAGTAATGCTCCTCCTAATTCTAGACGAGTAATATACTCAGCCAATGGATGGTTATCAGGTTTGTTTGTGATGTTTACCATTTGTTGGAGATCAGGGGTTAGGGTTTGGGTGTTGGGGGATTCTCTTTTGGTTTAACGAGAGATACTGTTGCAACTGCATTGTGTGTACTAACCATTGCTGTGGTTGTTGGTTCAGTCCACCGTGCTAACCAAGAGGGTTGGATACCAAAAAGCACAATTAATAGCGCTAAAATGACAGCTGGCGATCGCTCAGCCCAAGATACGCGAGGTAAGTTAATAACTTGTGGAGACAACCGTCCAAAAAAGGCACGGTTGGTAAGTAGTAAGAAATAAACGGCGGTTAAACCGGTACCCGCCATACAAAGTAGAGTTTGGACAGGGAAAGTGCTAAAACTACCTCGAAAGACGATGAATTCAGCAATAAATCCTATTAAACCCGGTATACCAGCACTTGCCATGACTGCTAAAACCATTAACGAGCCAATAACAGGCATACCTCTTTCTGGGTTCAGCAGCCCTCGGATAATATCTAAATCGCGACTACCAGCTTTTTTATACACAATTCCCACTAGTAGAAACAACATTGCAGAAATTAAGCCGTGGCTAACCATTTGCATAACAGTTCCCAACAAGCTTAAAGGCGTAGCTGCAGCAGCACCTAAGAGTATGTAGCCCATGTGACCAATGGAACTGTAAGCCACCATTTTTTTCATATCTTTTTGAGCGATCGCGCAAGACGCCCCAAAAAGCACACTCACGACAGCCCAAGTTGCTAAAAATGGAGCAGCATAACTCCAAGCTTCTGGCAACAAGTTCATTCCAAATCTCAGCAAGCCGTAAGTTCCTAACTTCAATAGTACACCAGCTAGTAGCACAGAAATTGGTGTGGAAGCTTCAACGTGAGCGTCTGGTAACCAAGTGTGGAAGGGAACTAACGGTATTTTGATACCAAAACCGATCAAAAGCCCTAACAGTAATACAATTTGAACTTCCAACGACAAAGAACTAGTGTTCAAAGTTGATAGCGCAAAACTTTTTCCTCCGCTTAACCAAACCAAGCCTAAGAAACTTGCTAAAATCAGAATTCCGGAAACAGCTGTATATATTAAGAATTTAGTAGCTGCATAACCCCGCCTTTCACCACCCCAAATTGCTATTAGCAAATATAAGGGAATCAGTTCTATCTCGTAAAACAGGAAAAATAACAGCAAATCCTGTGCCACAAAGGCTCCCGCTACTCCAGCATTTAATAGTAACAGCAGGGAATAATACAATCTAGGACGCCCAATTGCTTTGTCACTACTATAAATAGCGATGCAAGTCAATAATCCATTTAAAATTAGCAAAGGTAAAGATAAGCCATCTATCCCTAAGTGATAGTTTAAGCCTAGAGCATCTATCCAAGCGAACGACTCAGCAAATTGTTGACTTACTTCACTTGGGTTAAACTGAATTGCTAGCACCAGTGTCAACAATAAACTGATAATCCCAAAGAACAAAGGTATTCCTCGGGGAGATTTTGCGAAGACACCAGATGGTAACAAAGCAATTAAAGCAGCACCAAGCAAAGGCAGGAAAATTAAAGCACTAAGCATATTTAGAACAGGAGTCAGAAGTCAGGAATCAGAAGTCAGAAGTCAGGAGTCAGAAGTCAGAAGTCAGGAATCAGAAGTCAGGAGTCAGGAGTCAGGAAAAATGTATTCAGTTGTAGACTTAAGGGATTCTCGAAGAGTGTGGTATGGTAATTTACGCGGCGCTGTAGTGGGTTGAAGCATGGGGGAGTCGTAAGTGGGTTTAAGTTACTAAGCTTTTCCACATTTAAGTTGCATTAGTCGCAAAAGCTTCAAATCCTATGCCCCATGCCCCATGCCCCATGCCCCATACCCCATCTTAACAACTCATTACCATTAAAAATGCCAGCTACTTAGCAAACCCATTGACCAACTCATGAGAAAAGCTATGACACTGACACATACAAGGATAGTTAATAAGTATCCTTGGGAGCGACCAGAAATACTATATTTTAAGCTTTGACCGCTCAAAATCGTTGCAAATCCGATTAAGTTAACGAAACCATCAACCAGATAGCGATCGCTCCAAGCTGCAATCTTAGAAACCAAAGCTACTAACCCAACAACCGTCAAGCGATAAACCTGATCAATATAAAAGTCATAACCTAACAAGTCTTGTAGAAATCTCCAAGCCAGCACAGTGGATCTTGACCAAGCTTTGTGTAGATAGATTGTAGATCCTATGAGTAAACCAGTTAAAGTAGAAAATACTAACAGCGACAACACAACCCAATTGATGCTTTCCCAACCGGGTAGTAAATACCATTGCTGTAGCATCAGGGGTACCAACAAAGTGAGAATTGTCAGAGCTACCATTGGTACTGCCATAGCCCAGCCCACTTCTGGAGTGCGGCGACTCTTTTGTTGCGGTTCGCCCCAAAATATTAACCGGAATACCCGTGTTAAATTCAAAGCTGTCAAGCCATTGACCACTAATAAGACCACTGTTACCCAAGGACTCACTATAGCCAAACCATCTGCCCAGGATAGCATTGCCCAAAAGCTGCCTAGTGGCAATAATGTTACCATTCCAGCCGAGCCAACCACAAAAGCAGAAGTCGTAGCGGGCATTCTCGACCACAAACCACCCATTTCTGTTAAATCTTGAGTACTTGTCGTGAAAATGACTGAACCAGCACTCATGAATAACAATGCTTTAGCGATCGCGTGAGTCAAAAGCAACATCAGCGCAACACCACCTTGCTGCAAACCCACGGCTAAAAACACCAATCCCATGTATGCACTAGTTGAATGAGAAAGTGCTCGCTTAATGTCAATTTGGGCGATGGATACTAAAGAAGCGCCAATAGCCGTCACCGAACCCATTACTATCAAAGCATTTGAAGCTAGTGGTGACAAGAACAAAACTGGCTGTAGTTTAAACAGCAAATAAGCGCCTCCAGCCACCACCATAGAGTTCCGCATAACTGAAGCTGGGTTAGGACCTTCCATGGCCTCATCTAACCATAAGTGTAGCGGAAATTGAGCACATTTACCCGCAGGTCCAGCGATCAATGCTAAACCCAGCAAACTTGATGTTAAGGGGCTTAGTTCAGCAGTTTGAGCCCATTCATATAAATTAGAAAAATTCAGACTACCAGCTAGCGTGGAAAGGGTTACCACTCCCATAAGCAGGAGCAAATCTCCTACCCGTTTAGTTAAAAAAGCATCTCGTGCTGCTGTCACCACTAACGGTTGTGCATACCAAAATCCCACCAATAAGTAAGTGGAAAGAGTCAAAACTTCCAAAAGGGCATAACTGAGGAATAAGGAATCACTAATGGCTAAACCGCTCAAGGCTGCTTCAAAAAATCCCATTAGGGCAAAGAAACGCGCTAGAGACCAATCCTTTTCCATGTAACCCAATGCATAAATTTGGGCTAGTAAACTTAATCCTGTAATTAAAACGGCTGCTCCAACACTTACTGGTGATAATTCCAAAGCAAATGATAAGTCAAGATCTGCTGCTTTCAACCAGGTAATCACAAGATTTTCTGGTTCTTTATTCCAAATCTCTTGGAATACAATTAGGCTGTGACCAAAAGCTAACACGGTCATCAACAAGTTGAAATAAGCTCCAGGTCTTGGTCCTGTACGCCGAATTAACCCCATTGCCCACGGTAAGCTTAAAAGCGCGCCTATTAAGCCATAAATAGGGATCCACCAGCTTGTGTCGAATAAAAAATCAGTCATTTGTTTTGCCCTTATTGACCCTGCTTTAAACTGTTTTTTGCAATTTTCAACTCATGATTTTCATCCTGAATTTTTTGAATGATTCTTATTCTATTATTCGATATAACGGTCCCTCATTTTTAGTACATTTAAACTCAGACAAAAAAACTTATACATTCTATAAATAAACATTTATTTCTTTTGAGACTTCTGGTGATAAAATAGATCTTTAAAAATTCACAACAAACCATTTATACATGGTATCAGTAAAACTTATAACCAACTTCAACGTGCTTCCAATGTAAATTGGCAAAACCCTGGAAGCAATGATCATACTGATTTCCATAGTTTTTCGCGTCTCCATAAAGATAGAATTCCATCTTTACAACCATGTAACTAACCGAATAGATTAAAAAAACGTTAAGTAACGCTTACTGCCCGAGTATTCTGTCAACTTTAACGCAGCAGAAGACGATGATGAAGTTGTGTTAAGTTTTTTTAAACCATTTAATCATAAACTATTATAGTAATTTATATTGCCAGATGCGCAAAGCTTTTTTATGCTTGATTTGGAAGTGCTTTTATAGCTTAAGATAAGCATTCCCGTCGAAATTTTGCGTGGAAGTTACGAATTGCATTAATTTTGTAGGAGTTTTGCGATGCCGATTGCGGTTGGGATGATTGAAACTAAAGGTTTTCCAGCAGTTGTTGAAGCTGCTGATGCTATGGTGAAAGCCGCTCGTGTAACCTTAGTAGGATATGAAAAAATAGGTAGTGGTCGTGTGACCGTCATTGTTCGAGGAGACGTTTCAGAAGTACAAGCTTCGGTAGCTGCTGGAGTGGAAGCAACGAGAAGAGTGAATGGGGGTGAAGTGTTATCCACTCACATCATTGCTCGTCCTCATGAAAACCTGGAATACGTTCTACCAATTCGTTACACCGAAGCTGTAGACCAATTCCGCACTTAAATGATTTTGGATTGCTTCTATAGGGAATTGCAACCGGTGCAACAGATATGGGATACTCGAATTTAGTCTCGGAAAACCCTAAAACAAAGGTCTAAAGTCTAAAGTTTTTAGAGTCTTACTTGTGTTGTTTTGTACAAAGCTGATTTTTAAGGATTAAAACTAATGTCGATTGCAGTAGGAATGGTGGAAACGCTGGGTTTTCCTGCAGTGGTAGAAGCCGCTGATGCTATGGTAAAAGCCGCTCGTGTAACGCTAGTGGGGTATGAAAAAATAGGTAGTGGTCGTGTGACCGTCATTGTTCGGGGAGACGTTTCAGAAGTACAAGCTTCTGTAGCCGCTGGAGTTGAATCAGTTAAGCGAGTGAATGGTGGACAAGTGCTATCCACCCACATCATTGCTCGTCCTCATGAAAACCTGGAATACGTTTTACCGATTCGTTACACCGATGACGTACAACAATTCCGTGAGAACGTGAACGCAATACCTCCTTACGGCGGCAGAAGACCGTAATACACAAATGCAAATTGCCAAAGTTCGCGGCACAGTGGTTAGTACCCAAAAAGATCCTAGTCTCAGAGGTGTCAAACTACTGTTATTGCAGCTAATAGATGAAGAAGGACGCACTCTACCAGAATACGAAGTGGCAGCTGATAATATTGGTGCTGGAGTAGATGAGTGGGTACTTATCAGTCGTGGCAGTGCAGCCCGTCAAGTTCTGGGTAATGAACAGCGTCCGCTCGATACAGTAGTGGTAGCGATTATTGACACAATTTATGTTGAAAATCGCTTGATTTACAGTAAAACAAACCAATAGCGATAGTCAATAGTTGGAGAAGTGAGGAGTGAAAAACCAGTTTAAAAAAGGAGTCAGAATTCAGAATTCAGGATTCAGTTGGTAAATAGAAATTCATACTGAACGCCAGATGCTCTATGAGGGAAACCCTCATGACCGCACTGGCTCCTCCTGACTCGTGACTACTGAGTTCTTTTATGAAATCTGGCAGTCAGAGTGAAAGGTAAAAACTTCTAGCTCATCACTCGTCACTCACAACTTAAATAGAGGAGGAATCTAGTAATGGTAGCCCGTAGCACAGCGGCTCCCCCGACCCCTTGGTCAAAAACTTTAGCTGAGCCAACAATTGACAGAAGCGCATTTATACACTCCTTTTCCAATATTATTGGGGATGTCAAGATAGGTGCAAACGTTATAGTTGCTCCAGGAACCTCAATTAGAGCAGATGAAGGCACACCTTTTTATATTGGTGAAAACACTAACCTGCAAGATGGTGTAGTGGTTCATGGATTAGAGCAAGGTCGAGTGCGTGGCGATGACCAAAACCAATACTCAGTATGGATTGGTAATAACGCTTCCATTACCCATATGGCTTTGATTCATGGTCCAGCTTATGTAGGCGACGATTGTTTTATTGGCTTTCGCTCTACAGTGTTTAATGCCAGAGTGGGGGCAGGCTGCGTCGTGATGATGCATGCTTTAGTTCAGGATGTCGAAATTCCCCCTGGTAAGTATGTTCCTTCAGGAGCAATAATTACTAATCAGCAGCAAGCTGACCGTCTGCCAGATGTACATCCAAATGATAAACAATTTGCCCATCATGTGATTGGAATTAATCAAGCGCTACGGGCTGGATACCTATGTGCGGCAGATAGTAAATGTATTGCACCGATTCGAGATGAAATAGGTAGATCTTATACAAGTAACAACGGATTTGAATTTGAAGAGTTAAGTGAAATGTCAAGCAGCAAATTAGGTGCAGAAACCATAGAACAGGTACGCTATCTGTTAGATCAAGGATATAGAATTGGTACAGAACACGTGGACGAACGCCGATTCCGTACAGGTTCATGGACAAGTTGCCAGCCGATTGACACTAGATCTTTAAATGAAGCAGTCGTCGCTTTGGAAGGTTGTCTATCAGAACATAGTGGTGAGTATGTTCGTTTGTTTGGTATTGACCCCAAAGGCAAGCGGCGTGTACTAGAAACCATTGTACAACGTCCAGACGGTATAGTAAAAGCAACATCAACTTTTAAAGCTCCTGCTAAGCAGGCTAGTACTAGCTATAATGGCAACGGTTACGCTTCTGGTGGTTCTAACAAACTTAGTGGCGAAACTTTAGAGCAAGTACAGCAACTGCTAAATGGTGGTTATAAGATTGGTTCAGAACACGTAGACGAACGGCGATTCCGTACAGGTTCGTGGCAAAGTTGCCAGCCGATTCAAGCAACTTCTGCAAGAGAAGTCATTACGGCTCTAGAACAATGTATAGATAACCATCCAGGGGAGTACGTGCGCTTAATTGGTATTGATACTAAGGCTAAACGCCGCGTTTTAGAAAGTATTATCCAACGTCCCAATGGCTCAGTAACGGCACCTTCTAATGGTAAAGCCTCTGTTAAGAGTGAGCCTTCTTCCTATGGAAGCACACAAGTTACTACTAATAGCCGGTTGAGTTCCGAAGTCGTCGAACAGCTAAGTCAACTCATGGCTGGTGGATATAAAATTAGTGCTGAACATGTAGATCAAAGAAGGTTCCGTACAGGTTCATGGACTAGCTGTGGACAAATTCAGGCTAACTCTGTTTCGGATGCGATCGCCACTTTATCCGGATACCTTGATGAATACCAAGGTGAGTACGTACGGTTAATTGGTATTGATCCTCAAGCTAAACGTCGAGTACTGGAGTTGATAATCCAACGTCCTTAACAGTTATCAGTAAACAGTAAACAGTTATCAGTGATCAAGGTCTATGGTGCAGTGCTAATTGATAACTGCTACTGAAACTGATACTGAAACTGATAACTGATAACTGATAACTGATAACTGATTGGCTTACGAGGTTAAATTTATATGTCTGTGCCGCCACTGCACTTTAGTCATTCCTTTGATTCTTATACTAGTGGCGAGGTGATTGTTCATCCGAGTGCAGTCATTGCACCAGGAGTCATTCTTTTAGCAGCTCCAAACAGTAAAATCATTATCGGTTTGGGGGTTTGTATTGGTACAGGATCAATCCTCGAAGTCCATGAAGGAACTATAGAAGTTGAAGCCGGAGCAATGCTAGGTTCTGGTTTCCTAATGATTGGCGAAGGTAAAATAGGCGCAAATGCCTGTATTGGTTCAGCCACGACAGTTTTCAATTGTTCTGTTGAACCAGGACAAGTCGTCCCACCTAATTCGATTTTAGGAGACACCAGTCGCAGTATTGCAGCAACCGATGAGACAACAGAGGCAACAGATAATTTAATTGTGGAAGCGGAACTAGAAAATAACTCATCTGCTACACCCACAACAGAATCTCCTGTTATAGAACCTCCTGTTGCATCCACTGCTACACCCACCATTCAGGAGACAAAACCGCCTGCTATTGAATCTCCAAATAATTCTGGTAGTGCTATCTATGGACAAGTAAATATACAACGGCTGTTAATTACATTGTTTCCACACAGGCAATCATCAACAACACCGAAGTCTGATGAACCATCTGAGTAAGTGATAATTAAATTAGTTAGTTGTGAATTTTCAATACAACTGGCTGTTAATTATCCTGGAGCATTTATATGCAGGCATACAATCAAAAATCTATGAGCATAATCCAGGCATCACGTCTTCAAGATGACTGGAAAGACACAGCTTTGGGCTTAGTCTCGACTCGCAGTTTTCCTGCAATAGTTGGGACGGCGGATATGATGCTAAAAACTGCTGGAGTCCACCTAGTTGGATATGAAAAAATAGGTGGCGGTTTTTGTACTGCTATCGTTAGAGGTGGGATTGCTGATGTACGTTTAGCAGTAGAGACTGGTGTTCAAACAGCTGAACAATTTGGGCAATTGATTTCTAGCTTAGTTATTCCTCGCCCTTTCCCGAATTTAGAGGTGATACTCCCGATTACAAGGCGGCTCAGCATGCTGGCTGAAAATAACTCTTACAGCCGTCTGTCTCGCTTAGCAGTTGGTTTGGTTGAAACACGAGGATTTCCTGCAATGGTGGGCGCTGCTGATGCTATGCTAAAAGCTGCTGATGTTCAGCTAGGAGCGTATGAAAAAATTGGTGACGCTTTGTGTACAGCTATTGTCCGTGGATCAGTAGCAAATGTTGCTGTAGCAGTAGAAGCAGGTATGTACGAAGCAGAACGTATTGGGGAACTAAACTCAGTAATGGTCATTCCGCGTCCTCTCGAGGAATTGGAAGAAACCTTGCCAGTAGCAAGTTGCTGGATAGAACAACGTCAACCGTTAAGAGTACCAGTGAGTATCAAAGAAAAAGAACAACTTGTCGAATTAGAAAGGGTAGAATTGCCAGATTTAGGGAAGTTACCTGCGAAAATTAGAGAGGAACCATAGATGCTCATAGGGCATAGGACATGGGGCATTGGGAAAATAAAGTATGTAATTAAATTTGTCTCTATGAACTTATAAACAAAGCAGATTTTAGGAAGGATGGTAGATGCGGGAAATTTAAAAAAACGTTATTCACACCTAGCAGTATAAGTAACATATTCTAAGGTGTGAAACGTTGAGAGCAAGGAGGAAGGTGTCTTACGCTTGTGTTCCTTTCATACTAACTTGCAAAACCTATAAGAGAAATACTAAATTTATAATAAAGATAATAGATGTTTATCTATAGTTTTTTGTTTTACAAACACTGTGAGGGATAACCCTTGAACCAGGCGACGTTACACCAGTTAAAGGTTTTTGAAGCAGCTGCACGGCACAGTAGCTTTACTCGCGCAGCCGAGGAACTGTTTCTCACCCAGCCGACTGTTTCCATGCAAATCAAGCAATTAACAAAATCTGTAGGATTGCCATTGTTTGAGCAGGTAGGAAAACGGATATATCTTACAGAGGCGGGAAGAGAATTGTTTGCTACTTGTAAGCAAATCTTTGACACTATAGCTCAGTTTGAGATGAAAGTGGCAGATTTGAAAGGACTCAAGCAAGGGCAGTTGCGCTTGGCGGTCATTACGACTGCGAAATACTTTATACCACGTTTATTAGGTCCATTTTGCCAACTGTATCCAGGAATTGAGATAGCCCTGCAAGTGACAAATCACGAAGGGATTATGGAACGTATGGCTGGAAATCAAGACGATTTGTATATTATGAGCCAAGTTCCAGAGCATTTGGATGTGACTTTCCAACCATTTCTAGAAAATCCCTTGGTGGTTTTAGCACCAGCGAATCATCCTTTGGCAAAACAGAAAAATATCCCTATAGAACGTCTTGCAGATGAGCCTTTTATTGTGAGGGAACCAGGTTCGGGAACTCGTCGCTCTGTGCAAAAACTATTCGATGAGCATGGGGTTATGGTGAAAGTTAAGCTAGAACTGGGCAGTAATGAAGCAATTAAACAAGCGATCGCAGGCGGTTTAGGTATATCTGTTTTATCTCGCCACACCCTAATACCAGAGACAGGAGATTTAGTAGTTTTAGACGTACAACACTTTCCAATTAAAAGAAATTGGTATATAGTTTATCCAGCAGGTAAACAATTATCCATTGTTGCTCGTACTTACTGCGAGTATTTGCTCAGTGCAGCAAAGCAAATTAATGAGCAAACTGCTTGTTAAGATATATCTCAAAATAATGAACTACAAAAAATGTTTGGGCTTGTTTGGTTTTTTGCCAATAGCAAGCCTTTTACTCTATAGTCAGTCAGCTTTAGCTGAAACTTTAAAAACCAAAACTTTCAGAATTACAATCACAAGAAGCTGTCCAGAAGGAAACATATCTTGCAATAAAGTTAGATACTACGGGAGAAATCTCAAAACAGGTAACTCCATTCACCTTGTCGGCAAAACAATTCACACAACCTGTGCCGACGGCGTCACCCCATGCCGATTTCTTGGCTACGAATTCCGCAACAAACAGTATCTTTACCGGGTGACACAAGACGGCAAACTTCAAATCTATGAAGGAAAAAAACTCATACTTGAAGAGAAAGGAAAAATGACCTCTTGAACAAGAATTCAGGAGTCAGAATTCAGAATTCAGTAAAAATTCAATTATTGTAGGGTGTGATCTTGCTCATTACCAGGTGTAACTGTTCACCAATTCACTTAGCCTTTGCGCCGGGGAACACCACTGTATTATCTTTACCTCCTATTTCCACTCTTGCATATCACTAAAATTGCTGGTATATTCAGGAAATTGGGAAAAACTGGTAGTAATTAATCTGGAAACATAGTCTGTGCGAAAAACAGTACAAAGTCAGATTGTTTCTGTTACAGTATATTGTGACCAAGCCCTAGTGACGCGGCGGGGTTCTGTGTCATTGACAGGAGAGGAAAGAGAATTAGTTATAGCGCCAGTACCAAACACTCTACAAACTGACTCAGTAAGAGTTAGTGGTACGGGTAATGTAGCAGTGCGCTTGCACGGGGCTAGAAATGAACGCATTTTTTCAACTGAACCAGTTACAGATAGGCTTGCACAACTAACAAGGCAAATTCAGCAGTTAGAATCAGAGTGCCTCAATTTGCAAGCTCAAGTTAATGGTCTAACATTGCAATCACAATTTATTGAAGGGTTGCGTGATAAAACACAAGAACCTTTTGCTCAGAGTTTGTCGCGGAAAAATCTTAGCCTGAGCGAAACTTTGGATTTCGTGAACTTTTTGGGAAGCCAGTACAGTGAGTACGCGATCGCAATAGGTGAGAGCAAAGCTCAACAAAAAGAATTAGAAAAACAGTTAGAAGTTCTTCGGCAGCAGGTACAGCAGATACAAACACCTCATCCTAAAGAAAGTTTTTGTCTAACTGTAGCAATTGAACCAGAAGGCGCAGGGGAGTTTGAGATAGAAGTGTCGTATGTGGTTCACAGCGTCAGTTGGACTCCTTTGTACGACTTACGAGTAAATACTAATAGCAGTTCTCTGACACTCAGTTATCAAGCAGAAGTGATTCAAAACACTGGCGAAGATTGGATCGGTGTAGCACTTAGTCTTTCTACTGCCAAGCCAGGATTAGGAACTCTACCACCGAAACTTGAGCCTTGGTATATCGACATACCACAGCCACCAGCTTTACCGGTAATGATGATGCGTACCAGAGCTATAGAAAGCTTTGGAGATGCTCAAAGCTCTCATGAGCAGAGCGAAGTTCTAGAAGACAATCTCATAGCAGCGCAAACAAGTCTAGCAGAAGTATCCACACAAGGAAGCATAGTCACTTTTAAACTAGGTAGAAACTGCGATATTGAAAGTGATGGCGTACCTCATCAAACAACTATTTTTAATGATGATTTTCCTTGTAGCTTTGAATATGTAGCTATGCCACGCCTAGTAAGCTTTGCATATCTACAAGCAAATGTAAAAAATAGCGCTAACCAAGCAGCTTTGTTACCAGGAAAAGCAAATATTTTTCGAGACAACATTTTTGTAGGTACAACAGAATTAGAGAACATTGCACCAAACCAAGAATTCAAAGTCAATTTAGGGATTGATGAAGGGTTAAAAATTGAGCGTGACTTGGTTGAGCGTCAGGTAGATAAAAAACTCATTGGCAACAATCGTAAAATTACTTATAGTTATAGGTTAGTTGTCACGAACTTACTCAACCAAGAAGCTAATCTAAAACTTACCGAACAATTACCAGTCAGCCGCAACGAGCAAATTAAGGTGCGCCTTATCCGAAGTAATCCACCAATTCAGCTAGGTGAAATGGGCATTTTGGAGTGGGCTTTAAATTTTTCCCCAGAGGCAAAAAGAGAGATATATTATCAGTTTACAATCGAGTATCCTTCTAACTTAAAAGTTATCGGCCTAGATATGTGACCAAAAGAGAATTCTAAAGTTTAATACTAAAGTAGGGAGCAAGATGCTCCCACTACAGTCTTTTTGCAAAATTGGGATGCTCCCTAAATTAACTGCACTGGTGTGGGGTTAAGTCCAAAGTCTGTTAATAATTGTAGTAATGTGAGTATAACTTGCGGATGTTCAGTTGTAACCATCTGCATATTTGCCATCAAAGCACTAGCTACAGGATTTCTCTGATTCACAAAATCCTACTAGGCAATAGTGAAGATATTGATTTTTGTAATATTTCTAAAGTAGAAATAACTTAAGAAAATACAAACAAATCTCTATTGTATACGGAGAATCTCACTCTTAAATTTTCTTCTAAAACATAGGGCTATGTTCTTTATCCCAACATTTATTATCATACCAATCTCTACCTGTATGCTGACATTCTGCTTTGCTTTCTATCCAAGGAATAGATGTCAGATACGGAGAGAAGCCCTTATCAGGAAAGAATATAGAATTAAAGCCAGATAGTATTACATATATTGTAGTCAAGCTACAAACTGGTAGTGCAATTAAAAACATAGTAACTATTACTGCGTTACTACGATTACGAAAAAAACTATTATTCTTAGTTTTTTTTAATTGTTTTTTTCCGGAGTTCAAATTTATAAGAACCAATTTTATCTCCTATGACTCTATCGCAAATCTCCCTGATAAAAAGGATTATGCAATAGAATTAATTTAAAGTAATAGGAGAAAAATACTGATTTTTTACTATAAATAAACAACATATATTTTGATTTCTTTAAAGCAGAAATCAAAAATAAGTTTTTGTGCTGAATGAATATAAAATTAATATGCGCTTTTTACATAAAATTTATGAAATAAAGTAGTACTTCTATAAGTAGCGAATGTAGAAATATTAGGTAAGTAGCTTGATAAAAGTAAATTAACTAACAGTTGTTAGGGTATTACTTGAGGTAAAGTACTGTTAAGACATCCCCTTTTTTTTAAGGAGGAGATGTCAAATTCAGGGCAAGACAGCTAAGTTAACGTTCCAGTTCTAGTTTTTTTAGCTAGAAGTTGCGATCGCCCAGAGCTATTTTTTTGTACAAGCTCGCTTCATGATGATGCGATTATTCCTATACACTTCTAAAGTTCCAGCGCTTTGACTATCGAGTGTGCCATCCCACACCCAGTATTGATAATTACCATTTTGAAACTTATAGACTTTAACTCCTTCCGTGTTTTGAGTTGTTCCACCATTTATACTCAACTTACCGTTGGGACTAGTTGCGCGGTAAAGAAGTTTACCTGAAGTTCGATTTTTCCAAACATTAACGTTGTACCCGCCACGACATCGTAAATCGAGTATGAGACTAGATGTAGAATCCGCTCTAGCGCTGAAATTGGTAGTACTCCCAACATAGGTTGATACAGCAATAGCCAACGTGATTTGTTTAAGTAGTGTTCTCATAATTTTCTCGGTAGAATCTCAGCACAATGGTAAAGTTTTTCTACTAATGTAGCTTAGTACACATACAACTTCTGCTCTCATAGTTCCCTTTTACATAGCCAAACATAGACAGGCTACTTTACAGGTCTTTAAGCAACACTGACGGAAGCATGTTCACGCTTAAAAGTCGGTGTTATTCGCCTCGGATGTACTACCAGACACCCTCT
>JAESFG010000450.1_pt1 | contig 34175 bp, 37 predicted proteins | sample 9269371 | NCBI WGS metagenome assembly JAESFG01 (sample SAMN14506227, study PRJNA617093) | algae metagenome | isolation source: Aetokthonos hydrillicola CCALA 1050 (B3-Florida) and co-occurring... | place: USA: South Carolina | collected 2013-01-01 | reverse complement strand
TTGTTTGCAAATAATCTGGTTTCATTTGCAGCTAATGTGGTTTTGAGACCACCCTTATTTGCAGCTAATGTGGTTTCAATTTTGCCTTGTTTGCAGTTTGAAGTGTTTCTGTTTGCAGTTCGCTACATTTAGCTTTGTAAGTTTCGACCATAACTTCAGCATGAAACTCAGCAACCGAAACTTGAAATTCCAAAAATTTCATGACGGCGGGCATTAATTCCTGCATCATGATCATTTTTTCGTCAAGTTCTGCTGCAAGTTTTTTGGCGTTGATAACTTGCTCTTTGCTCCATCCCTTGGGGTCCAGTAGGTCTATCCCTAACCCTTTAGAGATTTCCTGCATCAACTGTTCGCCACCAGGAGGGAGGATGTTTTGCATTAAAGTTGTGCGGTCTATGGTGAAAGTCTCACTGCTTTTTAAATTCCCATTTTTAGTTGTTATTTGTCCTCTTTCGGAACGTGCTAGAGCATTGGTATTATTTCGTTTGTCCTGTTTGAAAGCCATAATTATTGTCCTGTGGTTGATTAATTGATGAAACGACGCGATATGTTGCCAACGTAAGGAGAATTGTGCTCATTATGAGTGCTAGAAATCCCCACGCTTCTAGTAATCCAGAATTACTTGATTCCTCTATTCGTTCTGTAAAGGTGGCGATCTCGCCGTCGCTTTTCTCTTCGGTGCGAGTACGAATAACAACACGCTTCATGTTTTGTCCTTAAAGGTTTAGCCACTGGTCGAGGTTGAGGTCATCACCTGTAAAGTTAATTCTGATTTCGTCCTCGTCAAAATCAGGATCATCAGGATGATTCGTCTCGTCCATCTCTTGGTCAATTTCGCTTGAGAGGGCGGGAACATCGTCAAAAAGCCCCATCAAGTTTCTTTCTTTCACAAACGCTTTTGTGGTTCTACAACATTGAACCCACCCGAAGTCCTGATCGTTATCCCATGCGGAGTTAATTTTTGCGGATAGCTCAGAGCGTAGTCCTTTGTAATAGGATGCTTTATCGGGATGCTCAAGGGCAAGAACTTCAAGCCGTGCGTCTACAATTTCTTCTAACTGGTCGGGATGCTCAGCCAGTAGATAATCATATTGTTTCTGCCAGCTAAATCCCATCGTTCCGTCGTCTTTTGTGTAAACCATGTTATCTCCTGAAAGTGCTGGAATATCACTGAATCGTTGCTGAAGGTTATTACGTTTAACGAACTCAAGGGCGATCGCAGATGCTTGGTCATCATCAAAACCAGGATTGCCAATTCTCCCGTCTTGAACCATGCCGATCAATTCCTCAATTAATTCGTAGTAATACTCTGGGTCGTCTTCTTGCTGGGCTAAAAGCCGTAGCCTTGTCCTGACGAGCGCCTCTAAGTTATCCGGCTCTTCTTTTAATAAATACTCGTGGTACTGTTTCCAGCTAAGTTGTGTCCCGTCTTCTCTTATGTAAATCATGCTATTTCTCCGAGTTGGTAAAAGTTTCTCTGACGGCTTTTTCAAGCACTTTGTGAATCCAGTAATAAGGCTCCATCCCCTGTTGTGCTGCCACTATCCTGATTTGGTTCACTAATCTCTGTGGCACGTTGTAATTCAGTCTCTTGTTTGTTTGAATCCCCATCTTTTACTACCTTTAATTGTGGTTTCTGATTCTCGTTAAATAGCTCTACCATTCCTTGTACTGAGAGACTTTCAGGATTTTCAGGGAACAGAAGATTACTATCTATTGCACCCCCTCTCTCTAACCTCTGTTTAATCTTTTCCTTAATTGCTGGAATGCGAAAACTTCCCCCCACAAGAACTACGGGCTGTCTACGTGATGCTAAGCTGACTGAATCTAGGGCGAAAGATAACGGGCTATCGGTCATCCACCATTGAATGGCTCTCTCAAGTGCTTCTGATACGTCGCGTCCATCATTGGCGATCGCTCTGGCTTTTCCATCCTCAAACTTAGAATCCTCTAGAATTTGGCGAACTTCTGAAATGGGGATAAGTCTGCTTGAATCCCCTCTTGCCATTGCTCTTGAAAGGAATGTGACTAAGCTGCCTAGTCCCCCGCCGCCGTTTGTCTCCACGAATCTTTTTAAGGGCAGTTCACCATAGCAAACGTAATCGGTCTGGCAGGCAGTTCCATAGCCGATATCAAATACAGTTACATCCCTGTGAGTCGGATTAAGCGGTTCCAGGTTGAGAAACTTCTTAGCCCAAACCGCAGAACCGTAGCCCTCAGCAAAGTACAAACTGTGATTAAGGAGGAAGTTAAGCCGATATTTAATGCCGTTTACCTTCATCCAACGGCACTGTTTAAGCTGATCCAACAGTGCCTTACCATCCCCCAATGAGAGAACGACCATTTTAAGGGTTAGCGTTCTGGATGTCTCGGAAGTCCCAGAAGAGCATTCATACAGGTTAGGAATTGAGCTAATCGCCCCAAGTGCCAACAGGTAAAAGTAATCAATCTTGTGATCATGTCCTTGGGTCATTGCAACTGGATTAATTTCCAGTGTGGCGCGATCTCCTACCACATAATGCTTAATCTCGTCTTTTGCTTTCTCCTCTTGTGGCACTTCTTTTGGCTTTAACCCCACAGAAAAAGCCCCTAGCTCTTGATGCAGAGGGTTTTCAAGCTCTGCAAAGACCGAAGGAAGCTTCGGGCAGTTGATTACTTTACCTTGAAAAATCGCGGTGAACTTGATGCTGGAGCGAGCTGCGTCTAATATCAATGTGATTACTTCTTTGGGGACGACATTTCGCGGCTTCTTAAGCTTAGTTTGCTCGTCTGGCAGAACCGCTTCATCTGCTTGCGTCTTTTTAGGCATTTTTCTTGTCCTACGCTTAACAAAATTTAAAATCACACAGCACTGACACAAATCAATACTTGCGTACCGTTGTGCTTAATTGAATGGGTATAGAGGTTTTTTTGGGTTTGGGGCTTGTTGCACGAAAAAATCGGGTGTTGCGCTGTTGCTGCTGTTGCAACTGGGTGCAACAGCACTAGTTATGCTGCAACAACCAAAATGCAACGGCTTATATAAGGTGAATTTTTACGGTCAAATCAGGCACGGTGGATATTTGCTTACTAAGGATTTTGGATGGGCAGTGTCGATGTTCAGTGATGGTCACACTCCATGAATAGGCGCAAAACCTTAACGCGGCACTGCTGTAAATCCCGTGTGGTAAGGTTTTTGGGCTTTTTGTGGGTATAGTGCTACTATAACAGACATGTGACTATGTGAGCAATCACATTGTAGACAGTTAATGAAATTTCAAGGAGTGAGTGAGAAGATAGTAATAGTGGTATGATTGCTCAACTAATGGCTAAAAAAGCAAAATCGGATAGGTTAACAGTTTCGATAGATTCAGATTTGAAGCGACAATTTGACACTATATGTACTTGGAAGGGGCTAAACATGAGCGACGTAACCCAATTGCTAATAAGCGACTGGGTGAAATCAAACGCTCCTCCAGGACTTCTTACAAGTGAGGAGCAAGCGTCATAACAAAGTACTTTGAAATGAAAGACAAGAAGGAGGCGGATGAACGCAAGCACTATTGACCCAGTTGCACTACCATCGCTGCCACTGGCTCTTGTATCGCGACGGGAGGCTGCATGACTGGTACACCCAATGACGACCCGGAAAAATCTGGGGAGGAATGGGACCCAGTTACAGCAAACTTGGGACTGGTCATCAGCGGATACAGAATTAGCCTGTTTCGCGCTTGCTAGAAGTAAAGGTAAGAAATTAATTCAAATCATTAATACCAGACGTGAACCGTTCCCAATCATTTGTATTTTTGAGGATTACCCAGCATGACTGAAGTACAAGCAACAGCTACCCAAATCCCAGTAAGTGAATTAATTACCATGCTGACTGCTATCAGTGATCGAAACTACACCCTGTTTCGGCAACTGGAAAGCGCTTTTGTCTCTCGGTATGGGGTCGAAGTGTGGCAGGAATTTTTTAATTTTCGTTTACTGCCTGGACTGGACAAACCCTCTAGTAACTGGTTATTAGTTCAGTTTTGCAGCGCGGGAATAGTGTCTGTAAAAAAAATAGAAGAAGACGAATCCCACTCACCCGAAAAGCGTAAGGGGGCAGCATGAGCGACGACATTAGATTTGACGATATTTACACCAGGCTAAATGACCTCACTGAAGATGTAACCAACCTAAAAATTCAAGCCGGAACCATTGGTACATCCCAGGTTGCCATAGCCAGAAATCTTACACTAACTACAGGATTAGCCTCGGATATGCGAGAGGTAAAAGCCGATATCAGGGAGATGAAAGCTGATATTAGAAATTTGAATGCGAGTATAGATGAAATTTTGAGGCTGCTACGCGATCGCTCTTGAAGGTAGTATTCACCGGCGTGAGGAGAATAATTTATGATTTTAGGAAAATTGGAATTGACAATCAAAATCAACGAACTGCCCCAAGCTAAAACCGTAGAAAATGGGTGGCAGGAATTTGACATTGACTGTGGCGATCGCATTGTTAGCGTAACTGTTAAGCCAAAAGTGTGGAAGAAGCTCACCGATGCTCAAGCTAACTTTCCCCAATGGGTGGCTGCGATCGCTGGCAAGATGGGCGAGGCAACTGAAAACGGCTTTGTGCTATCGGAACCAAACATTCAAGTCTTCGAGAGAAAGCCCAAGCCAGATGCAGCCGTTGCAACGGCGTGAATCGGTTTTAACTACGTTAAGAATTGTGCATTTTACCAAGGGAGTTAGGTTGATATAAAAACTGGAAATGTGCTTGCAGCTTCTGATCTGACAACATTGTCTCTTTTGCAAAACCCGCAGAACAGTGTGAAAACAGAAACAGCAATGTAGTATATTTTCACTGAGCCAAAAAAAAGCCCCAGTTCCACCTGGGGAAAAATCAAAAAGAAGAATTAAAAATATGAAAAAAAACCTGCAATCAGGTAATCTCATCCAGACTACCACTTTCTTCCTCTTCTTTTCAGCAGCACCAGAAGATTTCAATACGGAGAAATACGCTGGTACCTTACTTAGACAGAAACGGCTAATCGAAGAGAATGGCTTTTTCTCTATCCCTTATTATGTCACACGTCAACCAATAGTCAACCACTTCTTAACAAAGTGCTTAATAAAGTCTTTTCTTGTAATTTTATATACCCAGCAGTGGATTATTTTTTATCAAGCAGCCACCGGAAATGCTTTTGGCTTATTTAAATTAGCAAGTGCAGTAGCCTCTGCTCAAGCAAAGCACCACGAAGAGCTTTTTGAAAGACATAATTCTCTTCTCCCTCGCAATTGCTATTGCAACAAGGGAGGTGCAGCATGATCGCACTAGGAATGCAAGCGTCAGCAATCACTTACCCTACGCTATGGGTTAGTAACCTACTAACAGCACACCGTTTAAATAATGAGTTGTTCCAGCTAGTAGAATACGGGAAAGGAGACAGCGATCTGGCCCCAGGCGAACATTACATTTTGGTAGAAAAGGGAACTCCAGAAGCTCAAATTAAAGCTATTGCGTGGCGCATTGCTGCTTCTTCTGGAGAGTGCTTGGTACATAGCGTAAACAATTATCTGGAGAACTTGGTAAGCGACCAGGTAACAGCGCGAGAGTTCACAATTAGCATCATAGAATTTGCACGACCATACTCAGAGTGGGCAGCTTTAAAAGATGAAACAAAACTTACACTACGAGAAGCAGCTGATATTGCGAGATTAGCGATCGCTCTTCTGCCAGAGCCTCAAAGGTCGATAGAACTGGGTACATTAAGAGAAAGATGCAACCAGAGTTCGTACGACTGGAACAAGCTAGTGGACACACTTGAAGAAGAGTTTAAGCGAGAAGTTGAAAGACGGCTTGGTACAGATCAACCCGTTGACAAAAGCGAGAGCGAAAAACCAAAACTTACCAAAAGGGAGGCAGTAGAACAAGCCAAACAAATTATTCAATCAGGACTTGATGAGTTAGAAGAATCATTGCAACTAGAGGAGTTGAGGGAGGAATCTGGGCTATCCTTTAGCTTTTGGGAGCGCCAGGTTTTGCCCCCGTTGCGGCGCTCACTGCAATCAACGAAGCTGACGCTAGAAATTCAGGCATACCTACGGGAGACGGATCTAGCTCGTCAGTTTACAGAGCGCAACCGGATCACTAGCAGGTATCGAATTACCAACCGAGAGTTTGACCAACAGTGCCATGCTATCCGGTTCGCAGAACGGCAAAGTGCTGAGAAACCCAGACTCATATCCCCAAAAGAGCTGTTTAATCTTGAAAGCAAAAATCTAGATTGGTTGGTTCCCGGCTTCTTACCACGACATATGAGCGCAATGGTTTCTGGTTTGCCTGGTACGGGCAAGTCTCTTTTAAGTATCGATCTAGCCTATGCCGTTGCAACTGGTGGATTGTTTCTAGGAGAACAGGTTAAGCAAGGTAAGGTACTGATCATAAACTCTGATCAACCGCTAAATGTTACAGCTAGCTACCTGAGTGATCGCGGCTTTGATGAAGATACCCCGAATTGGAAAGTCATCGGGCAGACAGGTAATATGGCTGCCTGGACCATTAAAGACTTGGATCTACTAGAAACATGGCTTTCTGAGACAAAGCCAGACCTAGTAATTATCGACTCCATCCGTACAACGATTTGTTACCCGCTAGGACTTGAGGAAAAATCAGAACTGGTTGGGCATTGGTTGAAAGAGGTTGAAAGGCTAGTCATTCGATATGGATCGTTGTTGTGGGTACATCACGACAACAAGGATACGAATCTTGCCGGAGTAAGCAGATCCTCTGGGTCAACTGCTATTCCCGGTAATGTATCAGTTCATTGGCGCTTGGAAAAGGCGTCTAAAGACGATTCTGATCCAAACAGGATTTTTTCAATGCCTAAAACAAGGCTATTTGAACCGAGCACGCTAACGGTTCGCTTTGATAATACAAACGGGCAGTGGCTCAACCTTGGGCGTGTTGGGGAATCTCCAGATGTTGCAAAACAAAATCAGTCACTACAGCAAAGGGTTTTGGATCTACTCCAGCAACGTCCTAGTGTCGGTTTTGAGGTACAGGAAATTAGAGAAAAGGTAGGAGGTGGGGATAGTCTGTATACAGTATTGAGCCGAATGGTACAAAGAGGCATTATCAGCAAGAGAAGAGGCAAGACTAGTAAGTCTAAAGTCTATTTCTGGGAGAATAATTTTTCACCTAACACCCAACAAGAAACAGTAGAGAACCTTGAAAAAGTTGCACAACCCCCCCTCTCCCAGTTCTCCCAACTAAGTGTTAGGAATGAGACTGAAAAGCTTACTGCACATGAATCCTGCTCACCTAACAGTCACCTAACACTTACCCAAAAGTCACCTAACAGCTGTGAAAGTACTGGGCATGTGTTAGGTGATGAAAACTCTTGTCCTGTAAGCGATACAGCCATAAACCAAAGTCACCTAACACCTCACCTAACAGGGGGGGGAGGGTTTTGTACTTCTCAGTCTTCATCTGACGAGAACCCCTCCCCCTCACAAGGCTTTGCGAAAGGGGATGAAGTATATGTAATGGATTGCCCAAAGCTAAAGGACAAGAGGATGACAATTACCAGCATCACCCCGGAGGGAATTTGGGTGAGGAGCAAGAATGCGATCGCCCCAAGTGGACCATTTAAGCCACGTCAATTGAGGAAATGTTGATGGCAAAGTGAGGATCGAAGTATACACCAAAGATTGATTTTTGTCAAAGTCAATAAGCTTCGTTATTGACTTTGATTTTGTCAAATCGGATTATACCAGAATGTGGAATTTTTTTTCAGGTGTGCGAGGAAATTCCGAAGATAATCTTGAGAGGCATCACGACCATCTACTTTACCTAAAAGGGTATAATCGCACCCAGTTTTGTTCATGTTTCACCCAACCCTAGATCAGGCTGTAACTTTCAGCACGAATCTAGGAGCGAACTTCGACCGTCAGGTTACTTAACTGCTAGATAAAACTTTTTGCCAAACCCGCTCATTGAAATCGAGGATAGGAGCCATTTTGTTCATACGGTCTTGTTCATCGTAGATCTGCGATTGCATCTGGCGTGAATGGTGCATAGCGTAGGCAGCAGCTTCTAGTTCAGCTTCTGACGCACCACTATCTTTGAGATAGGTAACATACATTTTCCGTAGTTCCTTTGCAGTAACTGGCTTGCCAGTCTCTCGCACAAAAATATTTTTTATGCGCTGTCGCCAATCTCCTGAGTTGAGCGGCTCGTAATTACGAGGACCCCTAAAAAAGAATTTATGGTTGCACTTTTGCTCAAATTCTCTACCTTCAGTCAGCCATTTATCAATATATTCATAAAAAGTTGTGCCATCTCCAAAACGTGCATTTGGGACTTGTCCCCACCATTCACCATAAATTCTTCCTGTCTTGTAACTTTCTGGCTCTAAGTGTATATACCAAAGAGCCTGAGATGGATTATTCATTTCTTTTTTTGGGATAAATAATCCACCTTGATAAATACCTTGAACTAAAGTTTTATCAATTTCCAGTTCATAGTAAGTTCTGGATCTATCAGGAGGCATAAGAGTCATAAAGCCAAGAGAAAGGAAATGTTGAAGGTCATCAATAATGCCATTATCCCTTCTTTGGCGAGAGTAAATGTATCTCCCTCCTTGTTGACTTACACGACAAACATGAGTATTAGCTCGAATTCTTAATTTCTCCAATACTTGCAGTGCATCTTCCCAAGGAACGCTTTTACGATGATGGGGAATAGTAGCTGATGTGGTTTTTTGTTGCTTATTTAAAATCTGGCTCAATTGCTGGAGTCTAGAAATCATAGGAATATCTTGTTCCTTGGGATAATCATCCTTTCCAATTTCCTCCCTAAAAATATACTTAGCCAATGCAATTGCAGATTTAACGATCCGCTCTTTATTTCTTGGTGTTCCTCCAATAAAATTGAGATATTCCAAAATTAAGTTTTTTGTGAAATTAGCTTCTGCAAAAGCGTTTTCTCTTGCCATAGCTTTTTTAGAAATCTGTAGATTGTAGTCAAAATTTTTTTTCTTTAAACATTCCTCCCTAGAAATTATGAGATGAGCATGAGGAATAATTGTAGTCAAACGTAGCTCTTCCAATGGAATTTTCTTAGCTCTGTGTAACCAGCCAAGGATTTGATGTATAGACTTCAATTCTATTTCTATAGTTCGTTTGGCGCAGTTGTATCGATCTATTCTAAAATCTTCAAAGTCGGATAATTCCGATTCAAGATCCTTGTTAATATAATCGCCTGGGTAAACTAGTCCTTCACCGCGTTTTTTTGCCATTAAAGCCCAAGGTTCTTTATTACTCCCCCCATGATAGTTATTGGTTTTAACTTTTCCTTGCCCACTAGGAGCTCTAAACTGGATGTATTGTATTTGTTCTTTTGGCTCTGACTGCTTTTTCTCAGGTGCCTGTACATATTCTTTAGCAATAGCCCAATTGACAAAGAGATTGATTGTTGAGCGAAACGACCTTTTGGTGTCTTTATCCATTTCCTTTTGTGAGAAAACTTGTTCTAAAAGCTGAGGAGCTTCTAGAAGAAAGCTGGGGGGATATTGTTGAAGAAAATCCAAAGCAGTTTTAATTTCCTCTGGGGTTGCTCTCACTCCTTTAGGAACAGGTCCTCCTATTGCAGGAACTAAGTAACGTACTAGGATACTGGTGGTCTTTGTGTTTAATTTTGCACTTTTAGGCTCAAGTAAATACGCAGAATAAAGTGTAAATACATTTTGTTCTGCAACTTGATTGATAGTCTTGTTGGAGGTGTTCGAGGCAGTTTTTTTCATTTTTGTCAAGGCGTATGAACGAAATATAAGATATTCTGTTGTTTCTGATAATTAATTGTACCACGTTTTTCAGTAGAGGAACGCTAAAATTAAACATGGTGGGATTACTTATACTTAAATCAGCAGGCAGGTATTTAGTTGGTAAAACCTTTGCTGCAAAGGAATTTTGGAATTTTATCGTCGATGTAATCATCCCAAAAGCGCAGTACAAAGTTACAAAAAAACGCAGTATAAATGTACTGCGCTGCCACTAGGCGTATTTTAGGCGTATAAACTAAACTAATAAATAACTTGAGTTATAGCTTTTCTAGTCTTCTGTTGTTCTCCAATCATTGCATTGGGAACGACAGAAATGTTTGAATTCTAGATAAGGCGTATATATGGAACACTTACACAGTAATAGTTACAGATATGGGAAAGACACCAGAGCCTAAAAAAGGCTATAAAATGCCTAAAGGCTACCTAAGAGGTAAGGCACGAAGAAGAGGTGCACCAATTATACATGAAGAGGCAAAGGAGAAATTGAACTTGACACTTACCCCCACAGCCATTAATAAACTTTCTCAAGCCGCTTTTAAAGCTGGTGTTTCTAGGTCTGAATTAGTGGAACGCTGGGTTAGAGAAAACCTGTAGATGGATGCCACTCGCCAGGAAATTGCCTTCTTGGTTTAGGCATCCATCTAGTGCAGGGCGGATTCATGTTTATCTGTTAGGTTGCTGTTTACGGCTAATAACTGGCGTACTGCTTTATGAAGCTGTGCGCTCGCGCATTCTCAAAACCCTCCTAACTGGTAAGAGCAAGGTTGCCACAACTTCCCCACAGTACAAAACTGCTAGCCGTGCGCTAGATAACTTCATAAAAGAGTTGAAAGAATCTTCTACACCCAGCAATACGCGTCTTCTCACAGAACCTTAATCACATCTCCTGAAAGTGATGAGTCCGAAAAGTCTTGAAACTTCGTTGTTGTAAATGGTGTTGATCACCAAAATCTGCCAAGAACCAACTTATGTTTCTTATGTTAGGACTTGCTGAAAATCAACTAAGGCAATAATAAGGGTGTCAGGCACTAAAATACTTGGTTATGCTTCCAGTCCCTGAAAACTTTTCGGTATAGTGACATTCAAGCACTGAAATTCTCGGTTATGCTTCCAGAGCCTGATAAGTTTTGGGTATAGTGACATATACTGAGATAGCTTTTTACATGCTATCCAGCTTTTCAAACACCCTCTAAACATTCACATTCTAAAATTAAACCAGAAGTGAAATGTTCCATGTAAACAGACGTGTAAACAATAAGAAAAGTACCACAACTATAAAAATAAACAGCCAGTGAAAATAATCATACTTTTGTGGAATAAAACTTACACAAAAAAGGAGGAATGACGCTATTATTCGGAGCAAGTTTTCCAAAGAAATTATCTCTACATTGCGTAATAAAAAAGAGTCAAAACCAAGCTTTATAATAAGAAGAGGAAACAAAATAAAGATTATTTTTTGATTTTCAAAAAAGAATTTCTTGTAATCAAATTCTTTTTCATTATTATATTTATAAAAAAGAAAAAGTGTTGATAAATAAAGAACAATAGGATTTAGAAGAATCAAGAAAAAACAAATAAAATTTTGACTAAAATAGTCCTTATAACGCCATAAACCCCACCAGTTTTGAATAACGAAGAGAAAAGCTAAAATTGTCCACAATAGATGGATATTATAAAGACGAATTTTATCTCGAAATCTAATCAGGTTTTCCCATCCTGAAAAAAATTGAGAGACAATAATACCATACACTATAGTGTAGAAAGTCAGCAAAAATCGTTGAAATACTTCGTCCATTTTATATACTCTATTAGTAGGTAGCAGCATTATACCTAAATGATGAAGAGATCACCCAGTTTTTTGCAAAGAGGGCGAAAATCAGTCAGGATAAGTAAATAAGTGTATTTATCTAGTGATGACTCCAGAACGAAAGCAAGCACTTCAAGAACATAGTCAGGCGGTCGCGAAAATAGCGAGAAAATGTCCCTCAAGTCCTAGCCCCGAAGCTGTGCCTACCTCAATGGACTATTGTCGGTTTGGGGGTGCAAGTAGCATTGGAGCCAAAATGTACGCTAAGGACTGATTCCTGTGATAACGATAAAGTTTCTACCTTCTTCAATGCCTCATTTTCAGCGAGAATTAAGGCTTTGAGAGGATTTTTCCTGTGATAAAAATTGTTATCACAGGAATACCCCTGAAAAAAGACTGTGGATCAAACCCATGCATGGCACGTGTTTTCGGCTTAGCGTACATTCCTGTTCCATTGCTACTCAAGGGCGGTTTGAGCCGTTTTAAAAACTGAGATGCTCCCAATGATGAATTCTCTTGCTGAAGCATTTTCACCTGATTACGCTTGCGCGAAGTCCCGATTTCACTCTCTTGCCAATACATTAGGGTGGAATACAGAATCTCACTCTATAAAGCAACTAGATGCGAACGGTAATGACTTAACCATTGATATAGCATTCTGCGGAAACGATCATTCAAACCGAGTGACTATAATCTCAAGTGGTTTACATGGCGTGGAAGGATTCTTCGGATCTGCTGTTCAGTTGGCTTTTCTCGACCAGCTTCTAAGTAAAACCTACCGCAAGGAAAGTATTCAAGGCCGACTAATTTTCATTCATGCTCTCAACCCGTATGGATTCGCTTGGTTACGTCGTTGGAATGAAGAAAATATTGATCTTAACCGCAACTTTCTTCTAACAGGCGAATCTCCCGAAGGGAGTCCAAAGTTTTATTCCCATTTAAATAATTTTTTCAATCCCTCTAAGCATCCTTCTAAATTAGAACCTTTTCTGCTGAAAGCAGTTGCTATTATCCTCTGCTATGGTATGCCCGCTTTGGCTAGTACACTACCAGTAGGGCAGTACGATTTCCCTAAAGGTTTATTTTTTGGCGGAAGAAATTCATCAAAAACTCAACAAATTCTTGCTGCAAACCTGCCGCGATGGGTTGGGAATGCTGAGGAGATCGTACATATTGATTTGCATACAGGCTTAGGTCAATGGGCAACCTGTAATCTGCTGATAGAGAACTCCTCACAATCAGATCGTGTGCAAAGATTGAAGCAACAGTTTCGGGTTGAGAAACTTGTAGCTAGCGACTCAGAAAATGCCTTTTACACAGCTAAAGGCAGCTTAGGAAAGTGGTGTGAGGTTATGTTTTCTGACCGACAGTATGATTTTATCACTGCTGAATTTGGAACATATTCTGTTATTCAGGTCGTGAAAGCACTGCGGGCCGAAAATCAAGCACACTGGTGGGCAAACCCTGACAGTTTTTCCTACAAATGGGCAAAACAACTAATTCTTGAAACTTTTGCGCCAACCAGCCTTTCGTGGCGTAAAACCGTTGTAGAAAAGGGATTAAACATTTTAAAACAGGCAATTGAAAGATAGAGAAGTCTCAAACAGGCATAGAGCCGAGATTGCTGCGAAAACGGAAATAGAGGCTGAAAAAAGCCTGTCCCATAAAGCTTTCAGCTTTTTTTATTTTCTCCGGTTTTACCCATTTGTAGGAAAGCTCAATTTAGTACACAGGTACTAAGAAATCCGGTTTTTACGTGCTCAAATACTATAGCTAATAGCTGCAATGAATTGGCTTTACTCTACTTAGATCAAGGAAGGTACAGCGAAGCGAAAACACTGTATAAAAAAGCATTGGAAATTGCTTCAAAAAGCCTAGGGGTAGATCACTCTTACACAATTACTTTTCGTAAAAATCTGAAATTATTGCGTGATAAATATGGTTAACGCCATAAACAGCGCTCCTTTGGCTACACATTCGAGGAATAACGTGTAGGAGGGGGCGAAAAGTATTGAAACTACGTGGTTTTTCCCAGCGTTACGGACTGGATCAACAATTAGGTTAAAAACACTTTAATAGTCCATTTTGAGCGAATGCGATTATAGTGGCAAATCCTGGGACATTTTGATTTTGATGTATTGTATAGTCAATTAATTTTAAACCCCTTAAATCGTTTTCTGAACGGTATTTTTTTTCGGTCTATTCGAGTGGGAGCCATCCGGGAGAGTCGAGGGAAATGGTTTACACTTGGCTATAAGATCCATGTCCTCTCTCTTCTGAGAATTGTAGACATGTGGACACGTATAGAAGTACAAGTGTGTATGTGTGAGAATTTTGAGCTATGAAAGTAATAGCAATCGTGTCGAGAAAAGGTGGGAGCGGGAAGTCAACTATTGCAATTCACTTGGCTGTTGCTGCCAACTTAGCAGGTAAGGAAACAGCGATTATTGACTTAGATCCGCAGGCATCAGCTGCAAAGTGGTCTGATTCTCGCTCATGTGAATTCCCCGTTGTGGTTTCTGCTCAGGCTTCTCGACTGGAGAAAGTATTGGAAGCAGCAGCAAAAGAGGGAGCCGATTTGGTTTTTATTGATACTTCGCCACACACAGAAACAGCAGCTCTTGCCGCTATTCGTGCTGCTGATTTAATCTTGGTTCCCTGCCGCCCGTCGATTGTGGATTTACGTGCTATCGATGACACTATTGATCTGATCAAATTAGCAAAAAAAACATCTGTTGCCGCCGCAGTTCTTAATGGTGTTCCCGCCCAAGGATCACTGGGAGATGAAGCAGTTGAAGCGATCGCAGGTTATGGTATAGCTGTTGCCCCAGTCAAAATTGGGCATAGATCGGCATTCGTTCGCTCGCTTACAGATGGGCTAACCGCTATTGAGTACGAGCCAAAAGGTAAAGCAGCAAAGGAAATCCAACAATTGTATAAGTGGACATGTACACAAGTTAAAGTGTAAGAAAGTGGAGGAGTGGACATGAACCCTAAAAAGACGACGAAACTGGGCAATGCTTTACATAAGGCTAAAGAGGAGCCAGTTAAAGAGGTTGCAGCACAAGACGAACAGCCGCAAGAAAATCAAAAATATCCGTTACCACCAAGTCGCCAGGGAACCCGAACAATAGCTGGTCACTTTGATCCAGCAATAGCTATCCAGTTGAAAAGAATGGCAGCAGAAAAAGAAACTACGGTACAAGCTTTATTGACGGAAGCGTTAAACCTCTTGTTTGAAAAACATGGTGAGAAACCAATAGCTTAATTCCTAAAAGGTTAAGTACCAAGGTCGCCTAAGGCTAGAGAAGCTGATATGAAGTGCCAAGTGCTTAAAAGTATTAAACTAAATACTTTAGTTTGATCCTGCTCGCAGCTTCCGCCGTAACACTTCCTGGCTTAGGCATCCAATTAGGCATTATCATTTATCCATTTACATTGTTTATAATGCCACTCGAGCGCTTCTTTATTAGGGTATAGTGTTATCTCCTTGGGGAGATTAATTGTTTTACCGTTGAGTTCACCATAACTTGTGTTTTGTAATTCTGGTGCTAGACATATTTTCTTGGTTTCTGGGTGAATGGTAAGGAGATAAAGGTCAAATAGGGTATGGATATCAGAACGGAGAATTAACCCATTCCAGATTTCGTTAGTGTCATCTCCTCGATAGGGGTAAATATGAGCAGCTTCTAGTGCTTGTTCTGCATCACAACCAGTTACAGTGCATTGCTTATTGTAAGCAGCAAGTATTTTTTTACGAAAAGCTTGTTGTCCTCTCCGGCGAACAATAGATGAGTAAATACGTTTTCTAGCATCTTGTAGATTTTTATGCTGAAAAAAGCCAGAATTCTCAACATCTTCAATTGTACTGGCTAATATAGATTCATCCTGTTTCTGAAAAGAATTTTCGTTTAAATCAAAAGGAACTTGCCAAACCTTAAAACTGTGGTTATCATCCTGTGGGGCCGTACATCCTGCAGCAAGCATCTTACCATCCGCGCTAAATGAAATGGCAGCTAAATTTGAAAACTCTAAATAATGAATTATTTCATTATTTTCTAAACTGTATATTCTAATTTTCCTATTCCCATCATTACTAGCCAGTAATCTTCCATCGGGACTAATTGCAAAATAATCAACATAATCTAAATCTTCACATAGAGTAAATAGTAAGTTTCCGCTTGTCATACACCAAAATTTTATACCACCTCCTCCACTACTAATCAAAATTTTCCCATCAGGGGTGATTGCAAGACACCTTACATTATATGAATGTCCAATAAGATTATGAATAAGCTGTTTAGTTTCTACATTCCAAACCTTTATTGTTTTATCATTACTCCCACTAACTAAAACACGACAGTCAGGGGAAAAGATAAGGCAATTAATTCTTAAAGAATGTGCAGAGAGTAGATCTATGGACTTATTTTTTTGGTCCCAAAGATAGATACTTGTATTTTTAGCATTAAGATTTTTATACTTATTCTCGCCTCCACTTGCAAGAAATTTCCCATCAGGACTGAATTTGACACAATGAATTGGATCTTTACGAAAGAAGGTTTGTGTATGGATTAAATTTCCCGTTTGTAAATTCCAGAACTTAACGGTTTTATCTAGACTAGCACTAGCAATGATTAGTCCATCAGAATTAATGTCTAGCGAGTAAATCTTTCTTGAATGCCCAGATAAAACATTTTTTAATTTCGCTGTATTCAAATCCCAAATTGCAATATCGTGATCGCAAGCACCAGTAAGAAATTGTCCATTAGGTGTAAAAGAAATTCCATAAGCAGTCGCTGCGCTTCCTTCAGGATAAGGAAAGCTATGTGTACATTTCCATTCACTACCAAGAGTTTTATCTTCTAGAGAAATTGAGATTTCTTTATTTGTGTTCTCTATCATTCTGAATACTGAGCAGATTATAGGAATACGGTTTGATAAAAAAAGCTGAACTTAGTATTCCCAGCACTTGGTGCGAAATCAACAATAAATCGTCTTGGCGATAGATACCTGATTATATGCTGTAGCGCGATCGCAAAAGTTAATGATGAGTCAACAAAACTGCTATTTCGGGGAATGGCGGACTCAAACCCTTATTCTTTCGTATTGGTAGCTCCAAGTGCTGCAAAGAGTGATCGCTTTCTCCTACAGTAGGCTAACTTATATCGGCAGTTTACTTATGAAAAGTATCGTTCCAACGATAATGATACTCGTTTAACCTACTTTCCCCCTGATGTTGCTGTCGCTAATTTGACCCGTATCGGTATCGAAAAGCTCTTTGATCGCTTGTCGTTCAACTGGGTTATAAGATGGAGGGTCGTAACGCGCATCAGTAATCAGCCAATTCAAAGCAACAGCCTGCAGATCTATAGTTGCCCCAGTCTTATCTATACAGTAACGTCCGAACACCAGCTTATCAACTAAGCTGACTCCTGGTCCGAGTCGCGACCACTCAAAAATCACGCTGTTGTCTACGGTTGCACCACTAGATACCCAACAATTCGGACCAATTATTGCTGGACCGACGATTTTAACTCCATCTTCTATTCTGGTCATTCCACCAATGTAAACTGGACCTGTAATATCCACTTTGTCCCAATTCACTGCCACATTTAAGCCAGTGTAGATGCCAGGGGCGACCTGATGACCCGGAATTTGTACATTTTTGATTTCCCCTAACAACATCCTACGAATTGCCTGCCAGTAGTTAGGAACTTTACCAAGATCTACCCATTCAAAGTCCATTGAAATAGCGTAGAAGGGTGCACCTATTTCAACTAGTTTGGGGAACAATTGGCTACCGATGTCATACTCTACACCAGAGGGAATATAATCCAATACCTCTGGTTCAAAGATGTAAATACCCGTGTTGATAGTGGTGCTGAGAGCTTCTTCAACCTTTGGTTTTTCTTGAAAAGCTTTAACGCGACCGTCTTCATCAGTGACAACTACACCATAGCTAGAAATTTCTTCCCGTAGAACGGATTTCATCACAATGGTGGCGATGGAACCTTTAGATTTATGCCATATGACTGCTGCTGTCAAATCCAGGTCAATCAAAGTATCCCCGCACAGCACAACAAAGGTGTCGTCAAAAAATGGGTAAAAGTCCTGGATTTTCCTTATTCCGCCAGCAGAACCAAGGGCTTCGCCAACAAGTGTACCTTCAATAATACGACCTTCAAAAGAATAAGCAATCTGCACGCCAAACCGCTGACCATCACGGAAATAACTTTCAATTTCCTCACCTAAGTGACTAACGTTGACCATAATCTGGTCAAAACCATGTTGGCGTAACAGTTCCACTAAAAATTCCATCACTGGCTTTTGCAGAATGGGAATCATCGGTTTGGGAATTGTATAAGTAATCGGACGCAGGCGAGTACCTTTACCTGCTGCCAGAATCATGGCTTTCATATGCTTTTTCAGATTGGCACCACTAAGGTTTGCACCACTAAGGTCGGCACCACTAAGGTTTGCACCACTAAGGTCGGCACCACTCAGGTCGGCACCACTCAGGTCGGTATCACTGAGGTTTGCACCACTAAGGTCGGCACCACTAAGGTCGGCACCACTGAGGTTTGCACCACTAAGGTCGGCATCACTCAGGTCGGCACCACTAAGGTCGGCATCACTGAGGTTTGCGCCACTTAAGCTTCGACCCTCAACTGGCTGACTGACAATCTCTTGTACTAGAAGCCATTTATCATCTAGTTTATTACTTTCGTCATCATCCCAACTTTCGCTTAAAATTTGAGCATCCTCAATAGGGAAACCGTTTACTTCAGTTAGTTCTCCTGACTGAATACGAGATACAAGCCGTTGGATATCCTCTTGAGAACCGTCTACAGATAATCTAATGCTACCTTCTTTAATATCAGTGATTACTATACTGTCTCCTGAATGTTCCTGTAAAAGAAATTGAATAATTTTGAAATTGTGAACTGAATTTATATCGTCTTCTAATACGATAACAGCTTTATTTTTTTTACTTTGTTTATCTATTATAGTCACTTTACGGCGAAGGGTTTGCACTTGCTCCACCCCATCATTAATATCTAAGCTACTACAATCATCTTTATCTAGCCGCTGTGATTCTTCTTCTATTATCCCTGCAATTACTCTCCAGTGCAGTTTCAATTCCTTGCATATCTTTTTAAATGAATCAAGTTGAATTGACTCACACTGAAAAAATTTTGTAACTGTATTCCGAGCTAAAAGTTGAGATTTTGCAAATTGGCTTTTTGAGTCAAAACCTAGTCTTACCAAAGCTTTTTCTGCTATCTCAATACCCTTTGGAGAAGCAGTGATAGTAATTTTTCTCTTTTTTCTGCCAAGACTTGGGTCTGTCATAGTCTCACTTTCTGGCTCTCTGTGTCTAATCTTAATTGTGGGAATATTAGACTCATGGATATTGTTTAAATCAATATTATTACAGCCAAATCTAAAAGCCTCTGCATAATTTCTCCCACTAAAAATAGCGTCATAAAATCCTTTAGAAAAATTAATCCCTGCACGATCTTGAATAGGTTGTACCATGCCAATGACACAATCTATATGTCGGTGAATAGCTGACGCCTGAATTTCGGAATAGCAAGCGTTAAGCAATACACACTCAATTTGTTCTTTAAATAGCTCAAATAAATCGCTCAGCGATTCTGTACTTACGAGGAGCGACTCACCTGAAGTATTTTCTAAAACTAAACCATCAGTTCCTGTTCCATGACCAGAAAAATGCACAATCTCCGGATTGTTCTCCAACAACGTTTGACGTAAGTCATCAATACGAACCGCTCCTATAGGAATTAATTGAAATGCTTCTCTATTTTGAGCTCGTTTTAAAGCCGACCGAATTTCTCTAACTTCCTCATCTAGGCGCAGGTTGTTTGTATTTATAGGATTTGCTGATAAAATCAAAATCTTCTTCATTAGGATGAGGGCTATCTTTATTAGAAATTACTATTAAGGTCTTTGTTATAACTGTACACCTCAGAAAGCTAACCAATTTCTGTCTAGAAAATCTGTGATCGCTCTCAAAACCCAATCACTGAAACAGCCTTCTTCCGTTGCTCTGGTGTCACTTCCAAGTAGCGCTGCAATGTCCCCAAGTCATTGTGACCACTGATTTCCTGGATATGCCGCAAGGGAACGCCAGCAGAAGACATCATAGTTAGTGCCGTTCTTCTAAACGAATGAGTACTAACACCTACCAATCCAACCCGCTTACAAGTATCCCGAAGAATCTTGTCAGCTGCAAACCGTGTAAGACGTTCGGTTACACCCCGTAAACCAGGGAATAATACTCCTGGTTTTGGTTGATAATCAGCCAGTAGTTCTGCTAGTCCTGCCTGAATGTCTACAACGCGAGTTTTTAACTTGCCTTTGGTGGTAGACTTCCTGAAGGTGATGGTTCCAGATTTCAGATCAGTGGTCTGGAGTGCCAACGCTTCACTAACACGGCAACCAGTATAGAGGCAGATGCCAAAAAGAGCGCGATCGCGTGATGTAGTAAATCCATCAGTAAAGAGTAGCCGCAATTCTTCTGCGGTTAAAATCTTGCCTTGCCCGTTGCCTTCTACTTTCATAGGGATAGATCTCTCTAATGTTGGTATCTTACACGAAATGTGTATTTCGTGGAATACACCCCTCAATCCCCTATGTTTTCGTCATTCCTGAACACCCGACCCGCGCCACTTAACCAAAACTTATACAACGCCTTCGCCAGAACCCCCATTCTCTCGTGACTCTCTGGGCAACTGATTAATTCTGCTTATACCCAATCCACACTCACCATCTCTCTGGTATAATCCTAAACCCATTTTTTTTAGCTTGATATCAGTTGTGATATCAAAACTGATATCACGCGAATTGTGTGAGCAACACCTGGATCTGGTATTGAGCCTATAGCCAAGTAATTTCCGGCAAGATGGTTTGAAAAGTCTGATTCTGTCTGGGTTTGATAATTTGCTACATTAGCGTACAAAAAATCCGTTTTGGCACGATGACCCCTAACTGCGGCGAAACTGCTATCAAACTGATGACTGAAAAAGTACTTTCAACAACGGCTATTCCTTCTCCTTGGGCAGTGGATTAAAACGGGACTATTGAGTAAATGAATAATTACTCAAATGAGTAAATACTCAATCATTCTCAACTGGTGTACTTAAATAAGCCTCAAGTGCTTTAATAACAATGCTGGTAATACTGCTGCCCTTGCCTTCTTCTACGGCACGTATCTTGACTTTGTTGTGCAAGAGTCTAGGAACTTCAGCATTAAGGCGTGTGGTTTCTTCCTTGGCTGCTTCGTGGATAGCCTGTTCTTTTAGGTCATGTTCCCGCCGTGATTTCTTCGCTTTAAGCACCATGTTTCAACACCTTCAACACTTCATTTTTTAGGGCATTAATTTCTGACGCAGCATCGCTGTGGGGGTCACTGAAAACTGTTAACCCAAGGGCTGCTGTTGTTGGATAAGCTACACGCTGCGTAGTTCCTGTTTTAAGTACAGGTAAGTTGTATTCTTCCAAAGCCTTGGCAACCTCACCCCCCAGCTTGGTATTTTTGATAGCACGACTGATAGCAAAAACAGCCTTTGGCTTACCGTCCGTGACTTCCCGACGTGCAGCAATGATATCAACCAGGTCAGAGCAAGCCCAAATGTCGTAGGGGCTGGGTTGAACTGGAATAAGAACCAAATCAGCAGCTTTGACCGCAGCGACACTTAACTTGGCGACTTGCGGCGCACCGTCTATAACAATCCAGTCGTATCCTGCCGAAATTGCTTGCAAGTCTTTTGCTAGTGTTTCCCTGTCCAAGCCAACAACAGGGATGAGGCTCCCCCCGGAAAGCTTCGTTCCAGTCACGAGTCGATCCCTGTGGATCTGCGTCAACGAGTAGCACCTTTGTACCATCTCGTTGTAGGGCATGAGCCAAGTTTGTGGCGATCGTTGTTTTACCACTGCCGCCCTTGGTGTTTAGCACGGCGATTACTTTAGGCATTTGAGTAAACGCTCAAGAGAGTATTTACTCAAGAGAGTAAATCATTAATTGTGCTATGGCAAGGGCGTTTTATCACTTCAGTAGCTTCATGCCGTGTGCTTTTGGGTCAAAATTAGGGGGGAATGTAGTGGGACAGGGGTAGTGATCTGTATAATATGAACACGTCTTAGGACTAGTACTCTTGTCTGTGTACTGCGTTCGTTGCAGGTTGGCACTATCGAGGTTGGCACCAGAAAGGTTGGCACGGCTCAGGCTGGCACTATCGAGGTTGGCACTATCGAGGTTGGCACCAGAAAGGTTGGCACGGCTCAGGCTGGCACTATCGAGGTTGGCACCAGAGAGGTTGGCACCAGAAAGGTTGGCACGGCTCAGGTTGGCACCAGAAAGGTTGGCACGGCTCAGGCTGGCACCAGAGAGGTTGGCACGGCTCAGGCTGGCACCAGAGAGGTTGGCATTATCGAGGTTGGCATTATCGAGGTTGGCATTATCGAGTTTGGCACCAGTGAGGTTAGCACCAGTGAGGTTAGCACCAGTGAAGTTGGCATTATAAAGTTTGGCACCAGTAAGGTTAACTTTTTTAAGTTCAATATTATTTAAAGGTTCACCAAGCTCAACCAGTTCTTCAAGTGCTTTGAATCTCTTATAACTATCTTGCTGTCCCTTAGCTTGATCAACATCACTACGTAGTTGGCTAATTCTTATTGTTCTAACACCAATAAATCCCAAAAAAATTGATAAAGTTACTAAGGGAATCAACCCAAAGCAAACTAATCTTAGGCGATTATTCCACCTATACTTAATACTTTTTTGAATAAATTCACTTGCTAAACTTGATAAGGTGAAGAATGAAGCTTGCTCTTTTTGAAAAGCATTAGCTTCATTTAATTGTTTACCAACGAGCAAATAATCCTTTGATTTTCCCTTATCTCGCCACTCGATAGCGGCTGCTTCTATTTTACGTTGTTGTATCAATTTCTCTCGATTATTAGAGAGCCAATCTTGTAAGCGCTTCCATTCACGAATTAGTGCTTCATGCACAACTTCGACTGTTTCTTCTCCAGATTTATCATTACGCCCTGTCACTAATAAACGTGCTTCAGAACCGGCTAAATAAGTAACCAATTCCCAGTTCTGTTTACCTATCTCCTCTTGAGTAGCAACGCGCCTAGTATATTCTGTTCCATCACCCAGCATTACTAAGGCTAGAAAAACTTGTTGTGCCTGCTGCTGTTGAGAATTACTTAATCTGGAATAAATTTGTTCAGCATGTTTTACTAGTGCTTGTTTAGCGCCACCAATGTCCTCATAGGCTTTATGAGTCAGTTCACCGTCTTTCTGCTTATCCCACAACTGTGTTAGAGCAAATTCTAGTAATGGTAAATTACCAGGTTCATTTCCGACATCATCTAGTATTCTTTCAGCTAGATGAATTTGTAATTGTACGTTTAACTTTTGAGCAGGTTGTTCAACTGCTGCTTTTAATTCCTCTCGTGCCATTAACCCCAGTGGTGTAAATGCTATTTGCTGTAATGCGTCACTGAATGGACGGTAAGAAAGAATATAACCATAGAAGTCAGCACGTAATGTAAAAACCAATGTTATAATTTTTTTTTGAACAGCAACCAATAAAGTATCAATGAAACACTGTTGTTCATGCTTGTCAAGACATTGGGTGTAAAGTTCTTCAAACTGGTCTACAATTAACAAAAAGCGTTTCGACGGTTTATTTTCTAGAATTTGAGGAGCTACCTGATGCAGCGTAACTTCACCTTTTTTTAGACTTTCTGCCAGTTTACCTACCATCAAGACTTTCTCTACACCATCAATATTTGGTTCTAATTGACGCACTAAAGCTAGCGCTAGTTCATCAAATGGTTGACTTTTAGGACGGAATGATTCAATTAACCAAATACCTTCTTCTCTCAACAACGGGATTAATCCAGCAAATACAACTGAAGATTTACCACTTCCACTAGCACCAATAACTGGCACTAAAGGTTGGCAGTGAACCATCTCAAACAATACATTAGTAAATTTCTCTCGTCCAAAAAAGAACGCAGCATCTTTCTCACTAAAAGCAGATAAGCCAACATATGGATTGCGAGGAGTATCACCTGCTTCAAACTGAATATCAGATCTATGAAAGGTATTACTTACGACAAGAACAACATCTCCAGTAATCATAGAACCAACTATAGTTGCGTTCCCAATTTTTATCTCTGTTTCTGGAAAAGCTAGCCTCAAAAGAGAATTTTCAGGAGCTAATCGAGAAATTACAAAAGCTAATTGGGTAAACGCATCTACTAAATTTTTCGCATGAGCCTTTTGTTTCTCTCGAATAGCTAAAGTTTCTTGATATGCATACCGAGGAACGTATGGAATAGCTAGTTGCCAAAATATATCTGATCTAGAACCAATAGACTTAGGTATATATTTAGAAAACAACTTAATAAAATCTCGTTGAAATGAATCTAGAAGATCACTTTCTGTATTGTCAATTCTTGCAGGTACAACCACTACTTCTAAAGTACGCTCCCTAATTTCTTGAACCTGAGGTCGTTTAAAATCCAGGAACATTTTATATGTACCTTCCAAACACTGTTGATTTGCTGAACATAGCATAACTATAACATCAGCAAGTTGGTAAGTACAAACCCCTCCCATTTCAGTGACACCAGTTCTGCTATCTATCAATACCACATCTGCAATTATTTCAAACTGCTGACGCAGCCATTCGAAATATAGTTCACCTTCCCAATTCTGATAGAAATCCCCCCAGTCAAAAGTTCTTACAGTATTAGCATAATCACTAAAATTATCCTTTGAACGTCTACCAGCAGAGAGTATCCAAAGCTCTCCTTTTTCCTGAACGTTTGTATAGACATCAACTATAAACTCCTTTAGATTTTTAAAAGGTAGATCATCTTCATCACCAGATATTGAGAAATCTTGAGTCATTTGCTGTTTGTAGTCTAACAGCATATCCATCAAACCTGGCTTGGTGGAAAATTCTTCATGATTGATTGGAAAAAATCTTTCTATTCCAGGTGCTTCTAAGTCCCAATCTACTATTAAGACTTTTAGCCCAGCTTGATAGAATAACTCAGCGACATTTGCTAAAGACATTGAACGACCAACGCCACCTTTATAAGAGTAAAATGTGTAAATCATCTATTATTCCCAGTCCAAAGTTTATCCACCCCATTTTTGGGACCCATTTTTTTACGAAATTTCAGCTTATTTTTTAACTGAGGTTTATGTTTGATGATAATTTCAGCTGTTTCAGGTAGAACTGAAAAAAACCATCTATTTATAGCACGTAAATCGCCAATACCAATCTCACACAGCTTATCTAATTCCTCTTCAAAACGTAAAAAAGCAGGTTCCATGTGAGATTTAATTCTCTCTTCTAGCAATTTATTAGCTTGAATATTAGAAGGATTGATTGGTGAAATTACAAGAATAGCTGTATTTTTATTTGAACTAATTTCAGCCTTTAAGAGTTTTTCTTTAACTTTAGGGTGAAATAGTGAAATTGAATCCACAATGAGTATGCAACCTAATTGTCTTAAATCATTCCAAGTTGTGACTCTCTTATCATCATCTAGTCCCAAACAATCCTGTGATAAGAATTTTGGTCTAATTAAAGGTAAATTCGTTATTTCCTTACGATAAATATTAATATCTTCAACTATATTATTAATAATAGATTTAATTGTGAAATTTTGGCATACATAGGGTTTCCAATCCTCTCTAATTTCATCATAATGACTAACAAAATCTAATATTCCATGTTGCTGAATCATTTGTGTTAAATTTTGAAATTCTTCAAATTCTTTATTTATTGCTTCAAATTTATTAAAGGCAGTTTCTTGTAGATACTTAGCTTCATCTAGTGTCATCGCAACAATTACAAAGGGAATTTCAATTTCATCATTTGACTCTGAGTCAAGTGTAAGTAAACGTTCTTGAATTTGCTTAATTTCATTTTGATTTTGAGAATACCGTGGAATATCGTTGACACCATTCTCATATTTTATTTTGCGTATAATAGCATTTAACTGAGGTGCGTCTTTACTTCCTTCAAAACTTGATTGTAGTTGCAAGGAAAGTTTATAAATGGCAATTTCTAATTTCCTTTTTTGTAATAAATCAATGAGTTCTATAACAAAATCGTGGGTAGTCAGTGTCCAAATAGCACTTAATTCTGCTGGTTTAATATCTATTTCTATGCATAAGGCTTTCCGGCGTTCTGGATCAGCGCGGTGACTCAATTCTAAAAGTTTTCTCAGAGTTTCAATATCTGAATCATCCAGGTCTTCTAAAGACATGTTAATGTTTGATTAAGATTTGTGGTAACTAACCCAAACTATTAAGGGCTGATTTTAATCATAATTACTTCTAGTTTAGAATGATATGCTCCGTGTTGAAAATCAGATACTAACTTTTTACATAGTCTATAAATAGAGCTTTCTAGTTTGCGTCTATGTAATAAATCGATAAGTTCAACGGCAAAGTCGTTTTCGCTCAGCATGAAGATAGCGCTCAAATCTCCAGAATTAATGCCGATTTCAATACATAATGCTTTGCGTCTATCAACAGCAGCACGTCCACTTAATTGTAAAAGCTCTCGTAATGTTTCAATATCTTGTTCATCCAGTTCGTGTTTAGGCCCGAAAGCAGATAAACCAAGGTAGGGATTGGGCGGAATATCACCAGCTTCAAACTGAATATCAGCAGGACGAATCGATGTTGTTTTCAGTACTGGTGTTTGATCTTCCTTTAATCCAACAAGCTGTGAACAACCTAAATTAAAAGCAAAATCTACTGCTTCCCCAGCGCCAAGTGCATCATAGAAGGCTACAGCAAAAGTGATCGCCGCCTTATCACCAATAGCCTGATTCATGCCAATGACATATTTAATGTACTGGCTAATAGCTTCTGCTTGTTCCTTAGAGTAACAAGCATTTAAGACGACGCACTCAACCCCCTTAACTGCAAAAAGCTTAAACAGTTTTGAAAGTGCTGCTTGATCGACGAAGGTTGGTTGTCCCGTATCATCTTCTAGAACAATTCCATCAACGCCTGCACCATGCCCACAAAAATGTACTATTTGTGGTTTATGTTCTAGAATTGCACGGTAAAAGTCACGCGATCGCACTGCCCATTTTTGTACTACCCTGAAGTTTCCCCCTTTGGGAGCGCGTTTTAATCCTTCTTCAATTTCTCGCACTTCCTGATCTAGTCGTAGCCGAGAAGTATCTGTGGGATTTGCAGCCAAAATCAGAACTGTTTTCACAGAAGGGGTATTACTCATGGCAGACTGAACTGAGTATGTACTCAAAAGAGTAAATGATTATTTGTGTTATAGCAAGAGCGATCGCTACTAGAAGAGTGCTTAAAATAAAGCGGTCTTGGGATGCGATCGCCGTAAAGGAAATATTTCTGTAAAGGAGACTTGGTTTGGGGAGTGGGTTGGTGTTTATACTTTGGGGAAGGGCGATCGCCCGGTTGCGGGCGCTGGGCTGAAAGCCCAATCGCTCCTGCAACGCACCCTCAATCTTGGTCTTTTAGTTCTGTTAATATCTTGTCCAGCTTTTCATTTGTGTCCTTAGCAAGCTGAATACACAGCACACTTGAAGCCAATCCACTAGCTGCTGTTACTGTTCCTTCTGGTACTTTGCCTGATAGCAATAATCCTGCTCCTATAACGCTAATACAGAAAGAAACAGTGGTTGCAACTAGAGCTAAATTAAAGCTGTGATGTGCTTGGCGTAAGCGTTCAGAAGCTATGCTTAGCTCTAATGTTAAGTAGGGTTTGGGATTAGGATTTGAATCCGAAAGTAAAGAGATCTTAGTCATATAACTGCGTTCTGGATGGTAACACTAGTCAGGGGTGAGAGCGTATGCTGTAATTCCATTACCATCCAGATTTCTTGAAGTTTGGTTAGATTTAGGCGTTGAACCTATGTAAAACTTATGTATGTAGAGAAGTTATGTAAGACTTGTATAAAAATCATTGGGGTTTTTAATGGGACGGTCATGCCGAGCATCGAAAGAAGGGGCTGAAAAGATTAAAAAAGCATTCCAACTTAAGGGCTGGACGCAAGACTATTTGGCTGGAACAGTACGTTGTACTCGACAGACCGTCATTAAATTTTTTGCAAGCAAACCTGTTGAAAAGCGTTTATTCCAAGCTATCTGCAATGAATTAGACTTGGAGTGGGGAGAGATTGCAGAACTGGAGATAGAACAAGAGCAATCAAGCAGGAATAGTGTTATGAACACAGCACAAAAGAACACCTGTGAGATTGCCTCAGGGGATTACAGCACTACAAAGGTATTAACTCCTCCAGTATCTGTAGCTATAGAACAAAAGCCAAGTGGCAAAGGTAAAGCCATTTTCGTACTTACTGGCACTATAGATTCTGTTGACGAAGAATTGCTAAGAGCATTGGAAACGCATTTGCGAACAATTTCAAAAGATGCACTTTTAACAATTAAGAAGACTGAAGAAGGCAGTATAAAAATAACCTTAGAGGCGTCTTTAAAAGGTCTTGAAAGGCTTGTGGCTTTATTTAACTCAGGAGAATTAACTGAGGTATTAGGTATTCCTGTTGAAGATGTACAGTTATTGCCTAGCACTACTAGAGATGAAGATCAAGATAAATCTCGTCTAGTCCAAGAAATCATTGCTCAGGGGGCTAAAGGTCGGAACCTATGTGATGTAGACCTGAGTGGTGCGAACCTGAGTGGTGCTGACCTAAGTAATGCTGATCTAAGCTGTGCTGATTTAAGCGATACCGACTTGAGGAAGGCTAATTTGAGCGGATCTGACCTAAATTGTGCAGATTTGAGCGGTACCGACCTAACAGATGCGGATCTGAGTGGTGCCTATCTGCATGATGCAATAATTGACTCGGCAACAAGAATTAGCGACAAATGGCGTTTGGTGTGGGAAATTGTCAATCACGGATCTGAGGGTCGTGACCTGAGAGGTGCCATGCTGTGGAATAACAACCTGAAAGGTGCCATACTGTGGAATGCCAACCTGAGCGGTGCCAACCTGAGGAATGCCAACCTGAGCGATGCCAACCTGAGGAATGCCAACCTGAGCGGTGCCTACCTGAGCTATGCCAACCTAAGCGGTGCCAACCTGAGCGGTGCTACACTTTGGAATGCCAACCTGAGCGGTGCCTACCTGAGCTATGCCAACCTAAGCGGTGCCTACCTGAGCGATGCCTACCTGAGCTATGCCTACCTGAGCTATGCCAACCTGAGCGGTGCCTACCTGAGCAGTGCCGACCTGAGCTATGCTTATCTGCGTAATGCAATAATTGACTCTGCAACAAGAATTAGCGACAAATGGCGTTTGGTGTGGGAAATTGTCAATCAGGGATCTGAGGGTCGTGACCTGAGGGGTGCCTACCTGAGGGGTGCCGATCTGAGGGGTGCCGACCTGAGCCGTGCCGACCTGAGGGGTGCCGACCTGAGCCGTGCCGACCTGAGCAGTGCCGACCTGAGCCGTGCCAACCTGAGCGGTGCCAACCTGAGCGACGCCAACCTGAGCCGTGCTTATCTGCATGATGTAATAATTGACTCTGCAACAAGAATTAGCGACAAATGGCGTTTGGTGTGGGAAATTGTCAATCAGGGATCTGAGGGTCGTGACCTGAGCGGTGCCAACCTGAGCGGTACCAACCTGAGCTATGCCAACCTGAGGGATGCCAACCTGAGCTATGCCAACCTGAGCTATGCCAACCTGAGCGGTGCCTACCTGAGGGATGCCAACCTGAGCGGTGCCAACCTGAGGGATGCCAACCTGATCAGTGCCAAAGTTGAAAAAGCCTTGTTCATAGAAACTAAAGGGCTTACCGAGGATATGAAGCAGAATCTAAAACAGCGAGGAGCAATTTTCGAGGATTCTCCAGGAGACAGGTCTGAAGTTTATGCTGGTCGCTGAAACTTGTTACACCATCTCAGTTTGGCTCAATGCCTAATCCAGTAGATCGGCTAGTGCTATGCTTGCGTGCTTCTGCCGAAGATGGCGATTATCATCGTAAATGCTGAGTGTTTGAGGGTCTTTATGGCGGCTAAGGGCTTGAGCGCCGCGTATGTCACCGTCACTAGCGTCAAGGTACGCAGTGATACTACTATGGCGGATGCGGTGAGGGGACATAGTTTTGGTAACGCCAGCTTTTTCACAGTATTTGACAACCAGTCGGCGGATAGCTTCACCGCTTAAGCGCTTGCCAATGGAATTTTTATCAAGGGCGACAAACACCGGGGCTACCCCAAAGTCGTCTTTAACCCTGGTGATATCTTGGCTTCTGGTCAGCCAAGTCGCAAGAGTGTTGGAGATCGCGTCACTAATGTCAATAAGAACGCGAGTGTTGCCTTTCCCCTTGGCTTTAACGGATATTTGGCGGTTCTTTAAGAATAAATGCTCATGGTTGAGGCTGCACAGTTCATCACGTCGTAGAGCGTTCTCCCATAGTAACCTAAGCATGGTGTAGTCTCTTAACCCCTGCAAGGTAGACAAATCGCAACACGCCAAAACTGTTTTAAAATCCTGTGCATTAATGCCCGTAGTGTCGCGGTATTTGGCAGTAGCATCACACTTAATTTCTGTTAGATGGTAGGAACAAATGCCCATAGCCCGACCCTTGGCGACCAGTGCCTTAATTGCGGCTAACCTGCGGTTAATGGTTGCTTCAGAGAGTGGTTTACCCATTGGACAGCCTTCACCACGACGCATTTTAGCCTTGTATTTGGCTACGACCTGCAAGGCTTGACGCTCTTCCAGGTGTAGAAATTCAAGGACTGCATCTGGCACGGGGTCTCTTTGGGTCATGGATCTAAAAAAGTCGGTCAAGTCCTTGAGATATGCCCGTTGGGTGTTGGGTGAATTTTTCTCTTTTAGCAGCTCCTCTAACACGTCTGGATCTTCATCAAGGGTAAAGTACTGGGGGGTAGTGGGTGCATGAAAACTTTTCCCCAGACTAACAATTTTACTATCATGCGTGTCTAATTGGCTCATATAAGTAATTGTGTATACGATGTACGGTAGTGCGATAATGTTTCTTTCCGCACCCATAAGGGGATTTTATAACCCCACCGGGTTGATGGGGTTGGTGCAAATGTACTATTAGGTTTACGCTGCGAGCGCACTTTGTTTCAGGAGACGAACAACAACACCACCAGCCAGCTGGTTTAGGCGATCGCACAGAATCAACCAACCCCGCTTAGTCCGTAAATCTAGCCCCTGACCAACGTGCTTTTTAAAGTGCTTTGTCTGGGTGAGGGTTAATCCAAGGCTTTTTGCTAGTGCGATCGCGCGGTTTTTAATATCTTTCAGCTTGGTAGTGGTCGCCTGTGCTTTCATGTCTAGTTAGCATCTTGTCTTCGTCTTGTCAGAGGATACAGGGGGGCTGGCAGCCATTCCGGAAAAAACCAAAAAAAATCTTGTCAGATGCAAGCCAATTGACTTGTCATAAAGAATCGAATACCATCGAATATATGACAAGACAGTAACTAGCCATGAACAAGTCAGAACGAGTACAACTAAGTTTGCGGTTTGATAATCGAAAGGAATTATTAGACGCAGTAAAGGCACGGGCAAAGGAGTTAAATATACCCCTGGTTGATTTCGTAGCCTTGGCTTTGGAAAAAGCCATAGAAGATGGGTTAACCCCATTGACTAGTCAATTGCAAGTCAATGGCAAGATTGAGGCTTTAGAAGCGCGTATCGTAGCCTTAGAAGAAAGCCTGGGAAAGTATCATCCCGTCTAGGCAAGACAAGCCAAGAGTCTAGGCAAGATGACGGTAGCGTAACCCCAAGCACGGCAGAGTTAGAGAAACAATTAGAAGAACTGACTGCCGAGAATTTGGAGTTACGAAAAATAGTCCAGTTGGCGGAAGAACGAAACACTGAGTATTTAAACTTAAAAACTGAGGCTTGGCTGCTCCAAAAGCAATTGGAAATTAAGGATGAGCAATTTAAAACCGTATCGTCAATGCCCAGACTTGCCGAGTTGCGCGAGCGCGTCTTGCAAAAGTTAAAAGTAGGAAGACAATCGGCAGTAGGGAAGGGGATTGATTTATTCATCAAGCATCTGGAGCAAACCAATGACAGAACCGACTGAAAAACCCAAAAAATATATTCCTGACCCAGAGTTACCACCAGAGAAGTGCCAGCACGTTAGGATTTTGGATGCAGATAAGCCAGTGCAGCGCGTCTTTTATGAGTGCTATCACTGCTTTCAAGGTCTTGTGAGTGAATGCAGTGGCAAGCCAGTAATTGAAGAATTTAAGGGTCGTCCCTCTGTACGAGAGTTAAAAGTTAAATGTCCTAACTGTGGTGAAACTGCTATCAAATTGATGACTGCTAAAGTGCTTTCAACAACTGCAATACCATCACCCTGGAGCTAGTAAAAAAAGACTGCGTTATTTTACGCAGTCTTTTTGATCGGGGTTTTTCGTTGTTCAATCCCAGTTGCGATATGCACCATATCCACTATTCTTGGACAGGCGATCGCAGATCTCATTTAGCGTGTAATCTCCTGTATCGGGGAACTCACCCCCCAAGTGGTAAATCTCGCTCAATTCCCCACACAGATCGTGGTTGCCTTTGCAATGGGGTAATAGTTGCCCTTCTGGGTAGCCAACCTCTACTCCCAAGTATTGCTCATCATCTAACTCCGTTGCATCAAGGGTATCTACTGCATCTTCAAAAGACAACCTAAGCTTTTTAGCAAACAGAATTGCACTGTCAGCGATCGCCCCCACCTCTGAGTCAGTCACAGAGGTGTCCAACACGAATTGGAAAGGTTGTGAATGTTGGATATATTGCAAGTCCAACACGACTTTTGTGAGCATCATCTTAATTTCTGAAGAGTTCATACTTTCTCCTAACTATTCAGTAAACGGAAACTACTCTTTTCCTCGTCTAGCCATGAGACTTGCTCTACTTGAACAAGCTCGTCAACGAATGAGCGGATCTCTTCTGTGGAGAGCTTTTTTTGAGGAAAGCTCTGCTGAGCAAGTACTCTGACCACGAATTTGTTCTCAAATTTTTGAAACTTCTCTTGCTTAAGCCACGCCAAAAAACCTGTACAAGTCCTTGAAAATTCTGGCTCGGCTTTTAGTCTTGGCTGATCCTCTGGTGAGGTTAATTCTTCGGGATGATAAGCTACAGGAGGGTTAAGCATGTTTGATATTTGTTGCTGATACTGAAGGTCTATTGCGTACCTGTCCACTTCAACGCTTTGCCCATACTCATAATCAGTAAGTTCAAACTCAGATTGCCTAATTTGCCAGTTCGTGAACTCCAGGCGCTCGTATTCCTTTTTCAAGGAGTTAGCAGACATAAACAAGATTGTGCTACCAAGAAGCGCGAGCGAAGCCCCAAGCCCCTTAACGCTGTGAGAATCTGGCAGTATTCCCACTAACTTAAAACCGAATGGTGGAGGTGAATTGATTGGGGCATACTGCTCAGTCGTGTAGCTTACCCCCAAGATGTTGTTAGTTTGCTGATACTTCGACCATGTAACCATGTTCCCTGGTACAGCCAAACACAACCCACCAAAGCCCATGATTGAACCAATAGCCAGCCCCCAATGTTTTGCGAGCCAAACCCCCTGTTTGGTTAAGCCCTTATTTTGCATTTCGCCCCCCCTGGCTCAGCCCAACTTGAAGATGTCTGATGATTAAAAATGCGATGAATGCGATCGCCAACACCCCAACCACAACAGAAGCAACATCCACCCAGAAAAGGGTCAATAATTCTTTAATCCCCAGCCCCACTCCCAGCGTTACTGCTGCGATTCTAAATCCGGTCATTCTGGGAGCGTTATCAAAAGCGAGAATTGCATAAACCAAAGCTGTTAAGTAGGCGATCGCCAAAACAATCTGCAATTGCTGAAAATAAACGCTTATTAGTGAGAAAGCCAAGCTAGCAGAGAAAAACATTCCAGCTTCACCAAAGTTCTGAAAATGCTCCATTAAGTTGGTTTTTGGCTTTGGGGCATCTGAAAAATCGCGTACCATAGTATCTCAATGATTTTTTGTGAATAACGGCTTGGCGTACAACCAAGCCGGATTTTATTAGTTGTTGCTACCTTGCAGGTGTCCAGTTCTCAATTCTTCCCGTAACTCTCTGCGGCGCTGGGAGTTTTGCGCTCTGATATCGTTACGTTGCTGCTTCATTGCTGCTTGGTGCTGGATGCCTTGCTCTCCTAGTCTTGCTTGTTGATTTAAACCTGCAAGAATTGCATTGCTGCGAGCATCTTGAACGGATTCAAAGTGTGTGTATGCAGCATCAATATGCTTTTGGGTCGCTTGTACACGCTTTTCTAACTGGGCAGCTTTGCGCATATAAGCGTAGTACGCGACAAACGCCTTGGCTTTTGCTTTGTCGATCTGATATTTAGCTGTAGCGAACTGCAAACAGAAACACTTCAAACTGCAAACAAGGCAAAATTGAAACCACATTAGCTGCAAATAAGGGTGGTCTCAAAACCACATTAGCTGCAAATGAAACCAGATTATTTGCA
>JAESFG010000449.1_pt1 | contig 34226 bp, 29 predicted proteins | sample 9269371 | NCBI WGS metagenome assembly JAESFG01 (sample SAMN14506227, study PRJNA617093) | algae metagenome | isolation source: Aetokthonos hydrillicola CCALA 1050 (B3-Florida) and co-occurring... | place: USA: South Carolina | collected 2013-01-01 | reverse complement strand
TCGATGAGGGCGTACTGCTCGTCGGAGAGTTCGTATCGCTGCGCCATGCGAGATCGTTCGCCGAAGACGCAGCGGCGTCTTTCGAATCGTTGACGAGTTCCGTGAGACAGTGCCTAGGGTGAGGGCCAAGCTGCTCTCGTATCGAGTGCCGGTGACGAAGTCGAAGACCCTCACCCTGCCCTCTCCCGAAGTACCGGGAGAGGGTGTGCGCTACGATCCGCTACGAGTGAACAGAAAATGCTCCAGCCGGCGAAATTCAGCAATTGACGCGATTTTTCCAGCGCGCTCCCCAAGTGACCGGACGGCCAGAGGTTGGCCGTGGTCGCGGCGTGCAGATTCCCTTTCATTCACTCCGCACTCAGGACCACAATCGTGTCCGCGTCTGTCGGTGGGCGTTTCAGGCAGGCGCTGTTCTTTGAAAACTTGAGAGGCAAGGCGACGTGTGTGACGGTGCGACGCGGCACGTTTCCACGTGCTCAACCTGGTGCGCCTGATGCGTCAATCGGAGCACGGAATGCGACGGCGATGCGCCGAAATGTTCCAAAATGCTCCACGTGGTGCATCGAGATTCGCGAAAAATCAGTTGTGATTCGCGCGGATGTTCCAAAATGTTCCGTTTTCGTTCTTACGCCGCCTCGACGGGCAACGGAGCGGAAGCGGAGACGGGCGAACGAGTGAAGAGACGCGTCACGCCCGACTGCAAATCGAGCAGCAGGCTCATCAGGATGGGCGTGAGGATGAGCGTGAAGACGGTGCTCACGGCGAGGCCGCCCACGATGACGGCGCCGAGGCCGCGATACAGCTCCGCGCCCGCGCCGCCGAAGAAGACGAGCGGCGCCATGCCGGCGATCGACGTGATGACGCTCATGAAGATCGGGCGGACGCGCGTCTGCGTGCTGAGGGCGACGGCCTTGCGCGGCTCCATGCCTTCGCGCAGGTAGTTCAGCGCCTGGTGCACGATCAGGATGGGGTTGTTGATGATCGTGCCGATCAGGATGACGAAGCCGAGCATCGTCAGCACGTCGAGCTTCACGTAGTCGACGTACGCATGCACGGCCGCGAGCAGGGCGAAGCCGCCCACCATCGCACACGGCACGCTCATCATGATCGTGATCGGGTGGAGCCAGTTCTCGAACAGCGCCGCGAGCAGCAGGTACGTCACGACGGCCGCGATGAGGAAGCCCGGGATGAACGCGCGGAGGAACTCCTGCAGCTTGTCGGCGGAGCCTTCGAGCCGGACGTTCACCTGCGGCGCGATCATGTTCTGTTCCCGCATGGTGGGGATGATCTTGTCGTTGAGGATCGCGACGCCTTCGTTGACGCTCATGCTGGGCGGCAACTGCACGGTGAAGCTGACGGCGGGGAGTTCGTCGATCCGCTTGAACGACTCGGGGCTGGCGGTGTCGATGAAGTTGACCACGGAGCCCATGGGCACGACGTTTTTGCCGGAAGCGGTCGCGAGGGGGACGTCGGCGAGCGCTTCCTTGGTGCGGGTGGAGCGGGGCTGATCGCTGACGACGGTGAGGTCGACGGTCTGGCCCTGGTCGCGGTAGTCGCCGATGACGAGTCCATCGACGGCGACCTGCGCCATGTCACGCACGGCCGGCACGCCGCCCACGCGGGCGGATGCCGCGCGGACGCGATCGACGACGATGCGCGTTTCATTGCGGCCGAGGGAGAAGTTGCCGGGGTCGGGGCGGATGGAGTTGAAGCCGAAGTTCATCCCCAGCTGCATCATCATCGCACCGGCGGCCGCGGTGACCTGGTCGCGATCGACGCCCGTGACGGCGAGCGAGATCGTGCTGCCCGCGCCGCCCGCGCTCGGGAAGATGCTCTGCTGCGTGGCGAACCCGAACGTGCCGGGGATGGAGCCGCCGAGCACGCCGTTCAGCACCATGCTGATCGGCTGGACGTTCTGCGAGTCGACGGAGTTGCCGCCCATGAAGACGAACGACCCGAAGACGCCGAAGAAGAACTGGTCCATCGCGGGCGGAGGCGTTGCGTTCTCCATCTGGCGGACCATGCCGGCCATCTGGGCGGTGTCGAGGTCGATCTGTGCGTCGGTCTTGCCTTGCTGCTTGAGCTGGGCACGCTGCGCGTCGAGTCCCTGCTTCATGCCGGCCGCGGCGCCCTTCATGCCTTGCACGAAGCCGTCCTGCAGCTTCTTCAGCTCGGTCGGGTTGTCGCGGAGTTCCCACCACGGGCTCAGGCTTCCCTCAACGGTTTTCGCCATCGAGCGGTACTCGTCCATGCTGTACCCCGGCGGCGGGATGAGCAGGCCGAACACGAAGTTCTGGTTGCCGCTCGGCAGGTAGTCGGTGGGCGGCATGATGCGCCACGCGATGATCGCGGGGACGACGATCATCAGCAGCACGAGCGCGAGCCTCGCGATCACGCCTCGCGTGAGGCGGTAAATGATGTTGTAGAACGCCTGCGAGATCGTGCGTTCGAGCTTGCCGATCGGCGCAGTGAGCCGGCCGATGAACGTGTCCTTGCGGGCGACGGGCATGCCGGCGGCATCGTGGTGCATGCCGGCAGGCATCTTGCGGAGGAACAGCGTCGCCATCATCGGGATGAGGGTGGGCGACACGAACAGGTAGAAGAAGAACGCGATCGTGAGCGCGACCGAGATGTCGCGGAAGAGCTGACCCGCCTCCTGCTGGATGAAGATCATCGGCAGGAACACCGCGACGTTGGTGAGCGTGGCGGCGACGATCGCGCCCCACACTTCCTTCGTCCCATCGACGGCGGCGGTGAAGCGGTCCTTCCCCATCTCGCGATGACGGAAGATGTTCTCGAGCACCACGATCGCGTTGTCCACGCCCATGCCGACGGCGAACGTCATGCCCGCCATGCTGATCACGTTCAGGCTCCGCCCGAGCATGGCCATCCCGAGGATCGTGCCGATGACGCTGATCGGAATGCTCACGAGCACCACCATCGTCGCGCCGAAACTGCGCAGCGTGGCGAACAGGACGATGCCCGCGAGGATCGCGCCGATGACGAGGTTGTCGCGCGCGTTCGCGACGGCCTGCTCGATGTACTCCGTCTGGTCGTACACCTGCGTGACCTTGATGCCCCAGTTGGTCGGCCCGAGCACGTTCTTGTTCACGTCCTCGACGGCGGCCTTCAGGTTCGCCATCACGCTGAGCGAGTTCGTGCCCAGTTCGCGCTGCGCGTTCATCGCGATGACGGGAGTGCCCTTCGAATGAACGAACGTGACCTCCTTCTTGAAGTCGTTCTTCACCGTCGCGATGTCCCGCACGTAGACGGGCTGCCCGGCATCGGTGTAGGCGATGACGGTTTCCTCGAGCTGCCTCGGCGAGTCGTACTGACCGAGCACTCTGATGGTGGTCTCGCGCTTGCCCTCAGTGACGGTGCCCGCGGTGACGTCGAGGTTCTCGCTACGGAGGCCGGACACGAGCCGATCGATGCCGATGCCGCGTGCGGCGAGCTTGTTCAGGTCGACGAGCACCTGTACCTCGCGCTCGCGCCCGCCGAGCAGTTGGACGTCGGAGACGCCCTCGGCACGCTCCATCACGGGGACGACGTAGTCATCGAAGAACTTGCGGAGCTTGGTGATGTCCTGCGTTTCGAACCCCGGCGCGAGCGGGCCGGACGGCTTGAAGTCCTTGATCGGTTCGACGACGAACCACGCGATGTAGTCGCGGCTCTGCTCGTCGCTCGCCTCGACGACGGGCTCGTCCACCTGTTCGGGGTAGCTACGCACCTGGCGCAGCTTGTCGCGGACCTCGTTCATCGCCTCGGGCTTGTTCACGCCCACGTTGAACTCGAGCCGGATGGAGGAGGTGCCGTCGCTGCTGCTGCTGGTCATCCGGCGGATGCCGCTGACCTGCTTCAGGTAGTCTTCCTGCTCTTCTGTGATCTCGCGCAGAACCTCTTCGGCGCTCGCGCCGAACCAGTTGGTGGTGACGGTGATGACCGGCTGGTCTACCGTCGGCGTGAGCTGCACCGGCACGCGGAAGAGCGCCAGCGCACCGAACAGCACGATCAGCGCCATGATGACGGTGAGCGTGACGGGGTAACGAATGCTGCGTTCGATCCAACTCATGGGGAGGCTTCGGGGTTCAGGAACCAGGGTTCAGGAGGTAGATCGCCACGCTGCGACGAAGTCGCTGGTCCGGTCAGGAAAGATGGCTTTCGCTCACTTCGGTTGCTCGCTCGGCGCGGTCGCGGGCGCATCTGCGGGCGCGCCGGGCGGTCCACCCGCGCCGGGCGGTCCGCCGGCCGCGGGCATCGCCATCACGTCGGCGCCGGGCATCAGGCGTTCGTTGCCGCGCGTGACGACCATGTCGCCCGCGGCAAGCGTTGCGCCGAGCGGCTGAACGGTCGCATCGACGCCGCTGGAGCTGAGTACCTTAACCGGGACGAGGTTCGCCTTTCCGTCCTTCACGACGTAGACGATCGTGCCCTGTGCGCTGGTGACGAGCGCATCCTTCGGCACGATCGTGCCCGCACCGGTGCTGGCGGTGAGCGTGACGCGGCCGAAGAAGCCGGGGCGGAGGCGCAGGTCGTCGTTCTTCACAAGCAGGCGAACGCGCACGGTGCGGCTGGCCGGGTCGGCCTCGGGCATGATCTGGTGAAGCCTGCCTTCGAAGGATTGGCCGGGGAAGGCGTCGAACTGCACCTTCGCGCCGGTCTTGTCGTTGAGCTGCCCGAGCAGCGATTCCGGGACGGCCGTCGTGACGTAAAGCGGGTTCAGCTGCACGACCTCCGCGACGGCTGCGCCCTGATCGAGCCACTGGCCGACCTCGACGCCGCGCTTCGCGACAATGCCCTCGAATGGCGCGACGACGGTCATCTTGCGGATGACGGTCTCGAGCCGGGCGACCTCGGCCTTGCGGCGGGCGACCTCGGCTTCCTTCAGCTTGATGTCGGCCGCAGCCATGTCGCGATTCATCGTCGCGTCTTCGAGCTCCTTCGTCGGGGCGGCGTTCGCCTCGACGAGCTTCTTCTGGCGCTCGTAGTCCCGCTGCTCGTTCGCGAGCGCGACGTTCGACCGGTTCACGTCCGCCTCCGCGGCGAGCACGGCGGCCTTCGCGGCGTCGAGTTCGATCTTCGCGAGTTCGGAGTCGAGCACCGCGAGCGATTGGCCGGCCTTGACGGTTTCGCCCTCATCGAACGCCCGCGACGCGACCCGGCCCGCCTGTTCGGAGGCGACGACGGAACGGGTGACCGCGTCGACCGAAGCGACGAGCGGCCGAGAGATTTCGACGGCCTCAACCCGCACCGGCGCGACCACCACCGCGGATGCCTGCTGTGCCCACGCGACGCCCGAAAGCGACGCCGACACCGCTACCCCGACCGCCAAGACAACCGGTACGACTCTATGGTTTCTCACGCTGGCGATCGTAAAAGAACGGCCCGGACAAAGTCAAACGCTTGTTTGAATTTGCGTTCAATGGGTGATGAACACGGACTCGGCATCGATCGACACACGCGGCACGACAGGCGTCGAGTCGAGGCGAGCGCACCAGTCGATGTCCGGCGCGAGCCCCGCGTCGATGACGTTCCGCCCGCCCGTCGTCTTACGGAGAAAGCTCGGCAAGTCGTTGCGGTGTTGGCGGAAGAGGTCGAGACACTCACGCGCGGCGTCCGAAAGGACGAGCGATGGGAGGGCGTCGTATGGGAGGGCGTCGTATGGGAGGGCGAGGCTCCCGCCGAGCCTGTGCGGATGCGCGACATCAGCCGCTTGGGTATCGCGCATCCGCTGGCTCGTTCCGAGCCCTTGGCTCGGCGTGAGCCTCGCCCGCCCGGTTGCGCCGTCGAGCAGTCCGTCGATCACCGCGCCCGCCCCGCATCGATCCTCATCGGCGATCTCTCCTTGCGTGCCAGCACAGACAAGCGTGACGTCGTTTCCCGTCTCGATCAGTGCCTGTGCGATCGTGCTCGCGTTGGGAAGCGCGCCGACGAAGACCTGCTTCGCGCGCAGGCTCGCGTGAATCGCCCGTGTGCCATTCGTCGTCGCGAGAAAGATCTCGCGGCCGCGCACGCGCGGGTCGGCGTGTTCGGAAGGGGAGTTGCCCAAGTCGAAGTCGGCCGGCCGAAGGCACCGCGACTCGCCCGCGAGCAACGGCCGCGGCGATGCATCGCGTGCCGCCGCGCGAAGTTCGTCATGCGTCGCGAAGACGCGCACACGCGATGCGCCGCTCGCGATCGCGGTCACGATGCTCGACGTCGCCCGCAGCACGTCGAACACGACGACCGATCGGCCGATGAGGAGGTCGTTAGTGAGATCCTTCGGCAGCAGGGCGACGTCGACGCGCATGCCGAAACAATACAGAGCGATCGAAGACGCAGCGATTCCAGCTCCCTCCCCCGCTCGCGGGGGAGGGCTGGGGTGGGGGTTCGTGAAGAGCGAATAGACAATCGACCCCAAGACGCTTCGACGCGTCTCCGCACCTCCGCCCGCCCCCACCTAACCTCCCCCGCAAGCGGGGGAGGAATCAGATGCTTCAGTGAAATCGCGTCGTTTCCCCCGTACCATCTCCGCCCCATGTTGCCGATCCTCACCCTCTCCGTCGCCGCTGATCGGGCGCGGCTCGATGCGCTACTCGCATCGCTCCGCCTCGACCCGCGGTCCATGCTGCTGCCCGGCTCCGACCTGGCTGCCAAGCATGACGCGGTGCGGGACATCCTTGTCGATGTGGCCAAGCGGGGCGATGCCGCGCTCGTCGATCTCGCGAAGCGATTCGATGATCCGTCGTTCGACGCGACGAAGCTGCGAGTCTCGCGCGACGAGATGCGCGCTGCGCATGCACGATGCGCACCGGCGCTGATCGCCGCCATGCGCCGGTCGATCGCGCAGGTGCGGGAGTACCAGTCGCACTTCCTGCCTGGCGAATTGAAAAGTCTGAAACGCGACGGCGTCGAGCTCGGCCTTCGCTACACGCCCGTCGACAGCGTCGGCCTGCACGTGCCGGGCGGCAAGGCGAGCTACCCGAGTTCGCTCATCATGCTGGCCGTCCCAGCACAAGTGGCTGGCGTGCGGCGGGTCGCCGTCAGCACGCCCGCGAGCAAGTACAGCGCGAACGACCTGCTGCTGGCGGCAGCGCACGAGCTCGACATCGACGAGATGTACCGCGCGGGCGGCACCGGCGCAATCGGCGCGTTCGCGTTCGGTACGGAGTCGATCAGACCCGTCGACAAGATCGCCGGCCCGGGCAACAGCTATATCCAGATCGCGAAGAAGCTTGTGAGCGGCGCAGTCGGCGTCGACGGTTTCTATGGCCCGAGCGAGATCCTCGTGATCGCGGACGAGAGCTGCGAGCCGAAGTTCGTCGCGGCTGACCTGCTCGCCCAAGCCGAGCACGATCCGGGTCGATGCTTCCTGCTGACGTCGTCGCGAGACGTCGCGCAGCGCGTCGTCGATGAAGTCGAGCGACAGCTCAAATCGCTCGGCCGAAGCGAGGCGATCGTTCGTGCGCTGCAGAACGAGAGCGCCGTCGTCATCGGCGCGGAAGATGAGTTGTACGACCTCGCGAACCGCATCGCCGCCGAGCACGTGAACCTGCAGGTGCGGGACGTCGATGGAGCGATGAAGAAGCTCCGCCACGCCGGCGCGATCTTCGTCGGCCCGTTCAGCCCGGTCGCCGCCGGCGACTACGTGGCCGGCCCGAGCCACAGCCTGCCGACGAACACCACCGCCCGCTTCAGCGGCGGCATCAGTGCGCTGGAATTCATGAAGCGCACCGGCATCGCCCGCTATGCGTCGCGCGAGTCGCTTGCGCGCGATGCGGATGCGATCGTGCAGATGGCTCGCGCGGAAGGACTGGATGCGCATGCGCGATCAGCGCTGGTGCGCGGAGAGTGACGAAGAGACGAAGAGACGGAGAGACGGAGAGACGGAGAGACGGACACACCCGACTTTCACTCACTGCGTCTCTTCGTCTCTCTGTCTCTCCGTCTCTGTCCCCCGCATTCTGACAGCATTCTCATTCCCCACAGCGATATGTCCGATATAGTGAAGGTCATGGCTCCTCCCGCATTCGTTCGCGCCGGCGTGCGCGCGATGCACGGCTACACGCCGGGCGAACAGCCCGCGCCGGGAACGCGCGTCGTCAAACTGAACACGAACGAGAACCCGTACCCCGCCAGCCCGAAGGTGGTCGAGGCGATCCGCGCCGTCGACGCTGAGACGCTGCGCCGTTACCCGCATCCGCTCGCCCAGAAGTTCCGCGAAGCCGCCGCCAGCGTGCTGAAGCTGGCTTCGCCTGACATGGTCATTTGTGGGAATGGCTCTGACGATGTGCTGACGATCGTGACGCGCACGTTCGTCCCGCCCGGCGGATCGATCGCTTCGCCCGAGCCGACGTATTCGCTGTATCCAGTGCTCGCGCAGCTCGAAGAGGCGAAGCACGTGGGCGTGCCGTGGGAGAAGAACTGGGCACTGCCGATCGACGCACTGCTCGCGACGAACGCCGACGCGATCTATCTGGCGAACCCCAACGCGCCCACGGGCACCACGGTGCCGCTCGGCGCGATCGAAGAACTCGCGAAGTCGTTCGGGAAGCTCGTGCTGGTCGACGAGGCGTACGCCGACTTCGCAGGCGAGACTGCTTTGGCACTCGTGGACAAACACCCGAACGTCGTGATTAGTCGAACGCTCAGCAAGGGCTACTCCCTCGCTGGCCTGCGGTTCGGCTACGCCGTCGCGCAGACGGAAGTCGTCGACGAGATGATGAAGGTGAAGGACAGCTACAACTGCGACGCGATCAGCATCATCGCCGCCACCGCTGCGATCGAGGATCAGGAGTACGCGCAGCAGGGCTGGAAGCGCGTGAACGAGGAACGCGAACGCGTGAGCGAAGAACTATCGCGGCTCGGCTTCGACGTCATCCCGAGCAAGGCGAACTTCGTCCTCGCCGGCGTCCCCGGCGGCGACGGCAAGGCGTACTACCTCGGCCTGAAGCACCAGGGCATCCTCGTCCGCTACTTCGACAAGCCGGGCCTTCGCGACAAGCTCCGCATCACGATCGGCACCATGAGCGAGAACGACGCCATGCTCGGCGGGATGAAACAACTGCTGGAGAAACAGAAGGCGGCGTAGCCGATTTTCAATTTGCGATTTGCGATTTGAGATTGAGTCTGCCCAATCGCAAATCGCAAATCGACAATCGCAAATGCCAAGACAAGCCACCATCTCCCGCCTGACCTCCGAGACCGACGTCTCGCTCTCGCTCGACCTCGACGTGCCTTCGTCGAATGTCAGCACCGGCGTCGGGTTCTTCGATCACATGCTTGATCTGCTCGCCCGGCACTCACTTGTCGGGCTCACGATCAACGCCAAGGGCGACCTGCACATCGACCCGCACCACACCGTCGAAGATGTGGGCCTCGCGTTCGGCGAGGCGCTCGTGAAGGCGCTCGGCGATAAATCGGGCATCGTCCGCTACGGCCACTTCAGCCTGCCGATGGACGAGACGCTCGCGAACGTCGCCCTCGATCTGTCCGGCCGACCCGCGTTCGTCTTCAACGTGAAGTTTACCGGCCCGCTGATCGGGCAGTTCCCCGTCGAACTCGTCGAGGAGTTCTTCAAGAGCGTCGCGCACGCGGGGAAGATGAACCTGCACGTCAACGTCGCCTACGGCACGAACAATCACCACATCGCGGAAGCGATCTTCAAGGCGTTCGCCCGCAGCCTGCGGATGGCCGTCGCGATCGACCCGCGCCAGCCGGGCGTGCCGAGCAGCAAGGGAACGTTGACGGTGTGACGGCTGAAGTCGAGCCACGAATCTGCACAAATCGGCACGAATGAAGACGGGTGTGGACTTCTGGCATGACCGACGCAGATCACAAGTTCCTCGTCGACTACCTCCGCGATCGCGACGAGACTTGTCCCGCGTGCAAGTACAACCTGCGGAACCTGACCGGCGTCCGATGCCCAGAGTGCGGTGAAGAACTTCAGCTTCGCGTGTCGCCCGTCGAGCCGCGTCAGGCGGCACCGATCTCCGGCCTCGTCGGCGTGTCGATGGGGCTCGGGCTCAACGCGCTGCTGCTCGTGTATGCCGCGATTGAAGTCGGGAAGGCCGGGCGTGTCGATCGCTTCATGTATCCGTTCGTCGTCTACAACACGGTCGGCGGGTTCGTTCACGTTGTGGCGCTTGGCGGGTGGATCGCGGGATGGCGAAGGATTCGCAGGTGGTCGTTGAAGTGGATCCTCGTCGCACTCGCGTGGCTCCTTTCGTTCGCGAACGTCATCGGGTTCTCGATGGTGATCCGCTGATCGATCGACTTGACGCACGCGGCACCGGTTGGTTCCACTAGTTGCACTCAAACCGGAAAGGGGTTCGCGCATGCGTCTCGTTCGCTCGTGTGTCGTCGCAACGCTCATCGGCTGCATCACGCTCACCGGCTGCACGCGGGGCGTGCGGCAGGACCTGGCGTCGCACGCGTACTCATCAGAAGTGACCGTCGAACCCGTCCGCAAGCGGGCGGAGTATTGGGTGCGGGCCCGCGTGCCGGGCGACGAGAAGTTCCGCGAGGTGCCTGGCACGCGGCGATACATGCACCCGGGCGACGTCGTCGGCTTCGAGACCGACGACGTGGGCCAGGTGGTGATGGTGCACAATGGCTTCACCAAGGTGCTCGACGTGCCGCCCGGCACGGACGTGAACTGGCACGCGAAGTATCGCCGTCAGACGCAGTTCGGCCGCGAGATGGACAAGCTCGCCCGCGGCCTGGGCGAGGCGGGACAGGCCGCGTTCCTCGGGGCTGCCGTCGTGGGCGTGGCGGCGTTCGTTGGATGGAGCGCGTGGAAGTTCATCGATGACCCGAAGTACCGCGAACGCGTGTTGGCCGACGACAGCGAATCGCGGCGTTAACGTTGACGTGTTGCACGCGATCAAGCGAACCGCACGTCGTTCGACTTCAACTCGCCTCGCTCGACCGCCCGCGCCAGCATCGTCGCGTAGCCCGTTGAGATGAGCGGCTCGTCCTTCAGCCCGAGCTGCTCGCGGAGCTGCATCACGCTCGCCTCGTCCGGGCCTTCGATCTCGATGAAGCTGCCGAGGTGTGGGAGTTCATCGAGCACGACTTCGCACGGGCCGGCGTCGTAGGTGTGGCGGCGCTTCTCGAAGCGGAGGTTGAGCGTGTAGCCGAGCTGTTCGACGAGTTGCCGCGCGAGCGACGCGTCGGCGATGCCGAACTCGATCTCGGTCCGATGCTTCAGCGGGCCGGGCAGGAGTGGGCCCTTGAATGTGATGACGTGGGTCGTCGCGCCGTCGGGCTTCGTCATCGAGCGGATGCGGAGGCCAGAGTCCTTCTTCAGGAGGGTGCGATCGGGCGTATCAAAGAACGCGTTGACCTCGAACCGTTCGCCGCGGTCGATTGCGCCAAGCGCGCGAAGTCGCTCGCGGATGGCGGCCGCGTCGCGGAGCTTCATCTTGGCTTCGAGTTCTGTCGGCATGGAACCTCAGTTCAATCCGTCACCACGAAATTCACCAGCTTCTTCGGCACGTACAGCTGCTTCTTGAGTGCCTTGCCTTCAAGCCACGGCTTCACCTTTTCGGCGTTGCGGGCCGTCAGGAACACTTCGGCTTCGCCTGCACTCGCGTCGACGGTGATCTTGTCGCGCAGCTTGCCGTTCACCTGCACGGGTAGTTCGATCGTCGAATCGACCAGCTTGGCCGGATCGAAGTCGGGCCACTTCGCGTGGTGGACGCTCGGCGCGTGGCCGAGCTTCTCCCACAGCTCCTCGGCGAGGTGCGGCGCGAACGGCGCGAGCAGCAGCGTGAGCGTCTCGGCCACGCGTCGCGGGATCGCGTCCAGGCCGGTCAGCTCGTTGTTCAGCTTGATCAGTTCGGCGATCGCCGTGTTGAAGCGGAGCGCGGAGATGTCGTCGCCGGCCTTCTTGATCGTGCGGTGCAGCAGGCGATCGAGCGCATCGCTCGGCGCGGCATCGCTGATGACGGCGACCTTGTTGTTCTCCTCGTCGCCGACGAGGTTGCGCCAGACGCCGTTCAGGAACCGCGTCATGCCGATAATGTCGCGCGTGTTCCAAGGCTTCTGCGCCTCGAGCGGGCCCATGTACATCTCGTAGAGCCGGAAGGTGTCGGCCCCGTAGTCCTTGACGATGTCGTCGGGGTTCACCACGTTGCCGCGGCTCTTGCTCATCTTGAACGCGCGGGCGTCGACGCTGATCGCGGGGTTTGCGCGCAGCACGAACTGCTGCCCCTTCTTCTCGACGAGCATCTCCTCCACGCGCGTCGCGACGACGCGTGCGCCGGTCTCGCGGTGATAGCCCGCGAGCACGGGGCCGGTGCTGCCGGCCTCTTCGCCGATGTTCTTGAACTCGGTGGCGCTGATCGCCCTGCCGTTCACTTCAAAGAAGTGGAACTCCTGCTCGCCGAGGATGAGGCCCTGATTCACCAGCCGCTTGAACGGCTCGTTCGTGCTCACGTGCCCGAGGTCGAAGAGCACCTTGTGCCAGAACCGCGCGTACAGGAGGTGCAGCACCGCGTGCTCGACGCCGCCGACGTAGAGGTCGACGGGCATCCAGTACTTCTCCTTCTCGGGGTCGACGAACCGCTCGTCGTTCGTCGGGTCGAGGTAGCGGAGGTAGTACCAGCAGCTGCCCGCCCACTGGGGCATGGTGTTGGTTTCTCTGGTGAGAAGAGACGGAGAGACGGAGAGGCCAAAAGACGAAGTGTTTAGGTCTTCCACTCCGTCTCTTTGTCTCTTCGTCTCTACGTCTCTCGGCTCATACCTCAGCCACTCCTTCATCTTACTCAGCGGCCCCTCCGGCGTGCCCGTCGGCTTAAAGTCGGTCATTTCGGGCAGCGTGACGGGGAGCTCGCTCTCGGGCAGCGCGTGCGCGTTGCCGGCCGAGTCGATCACGACCGGGAAGGGCTCGCCCCAGTAGCGTTGCCGGCTGAAGAGCCAGTCGCGCAGCTTGTAGTTCACCCGGCGCCGGCCGATCTCCTCGGCTTCGAGCTGGGCGATCATCTTCTGCTTCGCTTCGAGCGTGGGCAGGCCGTTCAGGAAGTCGCTGTTGGTGGCGATGCCTTCGTCCGTCATCGCCGCGTTCTCGACGACCTTGCCGTCCCGATGCGCCACGACGGTGCGGATCGGCAGCTTGAACTTGGTCGCGAACTCGAAGTCGCGATCGTCGTGCGCAGGCACTGCCATGATCGCACCGGTGCCGTAACCGGTCAGCACGTAGTCGGCAATCCAGATCGGGATCTTCTCGTCGTTCACGGGGTTGATCGCGTATGCGCCGGTGAAGACGCCGGTCTTGTCCTTTGCGCCTTCCTGGCGCTCGCGATCGGACTTCTTCGATGCCGCATCGCGATACGCGGCGACGGCGTCCTTCTGTGCCGGCGTGGTGATCGCGTCGACCAGCTCGTGCTCGGGCGCGAGGACCATGTACGTCGCGCCGAAGAGCGTGTCGGGGCGGGTGGTGAAGACGGTGATTGCGGGAAGTGACGGAGTGACGGAGTGACGGAGTGACGAAGAAGATGCTTCCTCTCCGTCACTTCGTCGCTTCGTCACTTCGTCACTGGCCACCTCAAAATCCACCTCCGCCCCCTCGCTTCGCCCGATCCAGTTCCGCTGCATCTCCTTCAGGCTTTCAGGCCAATCGATCTGGTCGAGGTCGTTCGCGAGCCGGTCGGCGTAGGCGGTGATGCGCATCATCCACTGACGGAGGTTGCGGCGTTCGACGGGGTGCTGGCCGCGCTCGCTCAGGCCGTTGATGACCTCTTCATTCGCCAGCACGGTTCCCAGCGCGGGACACCAATTGACGGGCACCTCGGCCACGTACGCGAGGCGCTGGTCGTCGATCACCTGCCGGCGCTCTTCGTTCGTCAGTTCGGTCCACAGGCGTTCGACGCCCACCTGGCCGCCGATGGCTTCAGCGCCTTCGATCGTGCGGTTCATCACCACGCTGCCGTCCGGCGCGACGACGTAGTTGCCGTTCTGCAGTTCGTTCAGCAGGTGCGCGATCGGCATCGCCTTCTGCTTGGCGGGATCGAAGTAGCTGTTGAAGAGTTGGAGGAAGATCCACTGCGTCCACTTGTAGTAGCGCGGGTCGGTGGTGTTGACCTCGCGGTCCCAGTCGTACCCCAGGCCGAGCATTTGAATCTGCCGGCGGAAGTTGTCGACGTTAGTCTTGGTGGTGATTGCGGGGTGAACGTTCATCTTCCGCGCGTATTCCTCCGCGGGCAGGCCGAACGCGTCCCAGCCCATGGGGTGGAGGACGTTGTACCCCTTCATGCGGAGATGGCGCGCGACGATGTCGGTGGCGGTGAAGCCCTCGGGGTGACCCACGTGCAGGCCTGCCCCGCTGGGGTAGGGGAACATGTCGAGCAGGTACGCCTTGGGTTTGCCCTGCGCGTCGGCGGGGTCGAGCGCGCGATACGTCTTGTTCGCGAGCCAATACGCCTGCCACTTCTTCTCTGCTGCCGTGAAATTGAAAGGCATTCCGTAAGTGTAGGGAAAAGGCGAGTGGGTGAGTAGGCGAGTAGGTGAGTAGGGCATGCAAGTCGCCGTGCGGAGTTGTTGCTCAGTCCACTCCCGCACGCCCGGCCCACGTTTCCCGGCTTCTCACTCGGGAAGGTCCGGATGCGCGCCATGAGGGCAGATTGGCGATTGCGGATTCCGCCGCGGGATACGATGCACGCATGCTGAAACTCGCCTTCGCGTGTGCTGCGCTACTTGTGGCATCGAACTCGTTCGCCCAAACGATCTACGAGCCCCTGCAGTACCAGTTCGGCCGCGAGAACAAGTACTTCTACGGCGGCACCGACCCGCGCGTGCACGACCTGGCGAACCGCCTGTGCAGCCCCGGCCGCACGTATGCCCGCGTGCAGGGCTACCGCTGGGTGACGAAGACGCGCGTCGTCGAGCGCGAGCAGCCGCGCATCTACAGCGATCTGTTCCCGCGCGAGAACGCCTGGTTCTACGACTACAGCGCCGACGACGCCGTGAATGACCTCCGTGCCCAGCAGCCGCGGTACTACCGCAAGGGCGACCTGACGATCGATGCAAAGACGCTCGACGACGGAACGCTCGTCGTTCCGGCCATCCCGCGGCCGGTGGAACGCCCGCGCGTCATCACCAACCCCGCCCGGCCCGGAGAGATCATCATCAAGCCGTCTGCACAGCCTTCGAAGCAGCCGATGATCTTCCGGTTTCCCAAAGAGCTGCTTCAGAAGCGACTGGACGCGACCGGCAATGCTTCGGGGTCACGTGCTTGACGCATCGAATGTCGCACAAGTGATTTACGGCTCGCGTGACGCCTACACTCGCGCACCATGGCTTCGCCGACGCAACCGCCCGTCCTTGGCTACGAGTCTGTCCGCACCGTCGAACGGCCGTGGTGGGTGAAGTTGTGTCTCCTCGGGTTGAAGTCTCGCTTGGCCGTGGTGACGTCTTGCTGGCTTGGGGTGGTGCTCAGCGTCGCCGTCATGGGCTGGGGGCTTTACTCAGGGGATTTCACCGACGGACGCAAGCTTAAGTACCTCTTGCTCTTCCTGGCGTTGACGACATGGTACTTCGCCACATTCCGGTGGATCGAACGTCACGATGACTGGCCGAAGCAATCGTGACGATCCCCTGTCCGATAAACTGAAGTTCTCAATCCCGTTCAACCGATCTTCTCCCAAGAGACGACTCAATACGGTCTCACGGGAGAACCGCGCGGTGACATCGACCCTGACGCCCCCTTCGACCTCCGCAGCCCATGCCCCAACGGGTCACGCGCGCAAGATCTGCTCGCTTGAACAGCTTCTCGCCATCCGCGAGCAGGCCCGGGCGGCGGGGCGGACGGTCGTCCACTGCCACGGCTGTTTCGACATCGTTCACCCCGGGCACGTCCATCACCTTGAGCACGCGCGGTCGCTCGGCGACCTGCTGATCGTCTCGGTGAGCAGTGACGACCACGTGAACAAGGGCGCATCGCGCCCGCTGATTCCCGACGACCTCCGCATGCGCAACCTGGCCGCGCTGGAGGTCGTTGATTACGTCTACCTCAACCCGAACCCGACCAGCGTCGAACTGCTCGGCGACCTTCGCCCCGACGTCTACGTGAAGGGTCACGAATACGCGACGAGCGTCGACCCGCGGTTCCTCGCCGAGCGGGACGCCGTCATCCGGGGCGGCGGGCGCGTCGTCTTCTCGGGCGGCGATCTCGTCTACAGTTCCACCGCACTCATCGGCTCGCTGGCCGAGGCGTCGATGTTCGAGGACGAGAAGCTGCGCCGCTTCCGCGAGCGGTACGACCTCACCTCGCAGCGGCTCGCGTCGCTCCTGCAGCGGTTCGCGGGCATGCGCGTCGTCGTCGCGGGCGACTACATCCTCGATCGATATCACTTCTGCGAAGCACTCGGCATCGCGGGCGAAGCGCCGATCATGAGCCTGCGCTCGCTGAAGACGCAGCACTACGACGGCGGCGCAGGCGTGGTCGCGCTGCACGTGGCCGGGCTGGGCGGGGCGCCGACGCTCGTGACGACGTGCGCCGAGGACGAGCCGTGGCACGCCGCTCACAACCGCATGACCGCGGCCGGCGTGAACGTGCTCGGGCTGCCCGCTCGTCGGCAAACAATCATCAAGGAACGCTACCTCGTCGAAGAGGCGAAGACGTTCCGCGTCGAATCCGGCACGGCGCTGCCGCTCGATTCGCACAACGAAACGCTGCTGAGCGCGACGCTCATCGAGGCGTCGCGCGGCGCGGATGCCGTCATCTTCACCGACTTCGGCTACGGCACGCTGACCGCGCCGCTCTTGCAGAAGGCACTCCCCGAACTGCGCGGCCGCGTGCACACGATCAGCGCCGATGTCAGCGGCACGCAGGCGAGTCTCGCCAAGTTCGCGGGCGGCGCGGTCGACCTCGTCACGCCCACCGAGCGTGAGGCGCGGCAGGCGATCGGCGACTTCACTGTCGGGCTCGGTGCGGCGGTGTGGCGGATGCTCGATCAACTCAAGATGCGTCAGGCGATCGTTACACTCGGCAAGCAGGGATTGGTCTGCTTCGACTGGGCCGAGCGGAACGCGGGCACGGAATCGGGACAGCGATTGAGGTCCGAGTACGTGCCGGCGCTGGCAAATGGTCGCGCCGTCGACCCCCTCGGCTGCGGGGATTCGCTCCTCGCGACGGCCACGATGGCGCTCGCCGCGGGCGGCAGCCTTCAGGCGGCCAGTCTTATGGGCAGCCACGCCGCGGCGATTCAGGTGCAGCGACTTGGGAACCACCCCATTCGTGCCGATGACCTTATAGACCGGATAGACGAACGAGTCGAACCCCGACGAAGGATCGCCGGGTAAGGCCCGATCGCGAGCAACAGGAACCTGGCACGGACGCCCGCTTCGAAACACGCGTATCGCATCACCGTTGGAGCCCCGTCCCATGTTCGACCTCTCGATTCTCCTCCCGCTGACGCCCGCCGACGCTCGGCTCGTACTGCCGACGCTCCTCGAAATCGATCGCCGCACGCACTGTGCCCACGAAGTGATCGCGGCCGTCTCGGACGTCGAAGCGGACGCCGACTCGCTCAACGGCGCGCTCGACCTCGCCCACTCGATCATGGGCGGGCGACTCAAGATCGTCCGCATCGGCCAGCCTGACCAGACCTCGTCGCTCCTCGTCCGCGCGGTTCGCAAGGCGAGCGCCCGTCACGTCGCCTGGTGGACGCCCGATGCCCGCCCGACCGAGGCCGCGCTCGATCACGCGCTCGGCAAGCTCCTCATGACCACGAAGCGCGACATCGTCGCCGCGATGCCCGTCAGTGTGACCGGCGCGCCCTCGACTGCGAGCGAGCGCACCGAGAACGACGAGCGATACGTCGTCGGCGCGATCGACGGCACGCCAGTCGCCGAGATCGGCGTGGTGGACCGCGTGGTGCTGGATCAACTGGGCGGCTTCGATGCGACGCTCGCCCCCGCGCAGGCGATCGCCGACCTGTCTCTCCGCGCCACTGCCAGCGGCATCGGCATCGAGACGATGAACGGCGCCTGCGTTCGCCGCATCGCGTCTTGCGTGGCGAAGATCGACTCGCGGCAGCTGAAGCCGACGTCGACGACGCGCCGGGCGGCGTGATGATTCAGTTCGTGGTTAGCAGTGGGTGGTTCGCTGTAGCTGCGGGTTGTGCAAGAGGCCTCTGCTTGCCTACCGCGAACTACGAACCGCGAACCGCGAACTAGCTTCCTCGCCCATCTCTCTCGGCCACGCTAAACTCCCCACATGCAGCCCGGCGACCCCAAGCCGCTCCCGCCCGATCCGGCCGTGCGCCGGCTCTCGCTCTACCTGCGCGAGCTGGAGTCGATGCTCCGCCGCGGCAAGAGCACCATCAGCAGCAAAGAACTCGGCGATGCGCTCAGCCTCACCGACGCACAGGTGCGGAAAGACTTCGCCTACTTCGGCACGTTCGGCCATCCCGGCGTCGGGTACCGCGTCGATGACCTCGTCAAACGCCTGAAGCACATTCTCGGCACCGACCGCCAGTGGGACGTCGTGCTGGTGGGCGGCGGCAATCTCGGCCGGGCGCTCAGCAGCTATCGCGGCTTCGACCAGAAGGGCTTCCGCCTCCGCGCCATCTTCGACGTCGACGCGACGAAGGTCGGCCAGACGGTCAACGACCTGCCCGTCCTCTCGATGAAGGACCTGCCCACGTACGTGAAAGAGCACGGCGTGAAGCTCGCGATTCTGGCTGTGCCAACCGATGCGGCTCAGGATGTGGCTGAGCAACTCGTCGACGCGGGCCTCACCGGCATCCTCAACTTCGCCCCGCTGAAGCTGAACGTCCCGCCGAAGGTGGCGGTGACAAGCGTAGACCTCGCGGTGCAGTTGGAACAGCTGGTGTTCCAGGTGAACGTGGGGCAGCAGGGCGTCTAGCCCGTACTTTTCGGGCGGTTTACTTCCGCAGCGTGTTCGTGTGATCCAGCGCACCGAACCGTCGGTTGCGTTTCGAGTATTCGCGGATGCACTCGTGCAGCTGCGGCGAGCGGAACTCGGGCCAGAGCGTCTGGCTCACGACGATCTCGGCGTAGCTGATCTGCCACAAGAGGTAGTTGCTAACGCGCATCTCGCCGGCCGTGCGGATGAGCAGATCCACGTCGCTCATGCCGGCCGTGTAGAGGTGGTCTTCGATCGTCTGTTCTTCGATGTCGTCCGGACGCAATTCGCCTTGCGCCACCTTCGTCGCGATCGCCTTCACGGCGTCGGTGATCTCGGCGCGGCTGCCGTAGTTCAGCGCGAGGCTCAGCGTCAGGCCCGTGTGGTGCTTCGTCGCTTCGAGCGTGTCGTCGACCTCGCGCAGGACCTCGTCGGGCAGGTGATCGAGCCGGCCGATCTGGCGGAACTGGATGTTGTTCTTCAACATCGTCTCGCGCTCGGAGCGAAGGTACTGGATGTACATCCGCATCAGGAACGCGACTTCATCGGCCGGGCGACGCCAGTTTTCGATGCTGAAGCTGTACAGCGTGAGATAGTCGGGTCCACCGAAGTGATCGCGCAGGCGGGCGCACTCCGTGACGATGTCGCGCACGCTCTCCGCGCCGACCTCGTGCCCCTTCACGCGCTCCATGTGCTGCCGCACCGCCCAGCGGCCGTTGCCGTCCATGATGATGGCGACGTGGCGCGGGAACTTCTCGCGAGGGATGTCGTGGAGGGGATGCATGTGCAGCGTCAATCTAAGCGCGAGCGTCGTCGAAGGAAGTCTGAAGTGGGAAGTCCGAATGGCGAACGAAGTTGCACTGAATCCTACTTCGGCACTCGGACTTCGCACTTCGGCTTTGCCCTCACGCGTTCTCCCCCGCCAGCAGCAGGTGGTACTCGTACGCATCCACGATCGCCTGCCAGCTGGCATCGATGATGTTGCTGTTCACGCCGATGGTGCCGAAGTACTCGCTCGTGCCGTCGGGCTTCTCGCGGCGCCATTCGACGATGACGCGCACCTTCGCGGCGCTGTCGTCGCGCGAGTTGATCACGCGCACCTTGTAGTCGGCCAGGTGTACTTGTGCGATGGCGGGGAAGTGGTCCTTGAGCGCCTTGCGCAGCGCGCGGTTGAGCGAGTCGACCGGGCCGTCACCGTCGGCGACGCGGTGTTCGCTTGTATCGCCCACCTTCAGCTTCACGGTCGCCTCGGCGACGGGGTCGGTGTGGTCGACCTTCTGCACCACAACGCGATAGCGATCGAGCTCGAAGAACGTCTTGTAGCGCCCGATCTCCTTGCGGAGGAGCAGCTCAAAGCTCGCCTCGGCGGCTTCGAACTGGAAGCCGGCGTTTTCGAGGTCCTGCACCTTGCCCAGCACCTTGCGGAGCGTCTCCTTGTCGTCCTCGATGTTGAACTTCTTCCCCGCCTTGGCGGCGATGTTGCTCGCGCCGCTCAGCTCGCTCACGAGGATCTTCCGCGTGTTGCCGACGCTTTCCGGGCTCGTGTGCTCGTAGGTGCTCGCGTCCTTCTGCACGGCGTGCACGTGCATGCCGCCCTTATGGGCGAACGCGCTGCTGCCCACGTAGGGCTGCCCCGCCACGAGGTTCATGTTGGCGAGTTCGTACACGTACCGGCTCGTCTCCGTGAGCTTCTTCAGCGCGCCGTCGACGAGGACGTCGTGATTGTACTTCAGCGCGAGGTTGGCGATGAGCGGCAGCAGGTCCATGTTGCCGCAACGCTCGCCGACGCCATTGATGGTGCCCTGCGCGTGCGTCGCGCCCGCGCGGACGGCGGCCAGGGCGTTCGCGAGGGCGACGCCGCAGTCGTTGTGCGTGTGGATGCCGACGCGAACGCTCGTCGCCTTCTTCACCGCGGCGACGGCTTCTTCGATCAGCTCGGGCATTGATCCGCCGTTGGTGTCGCAGAGCGCGAGCGTGGTCGCGCCGGCCTCCTGTGCGGCGAGGAGCGTCTTCAGCGCATACTCGCGGTTGTCGCGGAAGCTGTCGAAGAAGTGCTCGGCGTCGTACACGACCTCGCGGCCCGCCTCGCGCATCAGGCGCACCGTGTCGCCAATCATGGCCAGGTTCTCCTCGTGCGACACGCCCAGCACGCGCTCGACGTGGAACGTGCTGCTCTTGCCGACGATCGTCACCACGGGCGTCTCGGCGTTCAGCAGCGCGACGGGGCCGGGATCGTCCTTCGCCTGCATCCCGCGCCGGCGGGTCATCCCGAACGCAGCCACCTTCGCGTGCTTCAGCTTCAGGTTCCGCACCTCGCGGAAGTACGCCTCGTCCTTCGGGTTCGAAATGGGGAACCCGCCCTCGACGTAGTCGACGCCGAGCTCGTCGAGGCGCACGGTGATCTGCAGCTTGTCCTGAAGCGAGAGCGAGAAGCCTTCCCCCTGCGTGCCGTCGCGGAGGGTGGTGTCGTAGATGTCGATGCGGTGGGACATGGGTGGAGGAGAGGCAAGAGGCAAGGGGCAAGCGGCAAGAGGGGCGGAGGATGACGGTCTGTCGTTCACTCTTGCCTCTTGCCACTTGCCTCTTGCCTGACCAAACGAAAAAACCCTGCCGACAAAGGGCAGGGCGTCCAAGTCTACTCGCGATGAGTGGAAAACAGCAGATCAGCCCTGCCCGAGATGGGAGGGGGTAATAATTCGAGCCTCGCGGCGGGTCTGCATGTCGAGGAGCGTAGTGCGTGGGAGTGGCACGCGTCAACTGGATTCAGGTCCGTACTTGAAACGACGCCGAATCCGCCAAGCCGCCCAGATCGGGACGAGCACGCACGCCATCTTCAGAAGGAGGAACCAGAACCAGCCCAGATACGCAGGGTGATCGTTGGGGCCGATGGTCAGTCCGGAATGATCGATCGCCACCAGCCACTTCGGCGTGCCGCCGAGGTACCAGATGCCGGTCGGATGCGGCAGCAGGGCGACGACGAATGCGAAGCCCGCCAGCCAGAGGTGGCCGAGGCCGATGCGCAGCACGGGCTCTCGGCTGACGGTCGGCGTGGTGGGCGAGACGTAGTTCAAGGCCTGTTGTCTGGTGTCCATCGAGATGGCCGCGAATCATGAATCGCCTAGATCGGGTCCAAGGCAACGCCCTGTGTGGGCCTCGCACCTCAGTCGATTGCAACGCTCGGATAGCTTCCGCCGGGGGTGTATAGCTCCGTGTCACAAACAATCATGTAGCCGTAGTCGTCCTCACTGAACTGAGAGATGTTCTCCCCAATGCCGTCAGACCATTGGGCCATCGTGTATTCAACGAGCCAATCAGCTTCAGGCTGCGTGAGCGGGCGTTTCGTCTCGTACGCGACCGTTGCAGTTAGCCATGGCGACTTCCCATCGTAGGTGAACCGGAGAATGCCGCCTCGCTTTACGGCTTTCGCAACGGCGTCGACGACGCTCGAACGTCTTTCAGCAGGGCCGTCGGAGATGTAGTCCGAAAACCGCTCCTCGGTGTATTCGGTGCCGTCGAGGGTGGCCAACAGCTTTGCGTCCGCTACTGGTTCGTCGTTGGAAAAAACATGGGCTCGGCCAATGATGGTGATTTTGGGCATGTCTACCTCCCTGATTCAAGGGGCTTGCCTTTAACTCGAAGACCGCGAGGTCAGAAAGGTAGCCGGACCGCTCGAGCCTGTCGTTACTTCACCACCACCGTCCCCTTCATTCTCGGCCGGTACTCGCAGGCGTAGTCGTACGTGCCGACCTTCTCGAACTTCTGGGTGAACGTGTCGCCGTGCTTCAGGTTGTCGGACTTCCATGTGCCGTCCTTGGCCACCAGCTTGTGGTCGCGGTTGTCGGCGTTGGTCCACGTAACGCTTTCGCCCGCCTTGATCGTGATGCTGGCGGGGGCGAACTTCTGGTTGGCGATGCGGACGGCGTTCACAGACGCATCATCGCGATAGCTGGGGGCTGCGCCGACCGATATCAGGAGCAGGGCTACGGCGAACAGCGATCCCGTCAGCCGGAGGATTGGCATTGTCATGTTCAGCTCCGATCGACCGAATCAGCCACCGATGAACACCGATTCACACCGATGGCTTACGGGTGATACCAACGACTGTTGCGAAGCGTATCATCCCGCGCGGTCCTTATCGGTGTCCATCCGTGTCCATCGGTGGCTACTCTACTTCTGATTAGACACGCGACGCCGCAGAACGATATCGACACCCGATGCCCGAAAAGATCATCCGCGATCCGGTTCACGATGTCATCGCACTCCGCACGGAGGATGCGACCGATCGCCTGCTGTTCAATCTCCTCAACGCGGCCGAGTTCCAGCGACTGCGCCGCATTCGCCAGCTCGGCATGGCCCACATGGCATACCCGGGGGCCGATCACTCCCGCTACAGCCACAGCCTGGGCGTGATGCAGACGGCCCGGCTCATCCTGAAACGCCTCGCCGACGACGGCGTGCACCTCGAAGACCGCGAGTGCACCGTGTGCCTCGTGGCCGCGCTGCTGCACGACCTGGGGCACGGGCCTTACTCGCACGTGTTCGAGCGTGTGACCGGCGTTAAGCACGAGAAGCTCACCTATCGCGTCATCCTGGATGGCGAATCGGAGATCCACCAGCACCTCATCCGCTTCGACAAGATGCTGCCCGAGCAGGTGGTGAGCATGCTCACCGGGAAGTGGCCGCGACGGTTCCTGAGCGACGTCATCAGCAGCCAGCTCGACGCTGACCGGCTCGACTACCTGCTCCGCGACAACCTCTTCACAGGCAGTCGCTACGGCCAGTTCGATCTGCGGTGGCTCATCTCGGCGCTCGCGGTCGATCCGGCATCGCAACGCCTCGTCGTGCGGCCGAAGGCGATCAGCGCCGTAGAGGCGTACCTGCAGGCGCGGTACCACATGTACCGCAACGTCTACTTCCACAAGGTCGTCCGCGCGAGCGAGGGCATGCTCAAGCTCGCGCTGCGCCGCGCCAAGCGACTCATCGTGCAAGACCGCCTGACCTGGCCGCCGCGCGAGAGCGGCGTACACAAGGCGTTGCTCGGCCAGCGGATGAGCATGCGCGAGTTCGTCGACCTGGACGACGTGAGTCTCACGCAGTGCTTCAAGCTGTGGGAGCAGCAGAGCGATGACGCCGTGCTGGCAAAGCTGTGCCGCGGGCTGCTGTATCGGAAGCTGTACAAGACGATCGACCTGTCATCGCACGCCGATCCGCCTCAGGCGTTCGTGCGCGCCGCGCAGGCGGTGCTCGATGCGGGGGGCGATCCCGAGTACGACCTCTTTTTTGATCAGCCGACGGATACGCCTTACGCGATCGATCCGACGCAGGAGAAGGGCATCCGCGTGTTGGCGACCGACGGCACGCTGAAGGACATCGCCGAGGTGAGCCCGATGACCGAGGGGATGAACAAGCAGCTGGTATTCAGCCGCGTTCACGTGAGCGAGGAGTACCGCGACGCCGCGGCGACTGCTGTGGCTTCGGCTGTGACGGGGTCTTCCGTTCGCTCGTGATCGTGCCGCGGAGCGAGGCGATCACGCCGTCGACGATCGTCTCCGCCAGCAGTGCGGGCGTGCGACGGAGCTTGGCGATCGAAGGCGCGAGCCGGTCGATCAGCCGCGGGGCATCGCACACGTACTCCAGCTGGCCGACCATCGAAAAGACGGCAAGTTCCACCCGGGCGGCATCGGGTTCCGCGCCGTCGTTCGACGCCGCAGCGGCAGCCAGGACGGCGCGAAGCTGACGAAACTTCGGCGTCGCGAGTTCTTCGATCAGGTCGATCGTGTCCTCGTCGGCTTCGAGCAGGGCGCGCAGCGCGAGGCGACTTCGCCACGATTCCGCGCCGCTCTCGCGCATGTCCGCCATCAGCAGCGTGACCAGCTTCACCAGCATGTCGCGAGGCTCGGCCCGGACGAGAGCGTCGTCGTCGATCGCGTCGAACCGCGGCATCGAGACCGCTTCGACGATGCAGGCGCGGAACAGTCCCGCCTTGTCCCGGAACTGATAGTTCACGGCAGACAAGTGCACCCCTGCCGCAGCCACGATGTCGCGCACGCCCACGCCCGCGAAGCCGCGATCTGCGAAGAGCTTGCCCGCTGCCTCGACAAGCTTCCTGCGGGTCTGTTCGGACTGCTCAGGCGTTCCCATGGACACAAGAATAACAAACGTCTTGCCTGTCGAACAGTCGTTCGATACGATCGTTCGAGAAATCGGAGGTCTGATCCGCCATGCTCCTGATTGCGATCCGCATGCTCATCGGCGACGCCGCGAAGTACCTCGGCCTGATTCTCGGGATCGCGTTCAGCACGCTGCTGATCGCGCAGCAGTCGTCCATCTTCTGGGGTGCGATGGCGCAGACGACGCACGCCGTCGACGACGTGCATCCGATGGCCGACATCTGGGTGATGCGCCCGACGGTCGACACGCCCGAGGACCCGGACCCGATGCCCGAGTCGGCGGTGAAGCGCGTCGCCAGCGTGGAGGGCGTGGCGTGGGCGGTGCCGTACTACAAGGCGGCCGCACAGCTGCGGACGGCGGACGGGCGACGCAGGCAGGTGATGATCCTCGCCGCCGATGACGGAACGCTGCTCGGTGCGCCGCCGAACATGATCGTCGGGTCGGCTGAGGATTTGCGGAAGCAGAACAGCGTGATCGTCGACCTCGCCGCGTATCGGAAGATCTTCCCCGGCGAGCCCGTCCGCGTCGGCGCGACGTTCGAGGTCGGGCAGCGCAGCGCGACGGTCGTCGGCGTCTGCCGCGCGAGTACGCCTTTCAACGGGCTCGACGTGATCTTCGCGCGGCGCAGCGTCGCGGTCGGCATGGCCCGCGAGGCGGAGAACACGGTCAGCTTCGTCCTCGCCCGGGCGGCGACCGGAGCGGACCCGGCCCGCGTCGCCGAACGCATCAGCCAGGTCACCAGTCTGCGGGCCCGCACCCGCGACGCCTTTCGCCGCGAGACGGTCGACTGGTTCCTCGCCAACTCCGGCATCACCGAAGTGCTCGGGACCGCGATCGTGCTCGGGCTCGTCGTGGGCGTCGTCATCGTCGGGCAGACCTTCTACATGTTCAGCGTCGAGAACGTCCGCCAGTTCGCCACGCTGAAAGCGATAGGCCTGTCGAACGTGCGTGTGCTGATGATGCTCGCGGTGCAGGCGTTCTTCGTCGCCGGTGTCGGGTACGGCATCGGCATCGGGCTCACGGCGCTCGCGTTTCAGATGATGACGTCGGGCGACGCTTCGCCGCTGCGCGGCATGTCGATCCCGATCCAAGTCGCCATCGGCACCGGCGCCGCGGTGCTGCTGATGACGCTCGCGTCGGCGCTCCTCAGCGCCCGCCGCGTCCTTACGGTCGACCCGGCCATCGTGTTCCGTAATTGAGCGCGTCAACGTGTGCTTGCGGCGACCTGCCGTTCGACTTTGCTCCAGTACCGGCTGAACCGCGGCAGGTCCTGGCCTTCGCGCAGTTCGGCGAACGCCGGGCGATCGATCGTGATGACCGGCAGCGATGCTTCGATAGCTTCGATCGTCCGCCGCACGCGCGGGTCGGGCGATGTCGACGTGACGAGCTGTATTGCGCCGTGTTCCTGCGCGAAGTCGATCAGCGTGCGCGGGACGTCGCTCGACCGGACGACGCGAACGCCGGGCATCTCCAGCAGGCATTCGTGAATGAAGGCGATCCGCTTCAGCGAAGCCGTCGCGCACCACGCCTCGTCGTAGACGAAGATCGCCGGCCCGCCATGCCGCAACGCGGGATGTTCGTGAGACAGCATGCCGTCGTGCACCCAGACGACAGCGTTGCCGACATCCCCACGGCGATCAGCTGAAGCGACTGCCCGCACGCGCTTCGGTGGTCGCGCGTCGGGCATTCCGACGGGGAACATTCTTTCCGTGATGCGTTCGTATGAGTCGTCGAACGGGTCGACGCGAGAGTGAACCGGAAAGCGATCGCCCGCATTCCGCACCACGTTCTCGCGATTGAAGATGTAAGGCTTCGCCGCGAACGTGCTGGCCACCCATTGCCAGCTGAGGTTGTTCGATGCCTCGTCGCCGTCCAGCAGGTGTTCGAGGAACCACCGCGCGCCCGCCTGCCACTTCACGCGGCGGCCGTGTACGACGTAGCTGGCGAGCCACATCCGGGCGTGGTTGTGCAGGTAGCCCGTCTCGTGTAACTCGGCGACGAACGCGTCGATGTAGTCCACGCCGGTCGTGCCCGCGCGGATGTCGGCGGGCAGTTCGTCGGCGTAGTCGCTCGGCGACAGCCCGGTCTTGTACGGCTCGACGTCCTTCCACACGGCGTCGCCAAGCGCGTGCCAGCAGTGCTGGAAGTAGTCGCGCCAGGCGAGTTCCTGGACGAGCTTCTGCGCTTCGTATCGCTGGCCGACGCGTCGCAGCGCAGCGTCGCGCACCTCGACGAGCCCGAGCACGCCGTGCCGCAAGTAGGGCGACAGCTGCGTGACGGCGCCGTCGAGGTGATTGCGTGTGCGCGCGTACACAGCGGGTTCGATCGCGGCGAGCGTGCGCTGCGCGGCGCGCAAACCGCCGACGGTGGCGCTCAGGCGATCGTCGATCTGCGCGGAAGCGGGGAACGTCTCACACAGGTAGCGATGCAGGTCGTCACGACCGTCGAATTCAAGGCGAAGCGGTTCGTTCACGTGGCACAATAGGTCGTCGGTCGGGCTGGCCGCCAAGCTTGGTCTTCATTTGAAAGCTTGCAGGGTCGCATGAGCGCTGCGCAAACGAGGTTTCACTCGATCCGCTGTCAATGCTCACAGAGGCGCAACAACCGGCACAGATGATCCCGCACATCGCCGCGACGCCGCATCAGGGCGGCGGCACGCGGTCCGTTCGAGTTCACTTCCGAAGGAGAGATTGTCATGCGTTCACGCCTCGTCATTCTGTCAGCGGTGATGCCGCTGTTTGTCGCGGGTGCCGCGTTTGCTCAGCAGCAGGGCCCGAGCACGTCGCGCACGCCTTACGTCGTCCCGACCGCGCCGGGCGTGATCACGAAGTCGATCTTCACGGTGGGAACCAAGGATTACATCGGCGGCGTGAACGTCGACGTCGCAGCCGACATCGTGGGCGGTTACCGCATGAGCGGTATCCCGGACGGCCTCGGCGCGTTCGACAACGGCGACGGCACCTTCACGCTGCTTGCGAATCACGAGCTCGGCGCCACCGCGGGCGTTGCCCGGGCGCACGGGCAGGCCGGGGCGTTCGTTTCCAAATGGGTCATCAACAAGAACACCCTGGCCGTCCAGAGCGGCGGCGATCTCATTACGAGCGTTGTCGATGCGTCGACCGGCTCTTCCATCACTGGATCGGCTGCGGCGTTCGCTCGTTTCTGCTCTGCCGACCTTCCGGCGCAGAGCGCGTTCCAGTTCGGCGGGCTCGGCACGTCCGAGCGCATCTTCATGAACGGCGAAGAGAGCGGCAGCGAGGGCCGCGCCGTTGCAACCGTCGTCTCGACCGGCACCGCCTACGTCCTGCCAAAGCTCGGCCGATTCTCGTGGGAGAACTCCGTTGCGAACCCGTTCCCGCAGGCGAAGACGATCGTCGCCGGCCTCGATGACTCGGGCGGCGGGCAGGTTTACTTCTACGTCGGCACGAAGACGAACACCGGCAGCGCCGTGCAGCGCGCCGGCCTGGATAACGGCGTCACCTACGGCTTCAAGATCGACGGCGTCCCCGCCGAGACGCGCGGCTCGGGCCTCGCCTCTTCGGGTCCGATCGTGAAGCAGGCGAACTTCTCGATGGTCAACCTCGGCGATGCTTCCACCTACGCTTCGGGTGCGGCCCTCGAGACCGCGTCCGTCAACAACGGTGTGCTCGGCCTCGCCCGGCCCGAGGACGGCCAGTGGGATCCGTCCAACCCCAACCGCTTCTTCTTCGTCACCACCGACAACGTCACCTCCGGGGGCGGGCGTAGCCGGCTCTGGCAGATGGACTTCAACGACATCGCCAACCCGCAGAACGGCGGCTCGATCAACATGCTGCTCGAGGGCACCGAGGGCCACGAAATGCTCGACAACATGACCGTCGTCAAGGGCAGCGGCGACGGCAAGACCCGCGTCCTGCTTCAGGAAGACGTCGGCAACAACGCCCGCACGGGCCGCATCTGGGTCTACAACGTCGATGACAAGGCGCTCACGCCGATCGCGATCCACGACACCGCCCGCTGGCCCGACGGCTCGGCCGCTGCGAACGGCATCTTCGCCTCGCGCAACAACGCCGGCGTGAACACGTTCGACCGCAGCGACGAGGAGAGCAGCGGCATCATCCCCGCTCCGTTCCTCGGCGAAGGGTGGTTCCTGCTCGACGTGCAGGCCCACTACACCGGCGGTGACCTGGCCGCGCTGGGCCTGACCGCATCCGACGTCGAGGGCGGCCAGCTGCTGGCGATGTACGTGCCGCAGACGATTCCGGAACCGGCCACGCTCGGCCTCGCCGCAGCGGCTGGGATGGGCCTGCTGGCTCGCAGGTCGCGTCGGAAGATCGCGTGAATCCGCGCGGGTCGCGCGAATAAAGCGTCGGCCCAGCCGGTTTCCATCCCCGACCCACCACACTTATCGCGGGCCGGCCCCTGCCACACGGGGGCCGGTCCGCGGCTTTCGTTGGTCACGTCCCGTCTTCCAGAGGTGAGAGGATACCCATGCAAGTTACCCGGCTTACAACTCGGTTCATGGTTGCGGCTGTGCTGGCGACCGCGTCGCTCACGTCGCCCGCCCTCGCGGTCAACAAGACGCTTCAGGCCGATCGCGACAACACGATCTTCTCCGTCGCCACGGGCAACTCGCTCGGCGCCGCCCAGAGCTTTTACGCGGGCAACACCGCCCGCACGAGCGGCGACTACCGCCGGGCGCTGGTCCGGTTCAGCCTCGCGGGGGTTCCCGCAGGCTCGCGGGTGAACGCGGCGTCGGTGTTGCTCTTCCAGACCAAGAACGCCAGCTTCGAACCGACCCTTCCCACCACGCTGCATCGCCTGACCGCAGACTGGGGCGAGGGCACCAGCGATGGTGCGGGCGGCGGCGCGCTCGCCACCGCGGGCGATGCGACGTGGCTCAAGCGCTTCTTCAACACGGCCGACTGGACCACGCCCGGCGGTGACTACGTGACGGCCGCGTCGGCAAGCCTGGAGATGACGTCGGCGTTCCAGTACTTCACCTGGACTTCGCCGGGCCTCGCGAACGACGTGTCCGGCTGGCTCGCCGCGCCGTCGACCAACTTCGGCTGGATCGTCCGCGGCGACGAAACGCAACTCCAGACCGCGCGCCAATTCGCCTCACGGCAGAACTTCAACACGACGATCCGCCCGAAGCTTGTCGTCAACTACACCGGGCCCGGCGACGCCAATGCCGACGACAGCGTGAACTTCGACGACCTGCTGCTGCTCGCCGCGAATTACAACCAGTCGACGGGCGTGAGCTGGGAGAAGGGCGACTTCACGCGCGACGGCACGGTCAACTTTGACGACCTGCTCGTGCTCGCTGCGAACTACAACACGTCGTTCAGCGGCTCGCCGGACTGGGCGCTCGCGCAGGCGGTCCCTGAGCCGCTGTCGGTGTCGTTCACGGTCGTCGTGGCGGCGATGATGCTCGCGCGGCTTCGACGCTGATCACGCCGTGAGCCGCTCGGCAAATCGCCGCGCGACTGGAACGATCACCTCGCGATAGGCCGCGATGGGGCGCCTGCGGAACGGCACGTTTCGAAGTGAGGCGAGCGACGACTTCACGTGATGCGCTGTTCCGTGCAGCTCGCGCAGCACGCTGGCAAACGTGAACGTGATCGCGCCAGGCAGTCGCGCCGAGCGAAGCAGCCGGACGAGGTCGCAGCCGCGCACGGTCTTCACGACGACGATGCCAGCGATCGCGATCGGCATGAATCGCAGCACGAGCGAGCGGATAAGATCGACGACGAGCGCCGGCTCGCGGTGCCACGCGTAGCTGGCGAGCCCGAACACGACGAAACTCGCGAAGAGCCCGACGACCGCGCCGACGAACTCGCGCCGCAATCCCGCCCACAGCCCGTAGCCAATCGATGCGCCGGCGACGATGCCCAGCGCAGTCCAGCCGTGCAGAGCCATCGGCAGGACCGTTGCCAGCGTGGAGGCGGCGACGCGCACGCCCGCGTCGAGCGGGCCACGCGTTCGACAGCAGCGGCGAGCGACCTCGCACCGACGATCGCACGCCGCGCTGCACGTCGAATCAGAAAGAGTTACGAGCCGGACGACGGGAAGGGCGATCGCGGGCCTCGCGGCGCGACGGCGAATCCATCGGATGGCGAGCCACGCACCGATCGACGCGCCAGCCGCACGCAAGGGCAGCTCGAGCGCCCACATGCCCCACAGGAACGGCTCCGATCTACCTTCCGTGGCGAAGTAGATCTTCACCGGCGCACCGAGCGACGCGAACAACTCGAACGCGATCACTGCCGCGAGCACGGCGACGGTCCGTCCGAGCGGCGATGCAACTCGACCCGCGAAGGCACCGACGACGCCCGCGAACGCCAGCACCGGCAGCAGGTATGCCACGCCGATCTGGAGGAAGATCACGAGCCCGTATACCGCGCCGAGGAGCGACAGCGATCGCCAGCGGGCGTCCGCGCGCGACATGAGCAGCGCGATCGCGAGTCCGTCCACGATCGCCTTCGGGCCCGCGTGGGCGAGGGAGTTGTAGTGGCCGAGGATGACGATCGACGCCACGATCACGACCGTGCCGAGCACGGCCATCATCGCGGTGGCGATCGCCACGCGGCGCAGTTCGAGTGCGGTGAACATCGCGGGTGCTTGCGCGGGTGCGCTCGAGGGTAGATCAGAGTCGATACCGATCGCGGAGCTGTTCAAACGCCTGCACCTTCTCGGCCGGCGGGGCCTTGCCGCCGAAGGTGAGGAACACCTTGAACGCGCTCACGCCCGCCGGGTCGAAGAACTGGATGCTGAGCGTGTTCACGCCGTCCATGTGGCTCGGCTTCTGGACCGCGTACACGTGCGCGAGCTTCTTGTACTGGATGTGCATGTCGAGCGACTTCGTCTGCACGTTGAAGTAGTCGCCCCACGTGCTGAAGTTCCCGAACTGGCCGAACGCTTCGAGCGTGACGGCGCCGTTGGTGCAGATGACGTGCACGTTGCCGAGCGGCTCGAGGTCGCGGAGGAGCTGCTCCCAGCGGGACGCGTCGAGCTCGATCGCCTGCCCGTCGGGCATCGCGCGGACGACCTCGACCTCGGCCACGCCCAACTGACGCGCGAGCTGGACGGCCATCGCGCGGGGATTTGCCAGGTAGGCCTCGCGGATCGTCTGCACTCGCAGTACGGGGTCAGCCGGGAGGCGGTGTGGGGTTGGTTCAGGCGGGGCGGCGAGAGAGGCAGACATGATACTCCTTGTTGAGAATGAGTCTCAATATCGCCGAGGTCGCGCAGAGTCAAGATCGTAGAGCCTGTGAAACGAAGCTGCCCCAGCGGAGCTGGGGCAGCCGGAAGGCGTCAGGTTGTGGGGGCCGGCGTCGTCGGGTCCGTCGCGGGGGGCGGCGGGACGGGCGTCGTCTGTGCCGGGCCCGTTGCGGCTGTCGGCGTGGTCGCCGGGACGGTGGGCGGCTCGTCGTCGATCTCGTCGTCGTCGTCGCTCGGCTCGAGGTACACGTCGTCGAGGTCCGTCGCGTCGATGTCGGCCCGCAGCAGGTAGTACACGATCGTGCTCGCGCTCGTGAACCAGCTCAGCACGTACGCGCCCAGCAGCGTCGTGAACAGGTACGTCCAGAAGCTGAGGAACCCGCTCGCGTAGAACTCCGGCCCGGTCAGGTCGAAGCCGGTCGCGGGCGGGTGCAGGTCGTTGAACTGAGGCGTGGCGAACACGTGCCGCAGGCTCGTCTCGCCCTGCGGGCGCGTCGCGACGAACAGCATCGTGAATGCGTGCGCGATCAGCAGGCTCAGCCACACCAGGAATCGCAGGAACAGGTACGTCAGCGCGCCGTGCACGATCGCGACGAGCGAGTAGAAGATCACCCGCCACGGCTTCGCGAACACATAGCTGAACGCCCGGCTCACCGCGTCGAAGCTGTCCGAACCTTCAACGGCGATCGTCGGATACATGATGCCGAACCCGCCGATCGCGCCGAGCAGCGCGAGCGCCGCCAGCACCGACAGGAAGATCGCGACGACGTACAGCGCCGTGACCAGGTACATGATGATCGGCCCGACATAGCCGATCTCGGTGAGCCAGCCGCAGACGGCCAGCAGCACCGCGATGCCGGTCACGACGAGCAGCGGCATCACCGGCGCCGACGCAAAGCTCACCACCTTGGCGATGCTGAACCGCAGCGCGTTGCGGATCGAGATCTTCTCCTCGCGCGCCACCTCGACCGCCGCGATGCGGGCGATCGCGCCGCCGAACACGGCCCACACCAGCAGCGACCACGCGCCGATCAGCAGCGCGAACAGCGGATGCCGCGACAGCAGCCAGGCCGGCCCGACGCAGACGAGGTCGAAGATCGCCCGCGCGAGTCCGCCGACGGGTCGGCCGGCGTCGTCGAACTGGACGAAGTTGAACGTCAGCACCGCGTTTGCTGCCGCCTGCACGCGGTCGGACGAGTAGCGGATGAACTCGGCGAAGATGCCCTTGCCCGAGCGAGCGTCGATGATCTCCGCCTGCTCGCGAGCGGCGGCATACACCGCGGCGATCTCGGCCTCGCGCTCCTTGGGCATGTCGGCCTTGCCGGCGTACTTCTCGTTGATCTTCGCGATCGCTTCGCGGCGCTTGTCGGCGAGCACCTTCCGCATCTGTTTCGGCGTGAAGTCGCCGGCGGGCTGCGTGCTGGGTTCGGCGCGGTTCGCGTTCCAGAGCGCGAGACGCGTCTCCTCGTAGGCCTCCTTGATCTGCGTCTCGCGAAGCTCGCGCGCCTTGGCGAAGCCGCCCTCGGTCATGAAGGCGTCGCGGTAGATTGTCGCCTCGCCCGGGACGACGCCCTTGAACGCCAGATCGAGCCCGCGACCGACCAGGTACACCAGCAGGATGCCCACCAGCGCCAGCCCCACCTTGCTCGGCTGAATCGCCACGCGGAACGCGCGGAAGATGCGGACGAACGGGAAGACGCTGCGCCAATCAATGGTGTGCAGTACGCTCGGCGGGGAATCGTTCGGTGCGGACATGAGGCTCCTTCTCGGCAATCACGGACAGTACGGCGCGATTGTAAGCCGCGACGCACAGGCCACAACGCGGGGGAAGTCGTAGGCGTGCGGCGGTCCACTCGCGATCGTGCGGGACCGGTTCCCTCTCCCGGTACGCCGGGAGAGGGTTAGGCACTGTCTCACGGAACTCGTCAACGATTCGAAAGACGCCGCTGCGTCTTCGGCGAACGATCTCGCATGGCGCAGCGATACGAACTCTCCGACGAGC
>JAESFG010000448.1_pt1 | contig 34284 bp, 32 predicted proteins | sample 9269371 | NCBI WGS metagenome assembly JAESFG01 (sample SAMN14506227, study PRJNA617093) | algae metagenome | isolation source: Aetokthonos hydrillicola CCALA 1050 (B3-Florida) and co-occurring... | place: USA: South Carolina | collected 2013-01-01 | reverse complement strand
ACTACCACTGGCAAGAGTCTTGTCGTCTGGGCTGAAAGCGACGGAATTAACCCAGTCAGAATGCCCTTTGAGGGTGCTGATTAGCACTCCAGTCACTAGATTCCACAGTTTGATGGTATTGTCTTTACTACCACTGGCAAGGGTCTTGCCATCTAGGCTGATAGCGATGGAATAAACCCAGTCAGAATGCCCTTTGAGGGTGCTGATGTACTCTCCAGTTGCCAGGTTCCACAGTTTAATAGTGTGGTCAAAACTACCACTAGCAAGAGTCTTGCCATCTGGGCTGAAAGCAACTGAATTAACCCAACCAGAATGCCCTTGGAGGGTACGGAGTTGCTCTCCAGTTGCCAGATTCCACAGTTGAATAGTGTTGTCACCACTACCACTGGCAAGAGTCTTGCCATCTGGGCTGAAAGCAACTGAATTAACCCAACCAAAATGCCCTTGGAGGGTACGGAGTTGCTCTCCAGTTGCCAGATTCCACAGTTGAATAGTGTTGTCACCACTACCACTGGCAAGAGTCTTGCCATCTGGATTAATGGCAACGGAGTAAGCTGACGTAGAATGCCCTTGGAGAGTGCGGATTTGCTCTCCAGTTGTCAGATTCCATAGTTTGACAGTCTTGTCATAACTACTACTGGCAAGGGTTTTGCCATCTGGGCTGAAAGCGACGTTTATAACAAAATCAGAATGTCCTGTCAAGGTTCTTACTAGTAACAAGCTATCAGGTAAACTGGTAATCGCAATTATCGGATTAGTAGGAAACAACCCATAACGAACATAACTATATATTTGAATCCCAACTAACACTGAAAGAGCGATCGCACCACCAAACAACAATCGCTTTCCAAGCTTAGCATTTGGTTTTGAAACTACTGGTTGTCGCGTTGGTGCTGATACTTGCTGTTTAGACGGTCCTGTTGGAGGTACAACAGGGGGTGGTGGCGGTGGATTCAACTCTTGTAAAACTTCTACTGCTGACTGATAACGTTGCTGATGATCTTCTTGCAGCAATTTATTCAGAATATCCCCCAATTCTTGACTTACTGGTTGCTGCAAATGGTGTTGCCAATAACCAACCCAGCCGTAACCTTGCCTCTTCCAAAGTTCCCAAGGGTGAACTCCACTCATCAGATGAAAGCAAGTTGCGCCCAAGCTGTATAAATCACTTGCTGGATACGCTTCCCCTCCCTGCATTTGTTCTAGTGATGCATAACCAAAAGAACCAATCACTGTCCCTGGACGGTTCATGACTGTCGTTGTCAATTGTTTTGATGCACCAAAATCAATCAACACCAATCTGCCATCACGACGCCGGATAATATTCTCTGGTTTTATATCTCGGTGAATAACTTTCTGCTTGTGAACTTCCTGAAGAATATTTAATAAATCGAGTAACAATTCTCGACTTTTTTGCTCGCTAAAAACTCCCTCCTGTTGCAATTCAGCCGATAAATTTTCTCCTTCGATATACTGCTGAACCAAATACAGTTGATTATCTTGTTCAAAATATGCTAGCAGAGTGGGAATTTGTGGATGTTCTCCTAACTGTTGTAATCTTATTGCCTCTTGTTCAAATAATTCTGTTGCTTTCTGAAGTGCGCCTGTTCCTTGTGTTCGTGGTGCAAATTGCTTGATAACACAGTTTTCCTTCAGTTTGTCAATATCCTCTGCCAAATAAGTTTTACCAAATCCTCCGCCACCCAATGCTTTTACAGGGCGATAACGGTTTCTCAGAACTACTAATCCGGTGCCGCAGTTGGAGCAAAACTTTGTGGTATCAGTACACGGAGGATTGTGGCAAGCTGGATTTAGGCAGCAGATCATCACTATGCTCTTACTGGTAAGTGTCTTTATTATCCACTAATCACTAAGAATTTCGGAAATTTTCTTTACATCAAGTACACAAAACAACATTCTTGTAGAACACAGGCTTATTAAGACGAAAACGTAAAATTATTGTAGTGCGGGCATCTTGCCCGCGTTCCATATAAAAATTAAATGCGCAACAGATTACACCCTAATGGACTTTGGGAATTTTTATGAAACCGAATTTTGAAGAAATGACAAATGACGAACTGAAAGCGTACGCACTTCAACACCGTTCTGATGAGGATATTGAAGCTTTGCGTCTTTTGTTTAGTCGCCGTAAAGCAAACTCACAAACCACAGTATTCGCCCCGCCAAAGACTCCACAAGAGGAGCAAGAACAATTTGAATTATTCAAGCGTTTAATTGAAGAGAAGGAAGGGAAGAAGGAAGGTTAGAGTTAAGGGTTTGTGGTTGCACGTTGGTGCGCTAAAGCGCAACTACGAACCAATTTGTACGGTTATTTAAAAGCGGCAACTTTTATGGTATTGCCCAAATTTTGATAGTTTTGTCTTCACTACCACTGGCAAGAATTTTGCCATCTGGGCTGAAAGCGACGGAACGAACCGAGCCAGAATGCCCTTGAAGAGTGCGGATTGGCTCTCCAGTTGCTAAATTCCATAGTTTAACGGTATTGTCATCACTACCACTGGCGAGAGTCTTGCCATCTGGACTGAAAGCGACGGAATTAACTTCGCTAGAATGCCCTTGAAGGGTGCGGATTTGTCCTCCGGTTGCGAGATTCCACAGTTTGATAGTGTTATCAGCACTACCACTGGCAAGGATCTTACCATCTGGGCTGATCGCGACGGAGTAAACTGATTTGGAATGCCCTTGGAGGGTGCGGATTTGCTCCCCGGTTCCCAGATTCCACAGTTTAATAGTGCTGTCATAACTACCACTGGCAAGGATCTTACTATCTGGGCTGAAAGCAATGGAATAGGCTGTGTTCACTAAGGCTAGGAAGGAATTAACCCCGTCGGAATGCTCTTGAAGGGTGCGGGTTTGCTCTCCAGTTGCTAAATTCCACAGTTTTATGATGTTGTCAAGGCTACCACTAGCAAGGGTTCTGCTATCTGGGCTAATCGCGACGGATCTAATTAAGTCGGAATGTCCTTCAAGAGTACGGATTTGCTCTCCAGTTGCGAGATTCCACAGTTTTATGGTGTTGTCGCGACTACCACTGGCAAGAGTATCGCCATCTGGGCTGATGGCGATAGATATAACTGGATCAGAATGTCCTTGCAGGGTGCGGATTTGCTCTCCGGTTGCCAGATTCCATAGTTTGATAGTATTGTCCCAACTCCCACTGGCAAGGATCTTGCTATCTGGGCTGATGGCGATGGAAGTAACCCAACCAGAATGCCCTAGGAGAGTTCTTTGTTGTAAGAAGTTGTTGGATGATAAGCTGGGAACCTTAACTGTTGAATTAGTAGGCAACAAGCGATCGCGAACAGAATGATCGCGAATATAACTATAGATTTGAGTTCCAACCAACGCTAACAGTGCGATCGCACCACTTAGCAGCAAGCTTTTTTTAAGCTTATTATTTCGTTGTAAAACGACTGGTTGTGGTTGTGTCTTAGCTTGTGATGGTGGCGGCTGATTCAACTCTTGTAGAACTTCTGTTGCTGACTGATAACGTTGGTGATAATCTCCTTGCAACAATTTATCTAGAATATGCCCCAGTTCTTGACTCACTGGTTGCTGCAAATGATCTCGCCAATGAGCAACCCAACTGTAGCCTTGGCTCTTCCAAAGTTCCCAAGGATGAACTCCAGTTAGCAGATGAAAGCAGGTTGTGCCCAAACTAAATAAATCACTCGCTGGATACGCTTTGCCTCCGTGCATTTGTTCTACTGATGCATAACCAAAAGAACCTATCGCTGTCCCTGAGTAATTTATGACTGTCGTTGTCAGTCGTTTTGATGCACCAAAATCAATCAACACTAATCTGCCATCAGGACGGCGGATAAGATTGTCTGGTTTGATATCCCGGTGAATAACTTGCTGAGCGTGAACTTCCTTAAGAATATTTAATAAATCCAGTAACAATTCCCGAATCTTTTGCTCGCTGAAAACTCCCTGCTGTTCTAATTCAGCCAATAAATTTTCACCCTCGATATATTGCTGCACCAAATACAAGCGATTATCCTGTTGAAAATATGCTAACAGGGTGGGAATTTGGGGATGTTCACCTAAGTGTTGTAATCTGATCGCTTCTTGTTCAAAGAGTTCTGTTGCTTTCTGAAGTGCGCCTGTTCCTTGTACTTGTGGTGCAAATTGCTTGATGACACATTTTTCGTTTAACTTGTCTATATCTTCTGCCAGATAAGTTTTACCAAATCCGCCCCCGCCCAATGACTTTACAGGGCGATAGCGGTTTCTCAACACCACCAATCCTGTGCCGCAGTTGGAGCAAAACTTTGTGTCATCAGCACACGGGGGATTGTGGCAAGCTGGGTTGAGGCAGCAGATCATCACTATGGTTTTACTGGTAGATTTCTTTATTATCCTGTAACCAATAAGTAAGTTGGCGCTAATATCTCACGCTATGCTAAGAAATTTTAAACGTCCGACTTGACTATCTTCTAAATTTTTAGTATGATCCCTGTATATCGCTCATTTATTATAAAAAAAATCGATCCGCCTGCGGCGGAGAAGGGTAAAATTAAGAAGGGCAAAAGTGCAAGAGTGCAAAGGGCTAATGAGTCCCGGCAAGCCCAACCACGACAACCCGAAACCCCACATGGTCGTAACTGTTGACGCGCGCAACCCAGTAGCGATAGGCCGAACGACAGTGCCTCGGAAAGTCGACCCAGGAACCACCACGCAGGAGCCTTTGTTGAGAATTATTATCATTATCGCTCACCCATGCAGTGCCATCAACCGGCGCTTTTTCATAGCTATCATGCCAGGTATCTTCACACCACTCCCATATATTACCATGCATATCATGTAAACCGCAAGCATTTGGGGAAAAATTTCCTACTTCGGTTGTTTGCCCCCGGTAAATCCCCTTTGGTGCAGATGCATAAGTGTATTCACCATTGTAGTTAGCTAAATAGGTAGTAATCGTCTCCCCAAAATGAAACGCTGTATTTTTCCCAGCACGGCATGCATATTCCCATTCAGCTTCACTTGGGAGCCGATAACCCTTCCCTGTTAAATTTGATAGTCTAGCGCAAAACTCAATTGCATCGTCCCAACTGACAGACTCAACAGGTCGATTAGCTCCTTTAAAATGCGATGGGTCAGGGTTTAAATCTATTTTAACTTTTGGTTGAACAGCAATTTTTGCCCATTGGGCTTGGGTAATCGGAAATTTTCCCATGAAAAATGGTTGAATTGTAACCCTATGCTGCGGACTTTCAGAACTAAATCTTTCTGGTTCGTTTTCTGGAGAACCCATCAGAAATTGACCGCCAGGAATTGCGACCATTTCTAGTACAACACCATCACCCAACTCTTCTGCGAAAAATTCTGCTTGACCTTGACTACGTTTTTCGGAGAAAGTTTTTTCGCCAAAAAGGCCAAAAAGTCCTGAACGTCTTTGGGCGAGGGTAACAAACTCAAATTGAAACCATTTCTTTTCAATGACAGGCGAAGATTTTGGCTGAGAAACCTGCTTGATGAAGGTAGGGAGAGTTAAATCGACTCGAGCGTCTTGTAATTGCTCTTGTTGTGTGTTCAATTTGCTGAGTTGGTTTTCTGCTCGAGAAACCTGCTTGATGAAAGTAGGGAGCGTTAAATTGACTCCAGCAACTTGTAATTGCTCTTGTTGTGTGTTCAATTTGCTAAGTTGGTTTTCTGCACCAGAGCGATCGCCACGAGCAAGGTTTCCCATTCCACGAACGTAAATTAGCAGTGGTGTGTATTCTGCTAGTACTTCCGAAAATGTTTCAACGAGAGATCCCAGACGAACCCATTCTGCTTTATCATTTAAATCCAAATGGGATAAAGTAGACGCAATTTTTTTAGCAGCCTCGTTAGGTTTGGTATACGCTAGTGCTGTCCATTCTTGAACTTGAGCAAAATTGCGAAGATCTGGATCATCACTCTCAAGCTGCTGCTGTATATAAACAAGCAAAAAATTAGACAGTTCATTAATCCGCTTTTCGCCAAAACGGGGATTTACCTGTAATTCCCTCAGCAGGGTATTTCGCACTACTGTATCCATTTCATAAAGCTCATACCCCACCTCATCACAAAGGCTAGAAAGCAGTAGATCTGCCACAGCAATCCAAGGAATATTCAAAACTTCTCCATAGATATCGCGCTGGAAATTAGCCCACAAACGATAGAGTAAATCCGGTGTAAGGGCTAACGGAAAAGCTGCATGGTAAGCTAAGTAAAGATGTGCTTCGTTAAAGCGTTGACGGAAGGTTTCAATGCGGCGATTGGCGACTTCTGGCTTCATTGGTTATCCTTCTCTTCCACGCAACACATCAATTGCTCTATCCATTCCCTGGCGACTAATTTCAAACATCGGTACCCAACGAGCAATCTCACCAGCTGTTGTCTCAAACCAGCGTTCTTTTACCATTGGATTGAGCCATGCGATATAACGAACTCGTTGTTTAAGTTGGTCGAGAAATTTTTTAGTTAACTCAAGTCGTTCTGAACTAAAACCACCCCTTGCTGCGCCTGCATCACTAAAAATTAACACAGCAGAACGTTCTGGACGAAGCTGATCTAAAACATCTTGAATCAGTTTAGCCTTCTGGCGTGTTGGTTCGTGGTAAAGATAACGGGTTGGACAGTTGTGAAAGTAATAAACACCAGCCTTTCCTAAGCGTCCACCCCTTTGGGCGGTTTCTGCTAACCGATTTCCCAGCATGTGAAATGGCACCATTGACCCTTTTTGATCAATCAGCAACAGCAGTTCAGTCCGATTCACTCGACGAGGAATCAGCACAGGTTCTAACAACACCCCTTGTTGTCCAACTCGATCAATAGTAGCCTCTACATCTAATTCTATGGGCAGTCCTTCCCGAACCAAACGGCGAAGATGTCGCCAGCTTTGTTTCATTTGTCGCCGAGTTACTGGAAAATACTCATCAGATTCAGTGAAGCGATGTTCATAAATATCCTCATCACTACGAGTAGCAATTTGTACTGCTGTAGCCACTCTAACTTCATCTTCTACTTGCATCAGTTCTGACGAGACGGGTACAGAAGCAGGCGTAGTTTCGGGTGGTGTAGGTTGCTGATCGCTGTTACCTCCGTAGGGTGCTTTGGGAGGAGAGGAAAATTTTTGTTGTTCTAAACTTGGTTTCCTTTGTTCTAAATTTGGTTCCCTTTGTTCTGAAGTTGTAGGAGTGATGATCGGATGCGTGAGTTTAATTACCTGGTCAAAGTGATAATTAAAAAGGTGTTCCTCATCCTTTGACTTGATCCACAAAGTACGGCAAAGTTCTGCTAATGACTCTTGATCAGCTATACCAAACCCCTCCTGCAAAGCTTTCAGAACTAGGCGATACTCATCAATACCCAAGGGTAAGCCTGCTTCTCGTAGCTGAGTGAAGAGGTTAAGCAGTGGTAATTCTTCTTGGGTAGCTTTCATGTTTCCCCACCTGAAGAACCTGATTGTATTTGCTCCCCGTAACGCCGATAATCATCCCAACTCTTCAACAACACTCCAGGATAGAGAAGTTCTGTCTTTAATTTACCAAGAATTTCATCGCTGTCATAATGACTAAGAATCCTTACCCAGTCCATTAATTCGCTGGTGCTGACTTTCTTACCAGCTTCGCCTTTGTCTCGCCGCATTTCTTCGCGCAATTCCACAAAGCGATCAATAATTGCGTCTACCAAGTCTAGAGGGGAAGCGGGAAAGTGAGCCTGAACAATTTCTATTAGTTGCTGACGTTCGGGAAATTTAACATAGTGAAATAAACATCGGCGTAGGAAAGCATCTGGCAAGTCTTTTTCATCGTTACTTGTGATAAAAACAATCGGTGTTTGCTTTGCCTGGATTCTCTTAATGGGACTGCTTTGTTTTACTTCTCCAACCTCAAACCGTTTCTCATCAAATTCAAGCAGCAGGTCATTGGGAAAGTCTATGTCAGCTTTATCAATCTCGTCAATGAGTACAACAGTGGGCTTTTCATTTAAAAACGCACGTCCTAAAGGTCCCCATTCAACATAAGCGTCAGAATTTTTCGCTTTTAATGCTGCTTCGTCATCCATCCCCGAAGCAGCAAGTTGCGCATCGCGCAACCTTCCTACGGCATCATAAGTGTATAAACCGTCTCGCGCTCGACTAGTAGATTTTATATACCAAGCTTCGTAAGGTAAATCTAACTCATAAGCCACTGCACGAGCTAATTTAGTCTTCCCACAACCAGGTTCTCCCTTTAGTAGTAATGGGCGTTCAAGCGCGATCGCCATATTGACCGCCTCTACCAATTTCTTGCTAGGTAAATAAGGATACAACAATTGCCCTGTATTTGGATCTTGCTCCCCTGGCTTAGGCTGCTTGTTGCCCGTGTATTTTAGCTGCTTTCCGTTTACAGTTCTAGCCACCTAACTTCTTCCTCCTCCCAATTACAGCCGCACAAGTTGAAAATTTCAGCGAATACACGCTCTGGAACACCTTTAGTATTTTTTAGGATCCCCCGAACTGTGTAGTCTATTTCTTCTGTTACAGTGGTTGGCAATATATCAATTGCATTGTCTATCCAGGTAGCTAATACTTGGTCTGATAAGCATTCAATCATTGGTAGTCTGATGGGAGTATGGGGTTCCCACACCGAATCTAGTTGGTTTGCGAAGTTGATCTTCCAAGTACTAGCACAATCGTCGTGCGCAACCAAAAACATGAGGAGAAAAGACTCGTTATCTGGGGGTAATTTCTCTTTAGCTAAATTTACCAATCGTCGCCAAAAGTCGCAGATCAGGGTTTGTAGATCCTCTTCAATAAAACAGTCCACGTCATGAAACACCAATATAATGTGCTGCGTTTGCAGCTGCACTATAACTCCTTTGGCAATTTCGTCAGGAGATGAAAGGTTTTCTACCCCTATTTCACGACCTAGCCGTCGCCAGAAAGCAGTAATATCTGTTTTCAAGGCTTTGCTACGAAGGTGGAACTCAATCGGGTAAGTCTCGGTACTGTTGTAAGGAATTGCTTGTAGGAAACGCTTCAGCAGAAATATTTGACCGTGTTCCGGTGAACCATGAACCAAGAAAGATCCTATTCGCCGTCTTTTTTCTAAAAATTTTCGGAATAGGAGTGCCTGATCTTTATAATTCAATTGAAAAAGTTGAGTTTGTATACGCTCATTTTCGATAGCCTGAAGCTGCTTTTCAACGCGATCGCGCTCTTTCTCAGCTTCTTTAAGTTCGTTTTTTAGCTGATAATGTACTGAAGCACCTGCCTCAATCACAGCTTTTGTCCGCAAGTGATTTATTTTCTCGGTTAGCTCAGTGTAATATTTTTGAAGTTCTTGCTGTCGCTGGTGTGAATACTGAACTGAGGGCATAAGTACTTGTGCAAAATCAATTTAAAATCGCTGCTTAGAAATTGCTGTTTTTATTGAAGACTGTTTTCTAGCTGATTGATCCTTTCAGCCACTTGCTTTATTTGAGCTTCAGTTTGTTCAATCTCCTTTTGCAGTTGAAACTTAACAGACGCACTCGCTTGTTTTACTAACTCCATCCGTAGGTAACTGCACTTCTCGGTTAACAGATCGTACTGTTGCTGAAGGCTATCTAACTCCTGTGAAATCCGCTTTCTTTTTTGAGGGTTTAAATTAGAGGTAAGGCTAGGCTGAGATCTGGGTGGTAGATCTAGAAGTTGAGACTGTTGGCTTTTTTTTGGGTAAAGAACTGGTTTGAGATGCTCTGAATATCCATTTAGTCGAATTTCTACACAACCGAATTTATAAGCGTCTTCAATGGAACGATTTGCAGCTAATGCTTTATAAAAACCGAGTGAAAAGGCGACGCCAGCTTGATCGATAATTGTATCCTTCATCCCAATTACAAACGGGATATGTTCAGCGATCGCCTGTGCCTGAATCTCAGAATAACACGCATTCAGCACCACACAATTTACATGCTGCGCGAACAACTCAAACATTGCAGCCAAAGCATCTGGCTTGACAGACTGAATCTCACCCACTTGATTTTCAAAGCAAAGCTCACCCTCATCTGTCCCATGCCCAGAAAAATGTACAATGTTTGGTTGTACATCAAATATTGCCTGAGTAATATCTCCCACCCGAACAGATTCTCGCTGTTCTAGCTGATAGTTCTCTGGCGCTTTAGCTATTCGTAATCTTTCTTTAATATCTCGTAACTCTTGTCCTAAGCGCAGTCGAGAAGCATCGCTTGGATCAGCTGCTAAAAATAAAATTTTGATCATTTTCTAGACTAGTCAATATATCTCCCTCTGACCTAGGAATTACCTTAATCTACCGACTGAAGTCAAGCTATTCCAGATTTTTGTAGTAGTAGGTTGGGTAGAACGAAGTGAAACCCAACGAAATCCTAGCATTGACAGAAATCATCAGATATGCGGTAGGAATTAATAGCACCTACACGAAAGATTTTTCCACAAATGAGGGTGTTCATGTCCATTGTAGGGGCGCAAGGCCTTGCGCCCCTACAAGTCCCAAACAACCATTATCCGTTAATACACATGATGTTGGATTTGTGAGCGTGCGTAAGTCCTAAAATGTTGGGTTTCGTTCCTCAACCCAACCTACGCCTGTCCATTGTAGGGGCGTAGCCTCTGGCTTCTCGCAGAGTAAGGCGTTCGCCCTTACTTAAATATAAATGTGAAACAACCACAGAATAGCAGCCGTGAGCAGTAAACAAGCAATTCCTGCTAGCCCAGCTAAGGGTTTGTTATTCTTCCCTGTCACCCATTCAGGAACTTTACCTGTGTAAGTTATCAGTTGTGCAGTGTCCAAGCACGCGATCGCCCACACCCATCCTGCATGTAATCCCCAAGCTAAACCTAATATTCCACCATCAACAAAGCGCGCAAATACCAAAACCATTCCCATCAGCCAAAGTCCAGGTAGTTGTGGAATAGTTTCTTTTTGCTCCCAAATTAAGTGTAAAACAGCAAAAACTATACTAGAAGCTACTGCTGCTACCCATACTGAATAATCATGATTTAGTTCTGTCAACAGAAACCCGCGAAAAACTAACTCTTCTATTCCACCTACAAACAACGCTACTAATAAAATAGGCAGTGAAACTGATCTCAGTTGCTTTGTATTTGAACTTTGGAAAGAACACCAACCTAGGGATATCTGGCTAACAAACACAACAGATAAACCGAGGACACCTAAAGCAAAACCCAAAACCACAGAGACTAAAATTGAGATATTCCAGACAAATCCGTAGTTTATAAGGTGTTGATTGGTAAACCAAAGCACTCCCCAGATTATCAGGGGAGCTAAGAAATAAAGAGATATAACTAAAGGCAACTTTTGTTCTGGCTGAAAAGGTTTGTTTAGTTGCCATTTAAGTGCTGTCGCCAAGATTGCTGCTACTGGTAGCCAAGATATTATCCAAGTAACAAAAAAAGCCATCACCACAACAACTACTGGTACATTTTGCGAAAGTAGCAGTAAATAGTTGGCTGATGACTTGAATAAGCTGATCACAACAAACACAATAGACTTCTTACGAAAATAGTTTTCTTGATTCTTGATCAAGCTTGTACCAATATGGGTAACTTGTGCAAGAAGTCTTATCGGAATTTTGGAAACACAGCAGCTAAATTCTTTAGTGAGTAGGTCAAGTTTTTACAACCATTAGAGCAAAACACCCACAAGATTAAGACTGTTCCGAATTCAGAACAGTCTTAATCATGGGCGGCGTGGGGAGGCGAATAATGCTGCTCAGCTTAGCCACACCACATTTTTGCTCATGAACGCGACGCAGCAACCGAAAGTGCCATACCTCTTCTTTTCGATTCGGGGAAAGTGTTTAGCAATTTCTCAATCGCTTGAGTGATTGTTTTATCTTTCAATTCAACACTCATTACTCAGTTAAGAACGACTTATTCGTCGTCTTCGTCCTCGTCTTCGTCCTCATCTTCATCTTCGTCATATTCTTGATCTTCGTCGTATTCTTCGTCCAATTCCGAATCTAAATCTGGTTGGACTTCTTTTTTGTCAGTGTCGACTTGTATTAGGTGAATATGCTTATATCCGAGCTTAATTTCAAACTCATCGCCTGGCTTTAAGCCCATTGCTTTGGTGTAGGTTGCACCAATCACAATTTGACCATTTTGATGGACACTAACTCGATAAGTTGGTTCACGACCACGACCATCTTTTGGTGCTTCAGGACTTAGAGGAATTCCTCTAGCTGATAGTAAAGCGTCATAAAAATCGGTCAGATTAACACGAACCTGGTTATTTTTAGTAACAGTGTAATAGCCACACTGTTTGGCTCTTTCTCGCCGTGGTAGAGTGGAAAGTTCCTTTACCTTAGCAAGTAAAGCTTTTCCAGTTAATGGGGCAGTTGCGGTTTCAGTCATTACGATCAAAATATCCTACTCTCTCCAAACTGATAAACAACGTCATTCCATGCCAGCATTTAGCTTTTTGACATATGCATAAAGCTACTCAATACCCTAGGGTTAGGGATAATTTCCTGCTTATAGGGAATCAGACAGCCTCTTTTATGGTTGTCCATAATAAATTAGAGGTCAGAGTTGTCACAGGCATTGTTTTTGGTAATTTTACGGCATTTTTAACCATTATTTGCCATGAAAAATCAAATTATTTTTTTTCTTTTGGTGTGATCACAGCAGTGTAAATTTCAGTTCGGTTTACAAAGTCCGTGAGGTCTACCGCTACAAATAAGTTGTAGCTCAAGAAATAGCAGGACTTCTACTTTCCGCACTACCTTTCTTGCCATTGAGTTATAGGATTTCCCTGACTCATGTTATCAAGCTTGGGATTGCATAGTATTTTCCTAGGGTTGTGCAAGCATACACCCTTTTATCCTGCTAGTAAAGAGGAGAAATCTCTCTTCTTCACAAGATTACGGAGGTACAAAGCAGTATTAGCCTCGCTAAGTTAGCTAACTTCTACTGGATTTTGTTGCCTCGTAATTTTATATTAAATACTATCATGCACTAATAATAGCAAAATTGTTATTTAAGTTTGAATTCAACTTACTGTTACACTTTTATCTAAATACCTACCTTTGGGGAGAGGATTGCCATCAAGCTTTTATAAAAATTCACCTAATTCAGTAGCGCAGTTTTGACCAGTGAGGGAGATGCTTTGCGTTTCATCACTTTCTTTGTTAAGATATTCATCCTCAGAATTCACCATTCTATATGATCAAACAATTGGCTTTAAGGGACAATAGAGGGTAGGAGGCATTTTGAGATTAAAATCTGGCTATAACTATTACGAGGATTTATTTTGAGGATTTTTTCTGTTTGGGAATAATGTACGTAAGTTCATAAGCGCTGGCAAATTACCTAAGTCAGGAAACCCGAGAATCCTGTGGGCTCCTAAACAGGTAAATAAAATGTTACGCGTCGATTATTTTGTTGCCCTGCTAAGCAATCTTAAAGTATTTGTAAACTTGCTGGTTAAAGCAGGTAACAGGGAATAGGCAACCTTGTAACAGGCAAAAACGATGTACATTTTTACAAATCATTGAGGACTGCTATAGGTTTAGTAAGTGAACAGATCTGTCTCCCATCTTAGTGGTGTTTCTAAAATTAAAATTTTTATGGTGATTCTGATTTCAGAATCAGTAAATCTTTACTGATCAGCCTATTAACAGCTAGCGAGCGAATTAAAGGCAACAAAAGTATAACGCATCAGGTGATCAAGTCGCGTGTAAGAATGACTTGTTAGGTTAAGGTAGAAATCTCAAGATTTTGGCAGGATGCAATGGAAGTTCTTTTTAAGGTGATTCGTCAGAAACAAAATTCCTCCCCTCCTGAAGTGCAAACCTACGTTTTGGATGTGGAAGGGGAAAGCACAATCCTAGATTGCCTCAATCGGATTAAGTGGGAGCAAGATGGGACTTTAGCGTTTCGGAAAAATTGTCGCAACACAATTTGTGGGAGCTGCGCTGTGCGAATCAACGGACGTTCAGCTTTAGCTTGTAAAGAAAATGTAAACAGCGAAATAGCCAAATCAGAAAAGCTCCCAATTTCAGGAAGTGAGACAAATGTTATTCCAGAAATAACAGTAGCCCCTTTGGGCAATATGCCTGTTATTAAAGATTTAGTCGTTGATATGAGTAGTTTCTGGAATAATCTTGAGAAAGTCGCTCCTTATGTAAGTACAGCCGGAAGGAAAGTACCAGAAAGAGAATTTTTGCAAACACCCGAAGAGCGATCGCGTCTTGATCAAACGGGTAATTGTATTATGTGTGGAGCTTGTTACTCAGAGTGCAACGGATTTACTGTTGAACCAGAATTTGTTGGTCCTCACGCGCTTGCTAAAGCTTATCGCATGGTAGCAGACTCCCGCGACAGCGAAACCGAAAACCGTCTGGAAAACTATAACGAAGGTACTAAAGGAGTTTGGGGTTGTACTCGCTGCTTTTGGTGTAACTCAGTTTGTCCAATGGAGGTTGCACCATTAGATCAAATCACCAAAATAAAACAAGAAATTCTTGCTCATAAAGAAGTGGCTGACAGCGTTCCACTACGACACCGTAAGGGATTAGTAGAGATAGTTAAACAAGGTGGGTGGATTAACGAATCGCAGTTTGCTTTACAAGTGGTCGGAAACTACTTTAGAGATATTAAAGGATTACTCAGCATTTTGCCCTTGGGATTACGAATGATAGCTCGAGGTAAGTTTCCAATGTCATTTGAAGCTTCAGAAGGAACTCAACAAGTGCGATCGCTGATCGATGCTGTTAAACAGGAAACGGGGAGTAAAAGAATTAAAAATTAAATGTCCAGAATCCTTATAAGAAAAATGCACAAAACCCTTGGAAACAGGCGTGCTTTGCTCCGAGTTCTTGCTTTTCCCAAGGGTAGACGCTGCGCTAACAGACAGGAGGACAGCCGTCAATATGCTCAACCCTCTAGATGTAAAAACTCCGTTCTCGCAGCACAGAGAAGGGCTGGGGATGAGGGCATACACATCAATACTGCTAGGTTAAGAGCCGGGAAATAAATTTCCCGGCTCAAAGCTGAAACCCATTTTAATGGGTTAAAAGATTACTCATTGAGCTAAAAGCTCAATGCAAGGTATTAGCCCGAACTTTAGTTCAGGGCGAATTTTCGAGCTTAACCGAGTAGTATTGGCATACACATTCGGTATCGCACACCCCTCTGTTTAAGATTCCCTGTTCTTGCTAACCAAAATCAAAAGCTCCCAAGAATTTATCTTGGGAGCTTGTTTGCTCACCGCTATAATTGTGGTAATCTACGTCAACAGAGATGAGGCATACAGCTTCTGGCTAGCTAGCTAAAGCGATTTAAAGATTGTCGTAATTTGGTGGGTTATCTAAATCATCATCTGACCGAGTAATAGGTTTATACTCTACGTAATCGGTTGGCACAGCATCATCATCTTCACGCGCTGGTCGAGTAGCTGAATCGCTAGATGGACGACGTTTTCTGGGTTTAGGAGCCATCCCTTCGTCTTCACTGCCGTCTGGACGGAAGGGTTCATTACTACTACGACGAGAAGTCCTTCGTTCTTCGCGATTTGGGCTATCCCAATCATTAGTTGTTTTAGATGATGAGCCCCAATCTTCGTTGTCGTACCTATCAGAGGTACGGCTCGGTGAACCCCCAGAATTTCGGCGGCGAGTTTTGTCTGTTGGAGTTGGTCTGTCACTGCTACTACGTCGATCTGAACGACGGCGGGGTTCGTCATCGTAATAGCTGTCGCGATAGTTATCACGAGAGCGACTTTCCCTGCTACCTGGAATGCGAGCACGCACTGGGCGATCCTCGTACTCATAAGGCAGTGGTTCTAACTCTGCATCAACCTCAGCTTCGTATCTCTTTCCACTGTACTCGTAGCGATCGCTCACCTCTCGCTCGTCCACAATTTTTGTATTGCGCTTGGCTTGGTCGGTGGCGATCATTCGCAAGCGAAGACTTTCAACTGCAAAAAATACAGTTGTCCCGATCAAAAGTAACTGACCAAATTGCAGAATAGGGTCTAGCCGCCAGCCCTGAAAAATGAGAATAAATCCGCACACCAAACCGATAGCGGCGAAAAATATATCCTGATCTCTTTCTAGACCTGGACGGACAAAACGGATAAAATACAGTGCTGGCCCAGCCACAGCCAGAAAAATACCTAAAAGACTGGCTGGATTTGTTCCAAAATTTACCTGAGCCAGAACACTGGCTGAGTGCAGCCCAAAAATTACCATTTTTATTTACCCAATAGCCATATCTATATTAGCGACTTACAAAATAAAATCACTACTGAAAATATCACTAGAAACAATATTAGTGGTTAGGGGTTAGTTATTAGAAGAATAACTGACACACCGCCTAACCCTGATTTTGTTAACTGTTACCAGTATTAACCGCGTTGTATCTTATCTTTTTGGCTTACAAAAATCAATCCGACTACTACGGGGATAACAACAATTGCTGAACCCCAAACCAGACTCCAAAGAAAATTTGCTAAAGAAGGTGTCATAGATCTCAACCTTTTTTTACACTATTCACTCTAATTTTAACAAAATCGGTGCAAGGCGCTACCAGCAACACCAAGCGTTTAAGGTAAAGTTTAGCCTATAATTACATTACTTGACAGATGAGAATAACGCAGCAAGGTAGGAGAATGTCGAAAAGCTTCCTATTTTGACAAAATTCTTATTTTTTGATATAGAGAGTAGTGCAACACATGACTGGTATTGAACTTACTGGTTGGATTCTAGGTCTATTATTGGGACTAATGATATTTTTGTTTATTTTCCGTATAGTCCTCACTTGGTATCCCCAAATAGATCTAAATCGGTTACCGTTTAATCTTGTGGCTTGGCCAACTGAACCCTTTTTAGTCCCGTTGAGAAAACTAGTACCACCGATAGGCGGGGTGGATATTACCCCAATTATCTGGGTTGGTATCCTCAGCCTAGCTCGGGAAATTATTCTAGGTCAGCAAGGATTACTGACCTTGTTATCTCGCTGACTACTGCTCTTTAAGTTTTAACTCCTGCACAAAATTGGTGTAAACGTTGCCCTGCAAGAACTGTGGGTTTTCCATAATTTTTTGATGGAACCCAATAGTAGTCGGTAGCCCGGTAATAGCACATTCGCGGAGCGCCCGTTTCATACGGTTAATTGCCGTAGGTCGATCTGAACCCCAAACGATTAATTTGCCAATCAAGGAGTCGTAGTAAGGGGGGATCTGGTAGTCAGTATACACATGAGAATCAATCCTTACACCTGGACCACCAGGGGGGAGATAACCACTAATACGTCCAGCAGAAGGACGAAAGTCATGGTCAGGATCTTCAGCGTTAATGCGACATTCAATTGCATGACCTCGTAAAACCACTTGGTCTTGGGTTAGCTTAAGACGTTCTCCTTGGGCAATACGAATTTGTTCTGCAACCAAATCTACACCAGTAATCATCTCTGTAACGGGATGCTCTACTTGTATTCTGGTGTTCATTTCCATGAAGTAGAATTGACCAAATCTGTCTAGCAAAAACTCAATAGTACCTGCTCCGGTGTAGTTAATAAACTGAGCTGCTTTGACAGCAGCTTGTCCCATTTTTTCTCGCAACTCTGGGTGTAGGGCAGGACTAGGGGCTTCTTCTAGTAGCTTTTGGTTACGGCGCTGAATTGAGCAATCCCGTTCACCTAAGTGAATTACGTTACCGTAATTATCCGCCAAAATTTGAAATTCAATGTGGCGGGGACGCTCGATAAATTTTTCTAGATATACTCCAGCATTTCCAAAGGCTGCTCCGGCTTCACCTTGAGCAGCTTGAAAGGATTTGATGAATTCGCTTTCAGATTTTACAAGACGCATACCCCGTCCGCCACCACCCGCTGTGGCTTTGATCATCACTGGGTAACCAATCTTTCTTGCGATCGCTAATCCTTCTTCATCGGAACTTAATAATCCTCCACTTCCTGGAACCGTTGGAACCCCTGCTTTTTCCATGGTTTCTTTTGCTGTTGATTTATCGCCCATTAACCGAATGGCTTCTGGTGTTGGACCGATAAAAGCAATATGATGGTCAGCACAGATTTCCGCAAATCGAGCATTTTCCGCCAAAAATCCATAACCAGGATGAATGGCACTGGCATTGCGTGTCAAGGCTGCGGCAATAATATTGGGAATATTCAAATAACTGTTACTGCTAGCGGCTTCACCAATGCAAACCGCTTCGTCAGCAAGTTGAACGTGGAGAGCATTGCGGTCAACGGTTGAATGTACCGCAACAGTTGCAATCCCCATTTCTTCGCAAGCGCGAAGAATACGAAGCGCGATTTCTCCCCGATTGGCAATTAATATTTTCTCAAACTTCATCTTCGTTTAAATAATGCAAAGCCTGATTTCAAATTATGACAGGATATTTCCCAGCCTTGATCCAAATAAATGTAGGGCATTAGCTTGTTGCCTCAAGGGGTATTGATTGAACAGAATTCAGGAGTGAGGAGCCAGAATTCACAATTGAATTCTGTGTCAGTGGGTCTCCAATAAGACAAGATTTAACATTCTACAATTAGTAGCGGGTTTGAATCCGCCTCTACTTGATTCTGACTCCTGACTTCTGACTCCTGAATTCTTCTTGATTAAGCTTCTAACATTTTTAATAAATTTACGAATCCTTTCACTTAAATTTTCTGGAATTTTAGCTTAGATTTCTCCTGCATAGTGGTTTTATAAGATAAATACCAAAATTCTTGACAATGTTGCTGCTTATTTGCCTTGGTAGGCTATTTGAGTATTTTTACTTGGTAACCCAGCGAATCATACGTAGAGGATTACCGAGTAGCATAGTATTTCATTCACTAATATTCAAGAAAAACGATTATGGTTATAAGTCCTTTGATATTAAACCTAGATACCGTTTACTTGACAGACGAACAATTGTATCAGCTATGTCAAAATAACCAAGAGTTGCAATTTGAACGAGCGGCTACTGGGGAATTAATTATTATGTCACCTGTTGGAGGAGAAAGCGGTAATCGAGAAGCTGACTTGATTGCGGATCTGGTCATATGGAATCGCCAAACGGGAATTGGCTACACGTTTAGCTCCTCTACAATATTTAAGCTACCTAACGGAGCCAACCGTTCCCCTGATGCTGCTTGGATTAGAAAAGAACGTTGGGAAGCACTCACGCTCCAACAAAAACGGAAATTTCCTCCCATCGCACCCGACTTTGTGATTGAATTAAGGTCGGCAACAGACGATCTGAAAATGCTGCAATCCAAAATGGAAGAATATATAGATTCAGGGGTACAACTGGCATGGTTAATAAACCCCCAACAGCAGCAAGTAGAAATTTATCGCCCAAAAAAGGCTCTAGAAGTGCGAAATCTTCCTACAGAATTATCGGGTGAGGATGTATTACCAGGGTTTAGCTTGATTCTAACAGCTTATTAAAAATTTCTTTTAAAAAATTTTTGGTAAATAGTGCCAAATATAGATAAATATGTTATATTCAATTCTCAGAGCAATCTTGCGGATGTGGCGGAATTGGTATACGCGCACGCTTGAGGTGCGTGTGGCTTTGCCTTGCGAGTTCGAGTCTCGCCATCCGCATGTAAAAAAAGAGACATTGCGTGCAATGTCTCTTTTTTTATTTTTGATTTATTATAAGAAACGCTACTCTCAGCAGCCTTAAAGATCGGGGAACCTTTTGGTTTATTTCCCAACAAAGCACGTAAGAAGTTTGGAATTATTGAGGTATGGGTTTCAATGGTATTGCCCGTCGAGTCTATTTCGATGATGAAGAAAAAAAAGAAACCATCTCTGGTGCTAACACTTTCATCTGCTGGCCTATTAATTAGTGGTGGTTTAGCGGCATACTGGTTATTAACTCAGGGAAAACCATTGTTCAGAGATTTGCCAGTTGGGGCAAATATTATCCCTCAAGATGCTTTATTCTCAGTTTCTCTGACAACTGATCCGGCACAATGGCAGAAATTACGGGAGTTTGGAACAAAACAAACCCAAGCAGAACTGGACAAAAATTTAGTGCAGCTGCGCGATCGCTTCTTTAATAAGACTGGATACGACTTTCAAAAAGATATTGCTCCTTGGATTGGGAATCAAATCACTATCGCAATGGTGACTCCACAAACAAGTAAACAAACATCCAAGTCTACCGCCACAGATCGAGATGCTACCATCCATGAACAGTCAATGGTGATGGTTCTACCAATCAAGAATTTAGCAAAAGCCACAAGTATTCTAGTACAGCCTAAACCACTTCAAAATGGTAAATGGATCAATCGCACCTACAAAAATATTGTAATCAAAGAAACTAAGGAAACCTCAGGGCAAAACTTTTCAGCGGCGTTGGTTGATGGACACTTTTTAGTCATTACGGATAATCCCAAAATGACAGAAAGAACGATAGACGCATATGAAGATAAAACAACCTTAGCAACAAGTCCTGGTTTTGCTGAAAATTTATCTAAAATCTCAACGTATCAACCCTTCGCCCAGTTTTATGTGAATGTACCTTACTCTGCTAAAATAGCTGCGGCATCTCCTAGCCGTCAGTTACCAGCTCAAGTTTTGACTCAACTTCAAAATAATCAAGGTTTAGCAGGAACAATGACCTTAGAGTCACAAGGAATAAGTTTGAAGGGGGTTTCATGGCTAAATCCAAATAGTCAGCGAGTACTAGCAGTCGAAAATAAAGCTGGAACAATGCAAAATCTGATGCCAGCAGAAACCTTGATGATGCTGTCAGGTGGAAATCTACAAAGGTTATGGGCAGATTATGCTTTAACATCTCAAGGGAATCCACTCTCACCAATTCCACCAGACCAATTGAAAAATGGTGTAAAATCTCTCACTAACTTAGATTTAGATCAAGATTTACTCAGTTGGATGGGAGGAGAGTATTCTGTCTCAGTGATCCCAACAAACTATAGGGAAAATTCACCAGGAGATTTCCGTGCTGCTTTAGTCTTCATGGTAAAGGCAAGCGATCGCTCTCGTGCTGAAGCATCCTTAAAGCAGCTAGATGAAGTTATGAAAACTCAGTACCAATTCCAGATTCAACAAAGTACACTGGGTGGTAGACCTGTAGTGAACTGGGTTGGACCATTTGGAACAACAAGCGCTACCCACGGCTGGTTAGATGGAGATATTGCCTTCTTCTCTGTGGGTACTCCAATTACTGACAAAATTATCCCTGTCCCAAACAAAACATTAAACAGTACTTCCTCATTTCAACAAACGGTTCCACAAGAACTTAATCCTATAGATGGTCAGTTTTTCTTGGATGTGGAACGCACAGCTAAGAATTTTCCTTTGCCAACTATATTGCCTAATCAACAAACTTTGTTAGAAGCAACTCGATCAATAGGGGTAACAACTGCTGTCAGTGACAGTCGTAGTAGCCGCTATGACATATTTATAGGACTGAAAAAAGCTGAAAAAACAGCTTCTTTACCAAACCCGCAGAGAGATAAATGATAGGGTGATACGGAAATGCCATTTACAATGATGACTCGTTTCACAATGGCCTAAATACAGATAGGATCGAAAAAATAAGAATCAATACTTTTAGGAATGCTTTGGGAGAAGACTTTATGAATCTGGTTGTAATCCAGAATTTGTTAGACAATGCAGCGTTTGCTGTTTTATTCGTAACGATGCTAATTTACTGGTGTGGGGCGGCTTTTCCAAATCTGCCTTTTTTAGCATCTTTGGGGACGGCTGGGATGGCGATCGCGAATTTGTGCATCGCTACTCTACTAGGAGCAAGATGGATAGAAGCAGGTTATTTCCCTCTCAGCAATTTGTACGAATCCCTGTTTTTCTTAACCTGGGGAATCACAGCTATCCATCTGATCGCGGAAAACACTAGCCGTAGTCGCTTGGTGGGAGTTGTAACTGCACCTGTAGCAATGAGTATTACTGCTTTTGCTGCACTGACTCTACCGTCAGAAATGCAAAAAGCAGAACCCTTAGTACCTGCACTCAAATCTAATTGGTTAATGATGCACGTGAGTGTGATGATGCTAAGTTATGCAGCTTTAATGGTGGGTTCGCTCTTGGCGATCGCCTTTGTGTTCGTCACTCGTGGTCAAAACATCCAATTACAAGGTAGTTCTGTAGGTACTGGTGGGTATCGTACCAACACTTACCGCTTACATAAAGCAGGTGAAGTTGTTTCTCCACCAGAAGCTGCTATAGAAAATAATGGTATAGCTCGTTTTGCTCATAATAGTAATAATGGCAAAACAGCAGTTATGGATTTAGTCACAACAGCTGCAATCGAGAATGCAAATGCTCAGTTAGCAGATTGGGAACGAGAAAATGCTCAACCCCTTTCACCCCAACGTCTTAACCTGGCTGAAACCTTAGACAATATTAGTTATCGCGTAATCGGACTAGGTTTTCCTTTACTTACAATTGGTATAATAGCCGGCGCAGTTTGGGCTAACGAAGCTTGGGGTACTTACTGGAGTTGGGATCCTAAAGAAACTTGGGCGTTAATCACTTGGTTAGTTTTTGCTGCTTATCTCCACGCCAGAATTACCCGTGGTTGGCAAGGACTTCGCCCTGCAATTTTGGCTGCTAGTGGCTTTGTTGTTGTGTGGATTTGCTATCTAGGAGTTAATTTATTAGGTAAGGGTTTACACTCTTACGGTTGGTTCTTTTAACAGTTATCAGTGATCAGTTATCAGTTATCACCGCACCATACCCCTTGCTCACTGATAACTGTTTACTGTTCACTGAATTTAACTATTTCGCCGTAAGTCCCCCACTGAATTCTGTACACGAAGTGTCAGTGTAGGTAGTTCACGGTGATGTACTTACAAGGCTTCTTTAACCTGAAGGGGATTGAAGAATCGCAAGCATTTGATGAACAGTTACAATTTGTATATTTTCTACGATAACCAAATGCAACAAATCACGCTTATCGCCTGTCACTAGATAGGTGGCTTTCCCTGCTATAGCTGTAGCAATGATTCGGTTATCGGTCAGATCATTGGAATATTCAACATAAGGCAATTCACTTACAACGTCAGCTTGGTTCCATAACCCTGACACCATCGTCCTAGCTTGAGACTCATTAATATACTTTCTCAGTTTTGGATAAGATAGAACACGCTCAAGCTCCTCCAACTGTTCCGGTGAGGTAACAAGTATATACTTTCCTTCATTCCACGTGCGATAAAGTAAATATGGCTTTGACTGCTTGTTCAGCAAGGAGCTGACCAGCACGTTAGTATCAAGAACGATGCGCTGCACGTACCGCACTTACCGCTTCATCAATAGCCGAGTCAATTTCTTCAGAGTCAAAAGCTAGATTGCGCTCATGAACTTCCTGAACCGTAGCTCTGAAAATCTTTTCTTGGACTGCTTTTTCTATGAATTTAGATAGATCGTTATCACCATGTTCCGCTAGAAACTGGCGTAAAGCTTTATTTGTTTCGTCTGAAACAGTAACAGACCAATGTATCATAACATCATTTTGATAAGACATTCATTTTACTATACTAGAAGTAGGCAGATCACTTAAGGTGTATGACGACTTCATTTGAACTTCACGCTCCATTTGCTCCGACTGGTGATCAGCCACACGCGATCGCCCAACTTGTTGATAGTGTACAAGCCAACAATCGTTACCAAACCTTACTAGGGGCGACAGGAACAGGAAAAACTTTTACTATTGCTAACGTAATTAATCAGATAAAGAAACCTACCCTAGTTCTAGCACACAATAAAACTCTAGCAGCGCAGCTTTGTAATGAGTTGCGGGAATTCTTCCCCAATAACGCTGTCGAATATTTTGTTAGTTACTATGATTACTATCAGCCGGAAGCTTACATACCTGTTAGCGATACATATATAGAAAAAACAGCGTCGATAAATGATGAAATAGATATGTTGCGTCACTCGGCGACGCGATCGCTGTTTGAACGTCGTGACGTTATCGTTGTTGCTTCCATTAGCTGTATCTACGGTTTAGGAATTCCCTCTGAATACCTTAACGCTGCTATTCCCTTACAAGTAGGGATGGAGGTTAACCAACGGGAGATTTTACGAGATTTAGCATCAGTACAATATAGCCGTAATGATATAGAAATGGGTCGCGGACGGTTTCGCGTTCGGGGTGATGTGTTAGAAATTGGTCCAGCGTACGAAGACAGAATTATTCGTGTGGAATTTTTTGGCGATGAAATTGACGCTGTTCGTTACGTTGATCCCGTGACGGGTGAAATTCTTAAGAGCGTGGAGGCAGTAAATATCTACCCAGCGCGTCACTTTGTTACCCCAGAAGATCGACTAGAAGAAGCCTGTGATGCTATTGCAGCAGAATTAAAAGAGCGTAAAGCACAATTAGAAGCAGCCGGAAAATTATTAGAAGCCCAACGTATAGATCAGCGCACACGTTATGACTTGGAAATGTTGCGCGAAGTGGGTTACTGTAACGGAGTTGAAAACTATTCTCGTCATTTAGCAGGACGCCAAGCAGGGGAACCGCCAGAATGCTTGATCGATTATTTTCCTAAAGATTGGTTGTTGGTGATTGATGAATCTCACGTCACTGTTCCCCAAATTCGGGGTATGTATAATGGTGACCAAGCAAGGAAACAAGTTTTAATTGAACATGGATTCCGGCTTCCAAGTGCTGCTGATAACCGTCCGCTAAAAGCAGAGGAATTTTGGGAAAAGGTGGATCAGTGTATTTTTGTTTCCGCTACACCAGGAGATTGGGAATTAGAAATTTCAGATAGTCATGTCATAGAACAAATTATTAGACCAACAGGAGTGATCGATCCAGAAATCATTGTTAGACCGACTGATGGGCAAATAGATGATTTGTTGGGTGAAATTAAAGACAGAGTTGATCGCCAAGAGCGGGTGTTGATCACAACATTAACCAAGCGCATGGCGGAAGATTTAACCGAGTACCTGCAAGACAATAGTATTCGGGTACGCTATTTGCATTCAGAGATCAATTCGATTGAGCGCATTGAAATTATACAGGATTTGCGGGACGGGAATTTTGATGTATTGGTAGGCGTCAACTTGTTACGGGAAGGATTGGATTTACCAGAAGTTTCCCTTGTAGCAATTTTGGATGCTGATAAAGAAGGGTTTTTGCGTGCAGAACGCTCTCTAATTCAAACTATTGGTAGAGCAGCGCGCCATGTACGGGGACAGGCTATCATGTATGCTGATAACCTAACCGATAGCATGATTAAAGCCATTGACGAAACAGACAGGCGTCGCGGTATTCAAATGGCGCACAATAAAACCCATGGAATTACACCGCAACCAATAGTGAAAAAATCGAGTAATGCGATTTTATCTTTTTTGGAAGTGTCCCGCCGGTTAAATGCAACTGAGTTAGAAAAAGTTGATGAACATATAAATGAGTTACCGTTAGAAGAAATTCCAGATTTGATCACTCGGTTAGAAGCGCAAATGAAAGAAGCGGCGAAGAAACTGGAGTTTGAAGAAGCAGCGAAGTTGCGCGATCGTATTAAGAATCTGCGAGATAAATTAGTAGGTCATTAGGTGATTTGTAACTCCTGGGTTCCAAAAGTGGTGTGAGAAATCTGAGGTAAAGAGTTTAGATGGACGATTTTGCAATTATTTTTTCAACCAATGAGAAATACCTCTCACAAGCACTATTTATGTATGAACAATTGCGTGAGCATGGACTAGAAAAATATGCTTGGGTTGTTCCACTTGAAACTCTGAAGACAGAACACCTTGAATGTTTGCATACACATTTTAACTATCGTGTCACAGACGTTTTACAGATGCCAAAAAATGTCAAGTTGACAAGTAATAAGATTTTCTTACCTAAAATGGTGCCAAGAGTAAAGCATTATATTCTTATAGATACAGATATTCTTATCCTAGATCGCAGATTCATTGATACATTTCTTAACTGCGCTGATGAGCGCATAGTCCTTGTTGGAGAGACTTTCCTTTGGAAGGAATGGCTTTCATTTCTTGGCTTGTCAGCCCCAATTGAACAGTTTCCGCATTTGCTTGAAAGACCTTATTTGCTTGAAACACCTTATGTACAAACAGGTAGTATTGGAATTTCAAGTCAAATCCACGAAAGCATTTTCGATACTTTCGTAGAAGAATTGACGGCTGAATATATTTGTTATGGGAACGTAACTATCTGGGGCGATTCAATTATTTGGAATGACTGGGTTAGCAGATTTCCTCATCTGTTTCAACTCGTTATTCCCCAGAGTTGTCTTGTGCTACGTCCAGATAGTTCTGGTGCAAGTTCAAAGTTACATATACCAGACCTTACATATAAAAACGGTATCTTGCTCTACCATAATGTTCCAGTCATGGCTCTTCACTTCACAGAAAGCAACGGGATTGTCAGAAAATGGAACGATTATCAATCACTGCTTGAAAAGCTTAGTCTTTAAATCCAGCACTACAAACTTTTGGAGATGTCAAGCTTGAGGTAAGGCTTTTTGTTGTTTACGTCTCAACATGACTCCACCGATAAAACCGAAAGCCAGAAGCCCAATAAATGGGCTGGTTTCAGGGATATCTCTCACGCTTACCTTATCTATATATGTGCCGTAAGTATCGGATAGCTCATTAAGGTTATCAAAACTCAGACGAGTAATTGCACTTGTAGCAACTAGATTATAAGTGAAAAGCTGCCACTTTGTGTCCTTAAGTCCGGTTCCATCTGCTGTGAGGTTAGCAACAAGATTATTTCCCCAGTTAATGTTTAGGCGATTGTCTTTTATTCCTGCACGTGGTGAAAAGCCAAACTGTAGTTGGTAGGTACGACCAACAATTGTGGCTAAATCTTGATATATCCCAGTCACTCCGTTGCTATCTAACTCAACCAAGTTGTTCCCATCTAATGGAGTTCCTGCTACATTGTTCTGTACTTCAATTCTGGTACCTATCGAACCACTTAATAAATTCCATCCAGAAATCGAAGGATAAAGACCGTAGCTTTTGTTGGCTACTACTGTATCTTCAAAGCTGCCGTTTTGAAGGATATTATTTCCTGCGGCTGCCGCTGGTTTAATAGAAAGGGTCATAGGCAAAATAGATAGAGCTAATGCTACAGCAATCTTGACATTCAATAGTTTTGTTAGCATTGTCATAAAATTTGTTGCTCCAAAAAAATAGTTATCAACAGCAGAATTTATCGACTAGAGAGAAGTTTTGTCTCTGAAGAATTGTGCTTTATGAAGCCATCCTATGTGAATCGTAAAGAACTGAACCACGTTTGTGGAATATTCTCGAATCATTTAGGATTGCTATGAAGTTCTCAAAATGAGTTCTGAGAAGCTCGTATCAATTTCTAGAGCAGCAGACAATTCATGCAATTAAAACAGTTAAATATTAGCTGAGTTATCGACTGCGTCTGACTCTTATATTTGTAAGGTACTCTGGGGATTGAGGACATGGCAAGAGGTGAGTAGCTAATTAATCTAAAATTAACGATATAAAACAATTTTATTTTCCAAAAATATCTGACGAAAACCCGATACTATAAGATTTTCCTAATGATTCGAAAGTTAAATTATAGGATTTAAATACTGTAAAAAATATCTTTATACAAGTAGAAACACTGTTTTTCCTGAAAACAATAGTGGTGCAGGCTGTCGGTAGGAATTGCCAAAATTTATTTTTGAGTAATTTAAAAAAGTAAAAAATTAGGAGTTCTCACGGTGGTAAATATATTCTCGAGAGAATACAACAGTCCTAAATCATTTGTCAAAAATAAGCCAGCCCTGATATCCTTATTGTCTATTGCTCTTTCGGTGTCTCGTCTAGAGAAGCTACGCGCAAGGAGCGTATATACTGTAAGCGCGCCTAGGAAGATCTAGTGCTGCTGGAGGATTTCTCTACGTATTAATGTGTCTTTGGATACATTAATATCTAAAGCAATTTTTGTTAAATACTCAATCTGAATCCAGAATAGCTTTAACCTCGTCGGCTTTCTGCTTTACTTGTTGTAAGTTTACAATTTCTCTTCCACCTTCTGCTTGCTTTTTCTGCCAATCTTCAAACATCGCATCTAGGTCATAGTTAAAGGACTTCGCATGTTCTTCACGAAAGTGATGAATTTCATCTAGAATCTCATCCTGCCACATAGCTCAATCTCCTAATAGTTCGTAAGGAGTACAAATTATTGGTAATTGGTATCCTTTTTCAAGGCTGATCTGTGTAAGCTTTCTTTGAATTTGAGCATTTGCAATATGCTTATAGTTCCACGTTAACAGGTAATCTAAACCGTGGACAGTGGCTGCGGCAATATGAACTGCATCATCGTTAAGTCTTTCTCAAAATAGGGTCTCGTAAAGCTACGAAATCCTGATCAGTAAAGATAATCTCCTCACTTTCGATTACCTTTCTAAATTTTTTTAATCCCTTCCAAAACTTATCGCCTCTAGATTCCTCCTTTTTTTTTCGCAGAAACTCAAACAAATAGTCCTGTTCTTCTGTAGGCAAGCTATTAATAGAATTAATAATTTCTTGTAAAGTCATCATAGAAGATCCTCTAAACTAAACCGCAACTTGACTAACTGTATTCTCAAGTATTTTTCAACTCTAATTACTGATCTTAACCGTGACGCTGCTCAGAACCACAACAGATTAATACTTCTCGCCCCCTATTAGGTATTATTGTTAATGAACAATCTATCTGCTATTGGTGCTAGGCTGACACAAAAATTAGTCTTGTTCAGTGCTAGAGCAATTATAGGTGGCACTTCGACACAAATCTGGGCGTTCTGGATGTTTATAAGGTCATAAGGATTGAATTCTCCTCTACCACGTGTGTCCGCTTGATACGCGGTCATCTGTCCCCAAGGTGTATTCCAGATTTGGTGATAGTGGAGTTCAACCTGGAAATAAATCGAGTTACCATCAAAGTTCCAACTAGATATTGTCGCTCTTTTGCGATTTCCTTCAGCTATTCTTTGAGTGCTGAACCGTTCTATCTCTGCCTTCATTGAAGGTGTTTTTTCTATTAGTCGCTTTTCTAGTTCTTCTGGAGTAAGACCTTTTTCGACAATATCTTCCCAGTTCAATCCTAGAACTTGGCAATAGGCTTTGAAAGCGTTCTCCGTAATAGGTAGTTCCATTCTATATATAAAGCGTTTCCAACTTCCCTCGTAAATACCCGGTTCTAGCGTGTCTCCTTCCTTCCAGTTAGGGTTTAAAACTTTAGAGGCTTCCTCAAGCCATTTAGGACTATCGTGTTTCCGTTTACTTTTTTAATTATACTAGATGAGTTATGTGACACAAGTACTAATTTTGCTGAACTAATAAGACTGATTTAACAGGTCGTTTGATGGGATTTCCTTGTTGATCAACTTTTCCGTAAAAGGTTTTACCTTGAAAATAAAGCGAAGACGAACTACCACCATCCAAGTTCATTGCTTCCTCAACACCAAGGCTTTTCATCAAATCCGCTAGTTGTGGTAAAGATATCCCAGAAGTATTTGGTTGTGAAGGTTTTTGACCTACCATTACTAAAATAATGCTACCATCGCGAGTCATGCCAATAGCTGTTCTAGCGTTGGGCTGTTTACTCCCTAGTGTGTCGCGTCGTAGTGCTTTATCTACAAAGCCCTCTTGGATTGATGTTACTTTTGGCAACAGTCGCGGACCAGCACCAATTGCATCAATTAGGCGACAATCTGCTGGTGGTGATTCATTATGCAAGGTTATTGAATAACGGGTAATCTGGCCACATAAGTAGCGGCGAAATTCGCTGCGATTAAAAATTAGATTGAGGTAAGGTTTTAATTTGGGATTGTTAACTAAGCGCTCATTATTTTTAGGATCAGCTACCAGTTGACCGCCAACGACAATATAGGATGTAGATTTTTCGTTGACTGGGTCAAAAAAGCCAGCATTAAATACAGCAATCGCTCGATGCTGATTCGCAAATTTCTCGACAGTATTTACTTTAGTTGACAGTGCAGGAGTTACCAAAAATTGGCTATTGGCTGGAACTAATAAAATGTGGGCTATCCCTTGGGGTAAGTTACGCTCTATGTAGCGGATTGTTTTTGCTGGTGAGGTTGTAACAGTTGGCTTAGGGGTAGGAGAAGGTATCGATCGCGATGAAAAACATCCTCCTAACCAAAATAACATTCCCAAACTGGCGATCGCGAAGCACGGCGGCACTTTGCTGATCGCCAAAACTAATAAATTACTTCTCCCCACCTTTGCGCCTCAACTGGTGTAATATCCTCTTTTAGGTTCCTATACATTCGCTTGTATATCAAGCGATCGCGAAGGGCTGATCGCTCGAACGTCCCTTGTGGTACATCACCTATACGATAAGTACTAAGCAGCAACTTGATGCTCAAATTCATCAAGTTGCTGTGCTTGAGCGGTATAAGTCTGACCGTAAATTTTAGAGAGCTTTCCTGTTTTTTGTAGAATGTTGTGTACTTCTTGGTTAGAAATGTTCGCAAGATTACGATTAGTCGACAATGCAACAGCAGATGCAATTCCCACTCCCTGTCCAACTGCACAATTGAATTCCACAATTCTGCCACTCGAAGAAGCATAGCCTTCAAATCCTGAACCTGGACTGACAACTGCTAAGTTAGGCACATCTTGCACCAAAGCATGCTGAATCCCAATATTAAACAGCGGTGGGTCAAAGAATAACAAGTTACCTAAACCTTTTTGTGTTGCTCTATTACCCAAACCCTTAATTCCACCACGGATATCGAAATGATAACCAAAGGTTCCCAAAGCTTCACTTGCTGGTACACCACCTGCTAACATCTGCGCACCTGTCAAAGGGTCTACCACTCCTGTCACATTACCTGCATGGCGAATATACAGTTCTGAAGCAGGCTTAATAGCATTCGCACCAATACTTCTAAACCATTTCAGATTGCCTTTGCGATCCGTAAGGTCATTACGAAGATCATCTGCGAATTCAGAATCGCCACCTGCTGCGATATTCAGCCAGTTTTGAGCCTCTTGATCAGCGAGATTAGTGAGACGTTTGAGATATTGCATCTCAACTTTTTGCAGGGTTTGAATACTCAGTCCTTTGACATCTCACCCGTTTTAAAAAAGCGGGGATTCTGCAAGGATGTTGCTACGTGGTCTAAAGACCCACTGCGCAACGTTGTTGCGTAATGTTTTCTTTAGATCATGGAACAAATCATACCTATGCGGCAGTGTCAAAGCTGCTCTACCCACCTTAACTAGACTAATGCCTAGCTGTGTGGCTACTTTTGATAAAATGTTGGCTGCTGCATTGCAGTCAGCATTGATTAAAAACCCGAGTGCGCTCTTATACAATCCGCGCTCAATTCTGTCACCTGACACCTTGTAACTTTCGGGTTTCTCACCGTATTTTGGTAACAAGTCGCCATCTAGAAAAGACGCTTTAGACGTATAAGCCTCCTCAGTAATTGTCAGAACAATACCGTACTCTGGACAAAGTTGCTTTAACCTTTCAATCAACCTACCCGTAGGAATCATCACAAAGTTTTGATTCCCGCGCTTGCCCATATTAGAACCGTTTTTCTGAAGGGCGTTCCAACCGATAACAAGATTACCAACTTTATCGATTAAGCAACGATTAATAATGAACCGTGCTGCTTTATTGATACCATCCCTCATCTGGTTGTTACGTTTACGCTGGATTCTATCAAGGGTGGAATCCCAGTAGAAATCTGGCTTGCCTTGTTTGTACTTAGCAACAAGGCGACAATAGCCCTGATTCATTGATTTTAGCTTAGAACCATCAATGATTAAGCTTTGACCATGAGTTGAAACACCTGTTAACCAATTTGTTCCACCGTGATCGAAACTCCAAGCCTGGGTGTAATCAAGATTAGGGTTAATCTCAATCGATTGTTTGCCGTCGTCAATTACCCAATCAATCCATAACTCCCCGTAATATGGACGCACTGTAACTTCTCTTACCCAGTCAGAATCAATGAATTCTGGCAATGGTAAAGCAATCTCTGTAATCAGATGTGGCGATGTGTCTCGACTGATTGATGGACAAAAGCAACCACCGGAGTAAGTCAGCGCTTGACGTGGAAATGTCACGGATGCCAACCCACCTTTCTTACGGTACTTGGGTAAAGAGGGTCTATCAACTTCTCGGTTGTAGTAGAGGTTAACTAAACCGTTGTAAGAAGTTATTGACTCTCCAACAGTTTTGAGTGTTTGCTGTGCAGCTTGCGCGGCTAGTGCTTTGTAATGTGGATTGTCTTTTAAAGCTTTGTCGAGTTGAGGATATGTTGTTTGACATTTGTAAATTTTCCAACCATGTCTTAACTCATCACCGTGCCAGTATGTTGTAAATGCGTTTCCTGACTCCTCCAATCTTTCATAATGCAATGTTCGTACATGATAAAGAGCGCAGTTGATTAGACTGCTTGCGTGCTGACATTGGTCTACCCAGAACGCTTTTTCTTCTTCGTCGAAATTGGCTCTTACGGGAATTGTCCGGTACAGTTGACTCACCTCCTGATGCTTTGCTAAACTACATTTAGTATAGGATACCGCTTCTAAATATGTCAACTGGTAAAGGTAAAAAAAGGCTTAGAAATCAACCAGCTCTTTACTCCGAAATTAAAGAGCATCATAAAATATACTTAACCCCAACTTCTTGGAATAAAATCAAAGAATTGTCTAAGGAAAGGGGATTAAGTGTTAGCGAATATATTGAGCAATGGATTAGGGACACAGCAGGTTAAAACCTGTCTTGTCGCGTTTCATCCCCTGCTTAAAAGCTAGGGGTTCTCACGCTTCCGTACTATCTTGATAGTAATTGGGTACAAAGATGAAAGCAGTTTTAATGACGGGATCTGGTAATCCAGAAGTTTTGCAATTGGGGGATGTACAAAACCCCGGCATTTTAGGAAATACCGAACTTTTGGTGCGGTTACGAGCAGCAGGAGTTAATCCGATTGATACCAAATTGCGTAAGCGAGGCACTTTCTACCCTGATCAAATGCCTGCTATTCTGGGATGTGATGGTGCAGGTGTGGTTGAAGCTGTTGGTGCTGGAGTTAAGCAAATTCGCGTAGGGGAAGAGGTATATTTTTGTAATGGTGGTTTAGGCGCAGGTCGAGGTAACTATGCCGAATACACTGTAGTCGATGAGCGCTTTGTTGCCCGTAAACCCTCGTCTATTTCTTTTACCGAAGCAGCAGCAGCGCCTTTAGTGCTAATAACAGCTTGGGAAGCTTTATACGAAAGAGGACGACTAGAACCAAGAGAAAAGGTTTTAATTCATGCTGGTGCTGGAGGTGTAGGTCACGTTGCTATTCAACTAGCAAAACTAAAGGGTGCTTCTGTATGCACAACAGTAGGTTCTCAAGAAAAGGCTGATTTTGTCAAGCAACTGGGTGCAGACCATGTTATTTTTTATAAGCAAACAGACTTTGTACAAGGAGTCTTAGATTGGACTGACGGTGAAGGGGTAGACTTAGCTTTTGACACTGTTGGTGGAGAGACTTTCTATAAAACTTTTCCAGCGGTGCGTGTGTATGGCGATATAGTGACAATTTTGGAACCAGACGTCAATACAGTTTGGAAAACAGCGAGAAACCGCAATCTTCGTATTAGTCTGGAATTAATGCTGACACCAATGTTGCAAGGAATGGTAGAAGCACAACAGCACCATGCAGAAATTTTAGAACAATGCGCGCAATGGATTGATGCAGGTAAGCTGAAAATCCACGTTAGCAAAACCTTTTCTCTAGCAGAAGCAGCGAAAGCTCACCAGTTGTTAGAAGCTGGATCTGTTATGGGTAAAATTGTTTTGGTGAATGATTAGCGCCCTTTAAAATGTCAGGGTAAAAGTGCCACAGCAACGATAACAAAAATTTTGGAGCAAAATCCGGAATGTTGGAATTCGGCACTGTAGCTCTATACAGGTGACACTCCCACAGTGCCGCAAGCGGTCACGGTGGGCTTCTGCCGTCCCATCAACACTGTTTTTAGACGCAGTGCCTAGCTTGCGCAGAACTTGCAGAACTTCATTTCTGGTACTCGGTATCTTTCCCAGTCCTGCTGTTTAAGGTCAGGAGCGTGCCCTGCCCGACCCGGGAGATGCAAGCAATCAAGACTACCTATGTCCCTTGAAGATTTTACACACCGGAGGTAGTTCGCACTCATGCATTTACTTCCCGGTGAAACCCGTTAGGGTCGAGGTGTACATTACTGTAGCACCCCTCCCATCCGAAACCGTGCATGTCACTTTCATGTCACACGGCTACTCAGTGTGTTGTCCTTTTGTCATTCCGGACTTCCTGACCTTAAACCC
>JAESFG010000447.1_pt1 | contig 34434 bp, 27 predicted proteins | sample 9269371 | NCBI WGS metagenome assembly JAESFG01 (sample SAMN14506227, study PRJNA617093) | algae metagenome | isolation source: Aetokthonos hydrillicola CCALA 1050 (B3-Florida) and co-occurring... | place: USA: South Carolina | collected 2013-01-01 | reverse complement strand
CGCGACCCGTGGGACGACTCCGACGATACGCAGTCCAGTGCCCCCGCTCGGTACACCCGCGACGAGGCCGACGAGCACGCCGCAACCGAGCCGCCGGTGGCCCCGGCCGCGGCGCTCGCGCTCGGCGTGAGCGTCGGGCGGTGGTGGCTGGGGCGCGGGGGTACGGGCACCTCGGCCGTCGGGTTCGCACTGCTCGCAACGGTCCTGGGACTGGCGGGCGGTCCCGTCGCCCGTGCGGCGACGGCCGTTCTCGCCGCCGCGGCCGATGTGCTCGCCGCCGAGTCCGCACTCGCCCGCTCCGATCCGTTCTGACCACTCGCGCCGCGTTCGACCCCGAACCCGCGACACCGCCCGTCCCGCCCGGCGCTCGCCGCCGCGCGTCAGCCGGGGTGTCGCGGAATCGGAAAGAACGAGTGACGCTTCCACCGCACCAGACGCTCTGACAACCCGAGAGCCAACCCCTACCTTCCGGAGGAATGAACCATGTCCGCGACCACGAGCGTGACCAACGGCAAGCCCCAGCGCAAGCAACTGGCCGACCAGCTCGACCGTCTCGACGCGATCCTCGACGCGATCGCCGAGGGCCTGCCCGGGGCCGTCACCGATGCGTGCCGCGAGGGCGCCCGGGCGGCCGTCAAGGACGCCATCATCGAGATCGTCACCAACCCCGAACTCCGCGCCCTGCTCGGCTCGACGGCGCCCGCCCCGGTCGCCGCAGCACAGTCCCCTGAACCCGAACCCGAGCCGAAGAAGCCCGGCCTCTGGTCCCGGCTGAAGGCGAAACTCGCCGCCGCGCGCGACGCCGTGACCGGCGCGGCGACGAGGGCGAAGGGGGCGGTGACGGCGCGGTGCCGGGCGGCTCGCGACACCGTGGCGACCCTCGGCCAGACCGCCGGGGAGGCGCTCCCCTGGAAGCGCATGCTGTGGGTGAGCGCCGGCGTCGGGCTGGCGGTCGGGGTCGGCTGCCTCATCATGCCCCAGACTGTTGCCGCGTGCGTGGGTGCGGTCAGCGCCACCGCCACTGCCGCGGCCGTTCAGGCCGGCAACTGGCTGACGCGCGCCGGCCGGCGGTTCGGTCTGGTGAGTTGATTTCGTGCGGTGAGCGGGTGGGATACGAGACGGAAGTGTGACGACGGAGTCGGCCGGTCAACGCGCTCGCCCGCGGGCGAGCGTCTCAGCCCGTGCGACGTCCCGAGTCACCTTCCGGTTCTCGATCCCGACCCGCTCACTGCCTTCACCTCCGCACAGTGCCGGCGTTTCGTGTTCTCGGGTTTTCGCCGTCCGGTGGCACGCGGCGCGCAATGCGCGCCGCGTGCCACCGGACGCAAACTCGCACCGATTCGATCACCCCTCGATTCTGGAGATCGACATGGCGTACCCGATCCTCGCCCTCGTGATCGCGTTGTTGATGTAGTGAGTTTCCGCGACCGAAACATCGGAACCAATCCGAGGAACCACGATGGCCAAAACGGTCGTCATTGACGAACTGCACGTGACCTTCCGGGTTCCCAACGACTTACCCGAGGGCGCGGCCGAAGCAATCTGGCAAACGCTCGACGGCGACGACGTCCTGAATCGCCTGCGCCGGGCGATCCGCGCCGCGATTCGGGCGCTCCCGGAGTTGGCGGTCTCCGGGTATTGCTGACCCGTTGAACGCCGGAGGATCGCTGTTCGGTGCTACGGACAGGCGCGTTCGCCTGATCAACGACACCATCCGCCGCCGGACCGCGGACGCGAACGGCCGCGGTCATTTTCCCCTGCCGAGACTGTATCGGCTCCCGGCGGAAAGCCGTGCGTCTCTCCCGTGATCCGAGTGCCTGGTTCTTGGGTGCTCGGACCGTCTCTATTCGTTTCCGACCCAACACCGGGGCGCGAATGCCTATAGCCCGAGCCGCACGTCGCGGCTCACGGGCGGCACGCGTACCCAATCGAGGGCTGACGCATGTCCGACCCGCATTCTCAACCGCGTTCGCGTCCCGCACCCCGAGAGCCCGAACCCGCAACCGGCCTCACGACCGACCAGATCGCCCGGTGGTCCGAGCGGATCACCGACGGCCGGGACGAGTTCCCGGCCGACCTCGGCGAACCCGATCGGACCGCCCTGGCCGAGGCCATTCGGGTTCGACTCCGGGACCGGCTGGTCCGGCTCGTCGCCCGCGCGATCGCGGGGCGAGTGGCGGGGGCGAACGCACCGGACACACAGGAGTAAGTGTCATGTTGAATCGGAAGTACGATCCGACGCAGCCGTACCGGTACCTCCGGTACGGGCGGATGAGCAGCGAAAAGCAGAACCCGCGCAGCCCCGACCAGCAGTTCGACACCATCGACGCCCTGCGGACCCGGCTCGGGTACCCGTGGGTGCACGTCAAGACGTACCGCGACGACGGGATCAGCGGCCGGTACATGAAGAAGCGGCCCGGCCTTCAGGCGATGCTCCGGGATATCGAGATCGGTCGCGTCAAGGTCGATCTGATCGGGGTCGACACGCTCGAGCGCCTCGGCCGGGCCGACGAGATCGCCGAGCTGCGGCGCAAGCTGTTCACCGAGTACGGCATCCTGGTGGTGACCGCCGACTCCTCGTTCGCCGACCCGACTGGGCCGACCGGCAAGGCACTCGGACTGGTGGAGAACATCCGCGCGACCGAGGACACGCGGATCCGGGCGCACAACACGCACCGCGGGAAGAAGGACTCGGCCGAACTGAAGTGGTGGCCGGGCGGCCCGCCGCCGCTCGGCTTCAAGCTGAACCGCATGCTGGACGAGTCCGAGACCCCGCCGCGGGTGCGCAGCGTCCTCGAACGGGTTCCGGCCCACATCGCGGCCGTCCGGCTGGCGTTCGCCCGCGCCGACGCGACCGGCCACGGCGCCTCGCGGATGGCCCAGTGGTGGAACACCTGCCCGGACATTCCGGACGACCTCAAGCCGACGAGCGCCGACACGATCGGGTACGTGCTGCGGAACCGGATCTACGTCGGCACGCTGGAATGGGGGGCCAACTGCACGGGCGTGGTCAACGACACGCGGGTGATCGAGAAGAACCCGGACGGCCCGGTCGTCACCGTCCCCGACTTCTGCGAACCGGTGGTCGATCGCGACCTGTTCGACCGCGTCCAGCACCTCCGGAGCGTCCGTTCGGAGTGCTCCCGGGCGCGACGGGCCGGGGCCGACGAGCCGGGCAAGCTGATCGCGCCGCAGGGGCGCGGGCTGACGCTGAAGTACCTGCTCACCGGGTTGGTACGGTGCGGGTGCTGTCGGTCGTCGATGCGGCCGATCCCGTCCCGGCACGAGACGAAGACGAACAAGACGTACGCGTACACGCACTACGCCTGCCCGCGGGCCGGTGCCGGCGCGTGCGACAACGGCCGGTACGTGCGCGAGGATCACCTGCGCGCGGCCGTCATCGGCCGCCTGCGCGCCCGCCTGTTCCCGCCGCCGGACGAACCGGACCGGGTACCCGCCTGGTTCCCCGACCTCGTCGCCCGCGTCCGTCAGGAACTCGAGCGCCATCGTGCCACCGAACCGGACCGCGGGGCGATCCGGGAGGCCGAGCTGCGCGAGCTGTGCGAACGGCTCGCGGGGTGGGCGATGACCCTCGGCGACCCGAAGTTGCCGGCCACCGTGCGGACCGACATTACTTCGCGGTACGAGGAGGCGAAGGCTCGGCAGGCGGAACTGGAATCCGAGGTCGAGGGCGACCGGGCGCTGGACGACCACCTCGGTCGCGCCCTCGACCCGCGCGTGGTCGTCGATCAGTTGCGGTGCCTCGGGGAGGTGCTCGCGGGCCACAACCCGACGCTGGGCAACTTGGAACTGAGCCGCCACATCGAGCACATCCTGTGCTTCCCCGACGGGCGGGTGGAGATGCGGGGCACTTGGCTGGGCGTGTTCGACGGCGCCGTCCACCTGCTCAGCCGCACGGCGGGCGACCCGCCGGCGCCGTCCGGTTCGGGGGTCGTCACCCCGCGCCGGCGCGGCCGGCTGCGGGTGCCGAACCTGTCGGCGGACGCCGGCGTGGCGGCGGACGTGGACACCTGCCTGGACCCGGAGCGGTTCGCCGGGCTGGCCGACGCGTTCTTCTGGTCGGAGGACGTCACGGTGGAGCGGGCGGTGTGCTGGGCCGAGGCGAACGCCGCCGCGGTCGCGCAGGCGCGGGCCGAGGGGCGGACGCACGCCCAACTCGCTGACCAGTTCGGGGTGACGGTGCCGACCATCCGCCACGCGCTGAAGATCGCCGCCGCGTCGGAGCCGGGCTTTCCCCGCTGCCGCGGAAGATGCCCCGCGCCCGGTGGCAGGATTCGCACGCCGACGCGGTGTGGGAGCTGCGGCAGCAAGGGCGATCGATGAAGGAGTTGGCCGCCCACTTCGGCGTGAGCGAGCCGCTGATCCGCGCCGCGCTAAAGATCGTGGCCGACAGGACGGGTCTGACGGAAACGCCAGCAGAACCGCCGCCGCAGCCCGAGTCCGAAGTCGAATAACGAACCGACAATAACCCCCCTCGCGTGAGGTGCGGCCCGCCAGCAGGCGGGCCGCACCTCACGCTCTCCTTTAGATATCAGCGACGCAACAACCGATCTGGCAACATGTTGTACCTGACGAAAGGTGCCGAAACGGAAGCGTCAAGTGGTTGCGTATCCCGATGGGTACATGGTCGTGTACCCAACGAAACGCGCGACACGTTTTCGACCCGCTTTGCCAGTAAGCCGGGGCTTCGGACGATATCAGTGCCTCATTCGTGATTCGGTGAGGGCCAGCAGCCATTTGTCGAACGGGACGACTCCTCAGCACCCGTCGATCCGCCAGCCGCCGGCGCCGGCGACGCGGTGGGTGCCGACGTGGACGCGGCCGGCCCACCGAAGCCACGGCAGCAACCCCACCGGCACCGGGCCGTACTCGGCCCACCCGGCGACCCCGCGCACGTCCCACCGGTCGCCGGTCCGGTGCGACGACTTCGGCTGCCCCACCACGGCGAAAGCGGCCCGTGTCGTCGGCACCCCTTCGGCCAGTCGCTTGACGGCCCCGAAGGCCGCGTCCGGCAGCGGTTCGCCGTAGCACTTGTGGAGCGGACCGAGCACCCGCAGCCCGGCCCGGATCAGGTCGGCGAACGTCGGCCGCTCGACCAGCCGCTTGCGGTCGCCGTCGGCGGCGTTCAGGAACAGCGGGCCGGTGAGCACCACCCGCACCGCGGGCACCATGCCCGGTACGACCGCCGGGTCGGTCGGCAGTTCCACCGCCCCGGTGCGGTCCGGGGCGTCGGCCGGGAGCACGTCGAACAGCACCCGGTCCTCGCCCAGTCCGAGCTGCGGGTCGGCCCCGCCGACGCGGAGCGCGTCCCAGAACGCGTCGGCGTGCCCGGCGGCCGTCGGGCCGACGAACACCACCCGCACCGGGCACCGGTCGCCGACTCGCGCGAGCTCCGGTGCCGGGCACGCCGGGGCGACCACCAGCGGGCGGGCCGCCGACTCCCACCCGCTCGCCAGGTGGAGGCCGGCCGGCGGGTCCGGCTCGACCGTCTCCCCGTACGCGCACCCGCGCATCAACGGGCACCCGGCGCAGCGGAGGTAGCGGCCGAGCTGGTCCTCGACCGGCTGGCGGCAGACGCGGGCGCGGAGGCGACCGGCCGCCAGCCCGCGCAGCGCCGGGCCGAGCCACGGCAGCAGCCGCCCGCCGCGGGCGACGCGCAACACGCGGCAGGTCTCGAACACCTCCAGCCGCGGGCGCGGGGCGGCGGGCGGCAGATCGGGCGCGGTCATGGGCGCTCCTCGACACGGGTTACGCGCGGACGGTCTCGAACCGGATGCGGCCGACCTCGATGTAGCTGCCGTTGGTGAAGTGGTGGACGACGGCCTCCGGGCCGTTCATCAGCGTCGCCCCGACCATCACCGCCATCGCCACCGGCATCTTGGTGTACACGTACACGCGCATGGCGCCGAGTTCGCGCACCTTCGCGACCCGCCTCTTGACCTCCTCCAGGTACGCGAACCACTGCCCCTCCGACGCGCCGAACCCCTCCTTCTGGAACACCTCCTCGACCGGGATGTCGGCCCCGCCGCCGAGCTTGCCGAGGCTCTTCAGGTGCTGCCGGGCGGACTCGGCGACACTCTCCCCGACCGACAGCACCAGCGCCACCTCGACCCGGTTCTCGTGGGCCGCGGCGTACCACGCGGCCTGCTTCCGCAGCCGCCGGTTGTACCACCGGTGCCAGGCGTGCTCCGACAACTTGTACACCGCGTAGGTCACCGGCGAGGTGAACACCGTCGCCGTCACCATGACCGCCGTCGAGACCGGCACCCGCGTGAAGAACTCGTCCCAGAACGTCATCGCTCGCCCCCTCGTCAAGTCGTCGGTGTGAGGTTCCACTCAGATTACGGCGGCCGGCGGCACGGGGTGACACGCGGCGGAAAAATCGCGCGCCCGTCAATCGTGGCGCGGGCGCGGCGTATCTGGGTGTCGGCGTAACCGGTACGAGTTCCGACCCGGAGGCCGCGGTGGCGTTCCTGATCGCCTACGACATCGCACACCCGCGGCGGCTGCGGCGGGTCGCCCGGCGGCTCGAGCGGCACGCCGTCCGGTGCCAGTACTCGGTATTCGTGTTTCGCGGCACGGAAGCCCGCTTGCGTGAGTTGCTGGACGAACTGGCGGCGCTGATCCGCCCGGCCGAGGACGTGATCCAGGCGTGGCCGGTGCCGCCCGGCGTCACCCCCGAGGAGTACGCCCGCGGCGCGGTCCGGCCGGTCGCCCCGGCCGCCGTCGTGCTCGGCGGCGGGCGGCCGCTGTTCGTTCATCCGCCGGTTCCGCCGACCGATCCCCCACCCCCGACCGAGGAGCCTTGAATGACGACCGATCTCGTTCCGCTCAACGGCATCGTCCCGGTGACCGCGGCCGGCCCGCCGGCGCGGGAGGCGCTCGCGCTGCAGACCCAGGTGTTCCAGGCGACCCGCACCGCGCCGCGACCGGTGGCCGGGCTGATGACGTGGGTGGTGGACCGCCGCAACCTGTCCGGGGCGTGGGACAAGGTGGCCGCGGCCGACGGGGCCGACACCCCCGGGCCGGACGGCGTCACCTGCGCCCAACTGCGGCACCGGGTCGGCGCGTGGCTGGCCGACCTGGCCGACGACCTGTTCCACGGGCGGTACGACCCGGGCAAGCCGCGGTGGGTGGACATCCCCAAGCCCAACAACCCCGCCGCCACCCGCCGCATCGGCATCCTGAGCGTCCGCGACCGCGTCGTCCAGAACGCCATCCGCCAGGTGCTGGAACCGGTGCTGGACCCGACGTTCCTACCGACCAGCTTCGGGTTCCGCCCGGGGCGGTCGGTGGCGGGGGCGCTGGACGCGGCGACAGCGGCGCTGTCCGCCCCGCCGGGGCAGGCGCCGGCGTTCGGGTTCGCGGTCCCGCTGGACGTGGCCGACTGCTTCCCGACGATCGACCACGCCGCGGTCCTGGCCGACCTGGCCCGGCACGTCGGGGACGCGAAGCTGTTGGGGCTGGTCGGGCGGGCGGTGGTGGCCGGGGGCGAGCGGGCCGGGCGGCTGTGGTGGCAGCGGGTGTGCGGGCTGGTCCAGGGCGGGCCGCTGTCGCCGCTGTTGTGCAACCTGTCGCTGCACGCGCTCGACGTGGCCGCCGCCCGGCTCGGGCACGGGTCGAACCGCGGGGTGCTGGTGCTGCGGTACGCCGACGACCTGCTGCTGCTGGCCCGGGACGCGCGCCTCGCCGCGACCGCGGTCGCCGGGCTGCGGGCGGTGCTGAAGGGGCGGCGGCAGCGGTTCAAGGCCGAGCCGGCGCCGGTGCCGGTGACCTCGGGAGTCGAGTGGCTCGGGGTGCGGCTCCAGCCGCGGCGGCTGGCCCGGCCGGGCGAGACGGCGTTCGGGTACGTGGTGCCGGACGCGAAGGTTTCGAGCATGATCACGCGGCTGGCGGAGATGACCCAACCGCCCAGCGACAAGATCGACGCGGCCGCGTTTAACCTGGGTAAGTGGATCGTGTCGGTGAACACCCAGTTGCGGGACTGGCGGCAGGTGTACGTGTACGCGGACAACGCGGCCGACGTGTTCCGGGTGCTGGACGCGGTCGCGTTCGAGCGGGTGGGCGACCTGCTCAAGGCGGTGTCGGGCGCGCCGTGGGCGGAGGTGCGGCGGAACCACCTGGCCCGGCTGCCCCGCGGGTTCCGGTCGTGGGAGGTGCCGGGGGCGCGGCTGTCGGTGCTGTCGGCGCTCGCCCCGTGCGCCCCGGCCGGGTTGATCCGGCGGCCGGGGTGGTGGAAGGAAGCGCCCGCGCCGGCGGTGCCGTCGCCGAACGCGCCCTCGCCACACGCGGAGGGGCAATAATGCGCCGCACGACGTCGGTGGCCGCCGGGGTGGCGCACCTCGTCGGCCCCGGGAGCCTGAAGGTGATCAACGGGCACCTGGCGTTCAGCCAGACCGGCCAGTCGCCGCTCCGCCTCGACCCGGCGGCGCTGACGTCGGTCACCTGCTACGGGGACGTGTCGGTGTCGGGGCCGGCGTTCGATCTGCTGTTCCGGCACGGGGTGCCGACGGCGTGGCTGACGCCGGGCGGGACGCGGTGCCGCGGGCGGCTGGCCCGTACCGACACGACCACCACGCTGACCCGCGTCCGCCAGCACCGGGTGCTCGCCCGGCCGGAGATTCGGCTGGAGTGGGCGAAGGCGGTGGTCGTCGGCAAGATCGAGTCGATGGTCGCGGCGGCCCGGCACTTCCAGCGGCACGGGTCGGCGCACGCGGGTCCGCTGATGGCGCGGCTGGCCGAGCACGCCGCGTCGGTGCCGCTGGCGGCCGGGCACGCGCAGTTGTTGGGGGTGGAGGGGGCGGCGTCGGCCGCGTGGTTCGAGTTCTTCGCCACCCTGGTGCGGTCGCCGTGGTCGTTCCCGGGGCGAACCCGGCGACCGCCGACGGACCCGCTGAACGCGCTGTTGAGCATCGGGTACACGTGGCTGTTGACGCGGGCGACGGCGCGGGCGGAGGCGCGGGGGTACGAGATCTACCTGGGCGGGCTGCACGAGTACCGGGCGGGTCGGCCGTCGCTGTCGTGCGACCTGATCGAGCCGCTGCGGGTGCCGGCGGTGGACCGGTGGGCGGTGCTGGTGTGCAACCAGGGCGACGTGACGCCGAGTTGGTTCTGTCAGGAAGAGAGCGGTGGTTTTCGTTTGCAGCCGGGTCAGTTCGGCCGTACCCTCCACAACTGGGAATCGTACTGGGTGGGTGCCGGCCTGGAAGCGGAACTGGAGAGCTGGCTGGACCGCCTCGGCGAGTTGCTCCGCCAGCGGGACGACGTGCCCGACGGCGACTCACCGCCCGACGATCTTTGATAACTTGGGCAGTCTGTATGCGATGTGGTCGAGTGCCCACCCCCCGAAACGGGTCTGAAACCCCCGGGGGGTTGGGCAACTCAGTAACTTGTTCGCGTGAAACGGTTTGGGTGCGAAAATAGCGTCGTCGGGTCCGAAGTCGATAGTAAGGAGGTGGTGAGAATGGCGGGGGGTTGGGCAAACACCCTTGCCAAACGCTAGAAATCGTAGATGATGCCAGAGGGTCCGTCGCAGAGGTGTTGGCCGTCCCGTGGCCATTGAAACGCTGTCTTCGCGCCGAACCTCGCGGTAGTCGCCGTTCGGCCAGGTCGCAGAGGTGTTGGCCGTCCCGTGGCCATTGAAACACCGGCCATGTCGTCTGTCCTCCGCTCATACACCCGTGTCGCAGAGGTGTTGGCCGTCCCGTGGCCATTGAAACCTTTTGTGACGAATACTATGTCCGACTATCCCCTGCGTCGCAGAGGTGTTGGCCGTCCCGTGGCCATTGAAACGATCGTTGACGTCCTTCGTGAACGGGTTGTTCAGCCGCGTCGCAGAGGTGTTGGCCGTCCCGTGGCCATTGAAACCCTTTTCTCGTCCTACTTACTTTGCCTGCTGGATGTCACGTCGCAGAGGTGTTGGCCGTCCCGTGGCCATTGAAACTCGCGGTTTACAGCATAGCTGTAAACAGCGGCCATGAGGGCCGAAGTCGCAGAGGTGTTGGCCGTCCCGTGGCCATTGAAACGCCACGCCGCCGGAATGCCAGACCAAGACTGGGTCTGGCGCCTCGTCGCAGAGGTGTTGGCCGTCCCGTGGCCATTGAAACGAGACCTCAGCGGTTCCACGTACCGAATCGCGTGCTCCAGGTCGCAGAGGTGTTGGCCGTCCCGTGGCCATTGAAACGGTGAACATGAAGCTGAACATGCGACGATGGTCGAGGTCGCAGAGGTGTTGGCCGTCCCGTGGCCATTGAAACTGGTAGCCCAGCTCCGCGGTGAGCTTGCTCTTGTAGGGTCGCAGAGGTGTTGGCCGTCCCGTGGCCATTGAAACGTGCCCACTTCAGCAACCCTTGCGGGCTGTGGGTGGCCTGGTCGCAGAGGTGTTGGCCGTCCCGTGGCCATTGAAACTGCCGCCGAAAGGTGAGCGCGTGGAGGAGGAGCTGGAGGTGAGCCCGCGTCGCAGAGGTGTTGGCCGTCCCGTGGCCATTGAAACCTCGCCGGGCTTGGGCACGAAGACCGTGACCTCGTATGTCGTCGCAGAGGTGTTGGCCGTCCCGTGGCCATTGAAACTGCCGCTCAGCCACTTCTTGAGCTTCTCCTCCCGATCGGTCGTCGCAGAGGTGTTGGCCGTCCCGTGGCCATTGAAACCTGATCTTGGCGATCAGCTTGAGGCGCGCGGCCTTCATGTCGCAGAGGTGTTGGCCGTCCCGTGGCCATTGAAACTCGGCACCGGCACTGTTGGCACCGGGGCCGGTGCTGCCGGCATGAGTCGCAGAGGTGTTGGCCGTCCCGTGGCCATTGAAACGCCGAATACCGAGAACAGGGTGATCAGGCGATGCACGTTTCACGTCGCAGAGGTGTTGGCCGTCCCGTGGCCATTGAAACGACGGAGGTTGTACTTCACCGTCCCTCGTCCGGGAAGGGTCGCAGAGGTGTTGGCCGTCCCGTGGCCATTGAAACGTCCAAGTTGGTGATGACGTGAATCGTCACCTTCTTTGCCCGTCGCAGAGGTGTTGGCCGTCCCGTGGCCATTGAAACCCAGCTCATGGCCCTGATTGAAGCTCCAAGCACACGCCCCCGGAGTCGCAGAGGTGTTGGCCGTCCCGTGGCCATTGAAACCAGGACGTTCGTACTGTCCACCTTCTTACCCCCCAGCGTGTCGCGTCGCAGAGGTGTTGGCCGTCCCGTGGCCATTGAAACTCAGGCCTTGGTGTTGAGCCTCTGGAACGCGAGGCGAACCTCGTCGCAGAGGTGTTGGCCGTCCCGTGGCCATTGAAACTCGAAGGCCTGGTCGTCCAGCCGGAGCTGCGCCAGACGTCGCAGAGGTGTTGGCCGTCCCGTGGCCATTGAAACACCAGGTGGATGTAGTTTCTCGTCCGCGTCCCACCAGAAGGTCGCAGAGGTGTTGGCCGTCCCGTGGCCATTGAAACTCGTGGAGGAGTGCCCTCAGGGCCAGCTCGTCGCAGAGGTGTTGGCCGTCCCGTGGCCATTGAAACGGCTTCGACCGGCTTGACCTCGAGCGGCAACTCGGCTGAGCTGGTCGCAGAGGTGTTGGCCGTCCCGTGGCCATTGAAACTGGTTAACTATGCCCCATTCCACATCTTCCCTAAAACGGTAACGAACCGTCAAGTCGCAGAGGTGTTGGCCGTCCCGTGGCCATTGAAACCAGGACGTTCGTACTGTCCACCTTCTTACCCCCCAGCGTGTCGCGTCGCAGAGGTGTTGGCCGTCCCGTGGCCATTGAAACTCAGGCCTTGGTGTTGAGCCTCTGGAACGCGAGGCGAACCTCGTCGCAGAGGTGTTGGCCGTCCCGTGGCCATTGAAACGGGTGCGCGTACTCAAAGCCGCACTTCGCCGCGGCGTCGCAGAGGTGTTGGCCGTCCCGTGGCCATTGAAACTCGAACAGGTAGACCTCGACCGGGAACACCTTGGTCGTCGCAGAGGTGTTGGCCGTCCCGTGGCCATTGAAACGGCTGGATCGTGGTGCCGGGCTTCTCGTAGCCGCGGGGTCGCAGAGGTGTTGGCCGTCCCGTGGCCATTGAAACTCGAACTGGAAGCTCGGCTCCAGCTCCCGCGCGTTGCCGCGTCGCAGAGGTGTTGGCCGTCCCGTGGCTCGAAATTGTGCCGTTGAAGCGAAGACTCACCAGCCGGCGTACACGAGGTCGTAGCCGTCGCCGGTGGTGCGGTAGTGGTACACCCGGCGCTGGCGGAACATGTTGCGCGCTTCGGAACCGATCTCGAACGCGATCGGGACGAGGGTGTTGAAGTACAGGGCCAGCCGCCGCCCGGTCGCGAACTGGTCGAGCGCCCGGGACCCGGCCTCGACCGTGTCCCGCAGTTGGTGGAGGTGCGTGCGGGTGTTCAACGAGTAGTTCTGCTCGTGCTCGTCTTGCGGCCCCGCGACCACGACCAGCCAGGGCGTTGCCGACACCTGCGCCGCCTCGGCCGCCCAGGCCCGCACGACCTGTTCGATGCGCCCGACCCGCGGCCCGGTGTGCTGGAACAGCACCGCCACCGGGTCCGGGCGGACCAGCGGCGCATCAACAGGTCCGACGAGCCACACCATGCCGTACCCGGACGGCCACACCGGCAGCCACGCGAACCCCGGCACCGCGACCGGGGGCACCCCTCCCAGCACGGCCGCCGCCTCGCCGGCGGTCCGGGGCGGCCCGTTCAGGAGCGTGTCGAGGGTTTCCGGCAGCGTGCCCGTCGCCCCCAGCCGGGGCAGCAGATGGGCCAGGGCCGCGGGGTACCCGCCGACCGGCACCGCGGTCACATGCCGCTGTCGCCACGCGGCCGGCAGGTCGGCGATTGCGCCGGCGACGTTCAAGGTCGTGATCGGCTTGCCCGCCGCTTCGGCCTCGCGCACCTCGCGGGCCACGTTGTCCGACTTGGCCGACTCCGGCGAGGTGAGTAGCACGAACCGGTCGCACCGGCGGATGGCGGACCCGATTTCGGCGTCCCAGTCCGGGCTGTCGTGCGCGATGCCGTGCTCGTCGAGCCACGGGCACAGCCCGGCCCGCGTCAGATCGACGTGCAGCCGCCGGGCGAACGGGCGGTTCCGCCGGCTGTAGCTCGTGAACACGTTGACGGACGCAGCCACGGCGGGGACAGATCGCTCGGGGCCGCCAGCAGCCGAAATTGCGATGTTTCCCTCGTTCATGACACCCTTTCAATTAAGAACGCGCGCATCACGTCGGGAGCCGGAACACGATCTGCTGTCCACGCACACCAATCCCCTCGACGACCAACTCCACTTCCCCCTCCAACCGGCGACCGGCCGGCACGCCTTCGATTTCCCCGGTCAGCCCGCCGAACGTTGCCCGGACCCGACCCCCGCGAGTTTTCGGCGGGACGATTGTCGCTTTCACCCTCTGCCCGACTGTTGGCACAGCCGGCAGGGGCGCTGCGGGACCGCCCGACGAGGAAGCGAGCGCCGCGAACTCGACCTGAAATCCTCTGGCAAACTGGCCGAGCATGTCCACGCTCTCGGCTCGGTTGCGGAGGTGTTGGGCGGGCATCGCGAGCAATCGAATGACGAGGCCGCCATTTACCTCCTTCCCGACGTGGAGATGAATGGGTGAGGCGTGGCGCCCTTTGTCCGGTCGGGTGCCGCGCGGCCAGATCGGCGAACTGAGCGACCAGGGCGGCTGGTGGGTTCCAGCTCGCTGGTGGGGGAGTGGGTCATTCAACGGGCCATGAATCCTCCGCGGAAGGCCGAACGCCGCCTTACGCTCATCGTGCTTGAAGGCGGCGGCCACCGCCGAGTACGCCGCGCCCACTCGATCCACCAGTTGCCAGGGGTTCAGTCGGCCCACGACGATCTGCACGACTTGGAGGTCCGGATCGGCCAACCCGCCGGGGTCGGCCAGTGCCGGCTCGAATTGGGGACGGGAAGGCACGCCGCAGGACCGGCGGAAGGCGGCTCCGCCTGCGATGCACTCTTCAAGCGACGTGGGCCAAAGATCGGCCGCTTCCGGGCCGGCTTGGAGCGACCCGAAGCCCTTGCGGGCTTTTGACCCCACCCCGCCGTACTGCGTCAGGAGCCAAAGCGCGGCGACGGCCTGTCTGAGTACCTCATCGCCGCTCGGTCCGCTACTTGATGAACGCGCGAGCAGGCGAAGTTCCCAGGTCGCACCAGGGTCCATCACGAACCGCTGTTTCCGGACCCTCTGGCCGTCCACTCGGACGTTTTCGTCCATCCCGTACGCGGCGTAACGGGTTCCGGACGGTGGATCATCCCTCTTTTGTGTTGGGTGCGCGTAGAGTCGTGGCTCGACCTTGCGCCCCGCACTGACGGTGAGCCGCACGGCGCCGCCCTGTTTGGTGTCGCCCCAGACGGCCGCCTCCATCCGCTTGAGCGTTGGAACGTCCACGAACCCGGCGTGCAGGGTACGCCACCACCACCGCAGTTGCCCGCGGAGCGTTGCGGGCCTCAGGTCGCACCCGGCTCTGGGTCGAGCGTCGCCCTCGTACGCGGGTGTGTTGATCGCCCCCGCGAGGAACGCCGGGGTGACCAGTTCGAGCGTCGCCCGGAACACCTTGCGGCCGGCCTTCTCAGCCACCTCGCCCCACACGCGGGTCGCGTCCTGAGGGGCGGCCCCGGGTGGCGGGCGATCGACGGTGAAGTGCCCGTACCCGGTGGCGGTCTTGGCCCCGCACCCGAGGACCGTCAGCCCGCCGGCGAGCCAGTCGGCCGCGAGGTCGAGGTCGGCTTGAGCGACATCGTCGCGCCGCTTGGTGAGGGCGAACCGGAACGGGATTCCCGGGGGCACGCTGAGGAAGTACACCGGTACCGGGTCTTCCCAGTCGCCGGGCGGCTCATTGGCCTTCGAGTAGTACTCGGCGTGGTGGCTGTTGAGGATGTCGGTAACGAGCCGCGGCCACTGGCGCGGCCAGGCGTCGTGGAACACCACGGCCCCGGCGCTCGCCGGCCGGGCCTTCCGGACGACCTCGCCGGTAGCGTCCTTCTGTTCCGCGCGGTACTCCTCTGCGCCGGCCGGCATCCACGGCTTCGGCCCGCGCTTGCCGGATTCGTCCTTGAGTTCGTTCGCCCCTGGTGCCCAGCCGAACACCGCTTCAATGCGCTCCCACCCGGCGAGCCGCTCGCTCTCGGTTGCGAGTGCCGGGAGCCACACGGTTTCGGCGAACGCCCGGGCCAGCCCCTTCAGCCCGCTGCCGGGCAGGTAGGTGAACCCGTAGATCGGGTGCAGGCAGATGCCGGCGTTCTCCAGTGCCGACGCCCGGGCGAGGTGCAGGGTGAGCGGCCCGGCGGTCGTGCCGACGAACGCCGCCCCGCCGGCGGTCAGCCCCTCCCAGCGCGACACAAGGTCACCGAACGGCAGACCGGGCGGCGGGGACGCGGACAGCCGCACCACCTGCTCAATCACCGGCCGCTGGACGCGCTCAGACAGCCCCTGGGTGACACCGGATTCGTCCCACGACGCGGCGAACTTGTCGAGCTTCAGGCCCGGGTGCGTGCATTCCCCGGCCAGCTCGCGGACGCCCTTTGGCAGGGGCACGATGATCGGCGGCATCAGGCGCTCTCCGTCTCGGTGCTCAGGTCGTTGGCCTCGCAGAAGCGGTTGAGCCACTGGAGGTATGCGAGCGCCTCGTCGGTCGCCCGGCGCAGGTAATCGGAGGTGCCGAGGATCACGGCCTTGAGCAACTCTTCCTCGCGCTTGGTTCCCGGCTTAGTCAGCTCGATCTGCACCTCGCCGGTCGGCTTCACGACGCTCAGCACCCACTCGCCGAGCGCGCCGAGCAGGTCTGGGGCGTAGTCCTTGGCGTTGAGGAACGCGAGCGCCTGCCCGAGGCCCGAGGCGACGATCCGCGTCGGCAGCTTGCGGGCCTGCCCGCCGAACTTCTTGGCCTTCTCGTGTGGGGTTTTCTTGTTCCCCTGCGCCACCGGCGGGAACTTCGCCAACACGTCATCGACCGTCTTCATCGCGTGCCTGGCCCGCTGCTGGTCGCGGGTCTGCTGCGGGGCGGTGGGCTGGGACATGGTCAGTTCCCCTTTCCGCTCAGGTGGGTGAAGCACAGCCCCTTGCCGACCGTCTCGTCCCCGCCGATCTGGATCACCGGGTTCGCCTTCAGCCGCTCCGCCACGTAGTCGAGCACCGCGTCGGCGGTCTTGGCGTGGTCGCTCTTGCGGCTCGGGTTGGCGAGCGCCACGCTGTACAGCAGGGTTTCGGCCGGCAGCACCTCCTGGTAGAAGAGCGCCCCGTCCTTGACGGTCTTGGTGTCGTAGTTGAGGCCCACCCGGGCCACGATCTCGGTGGCGTACCGGGCGTAGTGGCCGAACGCGTTGTCGCTCACGACCGCCAGGTGCGACTTGAGTCGGTTCCGGGTCAGCTCGTCGGCGGAGGCGTGTTCGGCGAACCACCCCGCGACCCCGTCGCACGGCCCTTTCGCCGCGTACTCGAACTCTTCCAGCACCACCGTCGTGCCGCCCACCCGTAGGGGGCTTTCGGCCGCGCAGAGCAGGTCGCCGTCGGCCAACTGCTCGGGCACCCCGGCGAGTTCGCCCAGCCGGGCGAGCTTCAGGTCGCGGTTGAGCCGCACCAGCACGGCCGGGCAGGTGACCCAGGCGAACACCCCGCGCAGGGACCGCACCGGGAACGCCGCCAGCCGGGCGTCGGTGACGGCCAGCGCGCCGGCGTGCTCGGACGCCTCGTTCCCCTTGCCCGGGCCGAACACCGCGACGAGGTCGTGGTTGTCCTCGTTGGCCTTCTGGCGTGCCTTGCGGCGCTCGCGCTCCGGCACTTCGGGGCCGTCGTCCGTGTATCCGCCCCTGGCGGCCTCCCGGCAGGCGTCCCGGAGGACGCCCTTGAGGGCCGACCCGGGGATTGTGGGCCAGTGCGTGTGCCGCTCCCGCTGGACGGGCAGGTCGACCACCCCGAGGGCGGTGCCGCTCCCCGGGTGCAGCCCGGTCTGGGCGTGGAGGAACAGCAGGCGCGCGGCCTGCTTGGGCGCGTCACTCATCGGTCCAGACTCCTTGCAGGTGGCAGCCGTAGCCGAACTCGTCGGGCGCGTCGGGCACGTCGGCGGTGGAATCGAGGAAGTACACGCTCCCGGCCGGGGACGCGAACCGGGTCGGCTTCGGGCCGCCCTTCGCAATGTCCCAGCCGGAGATGGCGACCGGCGCGTTCACGGCCGCCGCGACGCAGTTCTCAGGAAGGTACGGGTGGCCGTCCGCGCTTGTGACGGCCGGGGTGGTGAGCAGCAGCAACCGCTTCTGCTTGCCCTCGCACTTCGGCGGTTCAGGGAACGGGAACGGTGGTACGACGCTGACCGCGACGCGCTTGCCCTCGCCGCCGAACGCGAGCACATCGATGCCCGCGAAGGCTTCTTTGCCTAACTCACCCGGCAAGTCGATTTCGGCGTAGAACCCGACATCGGACCTCGGCCGCTCGTCTTCGGGCAGATGGGTTGCGGTGATTCTGACGCGCTGCTTGAGCGCCAGGAACCGGATGCCGTAGATCTCGCCGTCGCCCGCAGTGAGGGTGCCGCCATCGACCCCGATCCCGGTGCGGTTATCAAAGTCGTAGAAGGCACCAGCCCCGAGCAGGGTGTTCTCGTCGGGGCACTGGCCCGCGAGGAACTGAGTTAGACCCCGCGTGTTGATGAACCCGCCGGCCGGCTCGGTGGTCACCGGTGTGCGCCCCCTTTCGGGATCGGAGTCGGTCGGGCTGAGCCAGAGCGGGCGCAGCGATTCCTTCCACCCGGGGGGCGGTTCCTTCAGGACGTGCGGAAGAAACACGTTCGACTGCCCCTCAACCCGTTCGCCCTTCTTGCGTGTGTGAACCGTCGCCGGGGCCGGCAGGAACACGTCCGCGGCGGTCTTCACGTCGCCGGTCGGAAGCGAGCAGAGCCACGGGCCGCGGAACTTCACTCCCGCGATCCAGCGCAGGCGTTCCGGCAGCCCCTCCGCGAACGACTTCTTCTCTCCGGGTGCCAAGAAGTACCGACGGAGCGCGCCGAAGTCGCACCCGTTCTTTTCGAGCAGCGCGGTGCGGACGGCCCCGGCGAGCACCTGCGGCGTCGGCAGCCCGGACTTCACCTTGGAAGCCGCGTCGAACGGGCGGCCGTCGCGGAAGAACAGCACGTCGAGCGGTTCGAGGCACAGACCGATGCGGCTCATGCGTCCCTCCCGCGGGCCAGGAACGAGGCGGACTGGAGCAGGGTGACGAAGTCGGTGATGGTGCCCGGGTGCCGGTCGAACTCGGCCCGCACGGCGGCCGCCGGGAACCGGTCGCGGGTGCCGTCCTCGGCCCGGTTCAGTTGGCGCCCGAGTTCGAGCCGGAACATCGCCGCGTCGTCGCCGAGCACGTCGAGGTCGCCCCGGAGCTTGTACGCCCACCGGTCGGACGCGCCGGCGAGGAACCCCGCTACCCACTCGCCGACGGTCGGCACGAAGTCCCACCGGAGGGTCGCCGAACTGTGCTCCCCGGAGCGGCGGCACACGGCGAGCGTGAGCGCGTCGCGCCCGGCCTCCTTCGACCGCTTCTCGGCCTTGTGGGCTTCTTCCATCACGAGCCGCAAGTCTTCCTTGTAGTGGGCGACCACCAACCCGCCGCTGATCGTGGCCGGCTCGTCGCCGGGGAACGCCGCGCGCCAGTTGTCGCGGAACGCGGCGTTGATTTCCGCGACGCACGCGAGGGCGGTTTCGGTCGGCAGCACGCAGATGGCGTCGTCGCCGCCGGCGTAGATTAACTGTCCGCCGTGCTCCTCTTCGACGATTCTTTTGATGCGGTGCAGGGCGAACTGCCCGAGCGCCGCACTCAGCGCGCGGTACGTCGGCGCGTCGAGGGCGGCACTGAACCGGTCGCCCATCTTGTCGCCGTCGAACACGAACACCGCGTAGTACGTCGGGGGTTGGCCCTCTGCCCGCTTCTTGGCTGCGATCGCGCTCCACACGTCGGGTGGAACCGGCCGCTCGCCCTTGACGCGCTCCCCCTGCGCGTCCGTCGGCGCTTCCGGCCCGCTCCGGTGGAGCCAGGTGCCGTTCCAGTCCTTGTGCTTCCCCCGAACAGCCAAGGGTTTCAGCACCGCGCCGGTCTTGAGCCAAACGGCGGCGGCCACAGTCGCCGTGTCGTCGAACCGCAGTTCCTGTGGGTTCAGGTCGAACACCTTCTTTGTCGAGAAGTGCTGCGCCCAGGCGAACCGCTTGACGAGGCTCACCGCGCACAGCTTTTCACCATCGCTCACCCGGCTTCCGCGGTCCGCCCACGCGTCCGCCGCGGACTCCCAAAACCGGTTCGCCTCCTGGCGGTTGCCCGGCCCCATGTGCTCGAAGGTGCCGAGGAGCGAACATTTCTGGGGCACGTCGGCGGGCAGGTGCGGGGCGTAGACCGAGCGGTGCCGCCGGTTCTTGACCGCCGCCAGCATCTTCTGGGCGACCTGGTGTCGGTCGGCCCACCGGTCGGCCGTCGCGGTCCCGAGGAGGGCGCGAATCTGGTCGTCGGTGGCGCTCCCCGGCAGAACGGCCGTGGACACCTCGAAGAACGTGTCGATCTGCTGGTGCCAGAGGTTCTTTCGCTCCGGGTCCGCGTTGAACGACGGGTGCCCGCGGGCGGCGAACAGGAACGCCCGCACGTCCTCGGCGATCTTCTGCCACGCCTCGCGGCAGGCGTTTTCGGCGGTCTCGGCGAGCGCGACCGCGTCTCGGGCGTCCGGCACCTCGGCGAGGAAGCGGTTCGGGATGCACGGCTCCAGAACGCTCGGGTCCGCTTTCGTGCCCGGCTGCCACTTCCACAGCGGGAGTTGCTCCACGTCGGGGAACACGATGGCCTTCGCGCCCTGCTGCGACTGGTCCGCGACGGCCTTCATGGCGCGGAACGTCAGGTAGCTGAGCAGGTACGACCCGGACCACAGGTCGCGGACCGTGCGGGCCGCCTTGATGAACCCCTGCACCGGGCCGAGGGTGAACAGCACGAACGACGGGTCGGGCATCGGGCGGGCCTCGAGGGCGGGCGACACCGGGAATACGCTTCCCGGCCCCGGCTTTTTGACACGGCACTGCGCCCGAGCGAAATCGGCCGCAATAATGCACCGGCGAGCGACCGAACCCGCAAATGGAACGGGGCGCGTGTCGGGAGCGGTTCCGCCAACGTGCGATTGTCTGCCATTTATACCGACCACGCGGGCCGCTGTGCGGCAAAAAAGGCCCGCGGCCGAAAAATGTTCGCCCGGTACGGCTACGATCGAACAGTTCGATCGTAGTATTGGTGTCGCCCCCGCGCGAGGACACCGCATGCCGACCGCGCTCGTCCTTCTGGCCAGCGAGCAGCTCTGGCCCAACATCCACAGCATCGAGTTCTGGAAGGAACACCTGGCCGGGGTGTTCGTCTACCACACCGACGACACCCGCCGGTCCCGCGAGCCGGCCGAGAAGCTCAAGCGGTTCTGCGGCGAGCGACTCGGCCGGGCCGGGCCGGGCCTCGACGCCTTCGTCGGTCTGGTTTCGGGGGACAGCACCCCGCAGGCCGTCTATCGGCAGATCGCCCGCTGGCGGGCCGCGTACCCGAACTGGGACTGGGTGGTGAACGCGACCGGGGGCACCAAGGCCATGTCCGACGGGGCCACCGCCTTCCGCGGCCAACCCGGGACCCGGGTCGTGTACCGGGACTTGGGGCTCAATACCTGGTACGAACTCGGCCGGCTGCCCGACGGCACCCCGACCGCGGACCCGCTCACGATCCCCGGAGACATCACCGACCGCATCTCGGTGCGCACCCTGCTCGGCGCGCTGTGGCCCACCGGCGGCCTCGAACTCGCCTCCGAAGCCGAGCCGCTCGAGGAACTCGAACTGCCGGCCCTGACCGCCGAACTCATCGCCCGGTCGGGCGATTGGGCGGCTGCTTTTCGGGCGCACGGCCGGACCTACTGCCGGATGGACCGCGGCACCCTGTTCGAGCGATACGTCGGGGCCGGGCTGCTGGCCCTCGGGGTCACCAACCTGACCCACTCGGCCACCCAGCGGCACGGCACCAGCGACGTTCAGGAGGTCGATCTGGTGGCCAACTACCGGTCCCGCATCCTGGTGTTCGATTTGAAGCTCCGCACCGAGGACGAGGAGGGGCGGGAGGTGGAGCCGATCATGGCCCAGATCCGGGCCGCGGCCGACGCCGCCAAGTCGCTCGGCGGGCTGAGCGCCAGGGTGCTGATGGTGCGGCCGAACCGGTTGTTCGGTGCGGCCGAGCAGGAGCTGGCCCGGGCACGGGGCGTGGAGTACATCGACGCCGCCGGGACGGACGGGCTGTTCGCCCGGGTGGCCCGGTTCGCCGGGGCCGACCTCACCCCCGAACTCGAAGCCGTCGATCGCCGCTGGGCCGACGAGTGCGACCGGCTCAAGGTGTTCCAGCCGTACCCGCGGGACGCGGCCGCGGCGGCGCGGGCCACCGAATCCACCGGGATTCTCGCCCTGGATACGCTCATGAGCGCCTGGGAGAGCACGTTCGGGGCCGACTGGTCGGTCGTGCGGATCCGGGGAAACTGGTACGCGGTGCGGTACGCCGGTCCGGCTTCGCCGGAGCAGTTGAACGAGTTGGTCGGGCGGTTTGCCCAGCCGGGCACCGTTCGGCGTGCCGCCGGGGGGCGGGCCAAAACGCAGTTCGTGGCTTTCGAGACCGATGGCAGCGCGAGCGGCGGGGACGGGCGGTGGTGCGCGTTCCTGCGCTCGCGGCTGAACCTGGCGAAGCCGCGCACCCTGTTCGGTCCGGCCCAGTCGGACGAATCACCGGGGGCGCGTCCCGCAGGCGGGTGAGCGAACAATTTTCTTCGCTCGACGCTTGTCGGACGTGTGGGCTACCGGGTAACTTGGCGGTGAGCCGCCAGGCTGAGACGGTATCGGATGAGATTTCCGCCCGACGATCTTTGATAACTTGGGCAGTCTGTATGCGATTTGGTCGAGTGCCCACCCCCCGAAACGGGTCTGAAACCCCCGGGGGGTGGGCAACTCGGTAACTCGTTTGTGTGAAACGGTTTGGGCGCGAAAATGTCGTCGTCGGGTCCGAAGTCGATAGTAAGGAGGTGGTGAGAATGGCGGGGGGTTGGGCAAACACCCTTGCCAAACGCTGGAAATCGTAGATGATGCCAGAGGGTCCGTCGCAGAGGTGTTGGCCGTTCCGTGGCCATTGAAACTTAGGCCGTTGAAGAAGGCGTTGGTCGCCTTCCATTCGTCGCAGAGGTGTTGGCCGTTCCGTGGCCATTGAAACGCCTCGAGGGCGCTCAGGTCCGCCAGCGACGCCTCGAGCTTCGTCGCAGAGGTGTTGGCCGTTCCGTGGCCATTGAAACGTCCAAGTCGCACATGATCTGGAGGTCTACGTACGCCGTCGCAGAGGTGTTGGCCGTTCCGTGGCCATTGAAACGTTGAGCTTCTGGAAGGCGCGGCAGACCGCGTCCTCGTCGTCGCAGAGGTGTTGGCCGTTCCGTGGCCATTGAAACCCGGAGTCCATCCTTCATTTGAAGGTGCCCGAAGCCGTCGCAGAGGTGTTGGCCGTTCCGTGGCCATTGAAACGAGCACCGGTGGTGCTCCGGAACACGTACTGGCCACGAGTCTGGTCGCAGAGGTGTTGGCCGTTCCGTGGCCATTGAAACGTGTCACCCGGCACCATTCTCACCCAAGTCGAAGCCTGTCGCAGAGGTGTTGGCCGTTCCGTGGCCATTGAAACTTGCCGTCTGCCACTCCAGCCGAACCTTTGGGGACGGGGTCGCAGAGGTGTTGGCCGTTCCGTGGCCATTGAAACGACCGCACGAAGGCCGTCCGGGCCACCCACAGCCCGGAAGTCGCAGAGGTGTTGGCCGTTCCGTGGCCATTGAAACACTTGAAGTCGGTCGGGTTCAGGGTCAGGAAGGTGGCGACGCGGGCGGTGGTCGCAGAGGTGTTGGCCGTTCCGTGGCCATTGAAACGCTCGAACTCGGTCGCGAGGGTCGGGGCGACCTGGAGTCGCAGAGGTGTTGGCCGTTCCGTGGCCATTGAAACGGTAGAGGGAGAGACCCATAGCAGAGTAAAGTTACTCAAGTCGCAGAGGTGTTGGCCGTTCCGTGGCCATTGAAACTTCCGGTGATGGTGAAGCCGACCCATCGCCAGCGCCAGTCGCAGAGGTGTTGGCCGTTCCGTGGCCATTGAAACACTCTCCCGCTGCGCATCACACCCAGTCGGAGACGACGTCGCAGAGGTGTTGGCCGTTCCGTGGCCATTGAAACTTTTACCGTCAACCTTCTTCTCCGGCGGCGTCAGTGCCACGTCGCAGAGGTGTTGGCCGTTCCGTGGCCATTGAAACTTGTCGATCACCGCGCCCGTGAGGGCGACGGGCTCGACAGTCGCAGAGGTGTTGGCCGTTCCGTGGCCATTGAAACCATAGGCAACAGACGCGTAGATCCCCCCATCCTTGAGTCGCAGAGGTGTTGGCCGTTCCGTGGCCATTGAAACACTCTCCCGCTGCGCATCACACCCAGTCGGAGACGACGTCGCAGAGGTGTTGGCCGTTCCGTGGCCATTGAAACACTAGGGGCTACCAGTCCTCGCGGACCGACCGGAGCCACGAGTCGCAGAGGTGTTGGCCGTTCCGTGGCCATTGAAACTCGCCACGAGGGCGGCCTTCCACTCCTGGTAGCCGGGGTGTCGCAGAGGTGTTGGCCGTTCCGTGGCCATTGAAACTGAAGCTTTGGTGGTTCTTGCCGCCGATCTTCGCAAATGCGGAAGTCGCAGAGGTGTTGGCCGTTCCGTGGCCATTGAAACGAACGGAACCTGCTTGTTCTTCGCCGAAACGCTCGGCAGTCGCAGAGGTGTTGGCCGTTCCGTGGCCATTGAAACGCGCGTCGATCTGGGCCTTGAGCGCGTCGAGTTCGGCCATGGCGGCCGTCGCAGAGGTGTTGGCCGTTCCGTGGCCATTGAAACACGGCGAACACGACCAGCGCGACGATGATGGCGACGAGTCGCAGAGGTGTTGGCCGTTCCGTGGCCATTGAAACGTCTTCTTCGAGGTATCCAAAGTCCGTTGCACGCTTGTCGCAGAGGTGTTGGCCGTTCCGTGGCCATTGAAACCTCGATCTTCGCATACTTGTAGCCCTTGTACCCCGCGAGTCGCAGAGGTGTTGGCCGTTCCGTGGCCATTGAAACGTGAGGCCTCGAGCGCGTCGAGCTTCGGCCCCAGGTAGGTCGCAGAGGTGTTGGCCGTTCCGTGGCCATTGAAACCAGCAAGCTGAAGGCGACCTGCTCGGCGTCGGAGCTCGGCAGCCGCGTCGCAGAGGTGTTGGCCGTTCCGTGGCCATTGAAACGTCGTACCACGGGCAATCCGCCCGGGAAGCGAACTCCGACGTCGCAGAGGTGTTGGCCGTTCCGTGGCCATTGAAACCACGGTGGTATCGCCTTCACCCGCGACCCAACGACGCCGCGTCGCAGAGGTGTTGGCCGTTCCGTGGCCATTGAAACGTGCGGTAAAGCTTATTCTTCACTCGGCACAAGCCGCATGCCCGGTCGCAGAGGTGTTGGCCGTTCCGTGGCCATTGAAACTCGACCGCCTTGATGGCGGCCTCCATCACCTTTTCGTCGCAGAGGTGTTGGCCGTTCCGTGGCCATTGAAACAGGTGGGCTTGGGGCTTAGCGTCCAGTAGACGCCCCAGGTCGCAGAGGTGTTGGCCGTTCCGTGGCCATTGAAACATCTCCTGAGCCACATGGGGGATACCCATGTATCAGCGTCGCAGAGGTGTTGGCCGTTCCGTGGCCATTGAAACCTTAATCTCTTGACACTTCTCACCGGAGAAACCGACTCCGGCGAGTCGCAGAGGTGTTGGCCGTTCCGTGGCCATTGAAACACACCACCGGTCCCGATCAGACCGATGCCTGCTATCGGAGTCGCAGAGGTGTTGGCCGTTCCGTGGCCATTGAAACGGGTAACCGGTTGCCCGGCCACCTTGCTGCTCAGCTCGCGTCGCAGAGGTGTTGGCCGTTCCGTGGCCATTGAAACGCGCGGTAATGCGCACATTCGGCGTCTCTAGCCGTCTGGTCGCAGAGGTGTTGGCCGTTCCGTGGCCATTGAAACCTCGGCGTAGCCACGACGTGTCACCTTAACGGTGACACGTCGCAGAGGTGTTGGCCGTTCCGTGGCCATTGAAACTTGAGCCTGTGTTTTTGCCCCTTCGTTCTGACGTTGGGGAGTCGCAGAGGTGTTGGCCGTTCCGTGGCCATTGAAACAGTGACGCTGTCACTCTTTCCGGGTTTCACGTCTTCACCGTCGCAGAGGTGTTGGCCGTTCCGTGGCCATTGAAACGCGGACGGCACTTCGTTGCCGATGTAGAACTGGCCGGGGTCGCAGAGGTGTTGGCCGTTCCGTGGCCATTGAAACTTGAAGGGAATTGAATGCCTCCAACTCCTTGATGCGGGGTCGCAGAGGTGTTGGCCGTTCCGTGGCCATTGAAACCGGCGCACCTCGACATGGGTCACCGTCACCGGCTCCCCGTCGCAGAGGTGTTGGCCGTTCCGTGGCCATTGAAACTGACCCAGCCGGGGGCCTAGCCCCCAACAAAGAAGTCGCGTCGCAGAGGTGTTGGCCGTTCCGTGGCCATTGAAACCACCAGTTGGATGGCGATGGACATGGGTTTCTCCTTTGTCGCAGAGGTGTTGGCCGTTCCGTGGCCATTGAAACCACCATCCCGGTGCTGCTGTGCAGCATCGGGAGGAGGGGTCGCAGAGGTGTTGGCCGTTCCGTGGCCATTGAAACATGGCGTGCCAGCTCGAGCTGTACCCCTCCCTCATAAGGTCGCAGAGGTGTTGGCCGTTCCGTGGCCATTGAAACTACGAGCAGGCCAAAGTGCGGCTTTAGCACCCCCCACGTTGCAGAGGTGTTGGCCGTCCCGTGGCCATTGAAACGTGCACCTTCTCGCGCGTGCCGCACGGGTAGGCGGCGTTCTTCGCCGCCGCCTTGATGGCGGTCGCAGAGGTGTTGGCCGTCCCGTGGCCATTGAAATGCGATGATCTTGCGCGCGGAGCTGACGACGCCACTGAGTTACACAAGTGGTTCGCCCTCGGATCGCTCTTACCACCTCGACCGGCGCAGATGCTCCGAAAAATTCCCCTCAATGCGAACCCGGGCGGCGGCGAAGTGTCTGATGGGTAGGCGGTAAGACGGTTCGTCGGTCGGTGCGAATCCTGGCGTGCGGCGGATCGGGCGAGTGCCCGATTGGAGGCACGACACCGGGAAGCACCCCATGAACGCGACCCCACTGCCTTTGTCCGCGGACGAACTGTTCGACATCGCCCTCCGCGCCGCCCGCGGCGACGAAGCCCTGGCCGAAGAGGCCGCCTTGCACGTCGAGGTGCAAAACGTCCGCGGGCTGTACGAACCCCGCCGCGGGGCGGTCCGCACCTGGGCACGGACCGTCGCCCGCCGGTACTGCCTCGACGCTTGGAATCGCCCGTTCCGGGCCGTCGGCGGCGACCACCTGCCGCCCGAACGCGGTGCCCCGTCGCGCGACCTGCGCACCGCCGACGCCCGCCTCGACCTGACCAGCCCGTTCGGACCCGCCGACCGCGCCGCGGTCCTCGGCCTCGCGCCCCGTAACCGGTTCGTGCTGCTCGCGTGGCACGGCCTCTGGGGCAAGCTCACCGGCGACGACCAGCGCGACACCCTGGCCGCCGTCGGCCCGGCCGAGCCGTTCCCGGTGCCCGACTTCTTCGACTGGCCTGACAAGGACCGCACCCGCTACCTCGCCGCGGCCCTCCGCTGCCGGCCCAACACCGTCGCGCAAATCCGCTACCGGTATCAGGCGTACCTCGCCTCCCTGCGGTTCGTCCGCGAGCTGGCCGCGGCGTGACGTCCGTCGCGTGCCTCGGGGCTCGATCCGCCCGTCGGTCCGGGGCACGCGCTTTCGTTCACAACTTCGCGCCCCGGGGCCGTATACCAGACGTCAACGCCCCGGAGGTGCCCGTCATGCCCCGCCCGATCGTGCTGAATACCGTCGGAACCAGCCTGTTCTTCCCCAACCTCGCGAACCTCCGTCAGACGCTCGCCGCCGACCTCGCCAGGCCCGACGACAAGAAGGTCGTGAAGCCCGACTTGCGGCCGGCGGCCGAACGCTTGACCGACGCCTACGAGGTCCGGGACTGGCCGCGAGCTGCCGCTGCCCTTAGCGACCTGCCCGCCACCGAGCGCCTGTGCGGGGCCGAGGTCAACGCCCTGGCCAGCCTCGTCGCCCACGGGCACGCCACCGCCGACGCCGGGCTGTTCTTCTTCCACTCCGATACCGCCGACGGCCGGGCCATCGCGCACGTGCTGGTCGAACTGTTCCGGCTCCGCGGGCACGCCCCGTGCGAGGCCGTGTGCGTGCCCGATCTTCAGGACGCCGACCCCAAACGCTTCCGCACGAAAGGGTTGCGGAACCTGGCCAAGCTGCTGGCGGCAAAGGTCCGCGAGTACGGCCCCGGGGCCGTGGCGGTCAACGCGACCGGGGGCTACAAGGCCCAGATCGCGGTGGCCGTGCTGATGGGCCAGGCGGTCGGGGTGCCGGTGTACTACATGCACGAGCGGTTCAGCGAGATCATCGCGTTCCCGCCCCTGCCGGTGGCGTTCGACTTCGAGCTGTGGGCGCGGGCCAGCGGGCTTCTGGCCGCCCTGGAGCGTGAGCCGCACCCGCGGGCCGCGTTCGACGAGTGGGACGAGCGGTACGAGAGCCTGGTCGAGGCCGAGACCATCGACGGCACCGAGTACCTGGAACTGTCGGCCACCGGGCAGGTGTTCCACGACACGTTCCGCGAGCGCTTCCGCACCGCGCGCGATCAGGTGCTGCCCCCGCCGGCCGTGTCGAAGCGGGCGCCCAAGCTGACCGACCACGGGGTCATTAACCGCCTGCGGGGCGAGCTGACGCGGTTCCTCCAGGGGGCCACGGAGGCGGTGCCGGCGGTGGGCGGGTGCGAGGTAACGTACTGCAACCCGGACCTGCCCGAGCCGTCGCGGTTCCGGGTGAAGGGCGAGGAGGTCGAGGGGATCTATTCGGACGGCACGGCGACGGTCAAGTTCCGGATCGAGACGACGGCGGTAACGGCGGGCCAGCGGGCGGCGGTGGCGGCGGCCCTGAACGAGTGGCTCGCGGCCCGGGGGTGAACGGTCACAGGCGGCGATCGAGCATCCGCCGGACGGCCACAAACCCGTCGGCGGTGAGGGCCTCGAACCCGCGGGCGGTCACCATGTTGGCCACGAACGCGAGCATCTCGGGCACCACGTTCACCCAGCGGTTGATTTCGAAGTAGTCCGGCTCGCCGGTTGCCCCGGCCAGCGCCCGGTGCCGCTCCTGCCAGAACCGCGCCCGCTCGGCACGCCCCTCCGGCCGGTCGATGTCCAGGTCCGGTTCGAGAACGCACGGCACCGCGTACCGGGCGAACACGGCCCGGTTGCTCACCGAGAGCTGGTACACGGCGTGCAGCTCGGCCATGCAGTGGATCGACTTCAGGTACTTGCTCGACAGCACCAGCACGACGCGCCGGGGGCGTCCGTCGGGCCGCTGCACGAGGGTGGGCACGAACTCGCGGATCAGCCCGCCGTCGCGGAGCTCGTTCACGTCGCGGAGGGCCGTGTAGCCCCAGCCGGTCATGGCCCGTTCGAGGCCGTTCACGAAGTCCCGGCGGTTCCGCGCGCGCTCATCTGCGTCGCCGCCGTGGGCGTAGGAGATCGCGACAACTGCCTCATCGTCCGGTGCGATGCCGGGCACCAGCGCGGGTGGTGCGTCGCCGCGGCCGGTTCGGATGAAGTCCGGGTGGACGCTCTCCTCGTCGGCCGTGCGGGAGGTCGCCCACTCCGGTTCGGCGCGGCCGGCGGCCTCGTTGACCACCGCCACCAGCGCCTGGGCCACGCGGTCGGGCTTGCGGCCCCACACGCGCACCGTGATCGTGCCCCCGCCGGGGCCGTCGCCCGGGCCGCCGCGGGATGCCTCCAGGGTGGCCCGGGCGTCGTCCTGGTCGTCGTACAGGAAGACGCCCCACTTCCAGTAGGTCGCGAGGTCGCCGAACTTCCGCCCGATCCGGGCCAGCACCGACCGCAACACCCCTTCGTGCAGGAACCGGAACCGGGCGCTCGCGGTGAGGTCGGCTTCGCCGCCCGGCTTGCGGCCGTGCAGCACGCGGTCGATGGTGGCCCGGTCGGTGGGCAGCAACTCCGGTGCGAGGTAAGCGGTTTGGCCGTCGCGCTCACCGATTTTGAAACAGATGTCGCACTGCTGCATCATCCCGAGGAACAGTTCCTGTTCGGGAACGCTGTGTTCGCGCCAGTGCTGAGCGAAGTCGGTGCGGACGAATTTGCCGGACTCGCACAGGGACGAGAGCACGCCATCTCGGTTCAGCACGGTGTAGATGGCGTCCAGCGCCCACTGCTGGTCGAGCACCACCTGCCCGCCGAAAAGGTCCGGGTTGTGGAACACGACCCCGGTGCGGTGCAGGAACGTGAGCAGGGCGTCGGCGCTGCTGACCCCACCCACCTCGTCACACAGGTCGGCGAACTGCTCGGTGCTGATGGTGCGGTGAGTGCGTTCGGCCGGGGGGCGCTCCTGGTCGGCGGCGATCCATTCGCGGAGCCGGTCGCGGACCTTCGCCCGCCCCACCCCGATCTGGTGTGCCGGGCGGTCGGCCAGCAGGTCGCGGACGGCCTCCTGTATCTGCTCGCGGAGCGTGCCGAACCCCCGGCCGGTCTTGGTGCTGAAGGCGATCTGCCGCACCTTCAGGTTGCCGAACTCGACTGGCGGGAGCGGGTGCTCGTCGCGCCTGGTGTCGGCGCGGGCCTGGGCGAGGATCACGACGGCGTCGTCGCCGGCCGCGGCCCGGATGTAGTCGAGCCAGTACGGGAGCGGGTGGTTGGTCATGGTGACCCCGCCCTCGACGGTGGTGCCCTGCTCGAAGTCGGGGTGCCAGAGGAGGACGAACACGGCGTGGCGGTCGAGGAACAGGGCGTGCGACCCGTGGTAGATGTCCTGGCCGCCGAAGTCCCACAGGTTGACCCGCACCTCGGCCCCGTCGTCACTCGCGACGGGGAAGCTGTGCCACTGCACCCCGTGGGTGCTGGGAACGGCCGGGTCGAAGGGCTGGTCGCGGAGCCGGCGGACGAGCTGGGTCTTGCCGACGCGTCCGTTGCCCAGGACGAACAGCTTGACCTCGGCGTCGGTCGCGGCCCCGGCCTCGAGGTCCGCGTAGTAGGCGCGCACTTGGTCGATGACGTTGTCAGTAAGGCCGCCAGACAGGCTGCTGGGTAGGTCCATGAAGTCGCACTGTACCAGCGTAAGTGTGACCAACTGAGGCAACAGAGGAACTAACGGCGCAAACAGACTTGACTGCTTACACTCGACAGACCCTAACTCCAGCTTCGTGAGCCGTGGCAGCATCGCCAACGGAGAGAGATCAGATATATATCCACATGTCAGGCAACAAAATGAAATAAGACACTGTAGATTACTTATCGGGGACAGGCTAGACACTGCTACGCAACCAGTCAAGTCGAGGTCGCGAAGAGCAACAAGGTTGACCAAGGGGGTCAAGTCCGACACTTTCGATGTTGGCCTCCCAGGGAAGCACGAATTTGACATGGGCATCTCTACTACCCAGCAAATTGTCCCGTCTGGCTCAAAACCGAAAGAGCACTGACCCAGGGCGAGAGAGCGAAGAACTTGCAGTTCTGCCAACTCTCGCGGCAACTCCGTTATTTCAAGGTCGCCCAAATCTAAAAATTCATCATTATTATGACGAGCGTGATCGATTCGGCGACGCGCCTCAGTGTGAGCCTCGGCGGGGGACATCGGGACGTGTGGAGTGCTGTCGGCTGATACGGAACAACCAACGCGGAGGGCTTCGGCGCGGGCTTCTTCGGGCGTCATGGGGCGGCTCCCAGAGGTCGCCACATCATACCCCTTTCCGGCCCCGCAATCGAGGTCCGCAAGCCGCAAGCGGATCCCGAAAACAAACCTCCCCCGGCGCGTAGAGACGGGAGCAGGGCCGATTCGCGCCCCGGCCATGCGCTGCGCGTGGGCGCTGCGCATGGAACAGGGACTGGGCTACGAGGAACTGTCGGCCGGCACGAAGCGGGCGGTCGGCGCGCCGGCCACCGGATTCACCGAGTGCGGACTCTGGCGGGCGACCGCGACCGGGGCTGAGGGCGTCAGGTGCCGGCGGCCCGGTGGACCCGGTACAGCGGGCACCGGTCGTAGTCCTTGGCCAGGGAGTGGGTGCCGACCGTCTCGACCGCGAACCGCCCCCCGCTCTCCCGCACCAGCAGGGCCGCGAACGGCTCGCTCGCGTACGCGCACCCGGGCACCGTGATCGGCTCGATCCGGGCACCCCGATTCACGTGCTGGCCGGTGAACCCGGACCGCGGCTGGAACACGTCTCGCACCTCGAACACCGGGCCGGCGTGCAGGGCTACCCGGAGGGGGCTGGCCGGCCCCAGCCCGAACGCCCCCCAGTCGGGCACCGGCAGCCCGGGCGACGGCTCGGTCAGCTCGACCGCGAACGACGCCGCCCCCTCGGCCCGGTCGAACACCGCGTAGATGCCGTCCCCCCAGGTGTTGGCATACACGGCCGCCGCCCCCGGCCCGGACTCGAACAGGGTCCGTAGGAACCGCCCGTAGGCGGCCCAGAAGGCGGGCAACTGCCACTCCTTGATGCCGCTGTACCCGGCCACGTCGGCGAACAGCACGCACTTGACCAGCCGCGGCAGCGCCCCGGTGGCCGGGGGCTGGGCCGCCGCCGCCGGGGCCGCCGGGGGTGCCGGGTGGGCGGCCCGCAGCGCCCCCAGGTCGATCTCCTCGGCCGCGTACCCGGTGGCGGCCCAGCTCGTCAGGAAGTCGGCGGTGCCGCCGGCGTCCCCGCCCCCGGCGCGGTCGATCAGGGCCAGGGCCGTGGGCACCGACGCCCGCTCCCGGGCGTGCAGTACGGCCAGCCCCTGGAGCACCCGGTTGGTCATGGCGAACAGGTCCGCGCTGCCCAGGTACGGCTCCCGGGTGAGGTACCGCAGCCGCCCGGCGGCCTCGACCGGGCCGAGGATCGCGTGGAACCGCTGCACCCAGCCCCGCCAGCCCGGCCCGCTCTGACCGAAGTTCACGCTGGTGCGGAGGAAGTCCGACTCGTCGAACGGGAGGACGACGTGCAGCTCGGCCCCGCGGTCCAGCATGGCCTCGGCGAACAGGATGTCGCCCCCGCACCCGAGCGAGCACAGGCCGACCTTGGCGTTGAGCGCGTCCAGTCGCTCGCGGATGGCCCGGGCCGCGGCCTCGACCAGGGGGGGATGGTTGGGGAACCGCGGGGCGGCCCCGGCCGCGAGCCGGTCCGGGGAGTCGAGCAGGTGCCCGCTGAACACCACCACCCGCCCCAGGTGCTTGTTCAGGAACTCCGGGTCGGCGGTGGCCTTGACTGCGTGCAGCCGCCGCACGTTGTTCAGCATCGAGCTGATCTGCCCGACGTTGTCCCCGGCTACCGCCACGGCCCGCAGGTACCAGCGAAGGGCGTCCTCGTGCCGCCCGAGCAGGAGGTACGCCTCGCCCAGGGTGGCGGCCGGCCACAGGTCGCCGGCGTCGGCCGCCGCGTCGGCCCGGTCACCGACCAGGGCGATCACCCGGGCGGCCAGCGCGTCCGACTTCGGCTTATCCCCGACGATCCGCCACATGGTGGCCGCGTTGATGAGCGGGAACGTGGGGTCGGCGGTGCCCGCCAGCTCGGCCGCCCGCTCGTACCAGCGGGCCGCCTCGGCGGCCCGGCCCGGCTCGCGCTCGGACCGGTCCTTGAGGACGCGCCCCTGAAGGGAGACGACGTCAACGCGGAGTGCGTCGTCCATGTCGGCCGGGCGGTCGGGGCCGGTGGCCTTGTCCAGGAGGGGTTTGAGCAGGCCCTCGGCGTACCGGGCGGCCCCGCCCCGGGCCGCGGCCAGGGCGAACAGGTACTTGAGGCGCGAGCCGTCGGGCCGGTGCGGTGCGTCCTCGCGGGCCAGGTCGAGGACGCGCGCGTAGTGCCCCTTGTTGAGGAGCCGCTCGGCGAACGCCAAATACAGTTCGGGGTGCCGCACCCAGACGCCCGGGTCCGAAGCCCGGGTCGCGTCGAGCAGTCGATCCGCGGCCACATCCGGGCTGTTGAGCTTGGCGAGGATCTCGTCTACAGTCATGGCGGCTCGTGGTTCGGTGAAGGGGCATTTCCCGTCCGCATATGCAGAATATCTTTGATCATTATATCGACTGAATTCGACTGATGCCGATTTGGAAGTGCCGCCTTGGTGGTGGCATGGAGAGCCCCTCGGGCTTGCGCAATACGTGTGGAGAGTCCTTGGATCACTTGAGCCATGCCCGTCGCACCCGGCGAACTCCGCTTCGCCCGCCCGGTCGAACACCCCGGCGATGGCGTCCCGCAGGGTCGGCTGGTCCCCCTTGACGCACACCACGTGCTCCCCGCCCCGCGCCCGGATCAGTTCCAGTGTCTCGGTCGGGCACCCGGCCGCGTCCAGCGTCACCACCACACCCGTCAGGTCCAGGGTGGCCAGCAGATCGCGGAACGTGGTGATCTCGTGCGACCCGTCGGGGACGGACCGCTGGCCGAGGATCAGGCGGTTCCCGACGGCCCACGCCTCGGCCGGGGGCAGGCACCGCGGCCACCCACCGGGCGAAGCGATCGGCGAGCGTGTCGGGGTCGAGCTTGGTGAACACCCGGTGGAAGGTGTCGTGGCTCAGGATACCGTCCTTGAGTTCCAGGAATTGGCGGAAGAAGGGCTCCTTGGAACGGCCGCACTCGGCGATGGCCTCCCACCCGCCGGCCCCGGCGATCACCGCACAGGTGGCGGTGGTCAGGATGTCGGCCAGCGTGTGGGTCTTGTTGGCCGTCTCCGTCCGTGGATTCGGCAGGTCCGCGAACACGCTCGTCAGGGTCAGGGCCATCGGCTCCTCCTGGCCCCCGTGATGCGCACAAACCCCGTCCCTGTGTACATGAGCGTACGGCTTCGAGGCCTTGAGCCGCCGGGCCGTGGCGACGCACCCGGTCCGGTTGCACGCTCCCGCCACAGCCGGGGCTTCTTCGGCCCTCGCGGGCGGGTCACGAACTCGGCCGGTCGCTCGCGCCCGGCCGACACGACCAACACCTTCGCCAGCCTGCCGCCCCCAGGCGAACGCCCTCCGCTCGGCCGCTGGGATGGCGGTCAACAACCCCGACCAGCCTCTGCCAACTGGTTGGCAATGCGGCCGCCAACTCGCCGAATGCCGCCTCGACCCCCACCACCCGGTTCAATCAACTTCGCGCCGCGCGCTCTTGGGAAGGCGTCGATCGACTCAACTGGAGTTCCCCACGAAAAGTGGACAGTCTTTAGCGGTGGGTTTGGTTGTGCGTCCGCTCGTACTCGTCCGGGGCGACGTACCCCAATGATGAGTGCCTTCGGACGCGGTTGTAGAACGCCTCGATGT
>JAESFG010000446.1_pt1 | contig 34526 bp, 32 predicted proteins | sample 9269371 | NCBI WGS metagenome assembly JAESFG01 (sample SAMN14506227, study PRJNA617093) | algae metagenome | isolation source: Aetokthonos hydrillicola CCALA 1050 (B3-Florida) and co-occurring... | place: USA: South Carolina | collected 2013-01-01 | reverse complement strand
GAGGGTGTCTGGTAGTACATCCGAGGCGAATAACACCGACTTTTAAGCGTGAACATGCTTCCGTCAGTGTTGCTTAAAGACCTGTAAAGTAGCCTGTCTATGTTTGGCTATGTAAAAGGGAACTATATACTTCCTTCAAGCTGTAATTTCTTCTCCCCTGCTTCCGCTGCTCCTGTGCTCCTGTGCTCCTGTGCTCACGGCTTCGAGCTCCCTCTTTCTTTAAATCTTAAAAAATGAGTTTATAATGAGCATTAATACTCATAATTAGTGTATATAGTGGGTAGTAGAGCATCAATGTCAACCCTAACGTACAAGTTAACTGGATAAAATGATAAAAGATGTTTCGTAAGTCTGGCTAACCCTACCCAGGGTTGTCTAACAAGAGTATCCGTACAACCTTTAGGTCAAGGCGGGTAGGAATGTTTGAGCTACTACTAGCCTAATAAGGGCAGAATTAACATTACTTACTACCTGTAGCTTGAGCAACATGTGGTAACAACAGCCTAAAATCCTGGCTTTTTCAAAGTCAGGACCTTTCGAGCTAGTATTAATAACACACAACAACATTAGAGCAATGACAAACCAAAATACTATCCAAGAGAAAATCGCAAAAGAGCTTGAAGAGGCTCGTGCAACCTGTGATCTTACAGGTAGCAACTCTGCCGAGTGTGCAGCAGCTTGGGATGCAGTTGAAGAACTGCAAGCAGAAGCTTCTCACCGCAAGCAAGCTAAGCCCAAAAACTCCTTAGAGCAGTACTGTGATGCAAACCCTGATGCAGATGAATGCAGGGTTTACGAAGACTAAAAAAATGAAACTCCTACACCGATTGCCTGCAATACGGTGTAGGCTTTTAAGACACTGGCAGTGATCCAGAACTTCCTTTGTGACACAAAGAGCCTTCCAACACTGACCCTTCTCCTGCGGAGACGCTGCTTTGTAGCTTGCTTACCCAAAGCGGTACGGGTTCAGTGTGGGCCTTCTGTAGTTGCAGGCAAAATCTATATATACTGATATCTTATATTCCTTATTGATAAAGCTGATGGATGAAGTTTGGTTGCGCCCTTTAGTTTGGATGGACTATCGACTCGCCGTTTTATTCACGGTGATTATTCCTCTAATTCTGTTAATTTGGGCTTTTGTACAAAAAGTGGAAGCTATGCAACGCTTGTTAACCATTTACTGGCGAGTGTCAAGTTTGCTAGCAATTACGGTTTATTTGATGATTGCCCAGTTTCCAGTAAGCTTTATTTCAGGGTTAATGGGTCTTATCCTGATTCCCATTTCATTGTGGTTTTGGGTGGATCTTAACGATGAAATTGACTACCAACCTAGTGGACCATTGAAACTGATTTTTACCTCTTGGCGTTGGGCTACAACTGTTTATTGTTTTTTAGGCGCACTTGCTTCTCTACCTTTTTTAATGTGTGCTTTCCCTGAAAATGGAACGACTAATTCTTACTGTCGTGTTTGGTTTGAGCCACCCTTACTTTTTAAAGAATATTTTCATCACAATACAAAACCAGGATTCCTTGGCTTTCTTGCAATTCTGGGTTTAATAGCTTACGTAGTTTGCTTAAGCTACTTTATTTTGGTAAAGCTTGGTAAGCAAGGACGCTCAGCTACACAATAAAATGGGCAATGGGCATGGGGCATGGGGCATGGGGCATGGGGCATGGGGCATGGGTAAGATAGCCGATTCTAAGTAGTTAGACACAAATGAAGCTGTTGAGTATTTAATTTATATATGGGACGCAGGCATCTTGCCCGCACTACAATAATTCTACGTTGTTGTCTTATACAAGAGATCTGCACATCATCTTAATTACGCTATTTGCTTACCCTATGCCCTATGCCCTATGCCCTATGCCCTATGCCCTATGCCCTATGCCCCATGCCCTATGCCCCATGCCCTATGCCCCATGCCCTATGCTCATATGAATAATTCTATTGGTAAGCGGTTGGAACAATATACCGCCAAATATCCCCGAGAAGTTTTACTTGTCAAGGTAGAGCTTGCAGGTGAGGAAGACCAAATTGCTATATTCCGAGGTTTTTCAAGCTCCTTGATGCGCCCAACTGCATTTGATCCAGATGTTCCTGTTCTATCAGATGAAGCTAAAATTCTTACAATTGACAGATTAGTAGGTCCTTACAATCCTGAAGCACCTCAGTACATCCAAAAAGGACTCTCGTGGGAAACTATGGAAGCGTTATTGTTAAAAATAGAATCTAACAATTAAGTGATAACTATAGGAATCCGACTTGATTTTTGCTCAGTATACTGAGCAAAAATCGTTTGCTATACAAGACTTGCGCTCTAGCCCTTGTTCAAAAATCAAATATGAGTCCTATATTAAAATCTCTCTAAATGATTATTTAGAAAATTTATTTCTCCGAGTAATAATCAGTACTTCTATCTAAGGATATATTCTTACGCGGTCAAATGAGTGACCCAAAAAACTGCTTGTAAGTTGATTACAAAATTATGTTACTTTATGGTAAATAATCTGAAATTATCTAAATCGATAACTTTTTTGGCAACCACTCTAGGGTAAGTTTTTCTTTCTAAGACTATTTGTACATTCTTATGGATTAGACAGACACACTCAAGAAATTGGTGCGTTTGCCTAAAGTTTACCGAACGTAAAAACCCTGTCCAAAGCACACAAGTGCTACTCAGCTAGATTCTATAAAGACAATTATCCGGACTCTCCCTACCATGAATACAGCGGTGACTCTACTAACTGAACAAGCACACCAAACAGCACAATCTTTAGGACGACTCAATCGTCAAATGATTGTAATTCTCGACTTTGGCTCTCAGTATTCTGAACTGATTGCCCGTAGAATTCGCGAGACACAAGTTTATTCTGAAGTCCTCTCCTATCGCACTACGATAGAGCAACTCATGAAGCTGAATCCAAAGGGCATCATCCTTTCTGGTGGTCCCAATTCTGTTTATGATGATGGTGCTCCCTCTTGTGATCCTGAAATATGGAATTTGGGCATTCCGATTTTGGGTGTGTGTTATGGTATGCAGCTGATGGTACAAAAGCTCGGTGGAGAAGTCGTAAAGGCTGAGCGAGGCGAGTATGGTAAAGCATCTCTATACATAGATGATCCCACAGATTTACTCAATAATGTTGACGATGGCACAACGATGTGGATGAGTCATGGAGACTCAGTCATGAAAATGCCACCAGGATTTGAATTACTGGCGCATACGGAAAATACTCCTTGTGCTGCGATCGCGCACCACGAAAAGAAAATGTATGGTGTTCAGTTCCATCCAGAGGTGGTACACTCTGAGGGCGGTCTTGCTCTAATCCGTAATTTTGTTTACCACATTTGCGAGTGCGAAGCTACGTGGACAACGGCAGCCTTTGTTGAAGAAGCAATTCGTGAAATTCGCGCTAGAGTAGGTGACAAGCGAGTGTTATTAGCGCTTTCTGGTGGAGTTGATTCGTCTACCTTAGCGTTTTTACTACATAAAGCAATCGGGGATCAGCTAACTTGTGTTTTTATAGATCAAGGCTTTATGCGCAAGCTTGAGCCAGAACGTTTGCTCAAGCTTTTCAAAGAGCAATTTCACATCCCTGTAGAGTATGTAAATGCTCGTGAGCGCTTTTTATCTGCACTCAAGGGTATCGTTGATCCCGAAGAAAAACGGCGGATTATTGGACATGAGTTCATTAGTACCTTTGAAGAAGCATCCAAGCGCCTTGGACCATTTGACTATCTAGCTCAAGGTACACTATACCCAGACGTTATCGAATCTGCTGACACGAACGTTGATCCGCAAACCGGAGAAAGAGTAGCGGTTAAAATTAAAAGCCATCATAACGTAGGCGGTTTACCCAAAGATCTACGATTTAAACTAGTCGAACCGTTGCGTAAACTCTTTAAAGATGAAGTTCGTAAAGTTGGTCGTGTTATTGGCTTACCAGAAGAAATTGTACAACGGCATCCTTTCCCAGGTCCAGGTTTGGCAATTCGCATTATAGGAGAAGTTACGGCTGAACGATTAAATATTTTGCGTGATGCTGACTTGATTGTGCGTCAAGAAATCAACCAACGTGGGTTGTATCATGATTACTGGCAAGCTTTCGCTGTGTTACTCCCCATTCGTAGTGTTGGAGTTATGGGCGATCAACGTACCTATGCTTATCCCATAGTTTTACGGATTATTACCAGTGAAGATGGAATGACTGCTGATTGGGCTCGTGTACCTTATGAAGTGCTAGAAGTCATTTCACGTCGAATTGTGAATGAAGTTAAAGGGGTTAACCGAGTGGTGTACGATATCACCTCCAAACCACCTGGAACCATAGAGTGGGAATAACCGCTGCGCGGAAGTCAAAAATCAAAAGTCAAAAGTCAAAAGTGTTATAAATTAAGGCTACTGACTATTTGAAATGGTTGCTTTATTTACGCCGTGCTGTACTAGTACATTCTAGACACTACTTAGATCTCTATCCATTGGAATACCAGTGGATAGAGATTTTATGCTTTTAAAGCTAATAGAATAGTCTAGCCCAGCAATAGACTGAGGTTCTGATGAGGTAGAAATAATGGAAAGTAAAACCGCGTTAGTAACAGGTGGAAATCGAGGGATTGGATTTGCGATCGCTCAAGGTTTATTAAAAGAAGGCTATGAGGTGATTATCTCCGCACGTTCCCTCGAAAAAGCAAAGCAAGCTAGTGAGAAACTGCAAACATTCGGTAAAGTTACACATATAGAATTAGATATAAGTAACGATCAATCTATTGATCAAGCAGTAGAAACTCTAAACAAAAGCATTGATCGATTGGATGTGTTGATTAACAATGCGGGTATTTACCCTGATCATAATGTCAACATTCTCACCATTTCTCGTGACTTGTTGAATTCTGGGGTGAATACCAACACTTTTGGTGTTATTCGGATGGTACAGGCATTTTTGCCTTTGTTGGAAAAATCCCAAGATGCGAGAATTATAAACGTTTCCAGTGGGATGGGTGCTTTAGATGGCTTGACAACCACTGCACCAAGTTATTGTCTTTCAAAACTGGCGCTAAATGGTGCAACAATTATGTTAGCAGAAGCTTTACGCTCTCAGAGAATTGCCGTGAATGCAATGTGTCCGGGTTGGGTAAAAACTGATATGGGTGGTGAATCTGCGCCGCGATAGCGAAGCGCTGCCCGCAAAGCGGGATCGCCTGAACAAGGAGCAGATACCGCTATTTGGTTGGCTAAGGATGCACCTCGTAATGAGACTGGGAAATTTTGGCGCGATCGTAAAGTTATTTCTTATTAATCAACTTAAGTTGTCCCGTAACACAACGCACCACCACAAATTCAAGGTGCGTTACGTAACTCAAATGGTTAATATTCCTGATAGTTTTCAAATTGTGTTGCATGACTCCTCTGATATTGAAAACAATGGAGATATAGAATCTGACTAAAATAAACAAGAAATTTATTTTCTGACGAAGAATTGAAGAGTCTGGTAAATCAGCAATTTAGCTAGCTGATAACATTTCTTGGTTGGCTACAACGCGACAGTTTTTAAAGCCAAGATTCTAACGCCAAGGCTTGTACTTGTTGTATCCTTTGAAAATCGCTGTCGGCAGAGACAACAGTAAGATTATAATGCAGAGCAGTCGATGCTATCCACAAATCATTATCGCTAAAACCCAAATCTTGAACTGTAAACTTTCTACGCTTTGCTTTATCCTTGGGACCAAAACGTTCAACAATGTCTCCTTTAAGGCTACCGTAAACATCAGCAACCCCTCCAACGATAGGATAGAGATCAATGGTTTGCAGAAAATTTACCACAAAGCGAAGATTTGTCTCCTGCTGATAGGACTTTTCCGCCATGTAAAGGAGTTCGCCTCTTACAATAACGCTAGTTGCAACCCCCAAGCCTTGATATTCCTGTAAGCGACGAATGACTTTTGTTTCTCCAAAAATAATGCGGCTACAATGGTTGGTGTCTAAGAGATACATTGCTAAAATTTAGCCTGAGAACGGCTTTGATATACAAGCTGTAAGCATTCTTCAAAGTCATCCCCTTGCCAAGTTCCTGCGAACTTTAGCAAGTCTTCTGCTTTAGAGCCTTTCATTGTTGGTGCCGCTTCCTCCACTTGAGATTCAGTTTTGCTACCTTCGGATAAGGAATGGCTGTCGCTACTGGAGGAACCATCTCTTATTTTAGATGAAGTATCAACGGGTACTTTCTCCGGGCTTGGTTTTGTTTTGAGAAAACGTAAAAAGTCTAGCGTTTCAGCTAGGAGAATATCTGAGGAGGATTCAATTTCTTGAAGTAATTGTTCTTTAATGTTCATGATAACTTGTAATGAGTACACCGATACCTTAGAGGCGAACGCCCCTAAGGTATTTGTTATTCTATTATATCCTTTACAGGTATTGACAAAAATTACATAGCTTTAACCTACCACAGATGCCGTCACTTTCCCTATTATCTCTGTATATAGTAATAATTAAACTTGAATAAAATATAACGCTGCCAACGATACTTAATTTTGAATCTTATAACTCTTGATTATCTCCTTTACCTTGTAAAGTCGCGATAATTTTCTTTGTCTTTTCCTTAGCTTCGCGTTGCCCATATAAACGTGTAGTAACAAAATTTATAATTCCTACAAAGTCATTCATTAATTCATCAATTCCATTTTCTGTCATATTCACAACTTCTAAAGTCACGCCACAACGACTTAGTAAAATATCAATGTAATGTGTTCCAAGAAAACTTAAACGATCTTTGTTTTCAACTATTAGAACTTGATAATCATTTTGTTTTAAAAGGTTCTCAAGCTTCTTACGGTTCTCGAAGAAGCCACTTCCTACTTCCTTGACTATGTGCTGAACTTGATAACCTCTTGCTGCTGCATATAGGGTTAAACGTTCTGCTTGTCTATCTAAATTATCTTTGTTTTCAGCACTAGAAACTCTGGCATAAATAGCTGCTTTATTAACAGCTTGTTTGTTAGTTTTAGGGTCATAATCTACAATAACAGTTCCAGATTCTAACTGTCTTGTCGGGTATGGAATCTTACCCGCTTTAAAATGCCTCCATGCTGTCTGGTACGAGATGCCTAATTGTTTTGCATAATCTGCCAATTTCATAATCAGATCCACCCTTGAATTGGTATGTCTGACTAGATTGGACTATATATTATTTAAATTGTTCCAATACTAATTCTGGGATTAGCATCACTATACCGTTAAAATTTATGACTTTACCAATTCCTACAAAACACCCATGCTCATGATAAATTCGTAATACACCGGAAACATCAAGATCTAGAGGAATACGTTGACCATGACACCATTTCTCGCCATCAGCTGCGGGTAAGGTGATGTATCCAAGATGCTTCAATGGTGCATCTAGATGCATAGGTTGAAACGTCTCGTTTTGTACTTGTGCTTCGAGATCGCTCAAGGTAAGACTATCAGCTAAGTCGAAACCATTACTTTTGATGCGCGTCAATGCGGCAAGAGTACCATAGCTTTGTAAAGCAATACCTAAGTCGCGAGCGATCGCCCGAATATACGTACCTGTACCACAAGCGATCATTACATCCAATTCAGGAAACTCCCCTTCTCGCCAATCAAGAATTTCAAGTTGGAAAATTTCCACTACCCTTGGCGGAACTTCGACGTTTTCCCCTTTTCTTGCTAAATCGTATAGCCGTTTTCCTTGAACTTGAATGGCGCTATAGCTTGGCGGAATTTGAGAAATTTTACCTTCAAATTGTTGGAGTGCTGTTTTTACCTGTGGTAAATCCAACTTAGGAAAAGGTTGAGAAGCAATAATTTCACCTTGCAAGTCATCGGTTGTGGTTTGCACGCCTAAGCGAATAGTCGCCTTATAAGCTTTTCCTCCTGGAAGATACTGCAATAATCTTGTCGCTTTACCAATAGCTATTGGTAATACCCCTGTAGCTGCTGGATCTAAAGTACCAGCATGTCCCACTTTTTTGAGACGCAGTAGTTTTCTTACCCGCGCTACACAGTCGTGAGAAGTCCAGTTAAAGGGTTTGTTGAGATTGAGGAAACCTTGCGTCATTGATTGGGGATTGGGGATTGGGTACTGGGGATTGGGGATTGGGGAAGAAGGTTTCTAATTAATATTGTTTGGGTAGTTATAGTTATGTTAGAGAATAGTTCTTAATGAGGTTCCATTCGTGTTCTGAAAGAGGTTGTTCAACTAGCTGGATATTAAAACAATCGACGATAGCAGCAGTTAAAGCTGTGATGATCTTTTCTATAGTTAGGTTTTGGGGGAGTTGAATTGGGGTAAAAGATTCTGAACCGAATACCTGAGCAAACAATTCTTGATTGGGTTCTAGACGGATCGAACCATGCTGCAAAATTACCTCACCTCTTCGCATTTGAGCGCTACCGATGAGTTTAGCACCATTACACAAAACTAAGTCTGCACCTGTCGCAGTGGTAAAACAGTTAGGATTATGGATATAACCTCTGCCAACTGTACCGTATTGTAATTCTACACCAAGCGATCGCCACCCTTGAATTAAGAACTCACAAATTTGTTGGTACACTTGCAGGCGATCGCCCTTTAGTCCAGATGTGATGACAGCGTAGGTTAAATCACCTTGGTGTAGCACTGCTCTTCCACCCGTAGGACGCCGCACCAACTCTATTTTTTCACCCTGCCAAATAAGATTTTCCCATTGTGGAGGGTATTTGTGTTGATTATAACCTAGAGAAATCGCAGGTGGCGACCAAGTGTAAAACCGTAAGGTTTGAGGATGCTCTCCACTGGAGTGTTGATCTAACAACCAACGGTCAATTGCCATCTGTATATTCCCAGATGCTTTGAGTAACGGAATCAGTCGCCACACTGGAGTCACGCTACACCAAACTCAGCTTGTAGTACATCGTCGTTGTTATCAGCGATTGTTGCCACGATGGTAATCAGCCGGGAAACTTCGCCAGGAGACAACTCTGCTAAAGTGCGGATCGAGATGACGACAACTTGATTTTCAATAATACCAAAACGAGCTTCAAAAGTACTAGAGCAGTTCATTTCCAATAGCTTCCGCATCAATTTCGGTTCATCTTTAGCCGGTAACTTGAGTACTGCTGCCCAAACAGTTAAAGTGTCATCATCAGTTGTGCCGGTAAGTCGAACAAAGACTTCGACGCTACCATACTGAAACTTCCACAGATAACCGCCATCTGGAGGGTGGCTAACCATAGCGCTATCGTTTTGTTCCAGAGAGTCAATAACGTTTTCAATAATCTCTATATGGTTAACGTTTCTTGTTTCCAACTCATTTATGAGTTCTTCGTTTGATACGGATTCGTTTGCAACTGTTTTTTCTTGGGATTGGTAGCTTGTCATACACTTTCACGGTCAACAGCACCATAATACTAGCAATTTTACGCTCGTTGTCCTTATCCGAGCGCATGTTCTAATTAGCAAGGCACAATAGAAAAATAGAAACAGCTATTTCTTTATTTTCAACGCGTCGCACCCAGGATTAAGCGAGGCGAGGTATGAGCGCTCCGGAATTGAGAATTGAGAAGACGTTCTTTCCCAGATCCCAATCCCCATTGCCCCATGCCCCATGCCCCATGCCCCATGCCCCATGCCCCATACCCCCCTAATATGAGCTACTGCCTCAACCCAGGTTGTCCAAAGCCTGATAATACTAATAATGGAAAGTTTTGCCTAGCTTGCGGTTCTAAGCTACTCCTTAAAGAACGTTATCGTGCCATCCAACCGATAGGACAAGGTGGTTTTGGTAGAACTTTCCTTGCAGTGGATGAAGATAAACCGTCTAAACCGCGTTGTGTGATCAAGCAATTTTATCCTCAAGCTCAAGGTACTAGCACCTTGCACAAAGCAGAGGAGTTATTTACTCAAGAGGCAATGCGCTTGGATGATTTGGGCAAAAATCCTCAAATTCCCGAACTCCTAGCATACTTTACCCAAGATGATAGACAATATCTTGTACAAGAATTTATAAACGGGCAAAATTTAGAACAGGAATTAGCAAAAAACGGTATTTTTAACGAAGCTCAAATTTGGCAATTGCTAAATAATTTATTACCAGTACTGCAATTTTGCCATACAAGGCAAGTTATTCACCGAGACATTAAACCAGAAAATATTATTCGTCGACTGCCTCAAGGAGATCTCGTTCTGGTTGATTTTGGTGCTGCTAAAATTGCTACCTACACAGCTTTAAACACCATTGGCACTCGTATAGGGAGCCCTGAGTATGTTGCACCAGAACAAATCAGAGGACAAGCTGTTTTTGCTAGCGATATTTATAGCTTAGGTGTTACTTGTATTCACTTATTAACTCAGCGCTCCCCCTTTGACTTATACGATGTTCATAACGATGCTTGGATTTGGCAAAATTACTTGAAGACTCCTATAAGTAACAACTTAAGTTCTCTTCTGGAAAAAATGTTGAAAACTGCGGTTATCGAACGTTACCAAACAGTAGATGAAGTTGTACAACAGTTAGCAACATCATCACGAACTACTACAGCCACCTCGCCACCAAAAGCAGGGGATCAAATTGATCTAGAATTAGAAGAAATGAAAACGATATTTCTTAAAGGTGGAAAACCACAAACAAACACTAACACTCAGTTTCAAACACAAAAACCTCAACGTTCTAATACGAGCAAAATAGATGACGAATTAGAAGAATTAAAATCTCAATATCTTGGTAATAACAATCCCTAAAATCAATAATTATCTGAATTCATGCCTGAGCGCAGCAACGAGTTTTATACACAGTATCAACATATCCTACCGCCAAATGCGTTAGGATACCGTTTGAAGTTATTAAGCCAATCAATTGATCGGCAATTTCAGGATATCCTTGACCCTTTTGGATTGACACCCTTACAGTGGGGTATACTCTGCTGTCTATGGCAACAGGATGGATTACCAACGTTACAAATTAGCAAACAACTTCAGCAATTGAGTGGTAACCTAGCAGTCGCACTACCCCTCATGGAAAAGCAGGGGTATATTCGGCGTCAATGCGATGAGAAGGATAGACGTATTTTTCGGGTTTGGTTAACATCTAAAGGTAAACAACTTAAGCAGGTTTTGCCCGCTCAGGCTAGTGAGTTGGATAGAAAACTCTTTGAATCTCTTTCGGTAGATGAAAGAGCCTCCTTTGCTGAAATAGTAGATCGCTTACGTCGGGATTACGAGAACCGTCAAAAATCAACCACTAAAAAAATAGATCAAACTTGATTTAATTACGATAAACTTGATCTTTTGTAGATTCAAAAATTTAACGAAAATAGTGCGGGAGGCAGAAAGCCCCGTGACTTTAGTCCGGGGATGAAAGCCGACGCGGGGGGATTTATCCCCCGTCATGTAGATCTTTCCACTCAGAAATTAATCTGGGCAAGGACGCTCTTAATTTCTTCTGCCAATCAGGGATAGATCTTAATTCGTTCTTAAGTTCAGTAGATACCTTAAAACATACAGGAGATCTGTCTAAAGCTTGTTCGCCTTCTGGTTTCCAGTAAGTTTCTTCTTTTTTGGGATTATTCATAGATATTTTTGGCTTTAATCGTGGTATACTACGATTAAAGCATTAAACGAATAAATGGATGTAGGAACCCAAAAAGACTTAACCAAACCGGTTCTCATCGGCAAGCAGCTTTAACATGCTGCTTCGCGTGCAAGCAGGCGATCACGTAAACCTTGCGGATCAAATCTCGCCTGATTCATCGCTCGAATTTCTTGAGATTGCTGCTTTCGGTGTTGTAGGTAGTCTTCTACCTCAGATTGGTGATTGAGATAGAAAGCGATGGTGGCATAAACATCAGCCAATTTCAACGACGGATACCGATAAACAATTTCCTCTGCTGTCGCGCCTTGCTTAAAAACAGTGACTACGGTATCCAATGTGACACGAGTTTTTTCCACAAGAATAACACCGTCTTCATTTGGCTTGAGAGGAGCAGGTTCAGCCGCAATTACCAGTGTCATAATTACTATCAATCTCACTGCTTTGATGGTAGCAGATCTTTCGTGGGATTGCAGTATGCTTGTGCTACCTCAGAAGGGACTTTGATCGTTCAGCAAACTTTCGGGGAAGTGCTTGAATTACTACTTAGCTAAAAAAAGTGACTCTGGAATCGAGAGTCACCTACAAAATATTAAGCTAAAACTTTTTACCCTTTCTTAGCAGAAGTTAGAGGGGTAGTTGGTTTTGTTGCTTGCAACTGTTTTGGGGTTGAAGTTTACACGGATTTTTCAGCAATTGGAGTCCATTCAGTGTGGAAGAAACCAGGCTTATCAATCCGCTCGTAGGTATGTGCACCGAAGTAGTCGCGTTGAGCTTGAGTGAGGTTTTGAGGCAAGCGATCGCTCCGATAACTATCAAAGTAATCCAAAGATGCACTAAATGCTGGTACAGGAATTCCGCTTTTTGCTGCTATTGACAAAATTTCACGCCAAGCTGTTTGCCTGTCGAGAATTGTCTGCTTAAATTCCGGAGCCAACAGAAGGTTAGGTAACGCTGGGTTTTCCTTAAAAGCATTCTTGATCTTATTCAAAAATCCAGCGCGAATAATACAACCGCCCTTCCAAATCCGAGCCATTTCGCTCAAGTTCAGTCCATAATTATACGTATGGGATGCTGTTGACAACAGAGCCATTCCCTGAGCATAAGAACAGATTTTTGAGCAATACAGAGCATCCCTTACCATGTTAATAAAGGCTTTGGTATCTCCATCATACTTGGTAATTTGAGGCCCTGTGAGTATCTTAGATGCTGCTACCCGTTCTTTTTTATAGGAAGAGATAATACGCGCATTTACCGCCGCTATAATTGTTGGGATAGAAACGCCCAACTCCAATGCACTCTGTACTGTCCAGCGTCCGGTTCCCTTTTGTCCCGCTGCGTCGAGAACCAAATCAACTAAGGGTAAATTTGTTTCTGGGTCAATATAGGGAAAAATATTTGCCGTAATCTCGATCAAAAAGGAATTGAGTTCATCGGTGGTATTCCATTCAGCAAAAACTTCATGTAACTGCTTATGGTCAAGCCCAACGATATTTTTTAGCAAGTCGTATGCTTCGGCAATAAGCTGCATATCGCCATACTCAATGCCGTTGTGTACCATTTTGACATAGTGACCTGCGCCACCAGGACCAATATAGGTCACACAAGGACCGTCATCGACTTGAGCAGCAATTTTCGTCAAAATTGGCTCTAGATACTGGTAGGAACTTTTTGTACCTCCAGGCATGATTGATGGACCGTTTAGCGCACCTTCTTCACCGCCACTGACACCCATGCCAATAAAGCGAAAACCTTCTGGTTCTAAAGTGCGGGTACGTCGTTCTGTATCTTCATACAAAGAGTTGCCACCGTCAATAATGATGTCGCCCTCATCTAGCATGGGTTTTAGCTGATCAATCACCGCATCCACTGGTGAACCAGCTTTGACCATGATCAAGATTTTGCGGGGACGTTCCAGGGATGCAACAAATTCTTCTAAGGTATAAGCTGCTTTGACGTTTCTTCCCTGGGCACGCTCGGCCATAAAAACATCTGTTTTATCGCGTGAGCGGTTGTAAACTGCGATTGGGAAGCCATTGCGCTCAACATTTAGAGCCAGGTTTTCACCCATAACGGCTAGACCAATCACACCAAAGCTTTGCTGTGTCATAGATTTTTTTGGCTAACTCTTGCAGATTCTTTTATCTTTAGGGTAATCCGAGATTTTTACTTCTCCCCTAAAGAAGACATTAAGACTTCGCGGTATTGGTAAAAATACACACTTTATATAGTTGAACACGGTGTAGGGAAAACATAAAGCGGCCTACTCATAGGTGGGGTTTCAACCTACCTGTAATACAGGGATTTTTTCGCTCCCCTTGGGGCGAGGCTTTAGACCTCACTTCAGGGCTAATTGTTGCCCTACGACGCCCTTAAGGGGAATGGCACTAAGAAAACCCAGAAAGGGGTCGAAGCGGGGACTTAGAGACGCGGTGACGCGGAGAGATTAAATAGAGGAAGGAAAGGATCCTTAAATAAGGAGAAAGAGTACAATGGCAAATATTCGCTCATTTAAAGAGTTAAGGGTGTGGCAGAATGCGCCCTTATGTAGCAATCTCCGACTAGCGGCAATAGCCACCAGTAAATAATGAAACTAGCACGTTTTAAAGGAAAAGCTGAAAGCTTTGCTATGTAAGGTTTATAAAATGTGCAAGTTAGGAGTTACGGGTTCCCCAGATGCCTACGGAGGGAAACCGTCCTGCAGCACTGGATTCACCGCCCAACGCAGTGGCTCCTCCTGCAGATCTGGATTCACCAGATTACTACGCTGGTAAACCCAGATGCAGAACTGGCTCCCCTACACTCTACCCCCTCACAGGTGTAGGTTTTTTACAGATACATCTAGGAGGGGTGAGACTAGGTAGACCTGGGGGAGAAGGAGGACAAGGAAGAAACAGCAAATTCAAGTATATGTACTGAATATGAGTAAAAAAAACATCCTTGTCTACTTTCCTTCCTTGTCCTCCTTGTCTTGCCAACACCCAGGTGTAAAAAACCTACCCTTGTGAGCACTCTACCCCCGCCCCTTAAAGCCCTTGCGTTTTCCAAGCTCTTCTGGTTTTGGTTTTGAATGTATTGCTTAACAATTTGAAGTGGCGCACCACCACAAGAAACAACACAGTAAGAATCGCTCCAAAGCTTATTTTTCCGATAGTGTTGTATATACTAATAGTAAGTTTACTACATTAACCATGTGAGCGAAGCAATTAATTATGGTGCACAAAAAGTAAGACTGGATCTTCCAACCATGGAAACCGAGCTAGTCGAGTTTCTTTTACAGCAAGCCAACAAGTTGGCTAATTGCGCTATTTATGGATTAAGACAATCGATTATTTGGTTCGGTCGAACTAGCTTTCATTTAGAAGTAGTTAAGAACGAATTGCAAACCGAATTCAAGGAGAATATTCATTACACAATTTTGCATTCCCAAGCAGCTCAAAGTGTTTTGCATAAAACAGCGGAAAACTTCTACGGGTATCAAAACTCTTTGATTGCTTATTGGAATGGGCAAAATCCAATCAAACCAAGAATGCCCCATTATCGCAAAAAAGGGGGATTGCACGAGATTACATATCCTTCCCAGGCTTTGAAGAAAAAGTATGACGAGGATGGGCAAGCCATACTGGGACTGCCATTAGGGTGGGATATCAAAAAGCTCTACTGGGAAGATATGCACCAGATAGACTATATCTGGATTCCCTATCCAACGAACATCAACCCCGACGATATCATAGAAGTGACACTTTCACCTCAAAATGGTGAATTGTACGCAATATTTGTTTACAAGCTTGCACCAGTTAATACCGTGTCTTTGGACTACAGTCTAGCTCTTGGGATTGACCACGGGGTGAATAATTGGCTAACTTGCGTTCCCAATACCGGCAAAAAAGGCTTTGTTGTAGACGGAAGACAACTTAAACAATTCAACCAGTTCTATCACAAACAAGTCTCAAAAGCTAAAACTGATAAACCTCAAGGTTTTTGGAGTGGTCATCTTGACCGCATCACTGCCAAACGCAACAGAAGGATGCACGATGCTACCAATAAAGCAGCCAGAGTAATTATTGATTACTGTCTAGCACAGGGAATAGGAAACATTGTTTTTGGTTGGAATAAAGGGCAATCCCAAAGTACTCATATGGGACGGCAAAACAATCAGAGTTTTTCCACAATCCCCACAGGTAAATTAAAAGAGCGACTACACCAGTTATGTGAGCTTTATGGAATTCGGTTTATTGAAACCGAGGAATCATACACCTCAAAAAGTTCTTTCTTTGACAATGATGCTCTCCACGTATTTGGTGAAAAACCCGAAAGTTGGAAACCGTCCGGGAAAAGAGAGAAGCGAGGATTGTATGTTACAGCCAAAGGCTATCATATTTCTTCTGACGCCAATGGGGCATGTAACATCTTGCGCAAGATTGCACCGTCAATCGGTGTCAGTCTTTCTAATATCACTATCAAATGTTGTCAGTTCCTTGAGCGCATCTATTTGTGGAAGCGTTCTTGTGAACAACACGTAAAAGCACCGCAGCTTGCTGCTAAGGCAATAGGAGCCCTTTGACCAGGCTCGTTAAACATATAGAATCGCTGCCTACCCTTCGGGAACGGCGAAGCCAAGGCAGGGAGGTTCAATTTGTGTAGCAATCAACAATTATCTTGCAAAATTTGCAAAATTAAAATATCTAGTGACGTGACACTGTAAGGAGTAACCGCAAAATGCTGGCATATATCCTGGCACTAGCTGTCGGTCTTGGTAGTATAGCCATTTACCTAACAGCTTTCTTTTTCCCAGAAATCCACCGTAAGAATGACTTTATTTGGAGCGGTGTAGGTCTATTCTACGCCTTAGTTTTATGGGTGTTTGCACAACGCATTACTGGAGGTCTTTTGCTAGGTCATGTGGCTAGTGTAGCTCTTTTATACTGGTTTGGATGGCAAACACTTTCGTTACGTCGGCAGTTAATACCAACGGGACAACAAACCCAAATACCTAGTGCCGATAGCGTGAAAACTACCATTCAAGCACAGGTTAATAAATTATCACTTCCAGAAAAGCTCGGTCAGTTACAAAGGAGTGTTGGTAACACCTTTGGTGGTGTAAAAGACAAAGTGCAGCAGACAGCGAGTAAAAAAACACCATCACCTACTCCAACGCCAGAAACTCCTGTGGCTACAATTAAACCTCCCGTTGATACTACTGTACCCGAAGCCATACCACCTAATCCCCCATCTCCAGAATTAGTAGAAGCCGCTCAAGCCGATGCTGAGGTTATTGAAGTTAAAGAAATTACACCCAATACTGAAGTGAGTCCTCCTACAGAAGTACAAGCTGATCAAACGCCACCCAATCCCTCGTAGTTGATACGAAGGAGTCGTGGGAGTCTTTAGGTGATTTACAGGAATAAATATACCGCCGCCGTTGGTTTCGACTTCGCTCAACCAACTGAGGTATCGAGAGTTGAGCGAAGCCGAAACTCGCACTCCTCAGGTATTTTCTTTCTCGGAAATCACCTTAGGCATTGAACTGCCGTGTGATTACATTTTCTGAAACCGCCCCAAGCGCCTGCCTCGAAAACAATCGCGCTTGGTTTTGTTTTGCGCCTGCTCTCATTGCCAACAGCCATGACTGCCAGAATTTTTTCTAAAACTTTAAACTCATAGTAGTCACCAAAGCTTATTTAGTCAACTGGGAGATTACAATGTGGATAGAAATGATCAGCAAAAACTTATGATCTTTCTGGAGTGTGTAGATAGACTCAAATGGACTCCTGAACTGGGTAAGCGCCTGCAATTCTTACGTGGTGAGGTGAGTATGCGAGCGCTTGCACTTAAAGTTAGCAAAAATGGTTTGACCTGCACCTATCAGTACATTCATAAACTGGAAGTTGGAAAAGCCGAAGCTGTTTCTACAGAAATCATTGTGGCTATTTGTAATGCTCTTGATACTGACTTCAAAAAACTTTTTCCTGCTGTGTATTTTGAACCTTCTGAGCTTTTGCGTGTTTTACAAGATCATGTCGCCTAGTGGTTGACTTTGTCTACTGCGAGTTGATAGAATGGAAAGACAAAAGCGATCGCAACGGAGGGAGTAGTACGCCAAACTAAGACCCTAACATACTCAAAAAAGAGTGTTTAAATTTAAACACTCTTTTTTGAGAACGTGTAAAGCAAATTACAAAGGATCGATCGCACCTCATTGGTAACATGTTCGTGTCAAAAGCGTTTTGTTTGATGCGAGATAATGCCACGCCCACCACGAGAACTCAAACCAAACTACTGTTACCACATTACCGTGCGCTGTAACAACCGAGAATTTAAGCTGAGTCGTCATGAATGCCGTGAAGTATTTCTCTACGCTATTAAAAAGGCTTACCGAGGGAGCTTTTATCCGAATTAGGGAGGCGGGTTTTAGTAGTGTTTCGTAAACAGATTCAATCCCTCCCCTAATGGGAGCTTATCTATCATATAGGGAGGCGGGTTTTAGTAGTGTTTCGTAAACAGATTCAATCCCTCCCCTGAAGTTCTATATAAAAAGATGAATTAAGTGGCACATATCCATCGGGATATTCTAATTCTATGTCTGGATAAGAGTGATATATATTATTTCCTGCTGTTTCTTGTTTTTGGGGAATGTTAGGTGAGGAAATAGAGAGTGTTTCTAGGTTGTAATTTGGCAAGAGTCCTTCTGCGGTAGCTTTTAAGAGATGGTTTCCAGGGTTTGACTCACGCGCAGCATTAACTAAATCTTCAATCCATCCCTGAGCTTCTGCTGTTTCTATTAGATTAAATACAATATCTTGTAAACTATTTCCACCTGCTATTGCGTCTAAATTTTTATCTAACTCAAACGCTAACATTCTCTCTAAGGATGCTTTATCACGAAAAGCATCAATTAAAGCCTCTTGTAATTTTTTACGTTGTTGACCAGATAAACGCAATATTTTTAACATGAATGTACAACTATAATGACATTTTAAATGATTGCTTTAAGAGGAATTTTACCTAAAAAGAGCTTGCTGAAAGGAGAGAGAATGCACCCCCCTCTACACCATACTTATAGACATACTACATGCCATGAAATAAATGTTGCAATCTGCCCCAAAGGCAGCCGAACGAGAGGCTGACATCTTGCACCATTCTGAATTAGCCCGATATCCCGCCCAGAACTTAAGTTCCGGGCTAATAGCATAGTCCATTGAAATGGACTGAAATCCTTGAGCAGTCCTCTTGAGAGGACTTAAGCTATCAGCCAGCGATTTAAATCGCTGGCTGGCTGACAGCCCAGGTGCAAGATATTTGGTAACATTGAACGTAAATTTAGTACTCAATAGCGTCATCATATAAGTGCAATTTTTAGTTAAATTTTTTACCACAATCCTAGCAGTACTTCTGCTTCCTGCATTTATGACTATTGCCCAAACTCCCAATATCACCCCTGGTGATAGTCTTGTCACCGAAGGAATTCCCCCTATCCCGGTCAATATTGCCCAAACTGTCGATCGCTATACTAATTTTCGCGCAGCAAGTCTATCAAGTTGGCATCCAACTCGGCGGGAAATGCTAATTACTACTAGGTTTGCTGATACACCCCAAGTGCATTTAGTCAAGACACCTTTGGGTACTCGTAAACAAATGACATTTTTTACCGAGCGTGTTCCGGGCGGAAGTTTTCAACCTACCCAAGGTGATTATTTTGTATTTAGTAAAGATATCGGTGGTAACGAATTTGCGCAAAATTACCGTTATGATTTAGCAACTGCCGAAGTGACACTTCTAACCGATGGAAAGTCGAAAAATAGTCGTGGTGTCTGGTCGAATAAAGGTGACAAAATAATCTATACTTCGACTCGTCGTACAGGTAAAGATAATGACTTATACATTATCGACCCCAGAAATCCCCAAAGTGATAAATTGCTTGCCCAAGTTGAAGGGGGTGGTTGGTCTCCTCTCGATTGGTCGCCAGATGATACTCAAATTGTGACTTTAGAATTTGTCTCAGCTAACGAAAGTTATTTGTACTTGCTAGATCCGGTATCAGGTAATAAAAAAATTATTACCCCCAAAAATGGCAAGGAAAAAATTTTCTATGGTGCGGCTGTTTTTAGTAAAGATGGTAAGGGTCTATATGTGATTACCGATAAAGGTTCGGAATTCTCACGGCTAGCCTATATTGATTTTTCTTCAATGAAATATGATTACCTCACCAGTAATATACCTTGGAATGTTGAAGATATTGACCTTTCTAAAGACGGTAAACACCTGGCTTTTGTTACAAATGAAGATGGTGCGAGCATCTTGCGTATCATTGACACTGCAACCAGAAAACCTTTATCTCTGCCAAAATTACCAATTGGACAAGTTGCGGGGATTTCTTGGCACAAGAATAACGAGGATCTTGGTTTTACATTGGTTTCTGCTCGTTCTACCCCAGATGTGTATTCTTTGAATATCCGTACTAACAAAGTTGAACGGTGGACTGAAAGCGAAACAGGTGGATTGAATACAGAGGGATTCGTCGATGCACAATTAGTACGGTGGAAAAGCTTCGATGGGAAGACTATTTCAGGGTTTCTCTACCTTCCTCCTAAGAAATTTCAAGGCAAACGTCCAGTAATCATAGATATTCACGGAGGACCCGAAGCACAATCGCGTCCTGGCTTCTTAGGACGTAATAATTATTACCTAAATGAATTGGGTGTAGCAATGTTATACCCCAACGTTCGAGGTTCGGCGGGCTACGGAAAAACCTTTTTACAGCTTGATAATGAGTTCAAGCGTGAAGACTCAGTACGCGATATTGGCGCGTTATTAGATTGGATAGCGACGCAACCAAACCTGGATAAAGACCGAGTCATGGTGACGGGGGGAAGTTATGGGGGTTATATGTCCTTGGCAGTGGCGACAAAATATAGCTCGCGCATTCGTGCTGCGATCGATATAGTGGGGATTTCTAACTTTGTAACTTTCCTCGAAAAAACCGAGGGGTATAGGCGCGATTTGCGACGTGTAGAGTACGGTGACGAACGCGATCCCAAAATGCGTGAGTTTCTACTAAAGATTTCTCCTGTGAATAATGCTCAAAATATCAAAAAACCACTGTTTGTAGTTCACGGTGCAAATGACCCTCGGGTACCTTTGAATGAAGCGCAACAAATAGTGGCGACGGTGAAAAAGAATAATGTGCCCGTTTGGTATTTGACAGCAAAGGATGAAGGACACGGGTTTAGTAAAAAGAAGAATATTGACTATCTGTTTTACGCAACGGTGATGTATGTGAAACAGTATTTGCTGAATTGAAAACTAAATTCTTTTCCCTCTCCCATCCTACGGTATACACACAAGTTATCGAATCACTACCAGTCCTCGCATTACCCCACCCTAACCCTCCCCTTGGAAAGGGGAGGGAACTAGATTCTCCTTGTTTCCCCCCTTTACAAGGGGGGATTAAGGGGGGTAATTCGACTTGTGTGTATACCGTAGACCATCTGGGAGAGGGTTAGGGTTAGGGTTCACTCTGTACTCAGTACTTTCAATTTAGCTAGCAAATCTACCCAGTGTACTTTTGCTAAGCTTGGTAAGACAATGTGAGCAGCGCCGACTCGCTCGTGTGGACCGAGTCCTACTGCCCACATACCACCTGCTAGAGCTGCTTCAACGCCTGCTGCTGCATCTTCTACGACTACACATTGTGCTGGTTCAAGTCCTAACTCTTTAGCAGCATACAAAAATAAGTCGGGTGCAGGCTTAGGTTTTTCTACACTATAGCCGTCTGCAATCACATCAATATACTTAGCAATGCCTAGTTTTTCTATCACAGGGCGTGCATTTTTGCTGGCTGAGCCAAGAGCTGTCTTAATACCAGCTTGCCGCAATTCCTCTAACAAATTTAGAGCGCCTGGTAGTAAATCAGCCGGTGAGATGTTCTCGATGAATTCCACATAGTAGCGGTTTTTACGATCCATCATCTGCTGAATTTGTTCTTCTGTGTATTGCTTATTGTTTCCAATGATCAGCAGCAACGACTCGCGACGCGAAACACCCCGCAGTGCTTCGTTCGCTTGGCGATTGAAGGGTAATCCTTCTTCATCAGCTAGCTTTTGCCATGCTAAGTAATGGTATTCTGCTGTATCAGTTAAGACACCATCTAGATCGAAAATAACTCCCTGAATATCAGAGGATTCAGGAATAGGAGATGAGAGGGATGGGGAAGATGAGGGGGATGTGGAAGATAAGACTTCTCTATCTCCCTGATCATTCGCTATTTCTCCTACTTCCGCAGTTTCTTGTTCTAGGCTCAAATCGAAATCGTGCCATTGACCACGCCAATGAAGCTTAAATTTTAGACGTTGCCAGCCTGGAGGTAGGTGTGGCTTGGCTATCGGTCCATTTTCTGTTAGTTTAACACCACCGAAGCCTAAAACCACAGCTTGCCAAATACCACCTGCATTTGCTCCGTGAATTCCTTCGTCAGCATTACCTCTAACGTCGTCGATATCTACCATTGCTGCTTGCATAAACTCTTGATACGCCTCCACTGCTTTACCTAAATCTGATGCTAAGATAGCGTGAATAGCAGGGCCGAGTGATGAGCCATAGGTGATATCAGTACGAGGTGCGTAGTAATCCCAGTTTTTCTCTAACACCTCATAGGTGTAAGGGAATTCTTCTGATTGCCGCATCAGATACAACAGCATGAGGACATCTGGCTGCTTGAGCACTTGGTATGTGTTACCTTCCTCGATACCCAAGACTTTTTGCATAGAACGATCGCGTGGTTCGTAGTCAGCTAAGTTAATATCTTTCAGTTCAAAAAATCCGTCAAACTGATCGATTAGACCAGTGGATTGGTCGTAGGGAATCCAGATATTTTGAATAATATCTTGCCAACGCGAGATTCTAGCAGGAGTCAGGTGCAGTTTTTTCTCTAGTTCTTGGGCGCGATCGCTATCATTTTGACGCAACCACTCATGAACTAAAAGTGCCTTCTCTAAATGCCATTGCACCATTCTATTCGTAAAGGCATTATTGTTCACCATTTCATGGTATTCATCAGCGCCAATCACCCCGCGAATTTCATACCGTTCGTACTTGGTGATGTACTCAACGCGACTACCCCAAAAAACAGCCGTATCCAAGATAATTTCAGCACCACAGTCTCGCATCCACTCATCATCACCAGTCGCGTACCAGTAATTCCAAACCGCATAAGCAATATCAGCACTAATATGGATTTCGCGATCGCGACACCAAATCCGGATGTCCTCACCGTAAGGATCATTAGGAGGTAACCAACGGGGTGTCACTTCATCCCCTGTATCGGCACTTTCCCACGAGTACATCGCTCCCTTATACCCATAATGAGCTGCCTTTCGCCGTGCTCCATTTAAAGTATGGTAGCGGTAAGTTAGCATATTACGAGCGAGTTCTGGTTGAGTGAAAATAAAAAAGGGCAAGATAAAGATTTCTGTATCCCAAAATACGTGACCACGATAACCAAATCCCGAAAGTACTTTCGCTGGAATACTCACCTTGTCGTCAAACGGCGTTGCACCAATCAACAACTGAAACAAATTGTAGCGAACAGCAAGCTGAGCTTTAATATCTCCCTCAATTAAAATATCGCTTTTATCCCAAACTGCTTCCCATGCTTGTTCCTGAGTATTCAGGGCAACTAAGTAAGAAGGCACTTGACTCAGTTTTTCACAAGCGGCTTGAACTGGATTTTCTACGTCTCGCGAAGTAAAAACTGTAACAAACTTCTCGACAACTACGGTCTTTTCTGGGGCAGCGCTAAATGTGGTGATGAAAGTGGGATAACCTGGCGCATTAGTGACTTGCAAAGAAGCCTCGTCTTCTGATATTGTCATCTTAGCTGCGATGCCAAGAGAAATACGAGTACTTCGAGTACGGAGGTTTAACCAGATCCCTTGATTATTTTTACCTTGATCTAACAATTCCCAGTGATTGAAACCTTGGTTTTCAGGATAACCGTTAAGGCTTCCCTGAACTTCGACGAAACCTTCAAAATCAACAGGCGTTAACTGACACCGTAGCACTAACACATGTTGATCTGCTAAACTAGCAAAACGCTCAAAGCTAAGGTCTATCGTTTTCCCACTCGGACTGCGCCAACGTACAAAGCGGCTGAGAATGCCTCGACGTAGGTCAAGATGCCTTTCGTAACGCAATGTTTCACCTTGATCAAGACGAAAGCGATCGCCATCAACAATAACGATAAGTGGCGACCAATCAGGACAGTTGGCAAGTTCGGTGTAGACAATAGGAACATCATCGTAAACCCCGTGGATAAGGGTTGCTGCCAAAGCACGAGGATAGCCTTCCTCAAAGCTTCCTCTTGTTCCTAAGTAACCGTTGCCGATTGTGAAAACTGTCTCTGTGTGATGAAGTTGGTCAGGATGAAACTCGGTTTCGATTAGTGTCCAGTCTGTATAAGTAAAATTATTTGTATCCATCGGCACGCTGTGTTGGGTGTTGGTTCTTAGGGTTTTGGAGAGCCAGTGCTCTGGACGGCTGCGCCTACTTTAAGCATCTGGCGTGGTTGGGGAGTAAATGCTAAAGAACGTTATAGCAATTAGCCTTGTTAATTGTGATACTAGCTACCACGCAAACGGGTTGAAAAAAATATCTTCTCGAGCTACACATTTATATAGATTAAACCTGCCCCCACTTACTCACCACTAACTACTGTAAGGGCAGGTTTAACAAAATAAAGTGTCTACTTACTGTTTTATAGACTAAACCCGCCGCTACTAACAACTACCTCTTCTGCATGTGCTGTTGGAGAATTATTTCAGCCCTAGGTTTATAGACCAGATAAAATAAGGCTTCCAAATAGCGATCTCTAGCTTCTCGATTTTCAGGGCTCACAAATTTCCAGAAGCTATAGATTTTAGAAAGTAATAGTAGCTGCTTGATGTGTGAATGCCAGTTGTATTTTATCCGAACTCGCTGACTCACCCACTCAGATATTTTATACCAGTATTCCTCTTCAGTATTGCACTGGTTAATAAAGTTCAATATTTTTTTGGCTGTTCCTTCTAGATCTGTAGGGTTAAGATGGAATTCATTTTCTTCAGAATCGTTAATAATTTCTAAAGAGCCACCAAATTGAGCGGCAAAAGCTGGTAAACCAGAACTCATTGCTTCCAGAATAGTTCGTCCGAAAGCTTCAAAGTGAGCAAAGTGAACAAAAATCCCTCGCTGATCGGCAATCACTCGGTAAGCTTCCCCAAGTTCAATGATAGGGAGGTACATGCCTAGCCAACGGATATGACCTTGCAAATGATATTGATTAATGATGCGATGGAGTTTATTAATTTGATCGGTTTCGTCGCTATTTTTAGCTTGTTCAGGATACAACTTACCGGTGACAAGAATTAAGTTAAATTGCTCTTGCAATGCCTCACTTTTACCGAAGCATTCTGCCAACCCTGCAAGGTTATCAATAGAAGCGATAGATCCAACGGCAAAGATTGGGCGCTTGCTTGGATCAGTCAACAAGCCAAGAATTAGGGGGTCTTTGCGGGTAAAGAGTAGGTCATGGACTCGTGTGCGAAGGTTTGGATCTCGTTGTTCTGTTTGGTCATAGGAGAAGAAAATATTTTCATCCACCCCTGGTGGCACCATGTTGAACTTAGGGCTTAACAAATCTATACCATCGACAACATGATATAAGCTTGGCATAGAAAAACATTTGTACGATTCGTACTGACCTATCGTATCAGGTGTACCCATAATTTCCTGATAAGTCGAGGTGATGATAAAGTCAGCCGCGTTCATGTTTATCAGATCGGCGGTAAATTGTGCCGAAAAGTGAAATTGATCCTCTAAATCTTGCCAATATAAGTTGCTGAAAAGGTGTTTAGGCTTTTCTAAAGAGTGAGCAATGTTGCAATGGGTCACTTTAAGACTACGTGCAAGGAGAAAGGCTACTAAATTACCATCGCTATAATTCCCGATGATTAAATCTGGCGCACCTCGTAATTGTGCTAATAGTTCTCTTTCTGCATCAATAGCAAATTTTTCTAAATAAGGCCAAATCTCAAATTTAGAAATCCACTCTTGTGTAATTGGAGGATAAGAATCATGGAAAGGAACACGCAATATCCAAGCGTTTTCAGTTAAGAGGACTTTTTCTAGGCGGAGGCTACAAAGAGTCCCTTCACAGTTAGGGATAAGGCGGGTAAGAATAATGACTTGAGGTTGAATCCCCAGAACGTCGAGTCCTGCAAGTTTTATTTCTTCACGCAGTTTGTTTTCTAGGCTGCGTGCTTGCTCTAGAACATATATGACTTGACCGGCTGTTTCTGGTCTTCCTAAGACACCTTCTTGGGAAACCCATCCGTGTATGGAAACTAGGACTACACGAAAAACTGCGGGAATGCGCTCAACAAAGGCTTCGAGAATAGCTGGTTCTGGGGTAGTGATCAGTCGCGCAAGAAGTTCTAAGGTTTCGCGTATTCTTGAAGAGGTGTTTCCCCAACCTGGTTCTAAACCAAATTCTTGCAAATCAAAACGGATTTTTTCGTAGGGTTCGTTGGGGGGACGATCTCTAAGAAAATTTAAAACTTCTTTAATTTGCCCTGATAATTGCTGCCCTGAATGAATACGATCATTAATAAGTATTGGGATGCCATCGTATCGACGTCTGTGTAGTACATTAAATAATACTTCTAGCCAATACTCAGGATCAGTTAAGACCTGACTACATAGATGACGGTTTAAGAATGCTAGCCCTTGACCAATATTTCTAGGATCGTTTATTGTGGGGGAACCTTGGTAAAAAGGATTGAAGTCTATTTCTAGGATTCGAGGTTGGAAGCGATTCACTAGGCGATCGCGCACATTTAATAACGCCTGTGGTGTCATCATCTCGAAGCTAGCCATATTTGCTGCCAGTCGCCAAACTTCTTGACTAGCAACTCTTTGTCTGACTACAAACCAAGTACTGTCATCTTCCAGAATAATTTCGTGGGTGTAGTTAATGAGTTTCCCTACAGAAGAAGAGTGATAAAAGTACGCTGGCTTTTGAGATTTGTAACAGTAGTCGGCAAACGCTTGCAAAATCTCGTTTCTTAGGAAGAATTTCTTCCCCAAACTACTTAATGTAAAGAGCAATTGACGCAGAGCCGTTTTTTCTTCACTGTTTAAGACAGTTTTAACCAGTTCATGCATGGTAAATTTCTAAACTCCAGCTAGGTCACAACCTCGTTTTTTCCTCAACAAATATTGTCTCTTAATCTGATGGTTGAAACGAGATAGTATCCCCCTCTAGGTTAGCGCATGATCTCGTTATCCTAACTGTATTTATAATCTTTACAGTTCTTTCTATAGTAGTAGGTATGTTAGCTTATGCAGATTATGCTTATATTGTCAATCATTATTTATTGATTGTAAAATTAAGCACATTTTTAATCTGGATGATCTATTACCACTTACTATAGCTGGAGAACTAAACGAAGACCGTCTTCAACAAGTAACATGACGTTATCGCTTAGTTGACTTACTTGTGCTGTCAAAAACGATTTGTGCACAGTGATAACTTGCGAGACGTTTATAACAGAATCTTGCGGTAAACCAGTTTTATCGCTTGTCACCAAAATATTCCCTGGAGCATCAGCTAGTCGAAGATTAGTTGTGAGTACGACAGCAATAACAGTCCGAATTCGACTACGATTAAATTCATCTGCCTGAACAATTAAGACGGGGCGACGATATCCAGGTTCAGAAGCCACGGGTGTTGGTAGATCTGCCCACCAAATTTCACCTCGCTGCATCACCAGGTTTCCTCAGATAAAGTCTGGGCTTGTAGTTGCACAAAGAACGGACCAATAGAGCTATCTTCCTCGGTGTATACAGCATCTAGCTGTTTGGTGATTTCTTCACGTTTATGGACTTTCAAGTATTCTTGAAGTGCCATGCAATACAGTTCACTACGGGATAAACCCATACATTTTGCAAATTGTTCGGCATCCTCAAAGAGCCGATCTGGAATTGAAATCGCTGTTTTCATAACACAGGTATAACTTCAGTTATACCTCTCATACTACCGAATGTCTGCCATCGTGGCAATATTAGATTTTCATGTGATAGAAACAAAAAAATCTTTATTTATCAGGTATTTGCTTAATCTTTGCGAATAAAGATTCATACTGACTAGTAGTTTTTTCCGGTAAGGGAAGCAAAAATTCACTTTTATCAAAAACTTCAGTATTAGTTTGCAAAAGTTTGGTTAATAGCTCTGATATCCCAGATGGGTTTATTTTCGTCGAAGTTGGCGCATTGGTTTTAGTAAGCACAGAAATATCGTTAGCAATGTCGCGACTCCAACAAAAATCAATCCATTGGTATGATAAAGTTTTTGTCTGTTTGCCTTTAGGCTGAACCCACAAATCAGCCCAGACTGCTGTGCCTGATTGGGGAATTGCTACAGCAAGTTGAGGGTAGCGCCCAACAACTGGCAATACATCATCTGACCAACCAACAGCTAGCCAAGTATCTCCTATAATGAGTGGTTCTAAGTATCTAGTAGAACTATAAAATTTTACTTGTTGGTTCAGGGCGCGTAGTTCTTTTTCTAAATCTGGAACTGTATCAAGATTTTCTGTGTTGTATGATTTTCCAAGCTTCTTTAAAACAAGACCGATCACTTCCCTTGGGTGGTCGAGTACAGAAATGCGCCCTTGCAGTTCACCCCGCCACAAATCACTCCAATCCCTCGGTGTCCAACCTAATTCTTCAATAAGCTTGTCACGGCGGTAAACAATTACAGTGCTACCCCAACGATAAGGGGCACCCCAAACTTTTCCTTTAGCATCAATCAAACCTTGGTCGTTACGAGTTACTAATTCCTGCCATCTTTTGGGTAGAGTAGACCAATTTTTTAACTGTTGCACTTCCAGTGGTTGAATTAGCTGCTGTCTAATTGCTGCGCTTATCCAGTAATCTCCCACTGTTACCAAGTCAACTGGGCTAGCCTTCTGGGATTTTGCTAGAGGTATGAAGCGACGCCATCCTTCTTCCTTACTAGGATCTACTTTCTTCTGCCAAGTTTGCAATTGTCGGAACAAATCCTCTAAGTGCTTGACTGGAGCAAATTTTAACTGTGGATTTTGCTGCAAACTTTTCTTAAAGCGATCAACTACCTGACCAGGAATAGAATCTTGCAACAACTGCACTTGTAATTGCGCCTGGTTGTTTCCCCCACAGCTTACAAGCAGTTGTGACAATAGCAGTGTACCTGTACCTACCAAAAAAGACCGTCGCTCCATTAGATTTTGGAATTAGATTATATACGTCAGGGATTTTAATAATAACGTTTGTAGAGTTGCTTGACTACAAGCGAAGAAATCTTAATAAAGTTTACAGACTCTTACAAAGAATAGGAGTGTAAGCTCATTTAATTTTTCGGAAAACTAACATTGAGTAAAACATAGGAAATTACATCACTTGTTGAGGTAGTGAACAGTAAACAAGGGCGTACAGGGATAATTAGCTTTTTCACAAATGATTTAATTTAAAATCGGCAATTTTAGTGTTCTTCTTGAACATAAAATCTTAAAAGTTAAAAAAATCATAAGTAAAGTTAATATTGCTAGTAGATTGAATAACATGGAGAAACATAAGCAGCTAAGGGTATTAAATGGAGCCATTACAAAAGCAGGTATTGACTTTGAGTTATAAAGTGGATGCCGTGTATCAAATGCTTGAGCAACTAGATAATAAAGTGGCTCAAGCTTTATCAGATCGCTCTTTAGACAAAACACACAAAACTAAAGATAACTATGTTGAAAATACTGATAATGGGCGATTTCGGTTAAAAGGACATATTAGTTTAAATTCGGAACTTGAACATAAAGATGTGTTAATGGACGGTATTTACCCAGATACCAGCCTTCAAACAGGAGATAAAAATATAACACCAGAAATTCAAATCCAAAGACTAACAGCGCAATTAACAGCAGCTTACAATCGTATTGCTGCTTTAGAAGAACAACTACTGCTCAAAAGAATTCAATAGTGCGGTACGAAGGTAAGAATACAGGAGTCAGGAGTCAGAATTTTTCAAAAATAATGTCAAGAAGAAAAACAGAGCGTTTTTTTGCTGTGCTTAAAAGCTAAAGCTCCTCTAGAAGAGTTTCAATAGCTTCTAAGAGATTGTGCTGCTGCCAATTTTGACTAAGAGAGGCAGCAATACAAAGCCCCCCTGCTCCCATACCTTCTTTGACAAATCCCTGCTCATAAACTCTGAGTTGGGAATAGCGGGAATTAGCAAAACTTAGCCCAGTGGCTATTAGGGGTGGAGAAACTTGATTAAGACTGCTATGGCTCTGGCTCTTACCAATTAGTTGCGCTAGTCCAACAGTGTCGCCTGTAGGATCTTCTGCTACCCAGCGAGTTGTTCCTACGACTACCTGTTCTGGTTGCCAGGATAAGGCGTAAGCTTGAGCGATCGCATCGATTAGTGCATATACAGCTAGCATTTGTGTTCCCCCAGCCAGCAAAACCCCACAACTACGACTGGCTGCGATCGCCATCCCAGCGACGACAATTTGCATGGGATCGCCTACAGCAGCGACTAATTTCAGTGGATCTAGTTGTGGAGAAGACGAGATCACTTCCCCCATCCCCCTAGATTTCAATCCAGACTTCTCTAATCCCGCTTGCACCACCGACCACTTTTGGGCGTGATTACAAGCTGGGTGGCTGCTGTTGACTTTTCCTAACGCTGGTATACCCAAACCAGTTAAGATAGCCAGAGCGGTTGTAGTGCCTCCCACAACACACTCACCTAAAACGAGATACCCTTGTTGAGTTTTAGTACTTAAGCGTTCACCCCAAAGCAACCCTTGCTCTAATAAGTGCTGTACCAATGCGTGTTCCATAGCGTTGCCTTGACTTAAGCACCTAGCTGGATAGCCATTCAGATCAATTGTAGGTACAGGAGGAGGCTGGAGTAGTCCAGCATTGAACAAATAAACAGGAATTTTTAGTGCTTCAACCACAGCACGGGAAATAAGCACAGGAGACACCCCAGAAAACAGTGGTGGTAGAGGATATTGAGGATTTCTTTGAGGACCATAATACAAAAACTCAGCATCAGCACAAGCCGTATATTTCCGATCCTCTGGTGTTCGCCCAGCCGCTGAAATTCCAGGAATCAACGCAGTTTCTGTGTATCCTAAAACACACGCAAACACAGGCATACAACCCCGATAGCGCGCAATCCATTCCTCCCCCCGTTCAATCTCAGTATAAACACGAACCATCATAAGTTAATTTTAATATTGAGCAGCGAGCAGGGATCTCTTAGCAGGGGGAGAATAAGAAAATTAGTTTTTACTATTTTCTCAGTACCCAGTACCCAGTACCCAGTACCCAGTACCCTACTCATAATCCATAAGCACTTGTACCCATTGTGGCGGACGAGGGATGGGGTTACCTAAGCGATCCAACAGTAGCCATGCTGCTAGGTGTACTACGAACAAGTAAATAAAGTTGTTCAATATAATCACGCCAATAGTCACTACTTGAAGCCAAAATACGCTAGGAGTCGCTAATATATCAAACTTAACGAATATCCACTCCAATACCTCTGTAAACTGATTAATTAAATAAATCCACAGGTCTTCATTCGTTAAAACAGACAACAACCATAAGCGAAAAAAGACTCCCACCGTGCCAAGTAGGGTACCTAAACTAATAGAAACAATCCAGGGAACACGGCGATGCCATGTTGCCCCTAATAGTACACCCATGAAAGCAAAGGGCATAACAAACAACAAACTGCGAAATGGTCCCATAAGTACCGACAGCAGCAATCCAGAGGTGACGGCTGCCATCCATGCCGCTCTGTTACCCCAACGGAGGTATACTAAGGCGATCGGTACTGGGAAAAATATCCGCAAAACCGGGCCTAAAGGAAAGTAGAAATTAATAAACCAAATTAAGCTAGCAGTACTGGCTAAAAATGCCGTCTCTACCATCCTCAGGGGCGCTTCAAGTTTAATAGGGGTGGTTTTAAGTTCTCGTGTTTGTTTAACCATTGATTGAGAAGGTTGACTGATGAACTACCTACACTGTACTCGCAGGATTAGTGCCAGTAGTTCATATCCATTTTTTACGACTACAGAATAAGCATCGGGAGGGCAGTTACGTTAAACTATCATTCGCTCTAACGCCAATAAATCCGGAATACAAATAACCTCCTGCTCGCGTTTAATCAATCCTTTTTTTTCTAACCGTGTGAGGACTCGTGTAACTGTTTCTCTGGCTAACCCACTTAAACTGCTCAATTCTCGATGAGGTAAATTAGGAATTTCAGTTCCTTCTTCTTTTTTCTTTCCTTGTCCTTCCGCTAAAAACAGTAGCGTGTCCGCAACTCGTGACTGACTGTCAGATTCTCGCAATCGCAGCCGACGATTTACTTGTCGCAGGCGTCGCGCCATCAGTTGTGCTAATCGAACTCCTGCCAAAGGTTCCGTTTGAAGTAATTTGACAAAATCCTGAGCAGGCAGGCTACCGATAACCGTAGAAGTCAAAGTAATCACATCAGTAGAGCGAGGTGCTTCCTCTAATGCTGCCATTTCACCAAACAACTCTCCTTTGCCAAGAATATTCAATGTCACTTCTCTGCCTTCCAAGTTGTAGGTGCGAATTTTGACCCATCCATCCCCTATGAAGTACACAGAACCACCCCAGTCATTTTCTAGCAAAATCACTTGATTCGCTGGGTGAGTGCGGCTAACAAGATGGGTTAAGGCTAGTTCCACAGCAGCTTCTGGCAACCCTTGAAAAAAGGGAGTTGAGTTCATCCAGGGATTAATATCTTCCATCAGCAATTTTTTTATTAAAGCTGCAATATACAAAACAACAAACAACAGCACCATTCTAAGACTAAGCCATAAAAGCACAGCCCCTTTCAAACAAAAGCTAATCTATGTTACACAAAAAACTATACAACTAGAACGGGCAAGAAAATAAAGCAACTGCCGTTTAGGCTCCTATTAGCACCTGGATGTATTAGACTACTTAAAAGCCACTGCGCAATGCCTGCCCATCTGCCCCCTTAACAAGCGTGTTATTCCAATTATTATTATATCTAATGATACTCAAGGCGATTGATTTTTGTTAACCTGAGATTTTTAGCTGCTTTTACAAGACAAGGCTAAAGTGGTTGCTTCTGGTGCTTATAACTTCTGGCAAAAAGGTAACCAGCAATTAACAGTTTCTTGTAGAAATAACCGTTGACAAAAAGGGAGCAGGAAGTAGGACTAAGGGAGCAGGGCAGGAGTATTGGTTTTGCCATATAATCCCCCTGCTCCCTCTGCCCCTAGGGCAGGTCAAAGATACCTCTTTTGTGTTTGAAAGCTCGACTGAATTGTAAAGCTAATTTTAGAAAACTATGCGTTGTATTGACAATTATCGCACTTTCGGCCAAGGATTCGTAACATAATTGCAAAAGTTGTAAACCAATTTTGATACTACAAAATGTATAGTTCTATACAAGGTACATGAAAGTGACTTCCCTCACAGACGAAATTCAAACGCTACTTACAGATCTTGACAATTTACTTGCGAATAAAGGCAATCGCTTGTCTAAAATTCTCTCTGGTGGACAAGGACAAGAGCCAAGACAGGTTTTAGAAAGAATTCGCAACTTTTTGGCGAAGCTAGCAGAAAGTGAGGCTCAAGCAGGTGGTGATCAAAAGCAACGCTTAACTCAACAGTCTCAACTATCCCCTTTATTGGCGAGATTTGTTGATCAAAATAATCCATCATCACCGCAGCAAAGCCAAACCAATCAACAGGAGGTTGCTGTTGAACAAGCTCAAATAAAGAGTGAATTGTCAGCATTGCTAATGCCGTTGCAAGTGGAATTACAACATCTGTTGCAAGAGCGAGCATCTCTTGTCACGGAAATTAGAGAGCTAGAGCAAAGGCGATTACAAAACTACTCCTTGGCACAGCAGCTGGCTAACCAGGAAAAAGTGATTTCTGAATTTTTGCAGGTGCTGATGAGCCGCGTAATGACGTTAACACCTCCTAGAGCAGAGACTACCCCAAATTACCAGGTTCAGCCGTTTCTCACACCGGATTTAACGAAAAAGGATAATCCAGAGCTAGCAATCTCCTCTAGTCAACCTTTAGCAGAGCCCAGAGAGCAAGTAGAGCGTTTAACTCGACTTGCCAAAGAACTGGATCAACAGATGCTGGCACTAGATGGGACAGTGAATATTGTCTTTGAGGCATTACAGCGCAATATTAATACTTATCATGAGTCCTTATCCCAAGCACTTGCACGAATGCATAGCAAAGGTGTACAAGGAGAACAGTTACTTGCAAGCTGGATCAATAATTTAATCCAGCAGTTACAGCAACAAGCCATTTCTAATAAACCCTCTAATCCTAGAGTAGAAAATGAAACATTATCGCAAAGCTCATCTTCTCCAATAACCACCGATACTCTTGCTCCAAAGACAAACTCTTCAATTGCAAATAATTCTCAAGAAAATGGATTGGAAACCTTAGAAGAGAGTGCAAGTACAGTAGATCTAGATGCAATAATTTTGCAACTAAATCAAGATACACAAAATTCAACCACAAATGTTGCAAAGGTACAGCCGGATGATTCAGAGTTAATTACTGATGAAGTCGATCAACTATACGCTAGCTTGTTTGGTAGTGAAAATTTAAATGACTCATCCCTTGCGCTTGATTCAACAACTACCACACAAGAACACCCGGAAACTACACCGCCTTCCGAGGTAACCACACCAGAACCAGTTGCACAAGAACACCCGGAAACTACACCGCCTTCCGAGGTAACCTCCCCCGAGCCAGTTGCACAAGAACACCCGGAAACTACACCGCCTTCCGAGGTAACCACACCCGAACCAGTTGCACAAGAACACCCGGA
>JAESFG010000445.1_pt1 | contig 34549 bp, 27 predicted proteins | sample 9269371 | NCBI WGS metagenome assembly JAESFG01 (sample SAMN14506227, study PRJNA617093) | algae metagenome | isolation source: Aetokthonos hydrillicola CCALA 1050 (B3-Florida) and co-occurring... | place: USA: South Carolina | collected 2013-01-01 | reverse complement strand
ATCACACCCACTCCAGTAAAACCATCATTAAATCAGGTAGTTTACACCTCTGAGAATGAACCATCATCACAGGTGAATAGTGTAACAACAGCCACACCTGGACTTCCTGCTCATGAAATCACACCCACTCCAGTAAAACCATCATTAAATCAGGTAGTTTACACCTCTGAGAATGAACCATCATCACAGGTGAATAGTGTAACAACAGCCACACCTGGACTTCCTGCTCATGAAATCACACCCATTCCAGTAAAACCATCATTAAATCAGGTAGTTTACACCTCTGAGAATGAACCATCATCACAGGTGAATAGTGTAACAACAGCCACACCTGGACTTCCTGCTCATGAAATCACACCCATTCCAGTAAAACCATCATTAAATCAGGTAGTTTACACCTCTGAGAATGAACCATCATCACAGGTGAATAGTGTAACAACAGCCACACTTGGACTTCCTGCTCATGAAATCACACCCACTCCAGTAAAACCATCATTAAATCAGGTAGTTTACACCTCTGAGAATGAACCATCATCACAGGTGAATAGTGTAACAACAGCCACACTTGGACTTCCTGCTCATGAAATCACACCCATTCCAGTAAAACCATCATTAAATCAGGTAGTTTACACCTCTGAGAATGAACCATCATCACAGGTGAATAATATAACAACAGCCACACTTGGACTTCCTGCTCATGAAATCACACCCACTCCAGTAAAACCATCATTAAATCAGGTAGTTTACACCTCTGAGAATGAACTGTCATCACAGGTGAATAATGTAACAACAGCCACACTTGGACTTCCTGCTCATGAAATCACACCCACTCCAGTAGAACCAAAAATTCAACCAATGAACACCTCAATTACGAAATTGGTAATTACAGGAAATATTCAACCACATATAGATTCTGCAATATCGCGACCGCTCAATCCCCAATTCCCAATCCCCACAGTCAAACCTGTTGCCGCAGTTACACAATCATCAATGTATTCTTATGTTGATAATCCAGGCAAAAGATTCAAAGATTCAGCTAATAATGAATCGACAACAGTGGTGACAACACCTACCATTAACGTAACCATTGGTCGCATTGAAGTCAGAGCAACTAAGCCGCCAACCACACCACCGCCAACCAAAACAACACAGAAAAATCAGTCTCTTTCCTTGCAAGACTACCTTAAACAACGTCAAGGGGGTAACTCATGAGGTATCGCGTTTTGCCGAAGTTTGCGCGTTTTGAGTAGATAAAGGCGACGTCTTTAGACCGGAGATGGACTCAACTCTACCAAAAATATGCTGAGAGCCTCCGGCTTCAGCCAAGGGAGAGGTCAAGTTCAGTTATTGACAATTTTACACTCGCAGCAAAGCGAGAGAGTAGGGAGGCAAAATTAGAGGTTTTTTTAAAAGTGCTTCCTTTGGAAGGCTAGCACTTTTGACACCATTACTATTGAGATAAAACACCGGTATGCTTTTAACAGAAGTTAGATTTTGTTTTGCCGAAATACTGAGTTTGGCAACAACATCTGATTTGTTGATCAGCAGTAGCGATCGCCGATCATCTGACTGACGAACTGCCATTGCTTCTATCAATGGGTTCTCACTTTCTGTATACATTATCCTTCCCGTTAAGTATTTAATACCCCACGAAAAGAAAACTGCTACAGGTCGCAAATCGTTTTCTGGGTCAATCATCCCATAAATTCCATCCTTAAGCAGCCAGGAAGTCGCCATATCAATCCCAGCATCACCCAAATGTTTCAGTACTGAAGCAAACCAAACAGCCCCTAGATAGGTATTCTGACGCTTTTCCCCAGAATCCCATGAGTAATTTATGTTATACTCGCCTAATAGCAGAGGAACTTTCCTATCTGGAATGTATTGCTTTGTCAGCGCGCGAAACCCCTCTACTTGAGATCTGTATCCTGATGTATGGGACATTAACTCAGCAGTAGACTCGCTAGCATTGCCAGTACCGTAACCATGCCAAGAAATAAAATCTATATTTGCTCTACAGGTTTTGAGAAAAGGAACCAGTTTGCTTGTATCATTCCAGTTTAGAGCTGGGCCACCGACCTTGATACGTGGGTTGACAGCCTTCATTGCGATCGCAGCTTTGTTGTAGATTTTCCAAAGTTCATCTAACTTACCTGCTTTTTGGTAAGTAATCTCTTTTTCATTAAAGGGTTCCCAGTAAATAACTTGTCGCTGAGCAAGATTGTGAGTGATAATTTTTACTAGTTGTCCACAGAAGGTCGCATAATTGTCGTACTCTGAAGGATCAAGCAAACCCTCTTGGTTCTGAGCCATCCACTTAGGCCATCCTGGAATATTCTGGATAATGGTAGGTTTTTTAGTATAGGAAACACTGTATCCAGCTTTGATTTTTGCTTCATTCCAGGTTTTGGTTGCTGGATCGCTCCAAGTATCAGATAAACCATTATGGTGAATTCTAATTAAACCAATACCTAATTTTGCCAACCGCTGTTGATACGCACTGCTAGCAGCACGTTCAGGAATAGTTATTTCATAATCATTTGAGCCAAAAACGAAAGGACTAATTTCAGCTTGCGATCTTCCCCAATCTACCTTAATTCTCGTACTATCCGACTTTCCAGCACTAGACAGGCTCTTTTCTATCAGTGGTAGTGTAGCAATGCTAGATATTGCCAGCTTGATTGTATCTCTACGACGCATCACCTAAGACTCTAATAAAGAACCGGAACGTTTAAAGCTGTAAGAATATGGTATGGTTTGTGCTTCCTCTGCATTGACTACCAAACCGAACATCCGAGCGTTGTGCTGAATCAGTTGTTGAATACTTTCATTTACCGAGTGAGTGTAGCTCACTCCCGGACGAACGACGAACAACACATTCCGAATAGCCGCAGCCATCAAAGCTGTTTCACTTGTTAAACTAACAGGGGCGCTGTCAACCAGGACATAATCATAATTATTCGTAGACTCAGCCTGTGCTAACATCTGCTGCAATTGTCGTCTTGTGACCTTTTGCGCAGTTTTTTTGCTTTGTTGTGGTAAAGCTGGTAATAAATCAAGATCTGGTCGGATTGAGACTGGTTGTAAGTTGGTTTGTAGCTCCTGAGAAACACCCAAGCGTCTGCTTAGTTCTCCTTTACGTAAATCTCCATCGACTAACAACACCCGAAAACCCAAATTCACTAAAGCTATAGCCAGTTTTAGAGTGATCGTGGTTTTTCCTTCTCCCATAATTGCACTAGTAATTAACAAACGCCGATCTTCGAGAGGTTGTAAGGTAATTCCTGAGGCTAATCGTTGAAACTCGATTTCTGTTTCGTTATCCAGTTGTTTTCCCATACTCAAATGTTTAAGTCGGGGAATTCGTACCACCATCTGGAATTCAACTGCTTCTAAATCTCTGGAACTCAACAGTGGGTTGCGTCTTTCTAGCAATAACACTAGGGCAATACTACCAATAACTGATGCAACACCTGCATTGATTAAAGCCAAAGACATTCTTGGACTGGTTGGTTTTGGATCAACTCTGGGTGGATCGAATACCTGTACATTCGGGTAAGCATTAAAGGAGTCAATATTATTCTGCTGTGTTTGAGCTACTAAGCCTTTATAAACACCTTCAGCAACATCAACTTGTCGCTGTAAATCCATGAGTTTCTGCTGACTTCCAGGTAGAGCTTTTAAGACGGCTTGGAGTTTTTGAATTTGAGCTTGTAGTTTTACTGATTGTTGCTGCTGAGCGCTAGCATCAGCGTCTGCTAAAATCATTTGTTGGATGAGAGTGGCACGACCTTGTGCATCGGTAGTTACCGTGGAGTCTATTCGACGACGATTAGCTGCTTTATTAATGTATTGTGCAAGTGCGATTTGTAGCTGCGTGCGCTGTTGAAGGAGTTCCTGTACCTGTGGATGATCATCCGTCAATGTAGCTTGCTTTTGTATCAAAGTTGCTTGCACTTCAGCAAGCTTGCGTCGCACAAACTGGTAGTCTTGATTTTCGCCTAAACTTAAAGACTGTATTGCTGATGTTGGAGCAAGATTTAGGCGCTGTGATATCATACGAGCACGATTTTTGCTAGCTGCTGCTTGCGCGATCGCTTGTGCATTAGCAGTACTCAAATTATTGATTGTGTTGACAATACCTTTAGTTTGTTCTTCAACGTTTGCTAACCCAGTAAATTGCCTGAAAGCAGCTAATTTACCTTGAGCCTCAGATAATCTTTCTTTAGCTTGAGCTAGTTCTTTTCTACTAAATTGTAGCCGTGCTTGACTGTTGTCTTGTCGGAGTTGGTTCAAGCGTCTTTGATAGGCTTCTATGAGAGCGAGTGCGCGCGATCGCGCTATTTCTGGTGAAGAACCACTCACCGTCGCTGAAATAATTGTAGACTGCTCCTGAGGAGCTATCTTAAATAATCCCTTGTAGCTAGAAAACCTGTTAAATTTACTTTTCTCTGGGTCAGAAGCTAACACGTGCTCTAACAAAGCATCGCTAGTAAGTATCGATGCTTGTACCTTCAAAGGATTGACCTGAGGGGAAAAACCAGGATCCCTATTCTGAAGCGAACCGAGAGTTCCCAAATTAGCATCCAGATGACTAGTTGAATCAGGCAAAATAAACTGCGTGGTAGCAGTCCATACTTGTGGCGAATATTTGACAGATGCAAATGCGGCTGTAAGTAACAGTATATTTAAGCCAAGTAGAGATTTCCAGTGTCTAGCTGTAATTGCAATCACTCTATTCATTCAATTGACCTCTTATAACGGCTTTATATTAAACATATCTTTAGTAATACAATACCAGCGTAAAATTGAATTTATAAATTATACTAGTAATCAAAAAAATAAGGTTAAAAGATTAACATTAATACAATTTATACATTAGATTTCCCTAAATGTTTAAGCTCTTCTTTCGCAACATTATTAGCAACCAGAAAGCATTCAAAATCAATAATTTTTCATCTGCCGAAAGAGTGATTTACTGGACGATTATTCTTACACCTATTTGGTGGCTCTTAGGCATACAGCCTTTATTTTATCCAGCTGTTATATTTGTTTTACTTGCACTCGCTTTCAATATTGACCAAGTTGTAAAAGGGTCACTACCAGCTTGTGTATGGGCTTGGTTAGCAATGGCACTAGTGATGCTTTGGACTGAAATTCTTGGTCTTTATGGGATGGGTTTCCCTGGGCAAGAAACTGCTGCTGGTATGGTCACTTTCTTAAAAAGTTACTTCTTCATTTTTGCCTGCTTAGCTTTACCATTTTGGACTAAGTTGCGGGTGGAAGTCATTACCCGTGCAGTTGCTTGGATGGCAAGTGGCTATTTAATCAATACCTGTATTCAGATGCTCTTGCTTGTAGTCGGTGTTCGTAATACAGTTTATGCACCTCTACTAGCACGCTTAATTCCTGGAGACAAATCTAGTTTGCTCATTGTTCTTGCTAGTATACAATCGTTTTTTGGTATCCCTTTACCAAGAACAGTACTTTACACTCCTGATCCCCCAATTTTAGGCATTTGTTCTGTATTTTGTTTTATCATTTGTCTTTCTGAAAAAGATCATCGCTTACGAAATTTCGCTTTAGCCGGTTCATTGTGTGGCTTATTAGTTAGTTTTAGTCGTCTAGCTTGGATTTGCTTACCATTATCGTTTTTAATTATTGCTGGTTTTCGCAGTCAACTAATGCGACAAGCTTATCTGTGGTTAGCAAGTTTCACATTTTTAATCTGTTCATTTTTAGGGCTATCAGTTAGACAATTATTCGATAAACCAACGGAAATTTTTAACAGTGCTCGTTCTAGTTCATCACAAGAACGGGCATTAGTTGTCAGCAAAACTCTGGAAGCTTGGCAAGAAAAACCTTGGTTGGGCTGGGGAGTAATACAAGGTAGAGCAAATTTATATGAAGATGTTTATATTGGTCTTGGTTCTTTTTCAACATACGCTGCAGTACTTTATTTGCATGGTGTAGTTGGATTCGGTTGCTTTGTCTTAGCATTGATGCTGACTCTGTTTTTTTTCTATACACCAGCCGTGCAAGGTAATACTTTAAGTAAACGAGCGTTCGCCTGCTTAGCTGTGCTATATCTACAACTAAATGCCACTCCTTTAAGTTGGATGGCAGTCTTTATTTGGTTCTTTTTTGTTTGGCTAGGTGCAGTTATGCAAGAAATATATCAAGATAATTTGACTGCATTTAACTGGGAACGGTTATCTTGCAAATAGGGAGCAGGGAGAAAATCGTAGGTTGGGTTTCGCTGACGCTCTACCCAACGAACCTTTGTAAATGTTGGGTTTCGTTCCTCAACCCAACCTACGTTCTACTACTGACTCCTGACTTCTGACTTCTGACTTCTGACTCCTGTTTAATATGTTTAAATATTTTTCTGAACAAGCTTCTAAAGTAAATTGGTGAAGCCAAGTTGAGTCAACTTTTTTTGTGTTGCCTGCTAATATACTTAAAATTGCCTGTGCCATAGCTTTAGGATCACCAACCGGTGTTAATGAACCGTACTTACCATCAGCGAGAATCTCAGCAGGACCACTTGGGCAATTTGTAGATATAACAGGAGTTCCTACAGCCATTGCTTCTATAAGTACATTTCCCAAGCCTTCCCAAGCTGAAGACAAAACAAAGACTGCTGCTTTTGCCATATAAGCATAAGGATTTTCTACAAAACCCAGTAGCACAACGTCTTGCTCTAAATTCAACTCATGTATTAAGTTCTCTAAATATGGTTGTTGTGGTCCAGTTCCTAAAATTACCAACCGTGCTCGTGACAGTTGGCGTACAAGGGCGAATGCACGGATCAGAGTTGCGAAATCTTTTTGTGGATATAATCTTCCTACTCCCAAGATGACGGGCGGTTCTCCTGGTTTAAACCAAGGGTGATTCACAGACTCTTTAGCCTTTGTGAATATTTCAGGTACTATAACTGGGTTGTAAATAACTTGGATGCGTTTGTTAGGTAGCTTAGTTATGTTAGCTAAATCTTGAGCTACCCCTTGGGAAACAGCTACAATCCCATCTGCCCAAGGATAGAAGAGTTTTGCAGCTAAGGGGGATAGACGTACAGAGGTTTGTGGTATTCGTTGTGCCTCAACAGACAAGGTATTGTGTTCAGTAACTACTATGCGTGTAGATACTCTAGTAAGACGTTTTGCCCATAAAGCTATTTCGCAAGGGTAGTGTAATGCAGCCAAGAGAGTTTTAGGGCGATCGCGCGACAGGTATCTTGCTAATTTTGGAAAACTACTTGGCATCCATCTAGCTTTTAAATCTACAATTCGAATTCCAGTTGGTACTTGCGGTAAATAAGAACCTTCTGCTCTAGCAAGCACTAAATCAACATTCAAATCTCGTTGAGCAAAAGCGCTAGCTAAATTGAGCATTATACGTTCAGCACCCCCTTCATAAAGCCCACGCAGAAAAATTGCAATATCCGTTTTAGATTCTGGCATAAGATCTTTGTTCACGATTTTTACTTTTGACTTCCTTCGACATACTTTTCATCAAGCTAAGAATCGCGCCGTAGTTGCGGCGTGCGTCAAAGCGTTGTTCAGCTAAGCGGCGACTCTTAACAGCCATTGCAACTCGTTTTGTTTCGTCGTTTTTCAAGGCGGAAACAGCAGCAATCAGAGCGTTTGCGTCAGAGGGTGGTATAATCAGGGCATTCTCTCCATCTTCTACTTGCTCAGATAATCCACCCACATTAGTAGTGATGATTGGTAAGCCTGCTGCCATTGCTTCTATAACAACGTTTGGAAAGCAGTCAGCAAGTGTTGGGAAGACAAAAATATCAGCTTTAGCAAAGAGATCCTTAAGTTCTGGGCTGTTAGCCGTTAAACCATAATGTAGACGCACACCTTCCATTCCTGCCAATTCCTGCTCAAGGTTTGTGTCTTTGGTAACAATGTCCAAGCTGCAATATTGGTGTAATGTTTGACGAAATGCTTCTAACAGAGTGCAGCCACCTTTACGTGCGAATTCACCACCTACAAACAACAAGCGTAGGCGATCGCTTTGTGTTTTTGGACGTAGTGCGCGATCGCGTCCAAAATCCCACTGTTCCATGTCCACACCTGGCGGAATAACGATCACTTTTTCTTCTGGAACCCCATAGTCAGTAATTAGGGAATCTTTAACCCACTGACAATACGCTACTACAGTAGTAGCAGCGTGATAGGTGCTTCGATTCCAAAGGAATTTACTACGTTCGAATAAAGGGTTACCATCGACTTTATGGTTATAACCTGCGGCGATACTATCCAAGTTAAGTGGCGTCGCATCGGTGGAAATTATCGTTGGTATTTGCTGCATCACCGGGATAGCAAACAGAGCCAAAGTTTGGCTATGCAAAAATAGTACGTCTAGAGGATTGGAACGCAGAGCATTTTGAATTGCTTCGCGAGCACGTAAACTAGCTTGCAGTGACCAGTTACTACGAACAATTGGTAAATTCTCCCAAATGTCATTTACACCACTTTTTATAGGTCTCCAAGTTGCAGAAACTTCATCATCTTCACCTACCCACCGAATTAAGTTTTGGTAGTGTGTGATATGACCTAACATCTGTTCTACGATAAATCCAAAGTTATACATAAATTCATGCATTAATTTGTGAAATTGAGAGGATATTTTTGTCTTAAAAACATTTTTTTAAATGTATTTTTTAACCACAAATATTGTGTACAAGGTAAGATAATTACTCCAAAAATTTTACATAACACTTTCGACATTGTTGTCCATTCCAAAAGCACCGACGGATTGTTTTTAATGACTTGCCAAAAATATCGAATGGCGATTATACCGTTTTTTCTTGCCAAAGGAGCTTCTAGTGCTTTCAACCCTAAGTACTTATAAAGACAAGCAAAACTATTTCTTTTCATTTGTTGTAGGGATTCAGGAGCATCATTAAAAGCTTCCTCTAGAAGTCGTAAGCAGGCTGCTTCCATCTTTAAAATATTGGAAGACGTTGAATGAGGAGACATTCGATATAAAATTTGAGGACGTGATACAGCTACATAGTGATAGCGAACCGCCAAACGTAGCCACATATCCCAATCATCGGCTGGCGATAATGCTTGATTAAAATCACCTACTTCAGTTAAAGCCTGCTTTCGAATTAAAGGATTAGAGCCATTTTCTAAAATGTTCTCTACTAAAAGCTTTTCATATATACTTCCATTGATACTTGTGTGACTACCTAAGCGAAAAAATTCGCCGTTTTCAGTGATGTAGTTTACCCAGCTATAAGCAACCGCAGCTTCGGGATTTGTTTGCAAAGCCTTAAATTGTGCTTCTAGCTTATCTGGTGTCCAAAGATCATCAGCATCTAAAAAAGCAATAAACTCTCCAGATGCATGAGCAAGTCCTCGATTGCGACTGACGGCTACACCAGAATTCTTATATTTAAATAGCTTGATACGAGGATCTTTTATACTAGAAACAATATTCCAACTAGAGTCTTTGGATCCATCATCAATAACTATAATTTCTAAATCATAAAAGGTTTGATTTAGGGCGGATTCAATTGTTTCTCGAATAGTTTTTTCACCATTATAGACAGGAATAATAACAGAGATTAGTGGCATATTAGATCTCAACATTTAATTCATTTGACATTACGTTTACTATTTCGTTAGCTATATTTTTCCAATTTAATTTATTGTTTAATTTATCTCGTATTGCTTGAAGAATTGATAATAGTTGCTCAGTATTTTCTAGGATTTTTCGTGAGGCTAACAAATAATTAATATCCCAATTTTTCTTTCAAGAATCTGGCTGATTGACTAGCTACAATTTGATATTTTATAAACTGTCGTGGCAGTATGAATTTAATACTTAAAATATAAATTAAAACAAATACAATCTGTTTTAAAATCAAAGGTAGATTTATAGAAATCACCAGAGGTAAGATAATTAAAAGAACTGGAATAAAACAAGACAATAAAAACCTACGCATTGACCAATTAAATTGTTTGCAGCCCGCTAACCACCAGGAAAATGTCCAAACAAATCCTAGAATGGAAGCAACAGCAACACTGACTCCCAGAATTCCTGCATATTTCGCACCAAAAACAAAACCAAACACAGCAATCGGCGCAATATACAGATTAACTTTAGCATTAATGTCTGGTCGACCTTTCGCCGAAAGCATAGAATCTAGAGGGCTATTAATAACGCGAAAATATGCAAAAACTAGCAGCCCAGGAATAACTATGGTCATTGGTGTCCATTTAGCTCCAAATGCCAAAGTTATCAATGATTTATCAAGGGTTAAAAGGATTAGTGCGTATATAGGAGCAGTTATAAAAGCAACTTGCTCAACAACGTTAAAAAGAGCATTTTCTTGCTCTTTCTCATCTGTTAATTGTGCAAAAATTGGCGTTCCCAATTGACCAATAACTGAATTAAATATAGTCGATAAAGCCATGGTTAATTGATAGGCAAGATTATAGTAACCAAGACTAGCATTGCCCAATACCTTACCAACAACTAGATTGTCAACGTTTGCATTTACATAGAACCCAAAGCTAGAACCTGTTGCGCCTAGACAAAAAGATAAAACTTCAGATTTAACCTCTGGATTAATTTCTAAACGTAAGCGATGACCAGATTTATAGCGACATAAAATACAACCAACTATCCAAGAAGCAGTATCTCCAATCACAAACGACCAATAACTCAACCCCGCCAAAGCAGAGCCGGTGGTACATAATAATCGAGTTATAGAGCTTATTAAAGTTATGTTTGCCTGCTCTTGATACTGCATCTGTCTGGTCATGATGCCAGAATAAACGTAGAGTATAGAGGATAGGACTAGATTAAAAGCAAATACTATTAATATCCAAGTTAAATTTGGCTGATGGAAAAAATTAGCTACCAATGGTGCGGTAGCTATCATAGCTACCGCAAAAGAGACTCCAATGTAAAGACTTATTGTGTAGGTGGTGTTTAAGTAACGTTTATCTTCAGTACCTTTGTAAACAATAAATGACCCTGTTGTGCTTTGGGTAAAGAGTGTGAAAAAAGACCAAAAAACGTAAGCAACTCCAATAACTCCAAAGTCTGATGGTAAGAGTAACCTTGCGAGAACTAAATTACTTAATAAAGCGAAAAAACGTAAAAGAAATGTACTATAGGTTATCCAAAGGCCACTCTTAATCAAAGAAATTTGTTTCATGGTCTATGTTGGTAGAGATATAATAGCGCCTATTTGGCGACTGCTTTTCCTAGCGATCGCCCAATCACGATTTGAGCAAGTGGTGCTAAACGCGCAGCTGTTAAGGTAAGTAGTGAGCGTGGATCTTTGTAGAATATGGAACTATCTGCGGCGATCGCTTGATTCAAAAAATCACGAGCTTTCTTTGCATCCCCACCTTGAAGACATAAGCGAGCAAGGTAACGATACATATAAGCATAAGCTGTTGGTAGTATCGGCTCTACTAACTCCGGATAACTGTGGTGAGCATTCTGAATCACCTGTTCACAAGAGTACTGCATTTGTCCTACATTGAACGAAAGCCCAGAAGGACGGACGCGATAATAACTCAATACACGCGCTTCCCTGTAAAAAGTCCAGCGTCGCGTCAAAGCTACCCGCATCCAGAAATCTAAATCCTCACAGCTACGTAGACTTTCGTCAAATTCACCCACTTCATCGTATACACACCGGCGAAATACTCCATTAGAGCCATGACCTACAAAGTTCTTGCACAGTAAAGCTAAAACTGGGTCAGACTTGATTGGTTTACCGCTTAGGAATACGAATGTTGAACTTCCATCATCACGAATTGCTCTCGAAGCACTGTACACAACTCCGGCTTCTGGAGTGCGATCCAGTCGATCTACATGATTAGCTAACTTGTCTGGATGATAGATGTCATCGCCATCTAATAGTGCAATATATTCGCCACAAGCATGATGAATGCCATAATTGCGTGCTGATGAAAGACCACCATTTTGTTTTTGCAATAATTTAAAGCGTGAATCTCGCTCTATAAAAGTTTGAACTACAACAGCAGTATCATCACTAGAGCCGTCGTCTACAATAATCACCTCAAAATCACGGAACGATTGGCGTTCTAGACCAATCAGTGTATCCTGAATGTAGGAGCCCACATTATAAGCTGGGACTACAACACTAACTTTAGGAATAACAATCATATCAGTTACCAGTTATCAGTTATCAGTTATCAAGCGGTGTTAATTGATAACTATTAAGCAAGTTCCAGGATCCTAGTGTCTAGGAGATCTAATATCTTGCTATCTCTAGATAAATCAAATTTTCTAGCAAAATGCGTATTACTTTGAACTATTAATGGATAGTCATTCGTTGTGAGTATTCGCGGATGACCGTTACGAGTTTTATAAAAATCAAAGTAGCGTTTTGGGTTGTTACATAAATTAAATAATTGACTGTTCACCAGCACTGTTTGTATATAAGATTCGACTGATACACATACACCTTTGTAATAATTTACGACATCAGTATTTGATATAGAAAATTCGTACAGGTATTCAACACACTTCCTAGACAAAGTGCAGAAAAAAGAGCCTCCATAGCAAATAAACTTCTCATTAAAAGGCGTTGAGCTTCTCAATCCAACTGTCACACCATAAGAGAAGTTGAGGCGAAAAAAGGGCTGTATATAATTAATTACTTTTAAGTAATTTAATATTTCCTTTTGACCTTCAGGTAAGTGTGACAGAAGTTGGTTATATTTATAATAATACCGAGTGTAACCTTCTCTAATACTCCAATGGCTTTCTTTAGAGAAGACTTCAAAGTATTCTAAAAAGCCATCATAAGTCGTTTCTGCCAGGAATTTTTGAGTTTCTGAAAGTGGTTGAGTAGGATAATCTTGACCTGTGATGTTGATCAACCAATCAAAATGAATATTGTTATCCTTAAGGAATTTTACAGCATCCAGATAGTTTTGAATTATAGAAAAATCTACTCCTCGTGATCCTTTAGCTGGAATCACTTCGATGTTTGATAAATCTTTGAGCGTTTCTACATCTAAATTGCAACCAGAAAAATCGTGACTTACGATCACTTGAGAATCAGGACTTGATTTTTTGATCGTACGAATCAGGCGATAAATCTGGTTTAGATTTTTATGAGTTTGGATAAGATAGCCAACTTTCATATGATAAGATTTACACAATAAATTCAGGAATTTACTCAAATTAAATCTCTATAATCTATAACCCCAATTCAGTAAGATAAATCTTGATTTTAAAAAGTAGTTTTTATTGCGACGAAATCAACCTAGTCTTTAAATATTAGTGAATTGGTGTTATAGAAGAGAATTGTGAAAATTTTCACGGTGATCGCAAAAAAAAATCAATCACTAGATACTATTGTGGAAGCTATAACTTTCTTGACTACTTTCTCAATGTTTTGTTCCTTAATTGTTGGGTTGCGTTCCAACACTTCACCTAAAATCATTCCCAAAAGCCTTTGCTCAGAAAAAATAGCTTCAACTTGAGTTTTAGTCAAAAGATTGGCTTCAACCAAATAATCTAGAACCCGTTTAACCTTACTTTGAACATTAGGTAATGGTTCCTGACTTTGTGGAATTGAATTTGAGTAAAGGCTACTGTTTGCAGAATTATCTTTTGATGTCTTGCTATCAATTGGTTCCATCATCTGTACACGTAAAGGAGGTGCATAAAACTTCGCCAAGACCATGTGTAGCACAAAAGCTGGATTTCCTAGCAAGTAACGAGCTGCTAAGCGTTTGGGTTCACGGCACAAACGATATAACCACTCTAAACCTAAATTAGAAATAAAATTTGGACAATCAGGCACAACACCAGCTAGTCGATCAACAATCGCTCCTCCAAGCATAATTGCGTTGACGTGCAATCGAGAACGATGTTTTTGAATCCAACTCTCTTGTATTGGCATCCCCATACCTACTACTAAAATATGAGGTTTTACCTGATTAATTTTCTGGATTATGGATTCATTTTGTTCGATATTTTCTTTGTCAAAGTATCCGTGATGTCCAAAAAAGATGATACTTGGATATTGTTTTCTTAAATGACTAAGAGCTGCTTCTAAACGGTCTGCCTTTGACCCTAATAAAAATACGGAAAGCCCATGCTCATTAGATTTTTCTAGTACTTTTGGCATCAGCTTGCTATAGGAAGACCGATAATCTAAAGGTAACTTTAGACCCATCCAACCAATTGCTTTTAATATGCCGATGCTATCGCAATGAGTTATTTCCGCACTTTCCAGGAATTGATAATACCAGGGTATTTGCATTGAAAGATTAAAACTGTGTACATTGTAGTTTGCAACAATTATTTTGTTACCCTCAATACAAGCTTTGTTTATTGCTTCTACAATTGCTGGCACAGTCATGCAGGTAATGCGACGTCCTAGGAGGTATATTTCTAAACCTGGTAGATTTTGCACTTTATTGTGCTTAAATATCCTAGTAAATTGATTGCCCTGGTTACTGTCAGACAAATCCCTACTAGAAAATCGCAACTGCATACGGAGATTGTTAGAAACAGCAGTGGAGTTTTCTAAGTGAGCCACACAGTTTTCCTTATTACATATCTAACGTATCTCAAACAGATGTTACATGGTTACTCATGAACTAATACTCTGCTTATAGGAGTATTTTTGATGGTCAGAGATTAACATTTACTCTACTTTTAGACGGATTTTTATTGATAAAAACTCAAATTACTTAGCCGCTAGTATTAATTAAAACTTGTTTTATTTTTTACCATTAAAATCATATATATGTGTGTAGCATTTACATTGATAGATAACTGTCAAAGCGGCGAAAAATTAAAATCAATTACAGAAGCTTGCAAATTTTATGCTTTTAGCTACAAAATATCTTCATAGAAGATAACATTTCAGAAATAAATCTTTCTATAAAAAAACATTTTTTTGCTATAATTTGCATTCCCCGATAAAAGAGCGTGATTAACAGTTTTTTAGTAAAAATTGACGCTTAAAAATGGCTATTTCTAATACAAATGCTATTTAACAAAAAATAAAAAAAACGACAACTTTATAAAAATATTTGTGAGCAAAATAAAGACAAGAAAATAAAACTCAATAATATGGGGGAGGATTCATGGTAGCTCTCACAGAGAATGACCAAAAACGGCTAACTATACAAACTGTCGAAATTGCTCATAACACAACAGCGATTCGTTCTCTTGACTGGGATCGAGATCGTTTTGATATCGAGTTTGGACTACAAAACGGTACAACCTATAACTCTTATTTAATTAAGGGCGATCGCATAGCTTTGGTTGATACCGCTCACGTAAAGTTCCGTGATTTGTATTTAGACACCCTAAAAAGCCTTGTAAACCCGAAGGCGATTGACTATATAATTGTTAGTCATACAGAGCCAGACCATAGCGGTCTAGTGGAAGATGTTCTCCAGCTAGCTCCTAGAGCGACGGTTTTAGCCTCAAAAGTTGCACTCCAGTTTCTGGATAACCTAGTACACGATCCTTTCTCGAAGAGAATTGTTAAAAGTGGCGATCGCGTAGATTTAGGTCAGGGACACGAAATAGAATTTGTAAGTGCACCTAATTTACATTGGCCAGACACAATTTTTAGCTTTGACCATAAAACCCAAACTCTTTTTACCTGTGATGCGTTCGGAATGCACTATTGTAGCGATAGTACATTCGACGACAACCTAGAAGCAATCGAAGCCGACTTTAGATTTTACTACGATTGCTTAATGGGTCCCAATGCCCGTTCGCTCCTAAACGCGATGAAAAAAATGAACGAATTGGGCAACATTAAAATGATCGCCAATGGTCATGGACCGATATTATATCACAATCTTGATATTTTGCGCGAATCTTACGATAAGTGGAGTCACAAACAAGCAAAAGCAGAAACAGTTGTTGCCTTATTTTGCGCCTTTGACTACGGGTATAGCGATCGCCTAGCAGCTGCCATTTCTCAGGGAGTTCAAAAAACTGGGGTAGGCGTCGAAATAATGGATTTGACGACAGCTGAGAGCCAAGAAATCCAAGAACTAGCCCACAGAGCAGCTGGTATTATTATCGGTATGCCTCCGAGTGCTAATGTTGCTGCTCAAGCCTCTGTAAGTTCATTACTCGCCGTCGTTAACAACAAGCAAGTTGTAGGGTTATTTGAGTGTTACGGCATCGATGATGAACCTATCGATACATTGCACAGAAAATTTATAGACCTTGGCGTCAAAGAAGCCTTCCCACCTGTTAGGCTTAAAGAAATTCCCAATACAGCCACATACCAACTTCTTCAAGAAGCTGGCACAGACATGGGACAATTGCTTGTCCGTGAGCGTAACATCAAGCAGATCAAGTCCCTAGACGTCAACATGGAAAAAGCGCTGGGTAGGATCAGCAGTGGACTCTACATTATCACAACCAGAAAAGGTGATATCAACGGTGCAATGCTTGCTTCCTGGGTGGCTCAAGCTAGTTTACAGCCTTTAGGATTTACTGTTGCGGTTGCAAAAGATCGTGCAATTGACTCCTTGATGCAAGAAGGCGATCGCTTTGTCCTCAACGTGTTGGAAGAAGGAAACTATCAGGAACTCAAAAAACACTTCCTCAAACGCTTGCTTCCTGGTGCTGACAGATTTGCTGGTGTAAAAACTCAACCCGCGCAAAATGGCTGCCCAATTTTAACAGATGCCCTCGCTTATATCGAATGCGAAGTTGTCAGCAGCATAGAGTGCAGTGACCACTGGATTTTATACTGTACCGCCGAAGATGGTCGCGTTTCCAAACCAAATGGGCTCACAGCAGTTCGTCATCGCAAAGTAGGGAATTACTATTAATGGGCATGGGGCATAGGGCATTGGGCATAGGGCATTGGGCATTGGGTATTGGGTATCTACTCGCTCCTGTGCTCCCCCTGCTCCCCCTGCTCCCCCTGCTCCCCCTGCTCCCCCTGCTTCCTGCTCATCTCCCCTCACACTTCACTGAACAAAGATGAATAATTCTAATCCTCGCGACATTCAAGTTTTGCCAATTGCCACAAACACTACTGTGCTGAGAGCACGTAGTTGGACACGGCTACGATTTGAAATCGAATATGCGCTTGCTAGGGGCACCACCATCAATTCATATTTAATTGAAGGCGATAAAACTGCAATTATTGACCCACCTCCAGAAACTTTCACCGCTATTTATCCAAAGGTATTGCAACAATACTTGCATAAGCATGGTGATGCCCAACCTCTACAACGCTTGGATTATGTAGTTCTTGGTCATTTCAGCCCTAGTCGAGTTGCAACACTGAGAGCGCTTTTAGAACTATCCCCGCAGATAACTTTTGTTTGTTCTCTTCCTGGTGCCGCAAATTTACGTGCAACATTTCCAGACAAAGATCTGAAAATCTTGACGATGCGAGGGAAAGAAACTCTGGATTTAGGTAAGGGTCATGTATTGAGATTTGTTCCTATTCCCAGTCCGCGTTGGCCATCAGGACTATGTACCTACGATGAGCAAACCCAAATTCTTTACACAGATAAGCTATTTGGCGCTAACGTTTGTGGTGATGAAATCTTTGATGAAGATTGGGACATTCTAAAGGATGACCAACGGTATTACTACGACTGCTTAATGGCCCCCCAAGCTACTCACGTACAAGCAGCTTTGGAGAAACTATCAGAACTGTCGGTGAGGATGTATGCTACTGGTCATGGTCCACTAGTTCGCTACGGCTTAATAGAACTTAACAAAGCTTATAAAGCATGGAGCCATGCTCAAACTGCTCGCGAGATTAAAGTTGCTTTGCTTTACGCTTCAGCATACGGAAATACAGCGACTTTAGCCCAAGCGATCGCTCTCGGTATAACCAAAGGTGGGGTTGCAGTAGAATCAATCAACTGCGAATTTGCTCAACCTGATGAAATCCGCGCCGCAGTTGAAAAATCAGATGCCTTTCTCATCGGAACTCCTACCATAGGTGGTAATGCACCCACTCCTATTCACACTGCTTTGGGTATTGTGTTAGCGATTGATAACAACACCAAAATTGCTGGAGTGTTTGGTTCCTATGGCTGGAGTGGAGAAGCCATTGATTTAGTAGAAAGTAAACTCAGGGATGCTGGTTATCGGTTCGGATTTGACACTTTGCGCGTCAAGTTTAAACCCGACGATGTTACGCTCAAATTCTGTGAAGAAACTGGTACAGACTTTGCTCAATCTCTGAAAAAGGCTAAAAAAGTGCGTGTACCACAAACAGCTGCAACCCCCGTTGAACAGGCTGTAGGTCGTATCGTTGGTTCAGTTTGTGTTGTCACAGCTAAACAAGGAGAAGTTTCCACTGGAATGCTTGGTGCATGGGTTTCGCAAGCAACTTTCAATCCACCTGGTATAACAGTTGCGATCGCTAAAGATCGAGCAATTGAATCTCTCATGCATCCAGGAGGTAAGTTTGCTCTAAATATCATGCCGGAAGACAATCATGTAGACTACATGAAGCACTTTCGTAAATCTTTTCTACCAGGTGAAGACCGCTTTTCTGGTTTTGCTACAGGCGTTGCAGATAACGGTTGTATAGTTCTCAATGAGGCTTTAGCTTATATAGAATGTTCAGTGAACAAACGCATGGAATGTGGCGATCACTGGGTTGTATATGCGACCGTTGACAATGGTAAGTTGCTCAAACCTGATAGCGTGACTGCCATTCATCATCGCAAATCTGGCAATCATTACTAATCAAGTCCCTTATCAAAATTACTGGGTCTAAAACAAGAGTGCTTGTAGCACGGCTTTGTGTTAAAATTTGACCATGTCAGTACAAGACATTTAAATAAAACCTACTCCCGGACTGGGAGGAAGTCTACGCCCAAAACACTGCAAGGAGATACGCCAGGTGCTACCCTACGGGAAGCCTCCCTTCGGTCGTCTACAAGCCGGGAAACCCTAGTCGAGCACTGGCTCATCAGTACGCCCTAAGTGGCAAGCCGTAGTTCGCCTGGGAACCTGTGAAAACAGGATATCAAAGCCTTAGTGTCTTGAGAATATCCGTCTATGCGCGAGCGGAGAGTGTCAATGAGCGGCTCCCCTAGCTACAAGCTAGGGGATTTTTACTGAAAACGTATACCAATTGTATTTCAAATTCCACCATAATTACTTATTGACATTACTTGATTTTTTGTTTAATGAAGGTCACAACTTGAGCTAGCTGTCTTTTTAGGGAATCGATTTCCGTCTGCATCTTGAGTACTTTGTCATTCAATGCTTCAATTTCACTAGAAGAAGCTGCTTTTGTTACAGAGGGTAGTCCCGTCGAATTTTGACCAGCAACAGCAGCTTGTTCTTGGCGCGGTTGTTTAGCTTTGCTCATAGCTAGTTTGATTGCACCAATGAGCTGCTTTTGATCAAAAGGCTTTCCTAAAAATTCAAAGTGTTCAAAGGGTTCTGAAATTTTCTCTGTAACCTCCTCTTTCCGACCTGACATGACTACTAAAGGAATCTTTCTAAGATCTGGTTGGGATTGAATCTGTTGGAAAACTTCCCATCCACTCATTTTAGGTAAAAGGAAATCCAACATAATCAGGCTAAGTTTTTCTTGACGTATTAAATTTAGCCCTTCTAGACCGTCTTTTGCTTCCAGTACTTCAAAGTTACCAGGAGGCAACATTTCTCGTACTTTTACCCTAACGACGGTGGTGTCATCAATAACTAAAATTTTATTACTTGCCACAACTAATTGCTCTTACAGAAACTTAAGTTTTAGATAGGCGCTTTGCCACTTAAGGCCTTTAAGCTATCCCACTATATCTAACATTGATGTGTATTAGGGGAGAGTAATTTCCGGTATAAATGACGATATTTAATGTGATTTAATTCACTGTTGACAAATAAGTGCTAATTCAGTAAGTAGTGTTATTTAAGGTAAAATGCGTTAGCTGAAGTTCAAATCACTACCCATTCGGGGTAAGTAACTCTGATTGTTTACATGGCAAAGTCACTGATTATTTTTGATAAGTATTAATACTTGTGTATCCCAAAAGAGCTTTGGAAAACGCCATTTTTGGGTTAGCAAAATTTGACTATCGACTTTAGTCTTGGCTTTTGGGCGATCGTCTCAATACGCCTGTTATTTTTTATACCTTGTATACGCCCAGCAATTTGCACTCTTACTAGAGGAGGAACGTAAATTGGAGGCCTCAAGTTTAAAGTAAGTGTAAGTTATTTCGCAAGAAAGAAGCAGCTTTCAGGGTGTGCAAAAACGACAGTTATTAATCTATTTGTACAAAAGAATGCAAGTATCTTACGATCTCACATTTGTTGCACTCTCAATCTTGGTCGCAGTAATTGGTTCTTATGGAGTATTGGTTGAACCCCTCTCCGGTCTAAAGACACGGAGAATAAGAGTGAAACATTACCCCTCAACTTTTAGCTCTATTAGCTTATCTGGTTGAGTAGTTTCGACCTGGTTAGAGATCCGCTCCAAGGGAGAATGAGTCTTCCCACGTTCAGACGCGCCTACTTGATTCGCGGATTGTTTGAAACGCTCCCAAGCCTCTAACAGGATCGGTTCCATTCCCGGATACTGGCAAGCAGCATCCTGCAATGAGAGCGTATTTTCCTCATTTACAAATCTACTCAGATAAGCGCTAAAAAGATCCCGATGCATTGCAATACCCGTTGCATCATGGTGAACCCGTTCAGATAGAGATTTCTTAACACGACTACCATCTAAATGGGTTTGGGACAGGGCTGTTTTCTGGGTAGAAAATCTAATGAATTGCCCGCCAGCGTTTTCAGCTTTGCGAGCCAATTCAGATTGTACAAAACCTGGAGACTTAGCAGAAATAGCTTTACCGTAACGTTTCTGCCAGCCTTTAACCGATACATTCTCGGTTTTTATGTTTTTACCATGTCGTAAAATCTCGTTAACCACTTTGCGATTTTGAGATTTAGCATAGGCTGTTTTCTTGCGTTCTAGCTCACGTTTTTTGTTGGTAAGTTTGCGATAATTAGCAGATTTTTTCCATTGACGTTTACCCTTTTTAACTTTGCCTTTTTTGGTGATAGTTTTACGTCCACGCTTGCCCTCGAAGTCAGGATGATAATTGTCGGGATTGTTAACCCGTTGGGAACGTTGCATTTTGCGCTGGATAACACTAATTTCGCGCTCCATTGTGGGTACACCTTCAGCAAAAGGTAATAACCCTGCATGTTTATCTCCCACATAGGCAATGTTAGAAATGTTCAAATCAAGCCCTATGACCCCATCTGAAACAAAGTTCTTTTCTTTTTGGTAGGGTTGACCTTCATTAATTAATTGAGCGTACCAGCGACGTTTCCCGTTTATTTCTCTCCAAAGCAAGCGAACATATTTAATAGGGGAGTTTAAGCCATGTTTAATAACTGGGTTGTTTTGGTCAATAATTGGATCTATTTTTATACCTGTCCAAACTACCTGATTATTTTTCCAGCGTAAACCCTGCTTGTTAGTCTTGCCTTCAACAGATTTAAAGCGTGTTGGTACTTTAAATCTAACTTTCTTGGCTTGTCCAAACAATACTTTTTCACTTGCATTGAATGCGCGAGTAGCAATCTTTTGCACAACTTGAGCATCTATCTTTTCAGCAATCCACTTGGAATTATTAGCAACAATAGAAGCGTAAGCCTGCAAATCAAAATCAGAGTACCTGTAAAGCTTTCTCGCTTCAGTAAACGCATCACTTCGCTTTTTCTTCTCGTTCCTAGATATCTTTTTCGCTGCCTTGTAAGCCTCGGAAGTCTTAACCAATTCCATTCTGATCATTGCTTCGTTCAAACAAGCATTGTAAAGCTGTCTACCTGCTTGAAATCTTGACAACAACTCAGATTCTTGAAAACTGTCAACTTTTAACGGTATCTCTGTTATGAATGTTGGCGTAGTCTTCCGAGCCACTTAATATCACCTACGATTGTTTGCTAGACTATATTTAGTCTATGCGCTATTTCTGGAGTTGTCAACATGAAAAGAATGAAAAATATACCAGTTTTTTACAATGAACTTAAGAAAAATCATAATATTGTTTTAACTGATACTACTTGGAACGCTTTAAGAGAATCAGCAAAACAACTTCGTATTAGTCCCAGTGAGTTGATCGAGAGATTAGTTCGTGAATATTGCAATATCAAAAACGACAAGATTTCTTGACGGCGAATAAATTCGCTCGTGGAGCCACACCACCCCGATATAAATACCGGGAGAGTGTTAATTCCCTTAATTCCTTAACACTCTCCCTTCTCCTGGCGGAGACGCTACGCGAACGGGGCTATCAGGCTTCCCGAACTATTTAGGTATATCAGTCAAGTTGATGATGCTTAAATCGTGGTTTACTTGTATTGTCAGTAATTCTACGATAAATGGGTTTGAAAGGAGACTGTAGTGGCACAAATAGACTACATTTGCTATAAGTTGCTGGGAATGATTATAAGCGGAGCTTATATATTCACTGCTTATTGTGCAAGTGCGCAGATTACACCAGACAGAACTTTAACAAATAATTCCAACGTTACAATCAATGGCAGCGGGCAGATATCTCCCTGACCAACCAAGCTGCAATTAGTGTTTTTGGCAATGATGGTGGAGATATCGCTATTAATGCCCAAAATTTTGAGTTCTCTAATTCATTCCTATTCGCTGGAATTGGAATGAGGTTGGGAAATGCTAGTACTGTAGCAGGAGATATTCAGCGCAATGCTACACAAGTAATTACCTTAGCACAAGGGAGCCAAGTAGATAATCAAGTATATCCAAATGCTCACGGTAATGGCGGCAACATCAAGATTGATACTGGTTCCCTTACCGTACAGAGTGGTTCTCAACTTTCAACCCCACTATTCGGGCAAGGAAACGGGGGAAACATTATCATCAATGCACCCGATCGCATTACCTTTGATGGGAAAAATAATGATAACTATGGTGTTGAGAAGGCAGAAGTACGAAGGCAGAAGGCAGAAGGCAGAAGGACCCCTGCCTAAAGACAGAGGATTCAAATAATGACGCCCTGTTTCTCGCGCTACGCGTCTCGCAACAGATTTTATTTTCTGTTCCGGATAAATCCGGGGGCTTGGACCCGTTTTGGGCAAGGCAGGGCATAAGGCTGTTCTGCCAGGTGACCGATCGCGTGAACTTTCAGTGACGAATCATGTTAGCGTATTATCCGAATAACGTCTACACCGCTATGAAAGAAAAATCATTACGTTTTCGGATGCATGAACGCCGTTACAACAAGCTGAAGTTATATGCTCAAAGCAAGCAAAAAACGATGACTCAACTCATCGAAGATTGGGTTGATAGGTTACCCAACCCAGAAAATCTGGGCTCCTCAAAAACCCCACCCTCGGAGTAATTTTAACCAGATCTTGCACCTTCGTCCAATATTCTTTCCCTTATCCCGCTAAACTTTATACGGGTGAAAACGTTGCTACCTATTTCCTTCTGATTACTTATGACCCCTTCTCAAAAAGCCCAACTTAAATCCGAAATTATAGCCATGCCGAAGTGGTTGCGCCCTTCAATTGGCAAAGCAAGCGAGATACAAACTGTACAACAAATTATTAAGCAACGCCAAATTCATACAATTTGCGAGGAAGGGCGGTGTCCGAATCGAGCAGAATGTTATTCCCAAAAAACTGCGACTTTCTTGCTCATGGGGCCAACATGTACTCGATCTTGTGCGTTTTGTCAAGTAGATAAAGGTCATGCACCAATGCCTATTGATTTAGACGAACCGCAAAAGGTAGCAGAAGCTGTACAGTTATTAGGATTAAGTTATGTAGTTCTGACTTCTGTAGCTCGTGATGACCTAGCGGATCAAGGTTCTGGTCATTTTGTCAAGACAATGGAAACTATCCGCCAGTGGAACCCAGGAACTCAAATCGAGGTGCTAACACCCGATTTTTGGGGTGGTGTTGGTGCGGGAGAGGAAGGTCAACGTCAGCGTATTTCTATGATTGTGAATGCTAAGCCTGCTTGTTACAACCACAATATCGAAACAGTGCGACGGTTACAAGGACCTGTAAGGCGGGGTGCAAAATACGATCGCTCTCTGCGCGTTCTGCAAATCGTTAAAGAACTTGACCCTACTATTCCCACAAAATCAGGCTTGATGCTAGGACATGGCGAAACAGTTGAGGAAATCGTTGAAACAATGGCAGATCTTCGCGAAGTGGGATGCGATCGCCTAACCATTGGCCAGTATATGCGTCCTTCCTTAGATCATCTACCAGTACAAAAATACTGGACACCAGAAGAATTTGATATTTTAGGCAGCAAAGCGCAGGAAATGGGATTTAGCCACGTCCGTTCTGGGCCTCTAGTTCGTAGTTCTTACCACGCAGGAGCAGAAGAAACAACAAATTAACTTATTATGATACATTTTGTTTATTTTTGCTGCTTGAAAACGCGAAATACAGAAAAATAGATGTCAAAGTGCTTCGCACTGTACAAAGTGAGCCGGGTTTAGCCTCGTGCATTGCTTGATACACCCTAGTTAGGAGAAAATCTTAGCTGGAGTGTTTGTTGACATGCGTTGGAATTGTTAACAAAAAAGTATCAGCATAAGTGCACTGGTCATAAATACCATAGAACAGAGTCTTTAAAATAGGAGAGAACATTATGACTTCTGAAACTCAAGCAAAAACATCAACACCTGCTAGCCAAAAAGTTGGTAAAGATGTTGCAAAATCTGGAGGTAAACCTCCTTACGCATTTCGTACAGGCTGGGCGCTGTTTCTGTTAGCTATCAACTTCCTCGTTGCTGCCTATTATTTCCATATCATTCAATAACTAGGCAAATCGAGACGGAGAAGAGTTCTCATCTTTGTCTCGAAGATTCATGATTCTAGTGTTGCTCAAATCGTGCCTTTAAATAAACCTTTAGGGCGAACGAGCAGTACTAGAATCATGATTAGGAGTGCTACGCCTTGTTTGTACTGAGAACCTAACCAAGGAGTGCTAACTTCTTGGGTAATGCCAATAATAAAAGCTCCTGCGATCGCCCCGTAGGGATTGCCAATTCCTCCCAAAATAACAGAGGCAAACAAAGGTAAAATTAAGAACCAACCCATATTCGGACGAACAGCCGTAACTAGTCCGTACATGCTTCCCGCTAAAGACGTGAGGCTTCCGGTTATAACCCAAGTCCAGATTATTACTCTGTCAACATTAATACCAGAAACTCTGGCTAAGTCCTGATTATCAGCAACCGCTCGCATTGCCTTACCAATTTTGGTGTTTTGTAGAAGGTAGCGTAAGGCAAAAATAGCTAAAACAGCTAAGAATAGGACTAGCAACTGATCTCGCGGTATCCTCAAGCCGAATATTTCCAACGCCTGGCTAACAGGTACACTATAATTTTGGTTACTACCTCCCCAAATTAGGAGAATACCATTACGAAGGAACAAGGCAAGACCGATGGAAATAATAATTAATGTAGTCGAAGTAGCTCGGAGCAACCGCATTCTTGACCAAAGTAATTTTTCTGATAAGAGCATAGCTGCTATTGTTCCCACCGCAGCTACCACCATCGACAGCCAAATATTGACACCGAATGAATTGACGAGTAGCGTAAGATAAGCTCCCAACGTGAGGAAGTCGCCGTGAGCAAAGTTTGATAAACGTAAAATTCCAAAGGTTAGGGTTAGTCCAACCGCAGCTAGAGCAATAATGCTCCCGACTGCAACTCCATTAACGATTAATTGAGCTAAATGCGCATCCATAATTTTCAGCAATTGCGGCTTAGTAATTTTATAAATAAACCGTTATATTTGACACTATGACTTTTACTCTATAAATATAGAAAGAATAGTACGCTAGTATACATAGAATCCTGTTGGTACTCTTGTGCCAAGCAAAACTTGTTAAGCGGTCTAGTTGACCATGCAGCAGTATTCAAGCTTATCAGACCAAAATGCAAAAATTAACGCAACGCCAACACTTTTGGCGACAATTCAGCAACTTCAGGCTGAGTTGTGGTTAGAACGTCGCTTGAACCAGTTGCAAAATCGCCTGAATAATTGCCTTGCTTCTGTTTTCACTACCGAACAACAGCAAGTTCCTCCAGAGGCAGAAATTTTTCAAACCTTAGTCAACGAACTTCACAGTACTTTAAACACAACTAGAGTAGTGATCGCGCTAGTTCAGCCGCAAGAAAACGTTGCAAAAGTTTGCTATGTATCTCGTTCCTCCTCTCAGCGATTGGAACCCCAACAACCAGGGATCAAGCAGAATGAAGAGAAAAAACTGGCTTTGAAACTCAATCAAGTGATAAGCATTGAAGATTTAAAGAGTTTAGAGAATCAACAACCACCCAATGCTTGGCAATTATCTGATCATTTAGGTGTCGTAATAGGCTGGTTGATTGTAGCAACAAAACCTTTACCGTCTGGGTATGAATCATTAGAAGACATCTGTGCTACACTCACATCACAATTTATGGCTATTGCTGCTAGCCAGTGTTCTACAGCCATAGCACAGCTGACAAAGGTACAATCTTTACAACAGCAATGTCAAGCATTAGCAAACCATAACCAGGATTTGCTGCGTACGAATCAACTCAAAAACCAGTTTCTAGCAAATACTAGTCACGAAATTCGTACACCCCTTAGCTCTATTATTGGTTTTACTCACCTGCTTTTAGCTAAAGGTTACGATCCAACCCAAGAGCGCCATCAAGAGTATTTACATATTATTCAGTCTAGTGGTAAACACCTTTTGGCTTTAATTAATGATATTTTGGATCTTTCAAAAATTGAAGCTAACCAGCTAGACTTACAGTATGAAACAGTAGAGGTGCAACCGCTGTGCGACACTCTTATAGCTCTTGTCAAAGAGAAAGCTGCTAACAAGGGTTTAAAATTAAAAGTTGACATAGATCCTGGTGTAACCAGTTTTGTGGCAGATCCTTTGCGCATTAAGCAAATGTTGCTGAATCTGCTGTTTAATGCATTAAAGTTTACAAATAAAGGCACCGTTGGGTTACAAGTGAAGCTTAACGGTTCATTTATACATTTTAGAGTTTGGGATACTGGCACTGGCATATCGCCAGAAGATCAAGCTGAATTATTTCAGCCGTATTTCCAAATCGCTAATCCAGCAGCTAGTCGTGAAGAAGGTACAGGTTTAGGGTTAGCTGTGACTAAGAAGCTAGCCGAACTTCACGGCGGTTATGTAGAACTGACTTCTGAAGTTGATCTTGGATCGAGTTTTACAATTGTACTTCCTCTTAGACAGGGAGGTGCAGAACAAGAAACTGACATAGAGGCGGAGTTGGGCTCCGAGGAAATGAACAATTCTTCTGTTTCTCCATCTCCCAACTGGGACGTTTTGCTGGTGGAAGACGACTTACCCAATGGTCAGATGATACAAACTTATTTAGAAAGATTGCACTATCAGGTCACATGGGTAAAAAGTGCCGCCGAAATGTGGGAAGCTTTACATAACATTTATCCAGCAGCGATTTTAATGGATATTAAGCTACCAGATAGCAATGGTCTTGACTTGGTGCAACAGCTACGAGATCATGACCAGTATAAGATGATTCCAATTATTGCACAAACAGCAATGGCGATGAAAGGCGATCGCGACATTTGTCTGGCAGCTGGGATTAATGACTACATCTCTAAACCCATTGATTTGGAATTGCTAGGAACCATAGTGTCAAAGTATTGCAAGTCACCAGAAAAATAAGTCCGAAGGAATAACTTCTTAGTGTTAAAGGCGAACTCATAACGCTTTCTCTAAAATAGAATATGTCAGGTGGTATAGCAATCGGGGTGGATTGGGGTTTAAATATGCTGACAAAAAAACTTGCACAACTAAAAGCTATTTTTGGAGAAATGGAGCAGGCTTTGATTGCCTACTCTGGTGGTGTTGATAGCACGCTAGTCGCTAAGGTGGCTTATGATGTCTTAGGCGATCGCGCTTTGGCTGTGACGGCTGTTTCTCCCTCGCTGTTACCAGAAGAATTGGAAGACGCGAAAATTCAAGCAGCAACTATTGGGATTCGTCATCAGCTCGTACAGACTCATGAAATGGAAAATCCCAATTATACTTCTAACCCCGTCAATCGCTGTTATTTCTGTAAAAGCGAATTGCACGACACTCTTAAACCCTTAGCAAGAAAGTTGGGTTATCCCTATGTGGTGGATGGGGTGAACGCTGATGATTTACATGATTATCGCCCAGGAATTCAAGCGGCAAAAGAAAGAGGTGCGCGATCGCCCCTAGCCGAAGTTGGAATGGTGAAAGCTGAAGTTCGCCAGCTTTCACTACAACTTGGTTTACCTTGGTGGGATAAACCCGCACAACCTTGCCTTAGTTCTCGCTTTCCATACGGTGAAGAAATTACCGTAGCTAAGTTACAAAGAGTTGGTAGAGCAGAAATCTACCTGAGAAGATTGGGTTTTAAGAATTTGCGCGTGCGTTCTGAAGGAGATACAGCACGCATAGAATTACCGCCAGAACATATTAAAGAATTTATTCTGACGACAGATCTACAATCTATAGTTTCTGCTTTTCAAGAATTTGGTTTCATTTACGTAACCTTGGATTTAGAAGGCTATCGCAGTGGAAAACTCAACCAAGTTTTAACAAGGAATGAGGAGGAGCCACTGCGTTGGACGGTGAATCCAGTGCTGCAGGAGGGTTTCCCTCTGTAGGCAACTGGTGAACCCGAAGGGGTTCCCCGGCTTGAAGCATGTGGCGTCCAGGAGTCAGAATTCAGGAGTCAGAGTTCAGGAGTCAGAACTCAGTACTATTCGGTTAAGGAGAATTGTTGCTTGGGAAGCCATCCCAGTAGGCGACTCCCTGTAGGGTGGCGAGTAGTGCTACCCTACAGGGAGTCGCTCAACACTAGACGATTTATGCTGACTCCTGACTCCTGGCTCCTGTATTCTTCTTACTACAGACGGAGAGGGTGAGATTCGAACTCACGGATGCTTTCACATCACTCGATTTCAAGTCGAGCGCATTCGACCACTCTGCCACCTCTCCAGTTAAGCTGTTAGCAAAAATGCTAACCGATTATATAGTATATCACACCTTTTACACAATTTGCACTACTTCAGTGGATTTTTGATACAAAATTTCCTCAGATGCAATTGCGAAATCGTCACCAACCCAAATAAGTGAGGCTTGAGAAACAGCGCCTCCTTCCATGAGGACAATTGAGAAGTTACGCAGCTTTTCGCTACCATTTTTTACAATTCTTGGTACACTTGCTGCATTTAAGTAAATTGTTCCCCCTGGAGTCTTAAAAAGACGCTTTCGTTTTACTTTCTTGGTATATCGCAAGCTGTGGTGCATATGACCAAATGTGACTAGCGGCACAATTTTACCAGCAGTGAGAGTGCGAGAAATTGCTTCCGCAAGATCTGGATCGCCAAAGTCTCCGCCAAGTGGGTTCCAATCTTTTCCACAAGGATCGTCAGGCTCATTACCTAACCCTGTAGGACCATTATGACCCACAAAGATAATTGTTTGGTACGCTGCGCTATTTACTGCTTTCACAATCCGAGATGTTGATTCCTCAAAATTTGCAACTCCGTACCATTGTTCGTAAAAGTCAGCATATTTCCATTCTGAACCACCCCAGCTAAAGGGGCGACTGCCAACGACTGTTAAATTGAAATCAGGGAAATCTAGGTGAGCGTACCCAACATGGGTTTTCCCTAACAAATCTAGTTGTTCCTGTACCCAATCTTCTTTGGTGCGATCATAAGGGCATTTACTACGTCCCCACTCTGTAGCTGTATACCAAGCGTCATGGTTTCCCATTACACTCGCTGAAGGAATTTCAAGGGACGCGATCGCTCTTACCACTTCGACTGACTCGTTCCCAAAATCTCCCACGAACAGCACTAAGTCAACACCCAAATACTTGAGTGCTATAGCGTCTTCTTCTTCCCACTGGTCGTGAACATCTCCTACTATTGCTATTTTCAATGTTTTTGGATTAATTTTCTGACTGGTCATGCCACTTTCCTTGCCTTCTTTTTCCAGCATAGGCAACTTACAGGGGTTTTGGCACCAACAGAAGGAGGATTACCCCCCTTCTATTTTTGGTAAAAAGTACTATAATTGAACCCACAGAGTAACAAAATATAATCTTACGTAACTCCTACTGTGTTTACAACTGTACTTGCTCAACAAGACAAAACCCAACTGGGTGAACTACCACTGAATTTATTTGCAGCTATTGAGAATCTTAAAAAAGAACTCAATGCCGTTATCCTGGCGCATTACTATCAAGATCCGGATATTCAGGACATAGCAGATTTTATTGGCGATTCACTACAACTAGCAAAAACAGCCGCAAAAACTAATGCAGACGTGATAGTGTTTGCTGGTGTCCATTTCATGGCAGAAACGGCAAAGATTCTTAATCCTGATAAATTAGTACTTTTACCAGATTTAGATGCTGGTTGTTCTTTAGCTGATAGTTGTCAACCAGAGGAATTTGCTGCTTTCAAGTCAGCACACCCAAATCATTTGGTTGTTTCTTACATTAACTGCTCTGCCGAAATAAAGGCAATGAGCGATATTATTTGTACAAGTTCCAACGCTGTGAAAATCGTCCAGCAAATACCAGAGGAACAGCCGATTATTTTTGCTCCAGATCGAAATTTGGGGCGGTATGTGATGGAAAAGACTGGACGAGATTTGGTGCTATGGCAAGGTAGCTGTATCGTCCATGAAACTTTTTCGGAAAAGAAAATTGTGCAGTTAAAAATAGCACATCCAGAAGCAGAGGCGATCGCTCATCCAGAATGTGAAACTTCGGTACTCCACCACGCAAGTTTTGTCGGATCTACAGCAGCTTTACTCAAGTATTGTCAAGAAAGCCCAACACAGGAGTTTATTGTTGCTACAGAACCGGGAATTATTCATCAAATGCAAAAACAAGCGCCGCACAAGTGCTTTATTCCTGCACCACCGATGAATAATTGCGCCTGCAACGAGTGTCCCTTTATGAGGTTAAATACGCTAGAAAAGCTCTACTGGGCGATGAAAAACCGCGCTCCAGAAATCACTATGTCAGAGGAAATTCGCCTAGCGGCTAAGTTACCCATTCAACGGATGCTAGAGATGAGCGTGTAGATGGACTTTTTTTGGCTTCTTGTTCAGCGGCTTCGCTATATTTCTTGTATAGTTTAGTACGAATCTGAGCTTCTTCATAACGGCTGTGACTAGGTGGTACAGCATTCATCAACTCTGATGCTCGTTGCCACCTAGCAGCTATATCTAGCCACTGTGCTGAGGTTTTGGCTACTTTCCCAGCTTCAGAAGCAGAATTAGCGATCCGTACTGCTTCTGCAAATGTGTCTTGTGATGGTGTTGCAGCTTTGTGGTTAGGAGTCACAAGTTGTTGCATTGGGTTTTTTAATTTACCTCCTAACATAGTATAAAGAATTATACAAAATAATAGTAAAAAACCGCATATTTTAGCGGTTTCCCAGAGGCGTTGCGATTGGAAATTGTTAGGTTTAGTGATCGAAAAAGTAGAAGCTCGAGGTTTTGGAAAAGGTGACATTTCCAAAGCCATTTTCCGTTCGCTGAGATCTTTAAATAATCGCTTAACTATATTCGGCTGGATTAGTGTAATTTCCTGTGTCCAGAGCAATTGTTGTTCTGAGTCTCGGTGGATTTCCTCTAGCCATAGCAATTGCTGTTCCCGAACAATTCGACTGTTTATATTTACTCGCCGAATGTTCCGTGGTTGAATTGACTCGAGAATCTGCTGGATTTGCTTTACTAGAATTGATTGTTCGAGGTTATCTTGACTGTGAGCCTCACAAAGAAGCTGTAAGACTCCGTTATCAAAAATAGCTCTGGTTCTAACACCAGAATTAGCGAGCCTGTCATTCAATACTTGAATAATTGCTGCAACGCTACCCTGGTGGGCTTGCCAAGCAATATCATTAATGCGATCTACCATCTGTGGACTAGTAATAGCTTTTTAACCCTGAACTGTTAATTTACTACTAAATTTAGGATACTAAGCCTTGGGCTCTATAAAATCCTTGTTTTTGATTGTATTGGTAAAAATACAACCTTGCCAGTTAAAAGCCTCGAAATTATGGAGTGCGATCGTACACAAGCTCAAGGTGTGCCAATTTAATCTGGTCAAGATTTTTACGACTACTTAAAGAACCAGCTGAAATAAAAGCCCTAAAAGCTTATAATTTCGTAAAATAGCCAGTATCGACCTACCTATTATTGAATCAAGTACAGGATATTACCCTGTTATTAGCTGTAAATTTCGCTTCTAGGAGTAAACAAATGAAACCAATACATCCCCCCTACCCTGTTTTCTTTGCATCTTAGGAGATTCACTGAAATTATCTATCAAAATAGAATTTAATTTTTAAATACTAAGTTTTTTTAATATCTCGATCCAAAGAGATAAGCAGTAAAATTGCTGATTGACTTTAGCTGAACTATCTTAAGTTGTCGTGAATGTAAGGATACAAAAACAAAGATGTCAACAGTTAGCTATGAGACTTCTCCTACTTACGTAGGTGTAGATCCAGTTAAAATAGAAGAGTTACGTATCAAGCACGCATGGATAACTGATCCAATTTATCGAGCAAGCGCTATAGTCAAGCAAATGCCGTTTTTTGATTGGGTTAGTCAGCTACAGTCTCCACTACAATTTAAACCTGCTGCGGTGCAACTCTACTACCACTCTGCTACATTTCCTAAAGTCATCGGATTGATGCTTGGAAATACTCCATTATCTGAAAATCATATGATGCCATTCTACGCCAAGCACGCTTATGGGGAAGCGGATCATTATCAGATGCTAATGAGATGGATACTAAAACACAAACTTCTCAACAATGCCAAAGAAATTGAAGAAGTCATTCCTACACTTGAAACAAATGCGTGTATTAATTTAGCCTACCAACTTGCTATTGAGCAAGATCGGGACAAGTGGTTAATTACTATAAATAGCGGAATAGAACTTTGTTCTAATCATTTATTCAAAGCCCTAGCCCCAAAAATGTATGAAATTAATGCAGGAGATGCTTATTTTGATATTCATGTGGAAGCTGACGATCATCACAGCATTATGGGAATGGAATACATTGACTTACAAGACAAAGAATCACTAAGAGGACGTGTGTTAATTGCCAAGGCATTAGAGGGTATTGGTTTATGGGCAGCTATGATCCATTCTTGGATTGGCATAGATATCTGCCCAAAATTTAATTTAGATGGCACATTGAAAAAATAGCCGAAGTTTTAAGAACATCAGCTCGTACTATAGCCTTATCAGCAGCAGTCAAAAACTGCTAGTTAAACCTTTTTTATATTAGGTTGTAATATTTTGAGTATCAAATAAACTACAGTTCAACTAATTAGCTGCCTAACAGCTTCTCGTGCAGCATGAATAGATTGCACTGAACAATACAATTGACTGCTAGTAATTGCTCCTTCAAATAGAACATAGATCGCATCGACTAGAAAAACGGTGTTATGTTTTTTATCTTCAATGTCTAATTTGGAAACCAGATCCCTGATGTAATCCCGTAAGGCATTTTTGTGTTCTATAACTGCAAGCCTAATTTTACTCTCTGGTAAGGGAAATTCAGAAGCAATGTTTATAAAAGCACAGCCTCTATAATTACTGTTAGACAACCACCGTTCTAAAAAAGTAAATAGGCTCAGCAACCGTTCTTGATGATCTTGATTTTTTTCGACCTCTTCTTGCAACCAAGAAAACCAATCCAGATGGCGCTTGTTCAAGTAAGCTACACACAACTCTTCCTTTGAGGAAAAATGGTGATAAAAACTTGCTTTCGCTACTCCTGCTTCTGCAATCAATTGATTAATCCCAGTAACATGGTATCCTTGCTCATAAAAGAGCCTACATGCTGTTTCTAGGATTTTAGTACTCGATTCACCGCGCAAATTTTGTGTTGTCATAGTGAAATAATAACCCAGATAGAAGATTCTAATCTAGGGATACTCATCAAATGGGATAAATCCGCATAAAATGGTGCAGTTTATGATTATACGACAAATCAACACAAAAGCCTTCCCAGAAGAATAACGGGGAAGGCTTTTGGTTTAAATATATACCTGGCATCGAGCTATTTTAGCGGGAGGCTACCCTCCGACTATCGTCGCCGCAACAGCGTTTCACCTCTGAGTTCGGGATGGGATCAGTGTGGTTCCACCGCACCATTGACACCAGGAAAGTCGCTTCGCTCCAAGTCAAAAGTCAAAAGTCAAAAGTCAAAAGTATAAATAATTTTTGATTTTGGCTACTAAACATTAACTTCTGTAATGAAGCTCAAAACATTGAAGACTGCATAGAAGCGAAAGAAAAATTAGAGGTCAAGCCCTCGGTCTATTAGTACGGCTCGGCTGCGGACATCGCTGCACTTCCACCTACCGCCTATAAACAGGTAATCTACCTGTGACCTTACTGGATTAATCCATGAGAGTACTCATCTTGAGGTGGGCTTCCCACTTAGATGCTTTCAGCGGTTATCCGCTCCGCACTTGGCTACCCAGCGTCTA
>JAESFG010000444.1_pt1 | contig 34915 bp, 32 predicted proteins | sample 9269371 | NCBI WGS metagenome assembly JAESFG01 (sample SAMN14506227, study PRJNA617093) | algae metagenome | isolation source: Aetokthonos hydrillicola CCALA 1050 (B3-Florida) and co-occurring... | place: USA: South Carolina | collected 2013-01-01 | reverse complement strand
AAATTAGAAAATGAAACCTCAATCAAGGTTTCATTTTTTTTAAGGAACAGGTCTATTCTCAAAGTTTAGTAACTTCCTAAGTGATTAAATTCTTACTGGTTAGAAAACCTGTCTAAAGTTTCTTTTTCTTGTGGTGTGAGGTTTTCAATGCCACTATGATGAATTTTATCCAGAATACGGTCTATCTCTTCCTGTTGATGCCGTTTTTGTTCATTATACCGGTCATCAGAAGTTTTGTATTTTCTGGTAAAAATCTCACCCAGAGCAAAATATTCAGGATGTTTCACCAGTACATATATAATCAGAACCACCAGAAGAATACTGACGATGCCCATAATTGAAAATAGATGATTTTACGAAAATAGCGTTGGTTTCAGCAAATAGTTTTTATACACCCAACTTGTCTTTCAGTTCAAAAATATATTTAAAAGTTCGTTTGGTAATTTTGATACGGGATTTCCAGTTGCCCCCACCTTTGGCTTCGCCATGCAGGCGTTGTCCAAAAACTACCGGAATTTCATAGATTTTGTCTTCTTTGGCAGCCCAGTACATGGCATATAAATCTAATGAAAAATCGTGTGGGGCATCTTTTTGCAGGTATTTCTCATAAAATTCCTTGCTGAATACTTTGGGTTGGGCAGCAATGTCTTCCAGATCAGCTTTAAGGGCTATAGAAGAAATCAGTTGCATGCCCCAAGTAAACAATGCCGGTACCAATGCCCTGCCTTGTCGCCTGCCCTTGACAAAAGCCATCGGGTCGTTCAGCTCTTTAAATTTATGGTAGGCAACCAGCACATCATCAGGAGGAGTTTGCATGTCAGCATGTGTCCATGCCATCACACTGCCTCGGGCTGCTGCCAGCCCTGACAAAATACCAAAACCATACCCCTGATTTTTCTCCACTTTTACCGTCCTGAAACGTGAGTCATTGGCTTTGGCAAATTCCGTTTCCAGCACCTGAGCCGAGTTGTCAGTAGAGCCATTATTAACCAAAATGATTTCCATAAAATCTTCTTTACCAATTACCTCCTGAAAAGAAGAAATGATAAAAGGAATATTATCTGCTTCATTGTAGCAGGGAAGTATAATAGAGAGGTCAGGATTCATTTTCAGGATTTTGTATTTTGATTTACTTAAATTGCTTTATATAAATGACTATTCCTTCACATACACTTCCACACGACAAACGCCGTCGGCTTCTTTTCTGGGTCCGAAGAAATTATCCTGTAATTTGTAGTGTTTTCTGGCACATTCCTGTAAAGGAGGAGCAAAAAACTCTTTCAGGGTTGAAATATCTTCATAGAGTATAATGTCGTATTCTTTCTTCTCTATTTTCTGGCAAAGCTCATTAATTTGTTCAGGGAAAATACCAATGCCATTGTGATACCAGAGTGGGATGCCTTTTTCAGGAGTAAATGGCACTTCATACGCCAGCATCGTGAGTTCTGTAAGGTTTAATACCCGCAGTTTATCTCCTTTGGCTTTTACCACAGGCAGATTTTTGATGCGTTCCATGCCCATAATCGTAGAATCGGGCAATGTAATACGCTTAAAGGTTTTAAAGGGTGTTTTTACCCAGTTGGCAAGGGGAGTAGCTGGTTTGGTTATTTCTGAAGGAGGCGTTTTCGGGGCAAGAAATGTAAGTGTACGGCTGGCATATTTCCAGTACATGGCCGACCACCACAAAAAAGTAAGTACCAGCACAATCAGCAGATTAGGGATTTTAGCCAGATTGAAATTGAGCCGGATGTTTGTCAGCAGATAAGCCACTGCAAAACCATGATAGTAAGTAGTATTGTCAGACGCATGACGGCTGGTAACTTTCGTTATCAAAGCCTCTGCTACCATCCCAAGGGTTATCAGGGTAAACAATACTTTGGTTTTATCCTGAACAAACGCTTTGAAATCTGAAATTTGGTTAAGGAAGATAATGATGACAGCCAGAATATAAAATTTCTCCCAGGCAGAATTGGCACTGAAAAATTCATTGAGAATCAGGAAAAGATTGACCCGTTTTTCGTGTGGAGGTTGTCCATAATTGAACCAGTACCCAAATCCATGTGGCACAAGTGGTAAAATAATTGCCAAAGCTACCAATCCAAAGAAACCCACATACCACACTAAATCCAGCCATTTTTTTTCGATAAAAGCATTATACAATAACAAAACCCCACCAAAAATAAATGCCAGCCCACCATAGTCCTGTTTGGTAAAGAAAGTCATAAAGGCAAAAGTGCTTGCCAGAAACAAACAAAAAATGTGTTTCCAGCCCGTTTTTTCTTTATAAACAGCATTAAGCAGAAAAAATAAACCTGCCAGTTGAAACATCATGGCTGTTTGATTATACCAGGGCCAGAAATAGATAAAATTATAAGAAACACAAAAAACAAAAACTGCAAAAAGTATATGAATCTGACTCACATTCAATAATTTCAAAATCCCTCTGAAAGAAAATGCAGCAACCAGATTGATAAAAACCTGAGCCAGAATCAGGGAGAACAAATAAGGTCCGAAAACCTTAAAAAACATCCAGAGAATTACCAGATAGCCATAGCCGAGAGGCATTTTAAAATCTTTGAAAGGCATTTGTCCGATATACATCCGGTAAGCACCTTCCCAGGGTAAATCTAAATGTATGCGAAAAGGCAGGCTGAATACTACCGGAAAAAAACTGATACCCACCACAATGAGTATCTCTAAAATACGAAGCTGTTTGTCGGTAAGAGGTTTGCTGAGGAGGTTCATTGGCATATTATGTGGAAAAATAATATGCCCAAATTAGTATGAAAAACGAATACCAACAAAAAAGTCTTTCATTTTTTAAAAAATGAAAGACTTTTCAATGAATGATAACACTTATTTTACAAGATAAGTAACGGTTTCTTCTTTGTATTTTTTCGAACCTATTGTTAACTCAACAAATGTAGTAGCCATGGTTAATTTATTAGCAGATATCTCACTTATTGAAGCTGTTTGCTGGACTCCATCTGCGGAAATAGTAATACTTTTTTCATCACTGCTCAAAGACCATGTACCAGATTCAGCTGATGCCCCTGTTTCTTCAACGTATTCGAGTTTACCATCTGATTTAAACTCGAATGTTTCACCATCAGCACCTTTATCTGTTGAACTATCTACAACTTTTCCGTCTTCATATGAATTGCTAACATAAGAACTTACTTTCCATTTACCAATAATCTGAGATTTAATGGAAGGAGACTCATCATTTTTTTTACAGGAGAAAACTGTTAGACATAGCAGAAGCACTAAAACTGATTGAAATACTTGTACTTTTTTCATGATTGGGTTGTAATTGATTAATAATTGAAAGAAATTATACTATTAGGTTTGGTACATACAAATCTATACGAAAAAACTATTGAATAGTTTTACACCTTCTTGGTATAGTAATATTAATAAGTAAGGAAAATAGTGGTTTTTCAGGAGAACATTTATGTAAAATCAATGTAATCAGTATAGAGAAAATATAATAAGAGTCTTTTTGAAGAGTAAGAAAAAAGGTGCTTTTATAGATATTTCTTTAAATTCGGGGGTTTAGGTATTTAAACAGACTCCTTCAAAGTGTGAGTAAATGGCAACAATAAAGAATATTATAACAGATTAAGTCAAACAAATTAATATTAGAAAAATACTATTTTTCAATATTAGAAAGTATATGAATAATTTGTAGCCAACCAAGTGGGATAATCATAACTTACAATTTTCAACTATAGTGTAATTTTTAATAAGACTGTAAATTAACAAACAAGTGAGATTATCTTACCTCACCCAAAATGATTTATTTTACCATCTCCAATTCTTCGAGAATTTTAATGCCTGTCAATAAATAAGCTACTACTTTTTTGGGATAATCAATGTGTAAAGGCAACATACTCAGAAAAAGTGAGGCTTCATACAATCGTACCAGTGGGTAAGAAAAACCCTGTTTTTGCAGAAATTCTTTGAAATAAGCTTTCATCTCTTTCAATTCATCAAGCCCCTGTATAACCAGTGACACTTTCAGATTATTGTCATATTCAAGGTCAAACAAGCCGTTGTTGATAAAATCATAATTCCCCAGAATAGAATGAGACAATTTTGCCAAATCATAGTGAGCATCCATATAGCCATCTTCTTCTCTGGTATAACCTTTCGGGTCAATGAGTTTGAGATAGTCTATGCGTTTGTCATACAACATATTTGAAAAACACAAATCGCCATGACTGAGGGTGATATAATCAGGATAGTTTTTAAAAGTAACTATTCTGGCAAAAAGTTTTTTATAGTGTTCAATAACAGCCTGTACAGATTCGTAGGATGTACTATTTTTGATGATTTGTTCTATGGCAGCAAAAGGTTCTGTAGCTTTTAAGTCTCTTACCCTGTCGTCGAGCTTGGATAAATATAATTTTTCCGCACTTTTTTTAACTTCTTCTGCACTTACTTTTTTCTTTTTCCTTACAGAAACAAAATAGAAAAGACGATCCAACAGATTTTTAAACTGCAACAACTCCAGCGAAAAATGTATCCATTGCACCGAAACATCCAGCACATTTAATCTTTCCAGACTATATTGGGCATATTCTTCGTGTTCTTCAAAGCCAAATGGTCTTAAAAAAAACAGCTTCATATCGTCCGTCAAAAATTCATAAAATGCAAATTCCTTATACATTTTTTCTTTCTGCTCCGAACGCTTGGTAATGATATTTTTGGTACTTTGTATAGAGTTAAAAAACCGGAGTTCAAAATTGCTTTGCAGGTATTTTACCAAATCTACGTAAGACCGTATTTCGAGGTAAAAAGTCTCTTGCGTAAATTTTTCTGTATGTTGAAATTTTTCTTCGAGCAAGTCATAAAAATCTTCATCCGAGCTCTGGGCTGCATGCAAAAAATCCAGTATTTCTTCCTTATTCAGCTTTAACAAAGGTTTCAGGCTGTTGCCATCCGACAGACTCAGAGAATCATCGATATACTGAATTTTTTTTAGAAAAAGCCCAAAAGTTTGTTTGTCAATAATCGTCAGGTTGGAACTTATCAGGATAAAATTTTTGGTATTGGAGTAGGCAATTTGGTCAATTACTGCATTCAGCCGACTTTTATCAGAAATGTGATGAATATGTGTAATCTGGTTTTCCCTGAAAATAGCAGAAGTATATTGCAGCAAAGTAGTTTTGCGATAACGCAGTTTGCCAAACCGGTTGATATTAATAACAGAAGTAATATCGGGTGGTACGTTGATTAAATCATAATATATAACCTGAAAGTCTTTCATATCTCCTTTTCTCTTAAGCAAAGAGTTTGGTTTAAGTTTTTATAAATAAGTATCTTTTTCAATTTCCCAGGTAAAGGGTCTGATAAAAGTATCAAAAGTCTTGAGTTCTTTTATTTCGAGTTTTTTCCAGATTTCAGTCTCTTTTTCTTTATTTTCTGCCATATCTTTTCCAGTAACTTTCTTCATTTTCATAGTCAAAAAATTACAACTCTTTACCAAATAATTTCCAGTGCTCAAATCAAGGTCAGCAAGCTCTGCTCCAATTAATAAAAATTGTGTATTGTCAAACCTAAACTTATAATAAGCACTCCATCTACTACCTCCACCACCTCCATAAAAATCAAGAACCAAGACATTTTTCTTAATTTCAAGTAATTGTATTGGGTCTCCCATCATTCCTCCTTCATCTTCTCTCAAAATAAAATGATTGCTTTGTAGTTTTTTTATAAAGCCTTTTTTATCAGCATTTTGAAAAACAATTACTAAGATTCTGGGTCTTGCATAAGAAATAGTATATTCTTCAACACTATCTTTATATTGAATCACCATTGCCCAATCTGCCAGTCCGTCTTTGTTTAAATCTCCGTTTGCTTCTTGTAGTATTTTCCAGTCTTTGGGTATAAAATCAGTTTTGGTTTTTCCGGTTTGTTTAATATCAGGATATGCAAATTGCTGGGCTGCTACGCCAGTTACATTCCCGAATAAAAATACCAAAAAGATAATTTTTTTCATGCTTATCGCCGAAATCTTTGCTTGAGATATAAAATAAACGAAATCAGAATAGCAGGGATGAACATAAATATCTGATAGACAAAAGATAAATCAAGCCAGGCAAAACCGGGATTGAGCTGTGAAATCAGGAAAAAACCTATTTGTATTCCTCCGACATTGAATGTTACGGATGGAATAAAGGCTGCTAGAAAAACCAGAAATGCCAGCAGAATGATATAAGGAAAAGGCAGAAGATGCAATACAAAGAAGAACCCAAGCATTTCGCAAGACCAAATCATCACAGTCAATACCACCAGTGTCATCACTTTTTGTGATAAGGTGTTTTTCATTTCTGTAATAATCTCATTCAGTTTGCCTGTTACTGATAAAACCCTTACTGCCGATTTGGTTGAATAGCGTTTGGCAACAAAAAGATTAAATGCTTTGATATTTTCGGGAAGAACGTAATAGATAAAAAGAGCTGATAAAATAAAAACAAAGGCAATCACCAGTGGGATATTAAGCGATTCGAGTTCGGGACGAACAATAAAAATGGTAGTAATCAGTCCGATAAAAAGAATCAAAAAATCCAAAGCCCGTTCTGTAATCACAGTAATCACCGAAGTCTGGTAGTTGTCTATTACTTCATTGAAGGCATACATTCTGTAAATTTCACCAATCCTAAAGGGAATGATGATATTGATACCATTGGTAAGATATTGTTTTTCAATGAGTTCTGTCAGGCTTATGTCCTGTCGATTTAGCATGATGGCTATTCTAAAAGACCTGAGCAGGTGAGAAAGCAGATAAAAGAACGCTGAAATGATAATTTTCCATAACCCTACTCTTTGGATGGCTTTTAACAAATCTATACGATCTAAATCAGCTGCCGAAAAATGCTCAAAAGCCTTGTAAATTGCCAGTAAAAAGACTAAGCCGATAAAAACTGACAGCAGGTTGTAGAAACGGGTCATGCAGAGGCTGAGATGCCGGTTGGTTTTAAATCTTACGGCTTTCCGGTTTCAAGTTTAAAGCTAAATGAGCAAAATTTCAAGTTTATGCCATAAAGTTTACAGATTTCGGGTATAAACTTTATTGTTTAACTGAAAAGTGATAAACTTGAAACCAAAATCATTTTTATAGAAACTTAATATGAAACTTGTTATAGACCTCGACGGTACCATCTGCCCCATTCGCCAGTCTCATGAGTCGTATGCTGACTTGCCTGTGTTACCCGGTGCTGCCGAAAAAATCAGAGAACTTCGCCAAAATGGACATTATGTTATTATTCAGACTGCCCGAAATATGGGGACACAACAAAGCAATTTAGGAAAGGTGATGAAGAACATCGGAAAAATAACTTTGGAGTGGCTTGAAAAAAACGGTATTGAGTATGATGAAATTTATTTCGGAAAACCGAATGGTGATGTGTATATTGATGACCGGGCTTTTCGTTTTCAGAACTGGAATGATATTTCGGAAGATTCTTTGTCAAAAATTGCCAAAGAGAAATAAGCTGGCGAAGAGCGTCGGGCAGGGTGTAGAGGATATAACTAACTGAAAGGTTCATTTCAAAATGCCTCAACTACCTTGCCCACTACTCTCTGCCCAAAAACCACCTCATCTATGATAGTAATTATGCCAATGGCGGGCAGAGGCTCGCGTTTTGAAGGAAGTGGCTACCAGCGTCCCAAACCATTGATTGAAGTGGAAGGTAAGCCTATGTTTTCGTGGGCAATGAATAGCTTACAGGGCGTTGATTATACTAAGTTAGTCATAGTTTCTTTGCAGGAACACGAAGATAATTTTGGTGTAAAGGAGTTGGTAAAAGAATATACAGGTGCTGAAACCGAACTTGTGCTGCTACCGGGTGTTACGGAAGGACAGCTGGTAACAGTAATGGCTGCTCGTGAGTTTATTAATCATGATGAAGATGTGTTGATTATTGCTTCCGATTCTATTGTACTCTCGCAGATTGGGAATGATATTCGCAACAAGCTTGCCAATTGCATGGGATTGATTTCAGTAGCCGATATGCCGGGTGACAGGTGGAGTTTTGCCAAAACAGACGAAACCGGAAAAGTGGTAGAAGTAACCGAAAAAGTAAGAATCTCAAACCATGCCAGCACCGGTTTGTATTATTTCGCTAATGGCAGAAGTTTTGTGGAACTTTCTGATAACATGATAAAAAATCAGGAAAAGACTCGTGGCGAATATTATGTAATTCCGGTTTATCAGAAATATATCAATGAAGGGAAATTTGTAGGTATTTCAGAGGCTTCTGAAATGTGGGATTTGGGTACACCGGATGCCTTGAAGATGTTTTTGGAGAGAAAATAATGGACAATATTGCTGAAATTATTCTTAAAATTTTTGTTGGAGTATTTAAATCAATAGAATTATTTTTCTTTTGGCGGGATAATCTAAGTGGAAAAGTAGATTACCTAAGATTGTTTGGAGGATGCTTGATAAGTATCGTATTATTTGCTGTTTTCTTTGCCTTGGTATTTGGCATATTTATACTGGTAAAACATCTGTTTGTATTATATTTTCCTTGAAGTAATTGTGCAATTGAAAAAAATGATGCGTTGAAAGAAAATTTATTAAAAGACTAAATGAATATTATTGAAAAATACTTCCCCAATCTTACTGAAACTCAGAAAAAGCAATTTGGGGCTTTGCCTGAACTGTATGAACATTGGAATGCCCAGATAAATGTAATTTCCCGCAAGGATATTGAATTTTTGTATGAAAAACATATTTTGCATTCGCTGGCAATTGCCAAAGTAATACAATTCAAATACGGTACGAATATTGCAGATATTGGCACAGGAGGCGGTTTCCCGGGTATTCCACTGGCTATTATGTTTCCGGATGTTTCGTTTCATCTGGCAGATTCTATTGGCAAAAAAATAAAAGTAGTCAGTGAAATTGCCAATGCTCTGGAACTAAAAAATGTAAAAGCCGAGCAAATCAGAGCGGAACAGATGACCGACACCTATGATTTTATTGTAAGCAGAGGAGTTGCCAGATTAATAGAATTAAAAAACTGGAGCAAAGGCAAGATTGCCAAACACTACCAGCATACACTCAAAAATGGGTTATTGTGTTTAAAAGGTGGCGACCTTGAAGAAGAAATAAAAGAGTCCGGTCTGAAAAATGTAAAATCCTTCCCATTAAGTGATTATTTTTCAGAAGAATTCTTTGAAACCAAACAGGTAATTTATGCACCTTTGTCATAAGTTTTTCGTTTAAAGTCTTGTTTGGTTTGGTCTTTTTGTAACATTTAAACGAAAAATGACGATAAAGGACAAATGCTAAACACCAACAGGTATAAATGAAAAATAAAAATATTCTCAGATACGTCTTACTGGCAGTTGCAGGTTTGTTGCTTTTTAGAGCTTTTTTACCGGCAGATTATAAGGTACCCCAGCCGCAACCCAACCCAGCTATACGCCACTGGAAACTTACCACAGGTTCTGATATTGCTTATATAGTAATTCCGGGAAGAGGAAAACCTCAGGAATTCCCAATTATTTATCTTTACGGCGGACATGGAGAATACATTCACAAAAAGAACATAGAATCCCTTGACAGACTGGCAGATGAGGGCTTTGACGTATATCTCTACGATCAGGCAGGGAGTGGGTATTCTGGGAGACTACAGAATGTAAAAGAATATACTGCCAACCGCTGCAAAAGAGATCTTGAAGCCATTGTAAACATAATTGGTCATACCAAAGTAAACCTGATTTGCCAGTCAAGAGGGGCTGCTTTTGCTTCAATGTATGTAGCAGAGCATCCTGATAAGGTAAATAAGATGGTTTTTACTAATCCTGAGTCCCTACTTCCTGAAAATACTGCTCTGCAAACCCTAACTACCCCGGATTCACTTCATTTAAGTCCATTCAAAGATGCTGAAGACGAAACAGGGTTTTCATTAAGAGCATTAAATGTGAAATTATGGGCTAATCTGACCGGAAAAAAACTGGCAACAGACCGTGAAATGGATAGCTATCTTACATACCTGAGACCGGAAGTACGCTGGAGCATGGTGTGTGACACCACCAAAGCTCTTACCGAAGAGGGAGGAGCTGGGTGGTATGCTTCGTTAATGACCCCTAAAAGCTATAACCTTGTAAAAGATATTCGTTCAAAACTTAAAAACTTTAAGAATCAGGTACTTGTTATCAAAGGACAATGTGATAATGTAGCATGGGGCTTTACAAATGAATACCTTCAGCTATTTACTAATTCCAGACTGGTCGTAATTCCACAGGCAGGACATGAGCTAATTGCCGAACAACCAGGTTTATATATTGATAATATTCGTAAATTTTTGCTGGAATAGTAGTTTAACATGTATTTTTGTAAATTTAACGGACACTTTACACATCAACATACCACTCAATTATGAAACTCCTGAAAAACAATCTTCTACAATGGGCTTTGCTGCTGCTAACTTTTGGCTTCCTGTTTTTTACACCAGTAGGTATGGAAGTACGAGGACAGGTACAAGGGTTAATATTAAAAACAGGTATCAATGCTCCTTCAACAAAGTTGCCTGCCGACCTGAATGCTCAACCACTTGTGCCAGAAATGGATTTACTGGCACTTGATGGGAAAAAAGTAAAGTTAAGTTCACTGAAAGGAAAAGTAATTTTTATGAATCTTTGGGCTACCTGGTGTGGACCTTGTATTGCTGAAATGCCAAGCGTACATAACCTCTATCAAAAGCTGGCAAATGACAAAGATGTTGCATTTGTAATGCTGGCAGTAAATGACGATGAAAAGAAAGTAAAAAGTTTTATCAAGAAAAAAGCTTTTACTTTTCCGGTATATACCCTTGTAGGTGATATGCTTCCGCCTGCCTTTGAAACAGACGGGATTCCAACTACTTTTGTAATTACACCTGATGGCAAAATTGCCCAGAAAATTGTAGGCAGCACCGATTATGATACCGATAAGTTTAAAAACTATCTGCTAAGCCTGAAAAAGAAAAAATAATCTTTTGATTTAAATTATAATAAATCTCTTTTGATAGCACAAAATCAGTGTTGCGAAAGAGATTTATTTCTTTAGAAAGTATCATATTTTTATACTCATTTAAAAGTTGCATATTTATACTAGACTTGGCAAGTCTTGAGAGAAATGGTATAAATTGAGATGGTTTCTCAAGACTTACCAAGTCTTTATTACACATTTTGTTTTTTTAATCGGTATTAGTTGTTTTGTACAATTCAAACGAGATTTTTTATGAGATTTTTAAGCATGTTTTTTGTTTTAATCACTGTCAGTTTATTTGTTCAGGCACAAAACAATTCTATGAAAATCAATTTCTTTTGTCCACGCTGGGGGTCTGAAAATATTCCCTGGGATACTTTCTGCGACAAAGTAAAAAAAGCAGGTTATGAAGGTGTAGAAACTCCTGTCCCAGCAGATACCAAAGAGATGATGGATGCCTTAAAAAAGTACAATTTGCTATTGATAGGCATGTGTTTTTATAATCCGGATAAAGATTTTGCAGTTTCTATCAAAAATTTTGAAGCCAGCATCCGCAGTGTTGCCCAATTAAAGCCTGTGCTGATAAATTGCCATACCGGGAAAGATTTTCTCACATTCGAGCAAAATAAAACCCTGATAGAAATGGTAACTAAAGTTTCAAAAGAAACAGGCATAAAAATATTACATGAGACCCATAGAGGCAGATTTACTTTTGCTGCAAATATCACCCATACCTTTCTCCAAAAAATACCTGATTTTCAGCTTACGCTAGATATTTCACACTGGTTTAATGTACATGAAAGCTATCTCGAAGACCAAACAGAGGCGGTGAATGCAGCGGTAAGCAGAACAGAACACATTCATGCAAGAGTGGGTTTCCCGGAAGGACCACAAGTCTCTGACCCGCAGGCACCCGAGTGGCAAGATGCCCTAAACCGTCATCTGGCTTCCTGGGATAAAATTATTGACCTCCATAAGAAAAAAGGCACACAAATATTTACCATTACCCCCGAATTTGGTCCACCAAGTTATATGCCTGTATTGCCTTATACACGTCAACCTGTAGCTTCACAGTGGGATATTAATAAGTTTATGATGGATATCTTACGAAATCGTTATCGCTGATTTAATTTTTTTTAAATTCATTTGACATTTTAATAGAAATAACATAAATTCACTTCATCTAATTAATTCAATCCTCTAATCAGGCAAGTAATCTTTTATCCTTTAAATAACTTATTGGTTTTCAATTTTTTACAATTTTATTCAGAAACCAATTATGAGCTTGCAGTATCTTTTCATGGGAATTATCAGCTTTGCTGCCATCACTTTTGTGATTATCAAAGCCTTGCGGAAAAATATGCTTCCACCTGATAGTGATGATGAGGGAGGAACGCCGGTAGATACCAACTTGCCCAAATACGACCCTCCCAGTGGTCATGGACTTGATTATTTACTCACAGACAGACTCCCCAAAGACTTTGCCCCCAAAAACAAGCCTGTTAAGCAGTAATCTGCTTATAAATGAGAAAATGTCACCGTATCAGCAGGAAAAATAAAAAGAGGTATAACCAGAGGATGTCAATAAAATGCCAGTAAATACTCAATAACTTTAGTTTGAGCTGATTTGGGGGGTTGACCGTATAAACAAAGGCATCTACATAATTGTGTTGTTTCAGGGCTTCACGAAAGGCAACAGATACAAAAAATAAGCCTCCCATTACGTGAGCTATATGCAACCCTGATAGTATATATATAAAAGCTCCAACCTTGTTTTTGTCAATAAAAATGCCACTTGCAAACATTTCACGCCAGCCTAACAGTTGCATAATGACAAACAAAAATCCCAGAAAAAGGGTGATGCCAAGCAAACTCGTATAGCGTTTGAAAAGCTCTTGTTTGAAAGCCCTGCTTGCGGTAAGTAAAGTAATGCTACTTACAGAAATTGCCAGCGTACTTATCCAGAAAAACCAGGGAATTTTTACCGAAACTTCTTCACTCAAAGGCTTGCGAATAAAATAAAGCAAAGACAACACCAGAAAAATAATGACAATTCCGATAATACCAGTCCATAACAGAAAGGTAAGTGGCTCACGACGTTTGGTAAAGAAATTATCAGATTCTTTGGTCAATCTTGGTGGGTTCATAAAACTATTTCAATGACAACATGGATTACAATTGTTTATAACACTATAACGTTACAGAATTGTTTTTATTCCAACAAAAAAACCTTTCCATTTGAAGAGGAAAGGTTTTTTTATTACAAATATATTTTAAAACTTATGGTTTAACAGGTGTCTTGGGTTGGTTAGAAGTGGTAGCTCCTGGTGTAACTCCGAGTTTTTTCAAAACCTGACTTGAAATATCATCTGTTGGCAATGAATAAAGGAGCATTTCTTTTCCAAAAATCATGGTATATCCGCCTTCAGTAGCTACTGCTTTAATGGAGTTCTGAATTTTGTCTTCGATAGGCTTCATCAGCTCTTCGTTTTTCTTTTGTAATTGTTGTTGAGCATCCTGATTAGCTATCTGAAGCTGTTCTTGTAGTCCTTGCAATTCTTTTTCCAATGCTTGAGACATTGCTGGAGTTAATCTTCCAGCACCAGACTCATCTTGATAATATTTCAATTTAGTTTCAAATATCTTCTTTTTATCATCTATAGATTTTTGTAGTTGTTTGCTGTAAGTTTCAAGAGAAGTTTGAGCAGCTTTTGCTTCAGGAAGTTGTGAAAATACATTCTGAATGTCAATATATCCGGCTTTTAGGGTCTGAGCTTGTACTGTATAACCAATCAACAAAAACAGGATAAAAACAGAAAAGATGTTGTTGCGAGTCATTGGGGTAAAGTTAAAATGAATGATTTTTTAAGAGTGATATAACAAGAGTCAGATTAGATTTAAACGTTCAAAAGTAGTATTTTTTTCTGACTTTTATAGTCTTAATTACAAATTATGTGCCAGAATTAAGTATATAGTGCTTGTTTAATGAACATATTGTTGAATAGTTGTTTTGTTTAATTGTATTGTAATAAACTCAAGCAATTGAACAATACAACTATCAAACACTTTAATTACTTTCCTTCGTCTTTGATTCCCATTTTTTCCAGCACAAGGTCAGAGTAGTCGTGTGTAGGGTCATAGTATATCATTATCAGGTTATCTGCATCCTTTACAAATAAAAAACTCAATTTTTTTTCACGGGCAACTTGTTCACAGGCTTTAGAAACTTTATCTTGTACAGGACGCATGATTTCCTGTTTTTTCAGATACAAAAGTCCCTGATAGCCAAAAACCTTATTCTGATAATCAGCTTTAGCTTTTCGTTTTTCGTCTATTACTTTCCGGCGTTCAGCTTTCATGGCATCTGTCAGCAAAATTTCTTCAGACCGGTAAGATTCTTCCAGCTTATCAATCTCCGACTGTAAAGCCATTATTTCTTTCTGATATTTTTCAGCCTGTGAGTCTATTTCCCCCTGTGCTTTCTGATAGTCAGGCAATTTACCGAGTATAAACTCCATATCTACATATCCGAATTTTTGAGCAAAAGACGTTTCTGAGAAGCAAAACCCTGAAGAAATACACAGAAAAAAAAGCAGTTTTTTCATAAAATTTGAATTAGAGATTTTATCCCCAAAACGCCGGATTATCTGATTTGTTGCCCGATACTAAACTGAAATGCCTGCCACCCATTTTTATTCGTTCCAGTAGTAGTATAACCAGGAATGGCATCAAATCCTTTTCCGAAGTCAATACCAATCAATCCAAATGCTGGCATAAATATTCTGGCTCCAATACCTGCTGATTTATAGAGCTTAAATGGATTGAATGTTTCGTAATTATTCCAGGCATTTCCACCTTCTACAAAAGTAAGCAGATAAATAGTGGCTGATGGATTCAATGACACCGGATAACGCATTTCCATTACATACTTGTTGTAGATAATACCACCCAGTGATTGGGTTGTTTGAGATGCATTTCTGGAAGGTAAAGCATTATTTACATATCCTCTCAAGGCAATAATTTCCTGACCTATGTTAAACTGTTGTCCTGTAAAACCAGAACCACCCAGTGAAAATCTTTCAAATGGTGTATAATCAGGACTGCTTCCATATTTTCCTATATAACCCATGTGGGTTCTGGCACTAAAAATAAGCTTGCCTACTACCGGTGTAAACCATTTGGCATCAAACATCCATTTGTGGTATTCAATAAATTTGTATTTGTCAGCTTCGGTAGTAGAAGAGTTATTTAACAATGCACTCCACGGTGGAGTCAGACTTACACTTAATGAAATAGAAGAGCCGTTACGTTCAAAAATAGGATTATCTATACTGTTACGGGACAGAGTAGTATTAAAAGCGACTGTATTAGATGTCCCATTTCCATCTGTAAAAGCTGAAAAAAGAGAAGTCCTGTAGTCTTTAAGCTGATAACGTTGATAAGTGATGTAATTTGCCAAAGAAAAATAAGGGTCAGGAAAATTCAAACGCCTTCCCAATCCTAAAGAAATACTACTGATTTGCAGGGAACCCGTTTGAGACAGTCCAGTGATATTTGGGCTCAGAAACTGATTGAATCTGCTTTGTGCATAAGGTCTTTGTACCGTATGACTCAAACTGACACTGAGTGAGTTAGGCTTTCTGCCTCCCAGCCACGGCTCTGTAAAACTTACAGAATAGGTTTGGAACGACTTACCGTTTGCCTGAAAACGCAATGAAAGCCGTTGCCCGTCTCCCGAAGGAAGTGGTCGCCAGGCATGCCTGTCAAGTATTTTACGTGCTGAAAAATTATTGAATGTCAGTCCCAGTGTTCCTACAAATCCATAGTAGCCACCCCAACCACCCGATAACTCAATTTGGTCGGAAGGTCTTTCTTCCACTTTATAGTTTATATCTACAGTTCCATTCTGAATATCAGGAACAGGTTGAATGTCAATTTTTTCAGGGTTAAAGTAGCCAAGAGAAGACAGGCGTTGCTGGGTTTGAATAATATCCGAACGACTGAATTTCTGCCCTGGAATAGTCAAAATTTCTCTTAAAATAACATGGTCACTGGTTTTATCATTGCCACTGATATTGATACCACTGATATCAAACTGTTTCCCTTCAGAAAGACGTAATTCCACATCAATAGAATCTCCTTCTACAGCAACTTCTACAGGGTCAATCTGGAAAGCCAGATAGCCCCTGTCCATGTACAATGAGGTAATATCATCCTGAGTTGGTTTATAACTCAAGCTCTTTTCAAGCTCTTCCAGATTGTAAACATCACCTTTTTTAATACCAAGTATATTTGAAAGAACGTCACTGGTATATACATAATTGCCCTGCCAGGTAATGTTTCTATAATAATACTTTCTGCCTTCCTCCACATTAAGGACTACGTTGATGGTTTTATCGTTGAAGCGATAAACCGAATCTGAAAGAATCCGAAAATCTCTGTAACCCTGTGCATTATAAAACTTAATCAGCTTTTGCTTGTCTTCTTCATACTTGGCAGCTATGTATTTGGATGGTGTAAATACACGGGTAAATTTCTTCTGCTTGGTATTCTTCAGTTTTTTCTGAATTTTCTTTTCAGTAAATGCAGTATTTCCATTGATAATCAGGTCGTTGATTTTTACTTTTTCCTTTTTATCAACCGTAATTAGCAACTTAATGCTATTAGCTCTCAAGCTGTCTTCAATCTGACGAATATTGACAGTAGTATTAAAAAAGCCTTTGTCAACAAAAAATTTTCTAACCGTTAGTTGTAAGTTTTTCAGACGACTGTCATTAACAATTTGCCCTCTCAGAAATTTAATTTTATCACGCAGACTTTCCGTTTCGCCCTTTCGTATGCCTTTAAATATAAAATCAGACAAGCGGGGACGTTCTCTCACTTCAATCAAAAGATGTATTTTTTCTCCTTCAATTTTGGTAGCAGATATTTCAATATCACTGAAAATACCTAAATCATAAATTTTTTTGATAGCGGTGCTGGTTGCAATGCCAGGAATATTTATTTTGTCTCCTACACGCAATCCAGACACAGAAATTACAGCATCAGGGCTATAGTATTTATGACCCAACACGTTTATTTCTGCAATCTCATACTCACGAGGTTGTTCATAACTAATGTCCTGGGCTTTGAGTTGGATAAAAGCAAATAGACCAAAAAGAACTGCGATAAAATTTTTCATAAATTATAATGAAAATCAGCGTTGCCAGGAAGATTTATAGTGATTTTAACAAGGCTGAAATGATAGCTCAATATTTTGTGTAACGTGTAGATGACTTTTTAAGGTAAATAGTTGCTTCGGATTTATTGTTTATTACTTATACTAACTTGTTCACTGGTTTTACCGAACCTTCTCTCCCGTTGTTGATAGTCAAGAATTGCCTGTTGCAAATGTTCTTTCCGAAAATCAGGCCAGAAGACATCTTCGATAAAATATAATTCAGCATAAGAAAGCTGCCATAGCAGAAAATTACTGATGCGATGATCGCCACCTGTACGAATCATTAAATCAACACCAGGTAACTGATGTGAATTTAAAGCCTGTTCGAGGGTTTCTTCAGTGATATTCTCAGGTTTAAGCAATCCCTGTTTCATACGGTTAAGCAGGTTTCGGGTGGCTTGTACCAAGTCCCAACGTCCTGAATAACTCAAAGCAAGAACCAGTGAAAGACCAGTATTACCTGCTGTGATATCCATAGCTTCCTTTAGTTCTTTTTGACAATTGACTGGCAGATTTTCTATTTCTCCGATGTGAAGAAGCTTGATATTATTCTTCATCAATGTTGAAATTTCATCTTTGATGGTATGAACCAATAATTCCATCAGTGCATCTACTTCAGGCTTGGGACGTTCCCAGTTTTCAGTAGAAAAAGCATATAAAGTCAGAAAACCTATTCCAAGTTCAGCACAACCTTCTGAGATTTCCCGTACCGCTTTAATCGCATTACGGTGCCCAAATACACGGTTGGCAATACCTTGTTTTTTTGCCCATCTGCCATTTCCGTCCATAATAACGGCTATATGTTTGGGCAAATTACCCGAATCTATCTTTTCTTTCATGGATAAGCACAAAATGAGGGTGCAAAGCTAAGTATTTTTTATGAAAACTTTGCCTAAAAATCTATATTTGGGCAGTAAGTTATTCAGTATCAGGTTTCAGATTTTATTCACCCTTAATACAGAATATTCCTATGACCCGCTATGCTTTTGTACGTTTGGTTATCTTTTTGATAGCCGGGATTTTGCTTCATGAGCAAACAGATGCTTTTTATACAATTTTTCTATATTCTTTTATTGCATTAGGTCTGATTTATGGTTTGCTATACCTTTTAGCATCTACTTTTCTAAAGCATCTAAGGTTCAATATCTGGCATGCCATGGTGGGTTATGGCGTAGTTTTTTGTTTTGGTTATTTGATTACTTACCATAAAACATCTGTACACACCACTTCAAATCTGATGAATGATACAGCCAATGTGCTTTTTTATAAAGCCGTCATTAGTAATGAAGTAAGGGAAAGAGAGAAGTTTTTACAGACTGAAGCCGAAGTCTCAGAAGTAAAAAGCCATACCGGATGGCACCATGTTTCAGGGAAAGTCATGCTCAATATACGACGTTCCGACTCATTACAACTTACTTATGGTGATGTAATTTTAGTCAAAGGCTCTCCACAAATTATTCCTGAACCTCTCAATCCTCAGCAGTTTAATTATAAAAAATACCTCTCACATCAACAAATTTATCACCAGCATTTTATACAGGCAAACCAGCTTCTTGTCTTATTCAACAAACCTTCCAACTGGTTTTTAGAAAAATCAATTGCGATTCGCCGGTATTTTGACAAACGACTGAAAGAACTTGTGCCGACAGAGCAAGAGTACGCAATTGCTACGGGTATTATTTTAGGAGTAAAAGATGCCTTAGATAACGACCTCAAGCAGGCATATTCCAGTGCAGGGGCTATGCATATTCTGGCAGTTTCGGGAATGCATGTGGCATTATTGTTTGAGGTACTGGTATTATTGCTCGGCGGTTTAAAAAAACTGAAATTTGGTAATCTGATATTTGCTATAGTTGTTTTGGCTATACTCTGGTTTTACTCCTTTATCACCGGGCTTTCGCCTTCAGTACTGAGGGCAATTGTGATGTTTTCTTTTATAATCCTAGCCCAAACGTTTCGCCGAAGTACTAATATTTATAATACTCTGGCAGTCTCAGCTTTTGTTTTGTTGTGCTATAACCCTTATCTGATTATGGATGTCGGGTTTCAACTCTCTTATCTGGCTGTTATAGGTATTGTATATTTCTATAATCCTGTTTACAGATTATTTGCTTTTCAGAATATCATACTCAATGGTGCATGGCAAATTACTTGCGTAAGTATAGCCGCCCAGATACTGACTTTTCCGGTCAGTCTATATCATTTTCATCAGTTTCCGGTTTATTTTTTATTTGCCAATTTAGTATTAATACCTGTTTCTACAGTAGTTTTATATCTAGGGTTAGCAACACTAACCGTCTCTTTTATACCATACTTGTCAATTGTAGCTGGCTTAGCTTTGAAGTGGTCTATCTGGATTTTAAATCAATGTGTTTTTATTACGGAAAACCTGCCTGGTGCATTGCTGACAGGAATAGACATCAACGAGTGGGAAACCATTTTGCTTTATGCTGCCATTTTGTGTGTATGTCTGCTTTTTGAATTTCGGAGATTTTACTGGTTTGTTTTGGCAACAACATGTGTAGCAATAGTTTCTTTGTCGAGTATCTATGAAAGTATTGTACAAAAAAAGCAGAAAGAACTGGCAGTGTTCAGTATCAGTAAGCATTCTGTTCTGAATATTATTGATGGTCAGAAAAATATATTTATCACCGATTCCAGTCTGCTTGCCAATGAACCATCCTGGGGTTTTAACCTGAAAGCTTACTGGTATAAAAAAGGAATAAATTATAAAAAAGGGATTTCCGGGGAATTCAAAGATTTAGACAAATATTACTCAAATTACAGAGACTACTTTGGCAAATATGGGATTTTGCTATGGCAGAAGAAAAAAATATTACTGCTCAGACAAAAGACTTTTAAAGTCGAGGAGGTGATTGCTGCTGTAAAACCTGATTATATTATCGTACAAAACAATGCAATCAGAAGTATACAGGGCTTAAACAGTCAGTTTAAGCTGGTGCTTGATGCATCAAACAGTCTTTATAATACCCAAAAACTACAAAAACAGGCAAAAGAAAAAAATATTATGATTTGGAGCGTAAATACAGACGGGGCTTTTCTTTTACAAGAATAAAAATCAACTTGTAAAAAATCAGCCCATTAATTGTCCCCGACCATAAAATTTTTCTTTTTCATTGACAAACAAAAAATCTCCTTCTGTTTCGCTGTAGTAAATTCTGTAATTTTTAATTTTTTCAATGAAATCTTCTTCTCTTACTGCTATTTGTTTTGAGTATTTAAGTGTGATGATATACTTACCGTCAACGTCAATTGGGTTAAAATAAAAATCGATGCCAGGATTTTCCATAAGTATAATAGTTTTAGGTTATGAGAGGATAAAAGAGCAGAAATAAAAATAATATCTCAGACAACAGCAAATGTATCACTATGTCACATAAATACCTGATATTCTGAGAGAAAACTTGTTATTTATTAACAGAAAAGAAGTTCTCTATCTTCAAATACAATATTTTTGACAAATCTCTTCATTACCAAATATCGTCCTCTGTTTGTTCTTCTGTTTTGTGCTTTTTAATGATTACATATAAAAAACATGCACATAGCAGACTGATAAAGAGTATTATTAAAAAAATTATAAGTTTCAAAACAGGAGGCTTTTCAAACTGACATTAAAAGAAACATTTTTAAAGTATCCTACTGGTTAAAATATTTTCTGTTATAGGCTAAATATCCTTTTTACAAGAAAAATTTCAAAAAATATATGGAATATGAGAGGCAAACGGGAAGCAGAACTGCTCAAAATCTAAATTTCACTTCACCCGTTACACTGAAATTGGACTGAATATTGATTGATATATTTTTTAATTTTGGGTATTAAAAAATATAGAAAAAAAATAATTTTATTGTATAACAATCTGGCTACCAGTATAAAATAAAAAAAGGCAAACAAGTGTAGCACCGCTCAACCTTCTTACTGCTGCTTGATTTCTCACCTGACAGGATTCAAAGGGAGCTGGTCTCACCGTTTGCCGGGGTGCAAAATTAGCAGGAAAAATTACAATGTAAAATCAAAGTTTAAATTTTTGTAATTTTGTTATCAGAAAACCTCAACTTGCAAGTAAAAGTGCTAAACAATATGAATCATTTTGCTGCCCCACCACCTCTGCAAAAAGGGCAAACAGTCTTTTTGGTATCACCTGCCCGTAAACTTAATCCGGAAGATATAGAAATTGCTGTGAAAATTTTTAAAGAATGGGGATTGCAGGTAAGGCTTGGTGAACATCTTTTTGCAGAAGCCGGACAATTTGCCGGTGATGATGCCCAGAGGACTGCTGATATGCAAACAGCTCTCGATAATCCTGAAATACATGCCATAGTATGTGTAAGAGGTGGATACGGAACCTCACGGATTTTAGATAATCTTGATTTTCAGCATTTTGTTAAAAGTCCAAAATGGATTTCAGGTTTTTCTGACATTACAGCATTACATAGCCATTTGCACCGGCTTCGGGTGCAGAGTATTCACAGTACTATGCCAATTTGCTTTGATACAGATAATCCTGATTCTATTGAAAGCCTTAGAAAGGCACTTTTTGGAGAAGAGCTAAATTACAAAATCCCACATCATCACCTCAACCGAATTGGTACGGGAAAAGGGCTGACCGTAGGAGGCAATTTATCAGTTTTTGCCAGTGTGATAGGAACGGCATCTGACGTAAAAACCGAAGGCAAGATTCTGTTTCTGGAGGATACTGACGAATATCTTTACCATATCGACCGTATGACCGTTCAGCTCAAACGTTCCGGAAAATTGAAAGATCTTATGGGGTTGGTAGTAGGCAATTTTTCTAAAATACATGATAATGGAGTACCATTTGGCAAAAATGTCAATGAAATAATTGCAGAAGCAGTTGCAGAGTATGACTATCCCGTATGCTTTGACTTTCCATTTGGTCATTCTCCTGAGAATATGGCACTTCCCTGTGGCAGAGAAGCTATTCTCGAAGTATCAGAAACAGAAGTAAATCTCAAGTTTTTATAGGCTGGCTTTATCAATTTGAAGGTATTGCAGCCAGCCTCGTGAGGCATTTTTTATCTGAAAAGCTTATTTTTGGAAATTATTTTTTGTTGTACCCTTTTGCCTTTATTATTGTTTCCCACAACTTATGAAAACACATTTCTTACTATTATTCGCTCTGCTTTGCACTTTTATGGCTAAGGCAGAAAATGAAATCACACTTGAGAAAAATCTTTCTAAAATCACTCGCAAAACAACAGCAATGCCTACTTTAAAAGCAATACTGGTGATTTGTGATGATTATGAAAGTGCAGAAAACAATGGCATTTCCCAAAGTGTAAAAGTAGATTTGGCAACCCTGACCCGTTTTCTGGACGTTCTGGAAAAAAGAGGCATTGCCAAAGTAGAAAAAACATTGCTTCAGGGTAGAAAAGCTACGCTGGCTAACATCAACAATGCTGTTAAAAATGTAACTGCTGGACCAGATGATATTGTGTTGTTTTATTTTAGCGGTCATGGTGGTATGGAAAAAGGCAAAACTTTTATTTTTACTTCAGACGAACAAAATCTTGACCGAGGTAAATTGCAAACAGCCATTAATGCCAAGCCTGCCCGACTGAAAATTATTCTGACAGATGCCTGTAGCAATGCTATTGATGGCATCATGGCTGCCCGAACACTTGGTATGGGAGCCGGCGGAGCAAATGAAGGAAAGTTTGATGCTGTTTATAAAGATTTATTTCTCAATCACCAGGGCACTTTGCATATTTCAGCTTCTTCAGAAGGGCAATATGCCTGGTCAACAGATACGCAGGGGGGTATTTTTACTTATTATTTTATAAAAGAAAACCTTACTAAAAATCCGGTAAACTCATGGGATCAGATGTTTAAAGATGCCCAGCGTAAAACTATGCAGGATTTTAACAGAATGCCTGAAGCCCAGCGAAAAAAACTGGCTGCCGAAGGCATAACCAACCAAACTCCCAAAACATTTTCGATGCCGGTTATAAAAGGAAAGGTAATAACTACCCCCGTTACTGATCCGGTAGTCAATCCACAAAAGCCTCAGATTTTTATTGCCAATCAGACTAATAAGGCAGTTGCAATAACTCTGGAATTGCCTACCGGAAAAGACAAAAAATCCATAGCTCCTAATGCGACACTGCCCCTTGCTCAAAACAAGCTGGTTGTATCGTTTAATAAGAACGGGACAGAATATGCATACGAACTGATACCTGGCAAATATTTCTTTGGTATTTATAATGGAGAAATGGATTTGTATCTGGATGATGACCGAAAAAATAATCAGAATACTACCCAGCAAACCAATACTTTGCCAAATGTTATTGGAAAATGGGAATGGGAAGATGAAGAAGGAACTACTGTTTCAACATTTAAACAGGATGGTACATTTGTTGACAAAGATTCAGAAAGTGGCGAAGTGATTACCAAAGGTACATGGCAACTTATTTCTCAAAAAATCGGAAACCGAACAGAGTCTGTCATGGTTTTCAAATATAAAGATGAAGAAGTTACTTATCAGTTATTTTATATTATTTCCTCAGATGAAGAAGGGGTAATGCAGTTGATTTTAAATAAGATGACAGAAGATGGAAAAACAGTAGAACTAACAGCCGACGATAAAAAAGATTCGGTAATTGTAATGTATAAACAAGACTAAATAATACTTCTTCCTAACAAAAAAGACGTTCCGAATAAGAACGTCTTTTTTGTTAGGAAGAAGTATGTTTTTTACCCTCCCAGTGACTGATTTTCTTCATTTGCAACTCTCAGCAACTCTTCATATTCATCAGGTGTAATATCATTGTAGAAATAATAAACAGGATTTACTTTTTCCCCATTTTTAATTACTTCATAGTGCAGGTGAGGTGCTGTGGACATGCCTGTGCTTCCCATATAGGCAATCAGTTCACCACGCTTGACCTTCTGTCCCGGACGAACCACAAATTTGGACAAATGAGCATATAAAGTACCATATCCATATCCATGATTTATTTCTACAGTAGTGCCATATCCGCCAAAGTTATATTCAGTTCTTGAAACCACCCCATCGCCAGTAGCGTAAATAGGTGTTCCTCGTGGAGCTGCAAAATCAAGACCTGTATGCATTTGTGGTATTTTATAGAAAGGATGCAAACGAATACCAAAACCCGAAACCAGACGAGCCGGACCTTTTTTGGCTACAGGCTGAATCGCCGGAATGCAGGCAAGCATGGTATTTTTTTCTTTGGCAAGTTTAGAAATCTCATCATAAGACTTGCTCTGGATATACATTGACTTCTTAAGCTGGTCTATTTTCTTTGTCAGGTTGACAATCATTTCTTCTTTACTTAACCCTTTTTTAGTGAGTTCCTCATATCGGTTTACCCCACCAATACCGGCATTTCTGACAGAAGAAGAGAGCGGCTCAGCTTCAAACATTACACGATAAACTTTGTCGTCACGTTCCTGCAAAGCTTGTAGTGCTTTTTCTGAATCTTTGATTTCTTTGGCAAGGAGGTCGTAATAGAGCTTGAGTTCCTGATTTTCTTTGACTAAAGAAGCCTCTTTGTCTGATTGAAAATAACGATTGTAAACCGGTGCAAGAGCGAGTGCAAAAATGAATGCTACAATGCAGAACCCTAAAATGCTTAAAATAAGGGTAGTAGGCTTAGTTTCAACTCTTTCATACTTACACGTTTCCGTGTTGTAGTAGTATTTTATTTTCGCCATACAAGATTTGGTTTGGATATTATTGTAAATTTGCGGACTTTTTTGCTGGTCATCGCAAGAAATACAAGTGAAATCTTACATTTATCCTTTTTAAGGAATGTGCAAGATAATCAGATATTTCAATACACCAAATGGTTTTTTGACAGATGGTTTCAAAACGAGTCAACTTAAATAACTCTAAAACAGTTTTTTTATGAAAAAATCAGCCTTGTTTTTTTGTTTTCTGCTCCTGTTTGCTTGTAATCGTGTAAAGGAAAAAGCCAAAGAAACCATACATGAAGCTGGTGAAAAAACAGCCAAAACTGCTTCTGAATTTGGTAAAGGAATTTCTGATGGAGTTTCAGAATCTTTTGTAGTAACTATATCTCCATCTGAAAATATCAGCAAACAGGGGATTAAAATTGGAAAGATTATACTGAGTGGTTCAGAAAACTCTGTTGATAATAAATTGAGTGTTTACCTGATTTTTGAGAAAGATTTTAAAGGCGATATTAAACTGAAAGTTTCAGATAAAAATGGTTTGGAAATGGGCAGAAGTTCACTGGAAATTGAAGCAAAAGCTGATTCTGCTGCTTTTTATGATTTTGTTTTTGACAAACGTACCAATATTGATTTTGATTCAAAAGTTGTAATGGAATAACTCATCCTCCACATCTTTTAAATAGAGTTACTATGTATTGATAATCAACAATTTAAGAGAATTGTCATGCTTCACTTCGTTCAGCATCTGCAAGAATGAGCAAAAAAGCCCATAAGAAATAGATGCTTGACTAACGTTCGGCATAAGAAAACAGAGTCGTTCTTTTATAAACTGCTGATTTTCAAGTAATAAAAACTCTAATATTAAAATGAAGAGGATTTTTTTAGATACTAAATTTTTACACAAACAATGACAAGTAGAGAAATACGTGACGCTTTTTTAGATTTTTTTAAATCAAAACAACACCTAATTGTTCCATCTGCTCCTTTGATTCTGAAAAATGACCCGACGCTGATGTTTGCCAATTCAGGTATGGTACAATTCAAAGATTTTTTCCTCGGCAATAAAGTTCCGCCAGCCAAAAGAATAGCCGATACCCAAAAATGTTTGCGTGTTTCAGGCAAGCATAATGACCTTGAAGATGTAGGATTGGATACATACCACCATACCATGTTTGAGATGCTGGGCAACTGGTCGTTTGGGGATTATTTTAAGAAAGAAGCCATTGCATGGAGTTGGGAATTATTGACAGAGGTTTATAAACTGCCTAAAGACAGACTCTATGCTACTGTTTTTGGTGGTGACGATCGGGAAAATTTGCCTCCCGACACAGAAGCTCTGGATTTCTGGAAACAATATTTGCCGGAAGACCATATTTTGTTTGGTAACAAAAAAGATAATTTCTGGGAAATGGGTGATACTGGTCCTTGTGGTCCGTGTTCGGAAATTCATATTGATTTGCGTTCGGCTGAAGAAGTAGCCAAAATACCTGGCAAAGAGTTTGTGAATCAGGACAATCCGCAGGTCGTAGAAATCTGGAACAACGTATTCATGCAGTTTGAGCGGATGTGGAATGCTGAAAACGGTGGGCAAAAAGCACTTCAGGATTTTGAACGAAACTATCAGGGCAGTAAAGATTCGTCAGAGTATAAAAAAGCCCGTTCCGGCAAGCATATTGAAGTTACCAAACTCAAAGAACTGCCTGAAAAGCATGTTGATACAGGTATGGGTTTTGAACGGCTTTGTATGGCTATTCAGGGCAAACAATCAAACTATGATACCGATGTTTTTCAGCCTTTGATTCAGTTTGTAGGAGAAAGAGCAGGGAAAAAATATGGCGAAGATGAAAAAACAGACATTGCTCTTCGGGTAGTGGCTGACCATATTCGTGCTATTGCTTTTACGATTGCTGACGGACAGTTGCCCGCAGCTAACGGAGCCGGTTATGTAATCCGTCGGATTTTGCGTCGGGCTGTACGATATGGCTATACGTATCTTGGGTTTAAAGAGCCATTTTTACACCTGCTCGTACCGATGCTGGCAGACCAGTTTTCGTATATTTTTCCTGAATTGAAAGCTCAGGAGGATTTTGTAAAACGCGTGATTTTTGAGGAAGAAAGTTCTTTCTTGAAAACACTGGAAGTTGGATTGAAGTTAATGGACGAAATCACGCTACAAAATCAGAAAAAAGAAATAGAAGGAGCCAAAGTTTTTGAATTATATGATACTTTCGGTTTCCCGGTTGATTTAACAGCTTTGGTAGCTAAAGAAAAAGGATTTACTATTGACGAAAAAGGGTTTGAGGAAGAATTACAAAAGCAAAAAGAACGTTCACGTCAGGATGCTGTTAAAGAAACCGGAAATTGGATTTTGACTGGAAATTCACCAGATGATACAACTATATTTATTGGTTATGATAGCACAGAAGCCACAGACTTAAATATTATAAAGTATAGACAAGTCACTATCAAAGATAAAGTATTATATCATGTTGTATTAAATCAAACGCCATTTTATGCAGAGAGTGGAGGTCAAGTTGGTGATACAGGTATTTTAATAAATGGAGGTTTTGAAGTTAAAGTTATCAACACAATTAAAGAAAACGATTTGATTATTCATGTGGTTGAAAAAGACCCAGGGAATCTATTGGATTATAGTGAGCCTCTTACAGCAAAAATCAATACCGAAAAACGCCAGCTCATCAGCAACAACCACTCAGCTACTCACCTGATGCATGCTGCTTTGAGGAATATTCTGGGAACACATGTTGCCCAGAAAGGCTCTCTGGTAAATGAAAAAGTGTTGCGTTTTGACTTTTCACATTTCTCTAAACTTACCGATGAAGAACTGAAAAATGTAGAGCATCTGGTAAATCAGAAAATTCGTGAAAATATTTTATTGGACGAAAGAAGAAACGTCCCGATAGAAAAAGCTAAGGCAATGGGAGCTATGGCTTTGTTTGGGGAGAAATATGGAGATTTTGTAAGGGTAATTACGTTTGACCCTAACTATTCGGTAGAACTTTGTGGTGGTACACATGTGCAGGCAACGGGCGAAATTGGCTTGTTTAAAATTGTTTCTGAAACGGCTGTAGCTGCCGGCGTTCGCAGGATTGAAGCCGTTACAGCAGATGAAGCTGAAAATATCATCGACAGCCAACTGACTTTAATGAGTGAAGTAAAAGAATTGCTCAAAAATCCGAAAGATTTAAAAAAGTCGGTAGAAGATTTGATTGAAGAAAATAAAAAGCTGCAAAAAGAGCTGGAAGTGTTGCAAAACGAAAAACTGCAATCACTTAAAGAAGATTTACTGAAAAAGACAGAACAGAAAAATGGCACCACTGTATTGGTAGAAAAAGTAAAAGTGCCTTCTGCTGATGCCCTCAAGCAACTTTCTTACGATTTAAAAGCCCGGATTGACCATGCATTTATTATTCTGGCATCAGATATTTCAGGCAAACCCCAAATTGCAGTAATGATTGACGAAGAAATTGTAAAAGAGAAAAATCTCAATGCCGGACAGATTGTAAAAGAGCTTGCCAAAGAAATAAAAGGGGGCGGTGGTGGACAGCCATTCTTTGCCACAGCCGGAGGGAGCGATTTAGCAGGATTAGACAGGGTAATAGAAAAAGGCAAGCAAATTGCTCCATAATTCTGAAAGGAGAAAAATGATTCTAGTTTAACGTCAACTTGAGGTAAAAAAATAAAAAAATATAGGGATGGGATGCAACAGCAGTGTGAACTAATCCGAAAGAATTAAGAGAATAATAAGAGAATTAGGAGTCTCAGGGTTAGTTTTTGCTCGTCTTAACACAAGGCTGGCTCAAAAGCTATCGCTTTTGCCCTACTGCTTTTTTTGCTTACTTTTTTGGGCAATCAAAAAAGTAAGAAGGTCTCTAAATGAAATAAAATTGGGAATTAGTTAAGAAAACAAGTATTAAATAACTGATAAACAATAACTTATTAATTTATTCAATCCCAAGTTCACGTTAGTTTAAAAACAGCGTTTTCTTAGGCAACTTTTCTTTATCACCCTGTCTTATGAATTAAGACTGGACTTATAATCGAAGTTAGTAGCTGAAAAAGGGGAACTTTTTTAGACATCCAAAGAATCACAAACCTGAAAAATTAGTTGACTTTGTTGCATTCGTGATTTTTTAAATAACATTTTTTTGAAATGTTGGTTTACTAACTGATATTAGAAAAAGCTGATTTTTCGTTTAGTATCAGTTAGTAAAATAATCAAAATAGAAATCCATGAAACGCAACTTTAATAATATAATTTTCGGATTAGCTAAAGTAATTTTTCTCAATACACTAGATGCTGTAGAAGCAATGGGACAATCATTATTGGTAGGAATACCAAGTGCTGAGGTTGTACACAAAGGCTCTTTTGAGTTCACCCATGAATCTCAAACTAATTTTTGGAACTCCAAAAATAAAGTCAAATGGAATAGTTTTAATTTTTTTTGTTATGGAATTGGTCATGAAACTGAGGTTACAGTAAATTTGATAAATCTGTCCAATGAATCTAATAGCAATCTTTCGACAGCCATTGGTGTAAAAAAAGTATTTCCTGTTGCTAAAAAGAGAGCTGAAAACTGGAATGCTAAAATCACAGTCGGACAAAATCTGCTTTATTCAATTCAGAAGAATAATTGGGGAAGCTGGTCATATGCTCATGTAAGTGGAACATTACCCTCTACTAAAACACAGTTAATTGGGGGCTTTAGTTACGGTACAAGTCAGATGTTTGGTTATCGGTATCAATCATCAACAGATGGTAGTTTTACCGAAACCCCTGTCAGACCTTTTTGTTTTATTGGAGGTTTTGTACAACCGGTTTTCAAAAACGTGTCTGTTGTGGGGGATTGGTATTCAGGGAGTCATGATTTGGCAGCTTTTATTCCGGCAATACAATTTGACAAGATATTCAAAAAGCACGTTTTTATTGTTGGTTATAAATTACCAAATACGCCTGAAAGTGGCTCTCAAGCTTTAATTACCGAACTGATGATTCGGTTTTGAAATCAAAAACGAAATGATTCGATATTTTTTGGTAACGTATGCTACTCCTTTGGGCTACGGTAATTTGTGTATGTCAGGCATGCGTTTTCCGTCACAGGAATTTGTGAAAGAATACGTTACCGAACAGACAGGTACGGCTCCTGTTGTGGTAGTACATGTTTTTGAATTCAAAAGCAAAGAAGATTTCGACGACTTTCAGAGAAAGTGATTTGAAAATTGTTTATGAGTTGCCCGGAAGTAAAAACTGGCTTACAAAAGTTTGATTTTCAGTATTGAGAATCAAACTTTTGACTCATATTTTGAAAGTAAATCGACAAAATCCAAATCATTCCAAAATTCTTTAAAGTCTTCATCTTCTTTTACATGAGTACTTGTAATTTCTTTGCTTTCAAGACTTTTTTGTAAATAGGATAAAGACTGTATTTTATTCTTTGATAAGGCATATGCACATGCTAAATTGTAAGAAAATCCATTTAAGGAATGTAGTTTTGTAGATATTCTGATAGCTTCACTTAAATTCATTAAGTTATCAGGGGTATTTTTAAATAAAACAAGTAATACATAACTTAAATTACCTAGAACAAGGATACTGTGTGGGTCGATTTCTAAAGCCTTATAAAGTATGTCTTTGCTTTTTTCATAGAGTTCTTTATTATTTTTTTGTTTGGCTAAGTATATTAATGAGGTTGCCCAATTATAATAACCCCTCATATTATCAGGATATATTGTAGTAAGCTCTTGAAATATTTTATTTCCCTCTCTAAGATTAATTTCATTCCCCTCATTTTCATATAATTTTATTAGAGCAAAGCCTAAATTATTTAGAGCAACTTCATTGTCTTTATCTATATTTAAAGCAGAATAAGATTTTTCGATACTTTGTTTGAAAAACGCATTGTCTGAGGTTAATTCTGCATAATCTAATAAAGTCGCTCCCCAACTAATAAGAGTATTGAGATGAGAAGAATCTATACTTGAAACTTTTTTATACAAACTAAGAGCCTCTTCGAATAAAACGTTGTCTTTCTTTAAAATAGCTAGTCCAGCAACAGCGTTTCCCCAGTTCGATAATAAGGCAACATCTTCTTTAACAAACAAGTTAGCGTTTTTAAAATTGTTAATACTTTCTAAATAGATACTCTCATCTTTTTTCAACCCTGCTAATTCTAACAATGTTGTTGCAAGATTATATAAATAATGACCATTGTGTGGCGAAATTGACAGAGCTTTTCTATATTTTTCTATACTTTCTTCAAATTTTTCTTCGTCACTTTTTTGTAAAGCATACTCACTAAGAAAATTACCCCACCCATTGTACAAATCTGCCATTAGATTATTTAATTCGGGATTATTTAACTTTTCTATTTCTTTTTCTAATATTATAATTTCCTCTTCCAAATAATCCTCGTTACTAATTTTATCTATAATTTTCTTTTTAAGTTGGTTTATAACAAGTTCATTTTCTATATCTACTGTAATTGTTTTTTTTCCTTCTTCGAAAATATCAATAGCTTGATAAACATTATTTTTTGAGATCTCCAATCGTTCCTTGACACCTTTAAAATGTTCCTGGTCATCTATGTCAACTATATTATTGAGTTGATCTATTAATGCAGTAAAAGGTTTTTCTACTACAACAGGTTGTGGTTGATTTAATTCATTACTTAATTTTAGCATAAAAGAGTCAGAGTCGTAACCTTTAAGTACATATGTATTTGTATTAGGTTTGTCTAATAGCTGCATACACACTTCAATATCAGGATCATGGTCACGATAGGTTATCCAATATAGCCCATTGTCAAATCTGCCCAAGTTTACAATGTGTGGGAATATAGGGTCACCACCACTATACCCTATAAAAATCCACAATCTTTGATTAGCTATTTTATTAAGAATAGGCGGAACATAATCTTTTACTTTGTTCATTTCTTCCTGCGTATTTAATAGCCATAATCCATGATGTTGTCCATGTAGATATACTACTGACTTTTCTTTGAATGTGGTGGTAGTTAAATCTTTTAGAATTGCAAGGTCGTATGTAGGAGGGAAAATATTATATAAAGCTAGTGCTCTGAGCATTAGGTTGTCAAAATTCACTGTCAATACATAATCTATATAATCATTAGCAATTAATTGAGCAAGGTAAATGTGGGTTACATTTATTTTTGCTTCATCAATATATACTTTTAGCAGTTCATTTCTTTCATAAGGCGTTAAACAATCCATCAATTGTGAGTATTTTCTATTATCAACATTCAGATTTGCTATTTTTGGATTAGTAGGATAAGTTTTTAAAATATGACTTGCTATTTCGCCAGCCAATGGTATACCACCAGTCTTGGAAGCTCCTGCACCCAGAAAAACTATTGGTTTAGGTAAATTGTTAGTTTTTGCTTCTTTAATTCTATAGGCAAGTTCCTCAAGAGTAGTTGTTTTCATATTTGATTTAGATTTTAACTGGTATCATTTAAAGTAATGAAACTATTTTGGGAATTCAAAATGTATTTATAAAAAGAAAAAACCTGATTATAATACTTATTATAATCAGGTTTTTAACATCATTTTATATTATTTTACCCTTCAATTAACTGACCTAAGGCATTGTCGTAGAGGGTTTGGGCTTCGGTAACAGTCATTAAAAACTGTCCGTCAATCAACATTTCATATTCAGTTACTTTACCGAGTTGTGTAAAATTGGTTCCCAATGCTTTTAATTTTGCTTCAAAAGCAGCCTGATGGGCATGACTTACAGAAACCACTATCCGGCTTTGGCTTTCACCAAACAAAAAGGCATCTTTCCGGAAATGAGCATCGGTTTTTATCTCAAAACCCAAGTTTCCTTTAATAGCAGATTCAGAAAGGGCGATAAACAAACCACCATCTGAGCAGTCGTGTACAGATTCTACCAGTTTATCCGTAATAATTTGTTTTATACTTTCCTGCAAGGCATATTCTTCTTCCAAATCAAAAGCCGGAGCCGGCGATTGTTTTACATTGAGGTAAGAATACAAATATTCTGAACTGCCGAGGTCATTTTTGGCATTGCCTACCAGATAAATCAAATCTCCCGTATTTTTAAAGTGCAAGGTCATCTGGTTTTCAGGATTTTCCATCAGACCCAGCATACCAATCGTTGGCGTTGGGAAAACCGGAATCTCCTGATTGTCAATTTTGGATTGGTTATAGAAACTCACATTGCCACCCGTTACAGGCGTTTTAAATTTCTCACAGGCTTTTTTCATACCTTTGATAGCCTCCACAAACTGCCAATATACCTCCGGCACATACGGATTACCAAAATTAAGACAGTTGGTAACAGCAAGAGCCTCGCCACCAGTACAAACAATATTCCGGGCTGCTTCGGCAACGGCAATAGCACAACCTTCCTGCGGATTGGCATGTACATAGCGTGAGTTACAATCAACTGTAATCACAATGGCTTTATCAGTATCCAACACCCGAACTACGGCAGCATCTGAGGGCAGATTGGTGCTGCGATTGGCTACGCCCACCATCGAATCATATTGCTCATACACCCATTTTTTGGAGGCAATATTAGGGTGTGTAAGCAGAAAAGCTGCTATTTCAGCATAATCTGCTTCTGAAATGTCACTAAGATTATGAATATCAAACTGCTGACTGGCAGCAAAATAAGCAGGTTCTCTGAATTCTCTTTTATAAACAGGAGCTCCACCACCCAGCACCAAACTCTCAGCCGGAACGTCAGCTACCAATTCAGTTCCTACATGAAAACGCAGGCGTTGGGAATCAGTTACTGTTCCAATTTGAGAGCAGTTTAAGTCCCATTTTTCAAATATCTGTAAGATTTCGACTTCTTTGCCTTTTTTTCCAACAATCAGCATGCGTTCCTGAGACTCGGAAAGTAAAATTTCAAAAGGCTGCATGTTGGTTTGTCGGGTCGGAACTTTATCTAAATAGATATCCATTCCATGTTCACCTTTGGCTGACATCTCAGAAGTGGAGCAAATGATACCGGCAGCTCCCATGTCCTGAATTCCAATGATCAAATCCTGCTCAATCACTTCAAGGGTAGCTTCAAGCAATAATTTTTCCTGAAAAGGGTCGCCTACCTGCACTGCCGGAAGGTCATCGGCTGAGCTTTCGGTTATATCTTTAGAAGCAAAAGCTGCTCCGTGAATACCATCTTTGCCAGTTGCCGAACCGACAATAAACACCGGATTACCTACGCCATACGAGATTGCCCGGGCTACTTTTCCGGTTTTGACAATCCCTGCTGAGAAAGCATTGACCAGTGGATTGATATTAAAACTATCGTCAAAAAATACTTCTCCACCCACCGTCGGAATACCAAAAGCATTACCATAATCTCCAATACCTTTCACCACACCTTTAAGCAGACGCTTGGTTTTGTCTAATTGCAGATTACCAAAACGCAACGAATTAAGCTGGGCAATGGGACGAGCTCCCATCGTAAAAATATCACGGTTGATGCCACCCACGCCGGTAGCTGCCCCCTGGTAAGGTTCAATGGCAGAAGGGTGGTTGTGTGATTCTATTTTAAAAGAGCAGGCAAGTCCGTCGCCAATGTCCACCAGTCCGGCATTTTCTTCACCGGCTTTTGCCAGCATTCTGTCAGAATCACGGGGCAATGTTTTGAGCCAGATGATAGAATTTTTATAGGAACAGTGTTCTGACCACATTACAGAATAAATCGAAAGTTCCGTAAAGTTGGGTTCATGACCTAATATCTCTTTGATTTTATCGTATTCTTCAGGTAAAAGACCTAATTTTTTGGCAGTTTCTACAGTAGGTAAAGTCATGGGGCGTGCTGAAAAATTTTAAAAGGCAAATATAGAAAGGTATTACTGGCAGGACAAAGGTTTTTTATCAGCAAGCCAGTTTTCTGTCTGTGAAAGGATGCCAAACCAAGGTTATAACAATTGGTATGAAGTAATTTATTCGTAAAAAAATATTTATGAGTGAGTTATTTGGGTTTCTACCAATC
>JAESFG010000443.1_pt1 | contig 34942 bp, 30 predicted proteins | sample 9269371 | NCBI WGS metagenome assembly JAESFG01 (sample SAMN14506227, study PRJNA617093) | algae metagenome | isolation source: Aetokthonos hydrillicola CCALA 1050 (B3-Florida) and co-occurring... | place: USA: South Carolina | collected 2013-01-01 | reverse complement strand
TTTGCCCGCAAGTTCTGCGCAAGTCCCGATCGTTTCCGGCGGGCATCAGCCCGCCGGTCCCCCGGCCCTAGTGGTGGAAGGCCATGGCGAGGAAGGGCCCGAGGACCAGGAGGACGACGTAGATTGCCCCGACCGGAACGAGGATTTCGAAGCCCGATTCCCGTGGCGCCCCCGGGTCGCGGGCGGGCTGTGCGGCGGCGATGCCGGCGGGGGCCGGATGGGCGAGCGTGGCCATGATGCGTCTCCTCGTGCGATCGTTTGTCACGTGCGGGGGACGTGCGCAGCGTAGGATCGCGCAAGGAAACGGCGTTTGATCTCGATCAACCCGCGGGCCGCGCGCTGGCGCGGGCCGGCCGGGAGGGCCGCACCTATTTCTTGTAGTAGGTCTGCGCCACCTGATCCTCGGTGTTCTTGCCGCAGGTGATCTCCGGATATTTGGCAGGGTTCTCGGCCGACTTGCAGCTCGGGAATGCGTCGAACGACGCGTCGTAGTTGACGCCGAAAAACTGCACGAGCGAGTAGCGGTGTTCATGCGTCAGGTTCACGACGCGGTGCGGGCGCGACAGGAACACGTCGTTGGTCCAGCGCTGCATCAGGTTGCCGATATTGATGACGAAGGTGCCGTCGATCGGCGTGACCTCGATCCAGTCGCCCCCCACGCCTTTCACTTGGAGCCCCGGCTGGGGCGACTGCCACACCGTGGTGAAGAGCTCGTAGTCGCGGTGGGCGCCGATCCCGATGCGCGTGATGTCCCAGTCGGGATCCTGCGGCGGGTAATAGCAGGCGCGCATGCGCGACATCGGCTTGGTGTAGATCGGATCGAAGAACTCCTCCGGCAGGTCGAGGGCCAGCGCGAAGGCGCGCAGCATGGTCTTGCCGAAGGCAAGCTGCGTTTCGAAATACGTGCCGAGCGCCCACCGGAAATCGGGCGGATTGTCCGGCCATGCATTCGGCCCGTAGAACTTGATGCCCTTCAGGTAATCAGGGTCGGTGTCGGGCAGGTCGTGCGCGGCCTCGAAGGCCTCGTGCATGTCCTTGCCCTTGAGCTCGTGGTCCGCATTGATGTCGCCGTGCGACACATACCCCCGGTGGTTCGGCGTCGACATGTAGTGCAGCTTCATCTTCTCGGCCCGGGGCAGGGTGAAGTAGCGCTGCATCGCCTCGAAGGCTCGCCGGACCACGGGGTCCGGGATGCCGTGGTTCCTGAGATAGAAGAAGCCGACCTCGTGGCAGGCCCGTCGCAACTCGGGAGCGACGGAACGCCGGACTGCCGGGTCGCTCGACAGCATCGGGCTGAAGTCGATCACCGGGATCGTGTCGCTCGTGTTGCGCTTGAACCGGATCCCCTTTCCGGCATCCACCACCGTGCCAGCTGCCGCGCTCATCGGTCGCCTCTCAAGCTCTGATCGGGTCGGATTAGACATCCACGACCCCGACCTTGCTTGCGCCTGAGCGCGCATTGTCTTGCGCCTGGAGGACATGACGGCACCCGGGTCCGAAAGCGCGGGGCCCGGCCAGGCACCGGCCGTCAAAGCGCCCGGGACCTCGTCATCGCCTCCACGGTCCTGACCTCGCCGGCCTGTGCGGTTCTGTCGCGGCGTGGGAAGGCCATGGCCCAGAGCGAAGTGGCCGGAGGGCTGGGCGCCCCCCGGCCACTGTGATGTCGGACGGACGGTTCAGTCCGTGAAGCGCTCGCCGGCGGCCTTGATCATCGCCTTGGCCGCCTCGGCCGTGTCGAAGCCCTTCACCTCGACCACCTTGCTGCCGGCGGGGAGCTGCTTGTAGACGCGGAAGAACGCCTGGAGGCGGTCCTGCTCGGCGGCCGGAAGGTCCTCGATCTTCGCGATGGCTCCATAGGTCGGATCGAGCTTGGTGACGGGCACGGCGATCACCTTGTCGTCGATGTCGCCGCCGTCGATCATCTTCAGGAGACCGATCGGGCGCACGCGCATGGTGGCGCCAGGCTGCACGGGCTGACGCGTGTAGACCATCACGTCGAGCGGGTCGCCGTCGGCGGCCTTGGTGCGCGTGATCGAGCCGTAATTGGCCGGATAGGCCATCGGCATCGAGAGAAAGCGGTCGACGAAGAGCTGCCCGGTCTCCGTGTCCGTCTCGTATTTGACGCTGCCGCCGGCGGGGATCTCGACCACCATGGTGATCTCGTCGGGAAACGCGGACGGCTGCTTGGTGGACAGGACGTTCGGCGCCGCAAGGACCGGCAGCGTCACGATCGACAGGGCGGTGGCGAGCACGAGCTTCATCGGGGCACTCCAAAGGGTTGAAAAACGCGCCATCACAGGTCGAGGCGACGTCGGAATGACGGTTTCCACAGGAAAGCCTCGATCCCGGCACCGGCGGATGCCGAACGACAAAAAAGCCCCGCCGGAGGGGCATCCGGCGGGGAGGCTCGTTCGGAGTGAGGCTGCGGCGAGCAGCCCACGCTATTGAGGCACGCCAATGTGACGCTTGCGCTAAGGTGTCCGCCGCGCCCCCCTGGTCGGCCAGGCGCGATCGGCCGACGTCCCCGCCGCCCGTCATTCCAGCGTCATCACCGCCCATCACTCCATCGCGACCATTTTTCGGGAGGTTTCCATGCAGAACTCGTGGCGTATGGCATGCCTTGTCGCGTTCGCCGCGGCCTCGATCGCGGTTCCCGCGCGTGCCGCCGGCCCGAACGCGTTCGAGTTCGTGGCTCTCGGCGACATGCCATACGCGATCCCCGGCGACTACGAGCGCTTCGAGCGGCTCATCGGCGCCATCAATGCAAGCGCGCCGGCCTTCTCGATCCATGTCGGCGACATCAAGTCGGGCTCGACGCCCTGCACCGACGAGGCGTTCCAGAAGGTCAAGGACGAGTTCGGCACCTTCGAGCAGCCGCTCGTCTACACGATCGGCGACAATGAGTGGACCGATTGCCACCGCGAGAAGGCTGGCAAGTACGATCCGCTAGAGCGCCTCGCCAAGGTGCGCGAAATGTTCTTCGCCGATCCCGGCAAGTCGCAGGGCAAGGCGCCGATGGCTGTCGAGAGCCAGTCGAAGACGATGGCCGACAAGTTCGGAAAGTATGTGGAAAACGCGCGCTGGACGAAGAACGGCGTGATGTTCGCCACCGTCCACGTGGTCGGCTCCAACAACAATTTCGAGGCCGGCAATCTGAAGACGGTCGCCGAGTTTTTCGATCGCGATCCCGCCAACATCGCCTGGATCGACGACACCTTCGCCAAGGCGAAGGAGACGGGCGCCAAGGCCGTCGTGCTGGCCTGGCAGGCCGACACGCAGGACATCGCGCAGTCCGAGCCGGACGTTCCGCGCGCCTCCGGCTTCGTGAACACGATCAAGGCCGTCGAGCGCGGCTCCAAGGCCTTCGGCCGGCCCGTCCTGGTCATATCCGGCGACGTGCACTGGCTCGACATCTCGCCCTTCAGGGACACGTCCCGCAAGCCGATGAAGAACGTGATGCGGCTTCAGGTCATGGGCGACAAGGAGGTGCACGCCGTCCGGGTCACGGTCGATCCGGACAGCCCCGGGGTCTTCGGCTACACCCCGCTGATCGTGCCTGAGAACACCGTCAACTGACGGGCAGCCGCTGCACGAGGGGCGGGATCCGGACGTGCTTCGCGGTCTCGTCGCGGAGCGCGGCGAGGCGCCCGAGGCGCGGGTGTCGCAGACGACGGACGGGTCAAGAACGCCTTGCCCCGCCGCGCCGGCGGGTAGTGTTGTTCGCCTCGCGCTAGCGCGGCGTGTCGACGAGGATCCAGAGGTCGGTGTCGCCGGTGGATGCGCCGGCCCTGGTCAGCAGCGCGTGCACCTGTCCCCTGTGGTGGGTCTGGTGGTTGAACATGTGGACGACCAGCAGCGCCCGGCTCGTGGTCACCTGGCGCTGCTTGGCGCCCGAATACCAGTGGAGTTCGCCCTCCAGATCGGCCGCGGTGACGCCCTCTGCCCAGCCGCTGATGCCGGCATCGACAGTCCTGCGCTCCTCGGCCAGCTGCGAGAACGACACGTCGGCCGATGCACTGTCCTCGACGCCCGCCGCCGGGACCGGCCAGCCCGCGAGCCGGGACATCTGCATGCGGTCCGCCCAGAGCAGGTGGGCGAGCGTGCCGTGGATCGAGCTCCAGAAGACCCCGCGTTCGGCCGTCCTTTCCTCCTCGCCGAGGCGCGCCGCGGCCGAATACACGCGCTCGTTCATATCCCGGTTGTAGGCCGCCATCGTGCGCACGAAGGAAGGCGTGATCATCGTCGGGTTCCTCCGCGGCCGCCGGCTCGTGGACGAACGGACGCCTCCCGCCGACGCCGTCCAGCTTGCCCGACCATCCTGGCGCCGCCAAGGACCTGCCGCCCCCGAGGCCGGACGAGCAGGCCTTGGCGGCCGTACCGATCCCCGGACGGGCCCCCGTGCCGGGAGGCACCTCCTCCCGACGTGCGGGGAAGGTTTCTGCCTCGCCGCGGCGACGCTGTTTCTCTGGATGCCGACCAGCTGAGCGCCGACTGCGCCGGGCGCGAGGACGGCGATACGCCCATCCGCCGCCGGAGAGGCGCGGGACGCGAGAAACGGCCCCCGAAGGGGATGTGTCCAGATCAGCGACAGGGAGGGAATAATTGGTCGGAGCGATAGGATTTGAACCTACGACCCCCTCGTCCCGAACGGGTGGGTCAACGTGGGCCTCTCTGATCCTCCTTGCCTTTTCGTGGCGGACCGAGACGGCAATTCATGGAAGGTTCGCGTTTCGTGCGCGCGAAGCGTTGCCCAACCGTTGCCCTGACGCGAGCGCGTTCGCAGCCGTTCTCTGGTAGTCGGGATGGTGGTGCCAGTAGTGCCGCTTCAGCGTCTCGACCGTCATTCCGAGGAACGATGAGGCGTCCTCCAGCGACACCCCGAGCTGCATCAGGTGGGTGGCCGCCGTGTGCCGCAGGACGTGCGGCGTGACGCCCGGGAGCTTCGCCTCCTTGGCGGCAGCCGCGAACGACTTCTTGATCCGCAGGACCGGCTTGCCGCGCCACTCGACGACGTGGCGGCGGGCGATGCCCTTCTCGAACCAGCGGCGGATGTGGGCGGCGATGCGGTAGTTGAGCGCGACCGGCGGGCGCCGCTTCTTCGTCTCCCCCTCGCCCTCCGGCCGCCGGTAGAAGATCCCCTCATCCAGATCGAACTGGGAGCGCCCGGCCGCGCACACGGCCCCGGCGCGCGACCCGGTGTAATAGGCCACCAGCATGAACCGGGCGGCGTGTCGGCCGACCCAGCGGCTCGTCATGTTGCCGCGCTGGGATTCCCGCGCCCGCCATGCCGCCCAGACCAGCCGGGCCAGCTCGTCGCGCGTCAGCCAGCGCTCGCGCGGCGGCCCCTTCTCGGGCAGGTGGACGACCGGCACGGCCGTCACGTAGCCCTCGGCGTGGAAGTAGTTCAGGGCGGCCCGGAGATCCTCCAGCTCCCGCCTCGCCGCCGGAGAGGTCCGCGTGGCCACGTAGGCCGCGCAGGAGCCCTTCGTGACCTCGGCGACGGTCTTGGTGCCCCACCAGTCGAGGAGCCTGTCCAGACGGCCCGCAGCCTCCTCTGGACGCTTCTGCTTCGGGGCGACCTCCTCGGCGTACAGCTTGATCGCCGAGGCGATGAACGCCCGGTCGGCGTCGGTCCCCTTTACGGGGCGGGCCTTGCGGTCGAGGTAGCGCTGGAGCGCTGCTTCCGCTCCCGCGCGATCCTCAGGGCCGCATCCAGTTGCGATCTGGCGTCCTCCGTCGAGGATGACCCACGCGGTGTCTCGGCCGTCCGTGCGCCGTCGGAGCCACAAGCGGGCGGGCTTCGTCTTCGTCGGCATTGGGTGTCCCTCCACTCGATGATGTCGCGGGCGAGGGCGAGGCAGCGTCGGCCGACGAACGTCAGGGTCAGCTCGCCACGCCGATAAGCGCCGCGAAGGGTTGCGGGCTTGACCAGCCCCTGCAGCAACTGCTCGCAGGCCTCTTCGAGCGTGTAGAGTTTGTCGTCCATCGACCCTCCGCGAGGGAAGACAGCATTCGAGTTTCCTCGGCCGTCCTCCGATCTCGAAGAGGGAACACGACGCCACTCTCCATCCAGAGCGATGAGAAGCAGCATTTCGCGCCAGAATGAAGAGCCTACGCCGCCCCGAAATGGCCACTTCTGTGGATTTTCACGACTTCCGTGTGGCGTCGGACGAAACGGGATCAAAAAGGTCCCATCGTTCTTCGAACGGGCGAACCTCGTCCCGCTGGTCCGGAACGATCCGAGCATGGGGGAAATCGCCGTCCGCCACGAAGATATCGCACTGCCCGTTTGGCTTTTTCGGCTCGGTCGAGTTCAGCTTCGGGGTCAGCCAGTAGGCATTCACGTTTTTCCTGAACCATCGCTCGGCCTCATCCGCAGGCGCGATGAAGAACCGAAAGCCACCGCCAGCGCGGTAGGAGAGGAAGATGATGAAGTCGGCGGCTTCGAACTTTTCCGAGCGGTTGAAGATCGGACCGCCCTCGACGACGCGAGAATTGACGCCGCCACCGGTAATGTAGCCCTTCTGCTTAAGCGACGTCCTGACCTTGATGCGCCAACATCGCGAGCCTTTCTCTATCAGAAAATCGGAGTTGCCGTCGCGAGGCGGAAGCGCCTTGACGGCCCAGCCGAGGCCGGTGAGCTTCTCCGCGCATGCAGCTTTGCCCATTGCCCCGATCTCAACCCGGCCCAGCTTAGGGCTCGTAGTGTCGGCCAACGACTTTCTACCCCTTTTCACCATCCCCTCTCGCCCCCCACGAAGATGCGGCGATCTCATTCGGTCGGCGCCCTCACCCTGCGACTGCCCGTTCGAACACGAACTGGTATGTCCGCTCGACCTTCTCCTCCCACAGCTTCCGGTCGTAGACATCAGGTAGCACGTCGAGTTCTTCCCGGATGGCTTGCCGGACGCCCGCCTTGGCGGAGTCCTTAGTGCGCCAGTCCAGCACAAACTTCTCCCTCTTCAGCTTCGTCAGCAGTTCCTTGGCGATCTTCTTGACCTCCACCTCCTGCTCCTGGGTCAGCTTCGGCTCCGGGTTCGTCAGGATGTCGAAGATGGCCAGTTCCTCCTCGTCGAGGCCTTCCCTGACGTGCCGCTGCTCCTCGTCGTCGAGATCGCGGATAAACTGCTTCAGCTCCTCGAACAGCCGCTCGATCTCCATGGTGCCGGTATTGTAGCGGTCGATGAGAGCCTGGAGGCGATCGACGAACGCCGCCCGGGTCGGATTGCGCTCCGTCAGCTCGCGGGCCCTTTGCTCGGCCTTGCCTGTCATGGCCTCGACGGCGGTCTTCTTCGATCCCTCGGAGAACAAAGCCGCGAGTTTTTCAAAGTCGAGGCTCGAAAGGTCGAACAGCGACTTGATCTCGTCTCCACGCAGGATTGGGGTCTTGATCGTGGCACTCTTGATGGCGCTGTCGATGAGCCGTTCGATTTCCGCGAGGACTTCGGAGAGATCGCTTGAGCCTCTCCGGCCGAGAGCGCGGACAGTTTCCGCGACCACCTGAAGCACCACCGCGGCGCCCCGGTGTTCCAGGGCGCGCGGATCAGGCAGCACGGCCTTGAAGATAGACCAGACGCGCGCCACGAGGCGGAGGAAGGTCTTCTTGCTGTCCTCCCCATCCAGAACCGCCTCCGCAGCCACCTTGACCGCTGCCTGACGGGCGAAGCCCTCCTTGGCCAGGATCTCATCGGGATGGAGACCACGCTGCGCGGCGAAGGCAAGCGCCTCTTCGAGCGCCTGCTTCAGCTCCTCGACGAGGTCCTCCTTGTCCTTAATGGGCATCCCGTCATCGTCAGGACGAGGCTTGGCGTAGATCGCAAGGGCTTGCTTCAGGTTTCTGAAGATGCCGACGTAGTCCACGATGAGGCCGGACTGCTTTCCCGGCGCAACTCGATTGGCCCGGGCTATTGTCTGCATCAGCGTGTGGTTTTTCATCGGCTTGTCGAGGTAGACGGTCGAGCATGTCGGCACGTCGAACCCGGTGATCCACATGGCGCAGACGAAGACGAGCCTCAGCGGGTCGTCAGCCGATTTGAATTTCTCGTCGAGATCCTCCTCGACCATCCGCTTCCGGTGAGGGCGAATATCCAGCCCGAACTTGGCGACGGCGTCGTTCTCGTTCTGGGATTGGCTGACGACCACCGCCATGTCCGTCTCGCGCAACCATGCGAGCTGTTCTTCCAGGGCGGACTTCTCGACGGGATCCGTGATGGCGGCGATCCGTGCATCCTCGCGGACCAGCATGGCCTTCCAGTGCCGTTGAACCTTCTCGTGCATGCGGACTGCGGTGGCCTTGTCGATGGCCACGAACATCGCCTTGCCTCGGTATCCACGGGCCGCGAAGTGGCTGACCAAATCCTCAGCCACCCTCTCCAGCCGGTCGTCGTTCGTGATGAGCGCGTAGGCCCTTGCGAAGGACCGGGTGAGCTTCTCCTCGGCTTCCTCGTCGAGCCCTGCCTCTTCAATCACCTCGGCGATCTTGTCTTCGAGGTCTTCGGCATCGAGCTGGAGTTCGGGTAGGCGGCTCTCGTAATAGAGGGGTACCGTCGCCCCGTCGGCGATGGATTGGGCAAAATCGTAGACCGAGACGTAGTCGCCGAAGACCTCCCGGGTCTTCTCGTCTTCACCTGCGATCAGAGGCGTACCGGTGAACCCCAGGAAAGCGGCATTTGGCAGTGCGGCCCTCATATTCGCCGCGAGCACCGCATACTGGCTGCGGTGTGCTTCATCCGTGATGACGATGATGTCCGACCGTTCGGAAAGGACGGGCATCACATCACCGCGTTCCGTGCCGAACTTCTGGATCAGCGTGAAGATGAACCGCTCGTCTCCCGCCAGCAGCGTCCGAAGATGGCCCCGGGTTTGGGCTTGCACCGTCTGGCGCGGCTTCACCAGGACGCCGCAGTCCGAGAACGTATCCGCGATCTGGTCGTCCAGCTCGGTGCGATCGGTCACGATAACGAACGTCCAGTTTCCCGGCCGCGTACGCAGGACCTTGGCGGCGAAGAACAGCATCGAGAGGCTCTTGCCCGAGCCCTGCGTGTGCCAAAAGACTCCGAGCCTGCCCCTGTTGGCCTCCAGCCCGTCTACCGCCGCCAGAGCCCGGTTGACGCCCAGCACCTGATGGTTCTTGGCGAGCTTTTTGACGAGGCCGTGCTTGCCCTCCTGGAAGACGATGAAGTTCTCAATCAGGTCCAGAAACCGGGCGGAACGGCATGTGCCACGGATCATCGTCTCCAGCGAAACGACACCCGGTTCCTCCTCGTCGTCGATCTTCTTCCACTCGGCGAAATGTTCGAACCCGGCGAGAGGGGAGCCGAGTTTGGCTTCGATCCCGTTGGACAGCATCACGAAGCCAAGCGGCACGAAAAGTTGCGGAACTGCTGTCCGATAGTCGCGAAGGTTGCCTAGGAACGCATCCTCGACGGAGCGGTATAGCGCCTTCAGCTCGACGAGGAGCAGGGGAACTCCGTTCACATAACCCACCAGATCCGCGCGGCGGGTGTACAATTCACCGGCGAACCAAACCTGCGAGGCGATCACGAACTCGTTCGCGGTCACGTCCTGCCAGTCCACCACGCGGACGCTCTGGTCGAGCATCGAGCCGTCCTTCTGGCGGACCTTGACCTTCAGGCCATCCTTCAGCAGTCCATGGACTTCGCGATTGGCCGCGATCGCTTCAATGAAGGGCCGTTCGGAGGTCAGGATTTCGATGGCCTCGTCCAGTGACTCCTCGGGGACTGTCGGGTTCAGCCTTCTCAAAGCTGCCCGGAGGCGGTTTGCAAGGTACGGGTGCCGCTTGTTCGGGCGACCTTCGACGCTATCGCGCTTGTAGGCATTCGACCCGAACTCGGACATGAGGTCGAGGTGGGTCCAGCCGAGATCCTTGAAGAGATCGATCGCGGCCCGCTCGATGAGGTCCCCCTCGGCGAAGCCGCCATAGCTCCAGGTCGGCGCCTCGTATGTGATGTCGCCGGGCAAGGGCACGCGTCAGCGCTCCGTCAATTCGGCAGTACGCGAGGCAGGCAGCTCAGGGATTGCATCAGGCCTCCGTCTCGCCATCGTCGTCGATCTCGGGAGTAGGGGCCGCCGAGAGGTCGAGCGTCCTGACGCGCGGTCCGAAGACGCGCCGGAACCTGAGCATCCGGTCCAGCATCCACTCGTGCATCATCGGATAGATCGACTGATCGGTGGGATCGACCCCTGAATGGTACACAGCGATGCGGCTCGCCCGCTTGCCGGGCAACTCCTGCCAGTCCAGCGGCTCGCCGAACTCCGCTTCGATCGCCGCCTTGTCTGCCAGCAGGAGCGCGATGCCCGTCTTTCTGTCATCACGCCCGATGTACAGCTCGACGCCCATACGGTCCTTGTTGATGTTGATCGTGCAGGAGATTAGCACACCACTCCTGCCGATCCCGAAGGAACACCAGTGGTCCTTCACGGTCCGTCGCAGTGTGAAGGGGGATCCTTTCCGCTTCAGGAACTCGGCGAAGGAGGCCCAGTAGGCGATCCTCACCTTATGCCGTTCGGCCAGCTCCCCGCTGCTGGCCTGCCGCGAGACGGCGCCGACGCTTCGGCTCCAGTCGTTCGGCTTTGCGACGATCGAGAAGCGGGGGGCAGGTGGGCTTGCCCCGATGCGCAGGACCTCGATCTCAACACCGAAGAAGTCGAACCGCTCGTTGGTGTTCGCGTTCAGCCAGTCGATCGCCGCGCGGTGTTCCTCAAGAAACCTCGTGGCGATCCAGATGACCGTCGCATCGCCTTCCAGGCCTGCGAGGTAGGTCAAGACCTGCCCGAGGTGGCGATGGTCCGTGTCCTCAAGCTGGTTCTCAATGAGCACCAACCCGCCCGTTTCGTCCCGGGCGACGATGTCCGCCGAGAAGCGACCCACGTCCCTCTCCGTCGCTTCGACCTCGATCTCCCCGAGCCAAAGGGTCTCGGCCAGAAGCGCGATGTTCTCGGCCTGCGCCAGCCAGGGCGTGAAGCCGTGCGCCTCGTGGGTCCAGACCTCGCGGACCGGAACGGTGACGAGGCGTCCGAGGTCGCTCATTCCGCAGCCTCGGCGACGGCAGGCGCATCCGAAGCTTCAATTTCGCCCGAGAGCAGCTTCGGGAGAAGAAGGTCGCGCTGGGCGGCGAGGTTTTTGCGCGTTCGCTCCAAGCTGGCAATAAGCATGAACATTGGCGCCACCTGCTCGTCAAAGCCAGAATGAACTTCCGGAGGTGCTGACGGTACAAGTATTCGATTTAGGTTTGCTTGAGTTATTTTTGGCTGAGCGGCTCCGGTAATATGACCATTAATTGGATATCTCTTCAACGCGAGGAAAAGGAAATGCGTCGAGAACTTTCCACTGCCTTGCAAAACGTGGGTGTGATTGTTCGGCCAAAATCTCCCATCTGTAAGTTGAAGTACAGGGAAGCCATCCGGTGTAATAACCGTTCCATCTTCTGCAAAAAGAAGGTATACGCCATCGAATATGTAAGAGTCGATGTGATCGAAGATCTTTGCTGCACCAAAATAGGGATAGGGGCCCTTGCGATTTGCGCGCTCTTTGCCCGAAAGTGGTTTACGAAATCGATCAAAGTTCTGAGCTGCAACGGCAAGCCTTTCCTGGCCCCACTCACCTCCCTTCAGCGCCGAGCCAAGAGGTCGCCGATAAACGAACCATTCCTCATAGGTCCTACGCGCCATCTCCTCCAGGATCGCGATCCGACGCCGGTTCACCTCAATCAAGTCGTCGTAGGCCCCCAAGATCGACGCGATACGGCGCTGAGTTGTCAGAGGCGGTAGCCGGATCGGGAAGTCGGGAAACTTCGCGATTGGGATCCGATCTACCGTCGCGCCTGAGAGCCGGTTCGCTTCGATGGTATCGCGCCACTCGCGGCTGAAGAAGCTGTAGAAGAGAAACTTGGTATCGACTGCAGTCGGGTCGGTTCGGATCAGTGCCGTACGACGCCCGAGGCATCCTCGAAAATTATCCGGAATAATCGCGTATCTGTTCAGCGTGGCCTCATACGTGAAGACGATGTCGCCAGCGCGAGGTGTCACACGCTTCGTCCAGTCGGCGAAATCAGCTTCCGCGATGTGCCGAACGTCTGAGAGATCGAGATGCCCGTCGTCGCTGATATTCCCAATGCCAAGGTATATCGGACCATCATCGGCCAACGGAGGCGTGGCATGTGGGCCGTCATACACGCCAAGCGCCACATCTCTTATCCGCAAGACCTTCCAATCGCTACTCATGCGCCCAGCAGCTCCGCGACATTTTGGGCAATTCTGTCTTGCAGTCGTGACGCATCGGCATTCAATACTTCAAGATCTTCCTGTAGCATTTCAAGCTGCGACCGAAAGTCCTCATCGTCCTGCTTCTCCCCTCGCGCGACTCCGACGTACCGGCCCGGGTTCAGGCTCCAGTCCTGCTTGGCGACCTCTGCCAGCGTCACTACCCGACTAAGCCCGGGCACGTTCGCGTACCGCCCGTCGGGAAAGGTTTCGGCAATCATGGTCTTGCTTCCGGCAGCATCTTCAACAGGCTCTCCACGCCACAGTCGCACTATGTTGGCGAGGAACTCGACATGCTCAGGATCGAAGACGCGATACGCCCGAGTCACCTGTCGGTAGATGTGCCTTGCATCCACGAACAGCACTTGGTCTCGACGAGGACCACCGACCTTGCCTTTGTCCAAGAACCACAGGGTCACCGGCAGGGTCACCGTGAAGAACATATTCGGGCCGACTGCGACGATGCAGTCGACTGCTCCTGTCTCGATCAGCTTCCGCCGCATCTCCCGTTCGCTGCCGCCAGCGTCGCTGGCGCTGTTTGCCATCACGAACCCGGCGCGACCCAAGGGCTTTAGCGCGGCATAGAACAGGCTGATCCAGAGATAATTGCCGTTGTTGACGGTGGGCAGGCCGAAGGGGAAGCGGTCAGGTCGCTTCTTGATGGCGTCCTTTTCCTTGTCGACCCCGTCGACGTTAAATGGCGGGTTGGCCATCACGTAGTCGAATTGCCCGACGACCTCGAACGGCTCCTCGTAGTAGGCGTTAGCCACCCGAATGGTGCCGCCGAGCCCATGCATGGCGAGGTTCATGCGCGCATAGCGCTGCGTCTCGACGACCTTTTCCAGTCCCCAGATCGATAGCTCGCGACCCGGGTCGTTCCGATGGGCGCGGACGAACTTTGCCGAGTGCACGAACATGCCGCCCGAGCCGCAGGCCGGGTCAAGGATGCGCCCGTGGTAGGGCTCGATGATCTGGACGATGAGATCGACGATCGAACTGGGCGTGTAGAACTCGCCGCCCTTTTGCATCTCCTGCATGGCGAACGAGCCCATGAAGTACTCGTACACCTGCCCAAACGCGTCCCCGTCGATGTCGAGCGGCGCGAGCAGCTTGATCAACTCGCGGAGGATCTCGTCCGGCACAGCCCCGTAATTCTTCGGGAGTGCGTCCTCCAGGTCGGGGTTGGCGTCCTCGATCGCTTTCATGGCGTTGTTCAGCGCCTTGCCCAGATCGGCGGCGTCTGGCAGCGTTAGGAGGTGGGAGAAGCGGGCCGTGGGCGCGAGGTAGACGACGCCCCTGGCCTTGAACGCGTCCGGCCCGGGTGGGCCCATGCGGCTGCCGACACGCGGCTGCAGCTCGGCCTCCACTTCTGCAAAGCGGGACTCCGCATAGCGAAGGAACAGGAGACCCAGCACGGGCCGGGAATACTCGGACGGCTTTAGCCCCGAGTTGGCCCGCAATTGATCCGCCACGGACCAGAGCCGCCGTTCTATCTCCGCTACGTCCATCGCCACGCCGCGTCCCCCCAACGACTCAGTTCTTGTCAGCGTATCTGACCACGGCCCTGCTCAAGAAGTCGTTGCAGCTCAGGTCACGGTGAGAATGCAGTTCTCATTTAGGCGCCAAGGTCAAGGTGTCAGAAACTCCGCCTATCCACGAGCGGTCGTTCTTTCACGCTTTCCGCGTGGCGACGCGATTACGCAACCTGGACAGCGTCGATCGAGAGCATCCCGTCGCCTTGACAATTGTCGACCAGGACTGCCCAGCCTCCATCATCCGGACGATCGCAGAATTTCGATCAGCATCTTCCCGCCGTCCCCGATACCGTCCCGCCGTTTTTGCAGCGGCGATGCCCTGCGCCTGTCTGCGCCGTCGGTCGTCGAAGTCCTTCCGCGCGACAGCCGCGAGCATATCCAGCATCATCGCATTGATCGCGGCGAACATGCGCGACTGAAACTCGTCCGTGGCGCCCGTCGCCATGCTCCAGGAGGTCGGCAAGTCCAGAGCGACCACCCGAACGTCGCGGCGAGACAGCTCCGCCTTCAGCCGTGCCCAGTCCTCGGCATTGAGACGCGAGAGGCGATCCACCTGTTCGACGAGCAAGACGTCGCCAGCACGGCAATCATCGAGCAGACGGAACAGCTGAGGCCGCCTCAGCGAGGCACCGCTCTCGTTCTCGATGTAAGTCGCCGCGATCCTGATCCCGCGCTCTTTTGCGAACCGCTCCAGCTCTTCATGGGCGCGCTCGGCGTTCTGGTCGTCGGTTGAGGCACGGAGATAGGCGCGGACGAACATGCGGGCACTCCAGTTCGCTTGAACTGGTTCGCATCATAGCAGTTCGGTATGAGCGGTCAATCGGTGCTTATCGAACCAGCACGAGCGAACGGAAGGCTGGTTCGGCTGGGGTATACCTATACGGCAAGCGATATCAGATGGCCTCGGGACGGCATAGGAAGAATTTAAGATGTACTTGGCACCTTAGGCAAAGGGTCCAGCGGGGGCGATCAGGTGATAAAAGGAATATTCGTCCAGAACTTTATGCGCATTGACGATCGTGTAGATATAGATCTTGGCCCAGTAACAGTACTAGTTGGTGCAAACGGGTCAGGAAAGTCCTCAATACTGAAAGCCGTTCACTGGGCTGTTCGGTGCGCCACACTTCGAGATCACAACAATAATACTTCTTTGGAGCAGATGGACTACGCGCCAAGCAGAGATTTCTTACAGCTTGGACATAAGCGTCGATTGCAGAACAGAGAGGAAATGCCGAAGGTATGCGTTGGCTTTATCGATCAAAACGACCGAGAGACGATAATCAATATTAGTGCCGCGCGGAACGATGCGGGAGCAAAGGCGCCGATTACAGGGCCGCTGGCCAGCGTTCTAACGGCGGAGACACCTCAAACGGCATATATCCCCGGATTGGCGGGTCTTGCTGAGACCGAGAGCCTCCTCGCAACTCCTGTCCTACATCGCCGTGCTGCTTCGGGCGAAGGTGGCTCGGTGCTGCGCCACATACTCCTCGAACTTGCAGGCGGCAACGCCGGAACGGGGAACGCGTACTTCGAACTCGAAGAACTGGGGGGTTGGGTGAGCCGCGTCATTCCTGGCGTGCAGTTCTGGGTCAAATTTGACCGCCTCAGGGATGTGAACATCGATGCCCAGTTCTTGACGCCGGACATGGCGGTTGCTGGTCGGCCGGTTTCCCAGCAACGGAAACCGCTAGAGATGGCGGGTACAGGATTCCTTCAGGTCGTCCAGATCTTCGCTTGCCTTCTCAAGTTCAAACCGAGGTTGCTCTTAATCGACGAACCCGACGCGCACTTACATCCTGGCACGCAGGAGCTGCTTATTAAGGCAATTGAGACGGCCGCAGGAGAATTTCCTGACACCCAGTTTGTCCTTACTACGCACTCGCCAAGCTTAGTGCGCGCATGCAGTGATAAAACGCACGTCAGATGGATGGATAGAGGGAAACGTGTTGCCGTATCTGAAGAAATGGTTCGGCAAAGAATGGGGTGGGGAGCCCTGGATAAGGAGTTAATTATCTTTACAGAAGATGAGAAGACCCTTTATTTGCGGTCGATTATATCGCAATGGCCGGGTCTCTCCCAAAAAGTACTTTTGTGGCCGACGTTTGGAGCGGGTGGGCTTCCGCACGGTGACGCGCTGAAAAAGTTACGCAGCGCACTCGGCGTTTCGGTCATGATACATCGGGACCGAGATTTTATGTCTGAGCCGGACGTTGTTGCTTGGACTAGAAGGCGAAAATACACAGAAAACGACATCCCCGTTTGGATAACAGAAGGATCTGATATTGAGGCGGCCTTTTGCGATGCCGAGCACATTGCTGGACTTTTGGATATTGAAGTTGAAGAAGCGGAAGTTCTATTGCGGAACGCGGTCGAAAGCTTCAACGAATTTGAGGTGGAGCGGGATTTTAATACGTGCCTTCAGGGTGCGACAGCAACGCTTAGCATTGAAGAGAGAAGTGTTCCGTCGGCGCGCTGGCGAGAGTTGGGTGGAGTAGGAAAGAACACCATCAAGGGTAAAGCGATGCTTGAGGCCGTCAAGAACAGCATAAAATCGCGCTATTCGGGTACGGAGGAAAGTAGGAAGCTGGCGGCGCTTGGACGGATTGCTACGCCGGGAACGGTCGAGATTGGTCGAAGTTTGCGAGACGTGATCGAACTGGCTATCCGCGAGGGCATCCCTGAGGTTCGCAGGCCGGATTGAGTTCCAGCTGTGCGCAAACTGGGCTTATCCAAGCTACTGCATTTTGATACTTAGGAGGCGCCCGACCTAACCAGCCGCAACAGCGCCCGGAGTTGCTTCCGCTCCGTTACGGCCTCGGTCGTGTGCTTCCCTGAGCGATAGGCCGGGTTCTTTGCGCCGCGCGGCGGGCCAGGGCTCTTTCCACCGTGGTTGCGGCAGCGGCTCTTGCCCTTCAGCGCCGCCTTGCGGCAGGGCGTCCCCGCGCGGGTTTTCGCTCCGCAGCGGGGCGCGCTGCGCAGGCTCTCGGGCTCGGGACGCTTCACGAGGTCGGCTCTTTCTTTCTGCGACCACCCCCCGTCTGGACGGCGCCGACGATCGCCTGTCCGCCGTCCTGCACGACGACGCGCTTGACCACGACGGTCTGCTCGCTCGGACGGCGCAGCTTTGCGAGAGCTTCGGCGTGAGTGGCAAAGGCGCGCATGATTTTCGACGCGACAACCCCCGTCATGGCGGCGTTCGGATGCAGAACGAGGTCTAGCTGGAGGGCGCGCCCGAGCAGATGCACCGCCGCTGCATGCGCGAGCGCCATCTGCACCGCCAAAGCCGCCTCGACCTCGTTGGTCGGTTCCACGCCCGCGATCAGAGCGAGCGCGGCATTCAAATCCACCTCCGCCGGAGGGCGGCCATAAAGCCCGCCGAGAGCCCTGACGAGCGCGTCGATCTGCGCCTCGACGAAGGCGTCCGATGGCGTGCTGAACGCGGTCTTGGCCTGCGCCATCCAGCGGCCGTAGTCGCCGCCGGGAAAGGCAAGCACGGGCCAGCCATCCTCCGCCTCGCGGACGGACACAGGCGCAAGAGCGGTCCGCTCGTCACGCAATTCAGCCGTAAGGGTCGCCTTGCCGCCCCCCTTGCGCGGTCGGGCGTGGAAGGGACGGGGTGGCAGGTCGCGTCGCCCGATGCGCTCGTCGTTGATTTCGCCTTCTGGCTTCAGTTCGGGCAAATTCGAGCTAGACACACTTCTCACCAAAACTCGGGGAAACACGCGGCGTGCCTCGCGAGCCCTTTGGATTTCGATCCTCCGCTTCGCTCGGATCAACCGCACCTGTCGGTGCGGTCCCCCCAACTTTTTTATTGCTTGGGCCGCACCGAAGGTGCGGATGGCGACACCCGTAGGCGAGGCCATCAACGACATCCCGTGTTCGCGACAGGCGTCGAGGAGGTGAGGAGGTGAGGAGGGGGTATGGGGGAGGGATTCGCAAATCCCGTCAAGCGGCGAAGGGCGCTTATCCACAAAAAAGCGCTCGGAAACGAGCGCATTGGCTCGATCCGTTGCCCGATGCATTGCCCCAGAGTTCTCATTCTCCGGGTAAATTATGGTCGGAGCGATAGGATTTGAACCTACGACCCCCTCGTCCCGAACGAGGTGCGCTACCAGGCTGCGCTACGCTCCGACTTGCGGGCTGTATAGGCAGGCGGGGCTGGCAAGGCAACCTGAATTTCGTTCAGGAGGTCCATGCCGGCCGCGGCAGGCGTCCGGTCATGAGTCGGGCGAGGCGATGGCATCATAGCCGCGGCCGAGGAACTGCAGCAGGCAGAACCCGTGCCCGAACGGGTCGGCAACGGTCACGATGCGGCCCCAGGAGAACTCCCGCATGGGCCCGTCCTGCGTCGCGCCCGCGGCGAGGGCACGGGCGAGCGCCGCGTCGGCGTCTTCCACCGTCACGTCGAGATGGACGGGGGTCCAGTGCCGGTCATAGCGGCGTTTCTCGCCGCCCGCTCCCTCGCCGCCCTCCGGCTTCTCCAGCAGGTAAAGATCGACCGGCCAGCCCCGCAGTTCGGCCACGCCTTCGCCGAAGCGGCGGGAGAGCGTAAGCCCGAAAGCCTGCGTGTAGAAGGCGACCGCACGGGCGAGGTCGGGAACGTCCACGTTGACGAGCAGGCCCATGACGGACTCCGGACATGTTGGCGCGCCATGCTACCCGCCGCCGCGCGCCTCGCCCACCTCCCTGCCGGTTGACGCGGACGCCACCGGTCCAATATCCATGCGCGCGGCACGATGGGGCGTCGCCAAGCGGTAAGGCAGTGGATTTTGATTCCACCATGCGGAGGTTCGAATCCTCCCGCCCCAGCCAACGCCTGTTTTCAGAAATAAAAGCCAGCAAATTCAATGGCTTATAAATCCGAAAACCGGGGTACCTTTCGGAGTTATTGGTAGATTTGCTGGTAGGACAGGCCAATGCGACCTGCCTACCATAGCCTCCGAAAATCTTAGACATCTGAAAAGTCAAGCAAAATCGCGATCGACCACGCAGGTAGATGTGGATTCGAGGCTTTCACCAACGTAGTGACCGGCGCATTCACCATCAAGTTGACGTAACGTCAACGTATAGGCGAGTGATTACGTTTCACTATTCTGTTTAATACGCTCATCAAGGTAGGTAAGGTCTTGCGAGTGGGACAACATGCTCCCAGCAGCCTTGCCGCGGAGAAGTTGTGACTGCCTATTACAACGAGATCGACCCGTATGCCGCCCAGTGGCTACGCAACTTAATCGCAGCCGGCCACACCGCGCCGGGCGACGTAGACGAGAGAGACATTCGTGACGTTCGACCTTCAGACCTCGCCGGCTACACGCAGTGCCATTTCTTCGCTGGCATCGGCGTGTGGAGCTACGCTCTCCGGCGAGCTGGGTGGCCTGACGATCGAGCGGTCTGGACAGGAAGCTGTCCCTGCCAACCTTTCTCCGAGGCAGGCGCAGGGGCAGGGTTTGCTGACGAGCGGCACCTATGGCCGCACTTCCACTATCTCATCGAGCAGTGCCGCCCTCCGCACGTCTCTGGAGAGCAGGTTGCGAGCAAGGACGGTCTCGGCTGGCTCGACCTTGTTCAATCTGACCTGGAAGGAACGGGCTACGCCTGCTGGGCGGTCGATCTCTGCGCTGCGGGCGTCGGCGCGCCACACTTCCGGCAGCGACTCTTTTGGTTGGCCTACGCCGAGCGCGACGGACGCGACAGGTCGAGGTTATCAACGCTCCAACGGAAAAGTGTATCTGAGCTTGCCTGGAGCCGTGACGAGTGCCCTTGGACTACACTACCAGTGCCCGGAAACGCGGCGGATCAGAGGGAGTTTCTATTGCTCCCTGATGGGGCTCCCCACGAAATGGGACGACTGCGCGCCTACGGCAACGCCATCGTCGCGCAAGCCGCAGAAGCCGTTATCGGCTCGTACCTTGACGCAGAGTCAGAGGGACGCGCTGCTCTGGTTTGCGATAGCCGTCTGATTGACGCGGCGGACGTGTTCGACGCCGTGCTCGGATGAGACGAGGGGCCGTAGCCCCTCGTCAAGATCTTGAATCAGTCGATGCGAGGGAAGGGCTGCGAAAGCTCCCACTTCAGATTGAGCGGCTTGCCGCTCTTGAAGTGGTTCCACGCCTCGATGAACAGGGCGCAGCGGACCACGTCGTTGACGCGCGCGTTGCTCTGCTTCTTCACCGAGTCGAGATGGTTCTGGACGCGACGGATGGCGCCGAGGCGACCCTTCTGGAACCCGCTCTCCCACCCCTCTGCGAACTCCTGAGCCTTCTTCTGGTCGGACTCATCAAAGTTGTAGAGCAGGCCGGCGATAAGGCCGGTGGGCTGGCCGGTAACCTTGTAGATGCGGAAGCCGTCGTTCACCCGCTCTTCCAGGCTGGTGCCGGCGTAGCGCTCCTGCATCAGCTTGAGCACCTGGGGAGGCTCCAGCGTGTCGCGCTGCTTCACCCGGTCTTCCTCAATGAGGTACGCCCAGCGCACCGCGGTCGCCAGGTTGCGGGTGTTCTTGTATCCGGCGATCGCGAGGAGGTCGCCGGGGTCGCGGTTCTTGCCCTGGTCCATGACGGCGAAGGCGTCGTCAGGGATGCCGAAGGTGATGTGCGTCTGGAAGGGCTTTCCCGCACGGATGCAAGCCCGAAGACGGTTCTGTCCGTCACGCAGCTTCTTCTGGTCGGAGAACTTCAGCGTGTCGCCCGTCACGACCCAGCGACCCGCCGCCATCTGCTCGGCGTACTTCGCGATCGGCCCAGGCTTCTTCGGGCGATTGCCGAGGTTGTAGACCTCAAGCAGATGCTCGGCGATCGCAGGAGTGATCGTGAAGATGCGCGAGTTCTCGGGCGGATTGACGATGTAGCGCTCGATGCGCTCCAACGTCTTCGCTTCGTCGAGGTTGGCCGTGGTGGTGTCGCTCTGCGACGCCTGCTCGCCTGTGGGCGTCGGGCGCACCCGCTGCCGCACGGGGCCCAAGCGGGCAATATTACTCGTTCCCGGAGGCTGCGGCCCCCGGCTTCCATTTTCGATCGTCATGTTCTCTCGTCCTTGCGTATGAGAGCTGTGCGTCACCCTTGATGCCTGTGACGCGTAGGCAACCGCCACCCTATGTTAAGATTTTGGTAACGGTCAAGCCGGCTGTGCGGAAGCGATAGACGGCAGGCGGGTTTTCCCCAACCGATCGTCCCAGCGCGTCCCAGAACCGCCCGAATCCATGATGGTATCGGTGTTGGTAGGCGCCGGAGCATGGCGGCAAAAAGTCTTTATAAATCAATGGTCTAAGCGAAAAAATCTATCCTCCCGCCCCAGCCAGGCCTTGAGCCTTTCCGGTTACTCCAGATCCTCCAGCTCCTCGTGGATCTCCGCGATCAGGTCGGCGCGTCGCGTGGCGGGGGCGCCGGAGCGGACTTCGAGGGCGAGCGCCATCAGGCGAAGGACAGAGACGAGCGCCGTGTGGGACGGGCCGAGCCCGTGGCTCGCCACGTGGCAGGGAATGACGACGCGCGAGAAGCGCTGGGCGGCGAGGCGGCCCCTGGGGTCCGTGAGGGTGACGACGTTCATGCGCGTGGTGCGGGCATAGTCGATGATCGGCCGCAGCGCCCGGGCTCGCGGGGAAAGCAACAGCAGCACCAGGGCGTCGCGCGGGCCGGTCATGGCGAGGTCCTCGGCGATGGCGCCGGGCTGTCCCCCCAGGAGCTGCACGTCCGGCCTGGCGCGCGACAGCAGCAGGCGGCCATAGCGGGCGAGGCCCTCCTCCAGCCCCATGGCTAGCAGCCAGACGCGCGGGGCCTCGTGGAGCAACTCGCCCACCAGCTCCAGCCGGTCCGAGCCGAGCTCCTCGAAGGTGCGTGTGAGGTTGGCGAGCTCCACCTGCAGGTGCGAGCCGATGGAGTGGCTGGCGGAGATGCGTGCGTCCGGGGCCGGCGAGCGGCTGAAGGGCGCCGTTCGGTTGCGCTCCTCCCGCGCCTGCAGGCGGACCTCGTTGAAGTCGCTGTAGCCAAGGCTGCGGAACAGGCGCGCTGCGGTGGCCTTGGACACCCCGGCCATCTCGGCGAGCTCGGTGGCAGAGTAGGTGAGGATCTCGTCCTCGCGCTCTAGCACGAGCGCGGCCAGCCGCCGCTCGCTGGGGGCCAGCTTCTCGTAGCGTTCCTGGATGCGCAGGGCGAGGCGGGTCGACATCGCTCGGACGGGGTGGGGAAGGGACCTTCAGCGCGCGAACCATGCCGTGGCGGCAGGGCTTCGTCCATGGCCGGCCCTGCTCATGTTGGCGGCAGAGGATGCCGGAATTTTCCGCGTGACAGCGAAGTCCGGCTCTGAAACGATTGTTTCAGTCCACTGAAACAGGAAACGAGCGTGCCCGCAACCGGCCCGGGCACGGGGGGCGCGCATGTCGACGACCAAGCTCATCCGGCAGAAGATCTGGACGCGCCTCAAGGACGTGGCGCTGCCGGATTCGCGCTTCCACCTGAACTTCGCCGAGGTGATACCGGACTTCGAGGGCTCCGAGGCGGCCGTCTCGCGCGTCGAGACACTGGCGGCCTACAAGAATGCCCGCTTCGCTTTCATCACGCCGGACAACGGCCTCGTGGAGCTGCGCCGGCGCATGATCGTGGCCGGCATCCCGTTCGTCATGTCGACCTACGGCATCTATCGCGGCTTCGTCGTCATCGAGCCCGGCATGGTGCCGAAAGGGCACGAGCTCTACGCCGCCTGGCTCGACGGGGCGGAGCATTTCGGCCGGCCCATCTCGCTCGCCGAGATCGCCAGGCGCGGCCGCTTCGACATCATGGTCACCGGCGCCAGTGCGGTGTCGATGGAGGGCGTGCGCTTCGGCAAGGGGCACGGCTTCTTCGACCTCGAATGGGGCATGTTCACCGACATGGGGCTCGCCGACGAGAAGACGCCGGTCGTCGCCGTGGTCCACGACGTGCAGGTTGTCGAGGAGCGGCTGCATCCGAGCCCGACCGACATCCTCGTCGACGTCATCGCCACGCCCACCCGCTTGATCGAGATCGCCCGCCAGCACAGGCGGCCGAGCGGGGTGAAGTGGGAGCTGCTCGAGCCCGAGCAGATCGAGGCGACGCCGCCGCTGCAGGAGCTGCGCCGGCTGCACGGTCTTTCCGCGTGAGCGCGGCCGCCCGGCCGCGGTGTGGGACTGGGAGGGGAAGATGAAACTGACGATCGACAGGCGCCGTTTCCTCGGCGCGGCCGCTGCGGGTGCCGCCGCGGGCCTTCTGCCGCGCAGCGCCTTCGCGGCCACGCCGCTGGCGTTCCAGGCGTCGTGGATCAACGACGCCGAGTTCACCGGCTACTTCGTGGCCATCGACAAGGGCTGGTACAAGGAGGCGGGCCTCGACGTGAGCTACGCCTCGGGCGGCCCCGACGTGATCCCGGAATCGACGCTGATCGCCGGCAAGGCCGACATCACGCTGACCACGCCCGACACCACGGTGAAGGCGATCGCCGAGCAGGGCGCCAAGTTCAAGATCATCGGCGCGCAGTACCAGAAGAACCCGATCGGAATCGTCTCGCTGGCGAAGAACCCGGTCAAGACGCCGAAGGACCTGATCGGCAAGACGCTCGCCGTGCCGCCGGTCAACGTCATCTCCGTCGAGGCCATGCTGAAGCTGAACGGAATCGACAAGTCGAAGGTGAAGATCGTGCCCTACGAGTACGATCCCACGCCGCTGATCAAGGGCGAGATCGACGCTTCGCTCGATTTCACCACCAACGTGCCCTACACGATCAAGACCCAGGGGGCGGAGGCCGTCTCGTTCCTGCTCTACGATTTCGGCTACTCCATCTACAACGACACGGTCGTGGTGACCGAGGAGACGCTGAAGACCAAGCGTCCCGCCCTCGTGGCCTGGCTGAAGGCGAGCCGCAAGGGCTGGGTCGAGGCTCTCAAGGACCCGGCCGTCTACCCGCCGCAGTTCAAGGACACCTGGTTCAAGGGCACGGGCCGCACCATCGACAACGAGGTCTACTTCAACACCGCGCAGAAGCCGCTCATCGAGGCGCCCGGCGGCATCTTCTCGATGTCGGACGAAGGCATCGCCAAGAACATCGAGGCGCTGGCCCAGGTGGGAATCAAGGCGGACAAGAGCATGTTCGACACCTCGCTCCTCGCCGAGATCGGATGAGCGCGGGCAGCGACCTGCTCTTCGCCGACGTATCGAAGGCATTCCGGTCGCGAACTGCGAATGTGCAGGCCCTGCAGGGGGTGAGCCTGTCCTGTGAGGCGGGCTCGCTCACCGCGCTCGTCGGGCCCTCGGGCTGCGGCAAGTCCACGCTGCTGCGGATGGCGCTCGGGCTGGACGAGCCGGACACGGGACGCGTCGCCATCGGCGGCGCGCCGCCGCGCGAGGCGGTGAAGGCAGGGCTCACCGGCGTCGCCTTCCAGGACGCGGCCCTGCTGCCGTGGCGCTCGGTGGAGGACAACGTCGCCCTGCCGCTCGACGTGCTCGGGCGGCCGCGCTCCGGCGCGCGGGACGAGATCGCGGGGCTCATCCGCCTCGTGGGCCTCGCCGGGTTCGAGAGGGCCCTTCCCGGCGAACTCTCCGGCGGCATGCGCCAGCGCGTCGCTATCGCTCGCGCGCTCGTCACCACTCCGGCGGTGCTCTTCCTCGACGAGCCCTTCGGCGCGCTCGACCAGATCCTGCGCCGGCAGATGAACATCGAGCTGCAGCGCATCTGGCTGGAGTCCCGGGCGACGACGCTGCTGGTGACCCACGGCGTGGACGAGGCGGTCTTCCTCGCGGACCGGGTGGCCGTGATGGCGAGCCGCCCCGGTCGCATCCTTCGCGTGGTCGACATCCCGTTCGCGCGCCCGCGCCCGGCCAGCCTCTTCTCGGACCCCGCCTTCCACAGGGTCGCCGATGCCATCGCGGAGGCCCTGCACGGGAACGACGCATCATGACCGGCCGCCACCGCGCCGAGGCGGCGGCCGCGCTCGTCGTCCTCTTGCTCGCCTGGGAGATCGCGGGCCGCTACGCGCTCGTTGCGGGAGGCGCTCTTCCGGCCCCCAGCCAGATCCTCGTCCGCTTCTGGGCAGACCGGGAGGACTACGCCCTGCATGTCGGCGTGACGCTGCATGCCGCGCTGGTCGGCTTCGCCGTCGGCAATGCCGTGGCGATCCTCGCCGGCATCGCCTTCGTGCGCTGGCCGCTGACGGCCACGCTGTCGCGCGGCATCAACGTCGCGCTCTTCGCGCTGCCGCCCATTGTCGTGGTGCCCGTTCTGGTGCTCGTCATGAGCGGGCTCTCGCCCCGCATCACGCTCGCCGCGCTGGGCTGCTACTTCCCGACGATGACGGCGACGGTGCTGGGGCTCACGCTGGTGGACCCGCGTCCCGTTGACGTGGTGCGCGCCTATGGCGGCGGCCCCGGCGCGGTGCTGCGCTTCGTGCGCCTGCGCAGCGCGCTGCCGGCCATCCTGGGTGGGTTGAGAATCGCCGCGCCCAACGCCGTGCTCGGCGCCATCCTGGCGGAGTTCGGCGGGGGAGGGCGGTGGGGACTGGGCGCCTACCTGCTGGGTTCGCTGGGCCGCGCCGATCCCGCGCGGCTCTGGGGCATCGGCCTCGTCGCCACGCTGATCGCGGGCCTCGCCTACGGCCTCTTCGCCCTGTTGGCGCTGCGGGTGACGGGAGCGTCGCGCGCCGTCACGGTGCCGGCCTCGGCCACGCCGGCGCTCGGCGTGCCCGCCGGCCCTGCCTTGCGCGTCGTCCTGGCGGTTTCGGCGGCCGTGCTGCCCTTCCTTGTCTGGTGGGCGCTGGTGCGCGGCTTCGGCCTGCCCGAGCTCATCGCCAAGACGCCGGCCGGCGTATTTGACTACCTCTTCCTCGCCGAACGCGCCGCGGAAGCCCGGGCGAAGCTCGGTGCCGCGCTGGAGGAGACGCTGCCGCTGACGCTGCTCGGGATGGCGGCGGGGCTGGCGGCGGCGCTGGCGCTGGCGCTCCTCGCTGAGCTCTCGCCGGGGCTGGGCCGGGCCCTGCTGCCGGTCTCGCTCGTCACGCAGTCCATGCCGCTGGTCGCCCTGACGCCGCTTCTCGTGCTGCTGCTCGGCCGGGGGGTCGCGTTGACGCTGGCGGTGACGGTCTCGGTCACGTTCTTTCCCGCCTTCGTGACGATAGCCCAGGGGCTCGCCATGACGCCCCAGGCGGCGCTGGACGTCCCGCGCGCCTATGGCGCGAGCGGGTGGACCCGGCTGCGGCTCGTGGCACTCCCGGCCTCGACTCCTTACTTGCTCGCGGCCGCCCGCCTCGCCGTTCCTCGTGCCCTGCTGGGCGTGATGATCGCGGAATGGCTCGCCACGGGGCGCGGACTGGGCAACCTGCTCAATCAGTCGCGCGGCTATCTCGACTACGGGATGATCTGGACGGTCGCGCTCGTCAGCATCCTGCTCTCGGTGGCCTTCTACCAGGCCGTCGTGCTGGTCGAGCGCGTCGTGCTCCGGCGCATGGGCATGCAGCACGGCTGAGCGGGCTTCCCGCCATGTGCGTCCCATCACGCCAAGGTGAAGCGGGCGGGGGCAGTGTCACCGTCGCGTGGAATTAACCATGCGTTGCGTAACTAACTTGATAGGCGTCAACTGCGCATCGGGTCGCACCTCCCGCAGAAGGCTGCGGCCGCTGAGGGGAGAAACAACCATGAGCAACGCGCACGCCCCGTCCCCCGAGCACATCCTGCAGCTCGGACTCGGCTTCTGGGGGTCGAAGACATTGCTGACGGCCATCGAGCTCGGCCTGTTCACCGAGCTCGCCCGCCATCCGTCCAACGCGGCCGACCTGACGAAAAAGCTCGGCCTGAACGGGCGCGGCGCGCTCGACTTCTTCGATGCCCTCGTCGCCATGCACATGATCGAGCGGCGGGACGGGATCTACAGCAACACGCCTAATGCCGACATCTTCCTCGACCGTGCCAAGCCGACCTATGTCGGCGGCATCCTCGAGATGGCCAACGCCCGGCTCTACCCGTTCTGGGCCCATCTAACAGAAGCGCTGAAGACTGGCGATCCCCAGAACGAGGCCAAGCGCGGCGAGAACTTCTTCGCGCGGATCTACGAGGATCCCGATCGCCTGCGCGGCTTCCTCCAGGCGATGAGCGGCATCTCGGCCGGCGCGGCGCATGCCATCGCCGCGAAGGTTCCGTGGCGCGACTTCAAGTCCGTTACCGACGCGGGTGCGGCGCAGGGCATGGTGCCGGTGACGCTGGCCCGCGCCCATCCGCACCTCCAGGCCATCGGCTACGACCTGCCGCCCGTCGGGCCGGTCTTCGAGGATTTCGTCAAGGCCAACGGCCTGTCGGACCGCGTGCGCTTTCAGGCGGGCAATTTCTTCACCGATCCGCTGCCGTCGACCGACGTCATCGTGATGGGCCACATCCTCCACGACTGGGACCTCGCGGAGAAGCGCCAGCTCGTCGCCAAGGTTCATGGCGCGCTGCCAAAGGGCGGAGCCTATGTCGTCTACGACGCCATGATCGACGATGACCGCAGGGAGAACGTCTTCGGGCTGCTGATGAGCCTCAACATGCTCATCGAGACTCCCGGCGGCTTCGACTACACGACCGCCGACTGCGTCGGCTGGCTCAAGGAAGCGGGCTTCACGAACATCCGGGTCGAGCATCTCGTCGGGCCGGACTCGATGGTCATCGGCTACAAGTGAACATCAGCCCTGCCGTCCGCGAGGATTCGGGCGGCAGGGTTGCCTCGTTCGCGGAAAATCAACGGAATCATTCGAATTTGAATGAATTTCTTAAGCAATCGTAAACGGGCGAAGTGCGAACAATTTGATCAAAGGTCTTCAGGATTTGGAATCATGGCCTACCGCGAACCCGTTGCCATCGAAATGTCGAAGGACTTCCGTGTCCGCCAGGCCACGGTGCGCCCGGCCGTCGCCAAGGAACGCAAGGGAGGCGATGCGGTCTTCGCCGCCATCGTGATCGCCATCGCCGTCGGAGCGGGGCTGCTCTTCGGGCTCTTCGCCTCCGGACACCTGGTTCTCCCGCGCTTCTGAGCAGACGTCATCTCGCCTGCCGGGCGCGCAGCCCATGCGCCGCGCGCCGTTCCGCTCCATCGCTCCGTGCTCGCTCCTTGCGCCACGCGCCCGGTCTGATACGTCCCTCACGACGCCCTTCACCGCCTCCCCAGCGAGCCGGTGCGGAGAAGACCGATCGGTAGGGAGGACCCGTCCATGACCGTCAGGCTTTCGCTGGCCACCCTGGGCCAGGCATCCGCGAAGGCGGCCGTCCCGTCCTATTCGCGGGGCGACCTGAAGCCCGGCATCATCCATTTCGGCGTCGGCAATTTTCACCGCGCCCATATGGCCGTTTATCTCGATGAGCTGTTCGGCATGGGGCTCGACCATGGCTGGGCCATCCTCGGCGCAGGGGTGCTCCCCTCCGACGCAGTCATGCGCGACAAGCTCGCCGGCCAGGACTACCTCACCACCGTGGTCGAGCAGGATGTGAACCGCAGCGGCGCGCGCGTGACGGGCGCCATGGTCGGCTTCCTCGACCCGGCCGACCGCCAGGGGATGATCGAGGCCATGGCCGCGCCGGCCATCCGCATCGTCTCGATGACGATCACGGAAGGAGGATACTTCATCAATCCGGCCGTGGGCCGCTTCGACCCCACCTACGCACCCATCGCCGAGGACGGCCGCAATCCGGCGGACCCGAAGACGGTGTTCGGCCTCATCGTCGCCGGGCTCAAGCGCCGGCGCGAGCGCGGCATCCCGCCCTTCACCGTCATGTCCTGCGACAACATCCCGGGCAACGGTCATGTCACGCAGGAGGCGGTGGCGGGCCTGGCGCGCCTCTCGGATCCGGCGTTTGCCGACTGGATCGATGCCAACGTCGCTTTCCCCAACGCCATGGTCGACCGCATCACCCCCGCCACCGGCCAGCGCGAGCGCGACATCGCCCGCGACGCCTACGGCGTCGAGGATGCCTGGCCCGTGTTCTGCGAGGAGTTCAAGCAGTGGGTCCTGGAGGACCATTTCCCGCTCGGCCGGCCGGCGCTGGAGAAGGTGGGCGTGCAGTTCGTGAAGGACGTCGCGCCCTTCGAGCACATGAAGATCCGCATTCTCAATGGCGGCCACGCCTCCATTGCCTATCCGGCGGCGCTGCTCGACATCCACTTCGTGCACGAGGCCATGGAGGATCCGAGCGTCTCGGGCTTCCTCGACAAGCTCGAGCGCGAGGAGATCGTCCCCATCGTTCCGCCGGTCCCCGACACGAACCTCGACGACTACTTCGCCCTCATCGTGCGCCGCTTCGCCAACCCCAAGATCGGCGACACCATCCCGCGCCTTGCGCAGGACGGCTCCAACCGCCAGCCGAAATTCGTGCTGCCGTCGACCGCCGACCGGCTTCGCCAGGGGCTGGACGTGAAGGGACTGGCGCTCGTCTCCGCCTTCTGGTGCCGCTACCTTGCGGGGACCACCGAATCGGGCAAGCCCATCGAGATCAACGACGTCAACGCGCCGCGCCTGCAGCCGACCGCCATTGCAGCGAGGCAAGACCCGGACGCGTTCCTCGTCCACGACGACATCTTCGGTCTCGTCTCCGGCTCCGATCTCTTCCGCCAGCGCTTCGCGACGGCCCTGCGCAGCCTGTGGTCGGTCGGCACGCGCGAGACCATCGCGCGTTACAAGGCCGGGACACTCTGACCGCGTCACCACGGCGCCGCCACTCGCCATGGAAGTCGCGGGCGGGATGGTGCTAGGCTCCCGGCAACGACAAGAGCCGGGAGGATCGCCGTGTACGTGACCGAGGCGGGTGACAAGGTCTTCGTGGTCGACGGCCACATCCATCTGTGGGATGCGCGCCCGGAAAACCGGCGCAACCGCTACGGCCTCACCTTCATCGAGAGCTTCTGGGGCGGCCACACCGGCATGACGCCGAAGGGCCAGGTCTGGGACTTCGAGCGCTTTCTCCACTACGGGGTCGAGGGCGCGGCGAAGGACCTGTTCGAGGACGGCTATGTCGATGTCGGCGTGATGCTTCCGACCGACCTGCGCGAGTTCTACGTCGACGGCTTCAACACCGTCGAGCAGTGTGCCGCTTTCAAGCGCGCCTATCCCGACAAGGTCGTGCTCAACGGGCGCTGCGACCCGCGCGAGGGCGAGCGCGGGCTCGACAGGCTGCGGCGCGAGCACGAGACCTGGAAGTTCAAGGGCGTGAAGCTTTACACGGGTGAGTGGAACGGCGTTTCGAAGGGCTATTCGCTGCGCGACGACTTCGTCGGCGACCTGATGGAGGCCTGCCGCGACCTCGGCATTTCCATCATCCACGTCCACAAGGGCCCGACCATCCACCCGCTGAGCCTGGACGCCTTCGACGTGCGCGACGTCGACCATGTGGCGACCGCCTTCCCGGACCTGAAGTTCGTCGTCGACCATTGCGGCATGCCGCGCATCGACGATTTCTGCTGGATCGCGGGGCAGGAGCCCAATGTCTATGGCGGGCTCGCGCTGGTGACGTCCTTCATCCACGCGCGGCCGCGCTACTTCGGCCAGATGCTGGCCGACCTCCTCTACTTCCTGGGTCCCGACCGGCTCATCTTCGGCTCCGACTATGGCATCACCAGCCCGAAATGGATCGTCGAGGAGTTCATGGCCTACCGCTTCCCCGACGACCTCGCCCGCGAGGCGCAGAACGAGCTGACGCTCGACGTGAAGCGCAAGATTCTCGGGCTCAACGCCGCGAAGCTCTACGACCTGCCCGTCCCGGCGGAATGCCTGCCGGCCGCAGAGGCCGCGGGCCGTGTCGATGCGGCCGCCTGAGGTCCCGCCGCCCCGGCTGGACGGGCCACCGGCACGGACGGCGGACGTGATGCTGGCGCTCGACGGCGTCATGGACCCGGAGCTCGACGAGTCCGTCGCCGCCATGGGGTTCGTGGAGAGTGTCGTCGTCGATTTCGGCGCGGTGGACGTCGCCTTCCGGCTGCCGACCTTCTGGTGCTCGGCCAACTTCGCTTTCCTGATGGCCTCGGACATGAAGACCGCGGTCGAGGCGCTGCCGTGGGCGGAGAGTGTGTCGGTCAGGCTCGTCGATCACTTCGCCGCGAGGCGGATCAATGACGGGCTGGCGCAGGGCTGGGATTTCGAGCGCGTCTTCTCCGGGGAGGCGACCGAGGGGCTCCAGCGGGTGCGCCGGACATTCCGGGAGAAGGCCTTTCTCGGCCGCCAGGAGGCACTGCTGCGGTTGCTGGCGACCGACCGAACTCCCGGCGAGAGCCTCGCTCTCCGAATGGCCGGGCTGGAGCGGCTGGCGGCCTGCCGCTCGAATGACGCGGTGACGGCCGCCGCGCGTCGTTATCTCGCCGCGCGCCGCATCGACGGCGGTCCGGCTGGCTCGTCGGACCCCGCCTTCACCACGCTGGACGGCGCGCTGATCCCGCCCGAGCGTTTCCACGATTATCTCCGCGGCATCCGCAGGATTCGCGGCTCCGCCCAGGCCAATGCGGAACTCTGCCGGATCCAGCTCGAGGCCCGCTATGCCGGGGCCGCCGCGGGGCAGGGGACCACGCTGGAAGGCGCCAGGCTGGAGGAGCCCCCGCTACCCCGGCTCCCGCGGGAAACGGACGGAAATCACGCCGAAAGCCGCTCCGACGCGCCTTGACACCGGGGAAGGGGTGCTGCTTTGCTCGCGTTCCCCCGACCGTCGCACAGAATACGATGGAGGGGGAGGGGGAGGCACGATGCTGGTTCCGCAAGGCGTTTCCATCGACGCGGCGACGGGTTCCGTCTCGCCTTCGACCGGTCGTTACGAGAAGCGCGTCAGCGAACTCGCGGGCCTCTACCGGGACCGGGTCGCCGTGTCCGACCACCTCGCCCGCCGGGGCGACACGCTGGCCTATGAGGTCGTCGACTACCGGCATCCCGAGAGCGACATCGCCTTCGGCACGACGATCATGCAGCCAGGCCGAATCGGCGCCGAGTACTTCATGACGCGCGGCCACTTCCACATCCGACGGGAATGCGCGGAGACCTACCAGACGCTGCGGGGTCGGGGGATCCTGCTGCTCGAGTCGCGGCAGGGCGAGACCCGCACGGTGGAGATGAAACCCGGCATCGTCGCCTATATTCCGCCCGACTGGGCCCACCGGTCGATCAATGTGGGCGACGAGCCCCTGATCTTCGCGTGGTTCTGCGCCACCGACGCGGGCCACGACTATGGCGAGATCCTCGAACGCGGCATGCGCATGCTCGTCGTCGAGCGTGAGGGCGAGCCGCGGCTCGAGCCAAACCCGAGCTACGCGGCCTGAACGGCCGAGGAGAGGAGGGCTCCACCGGCGAACTCGGCAAGACCCGCGCGAGGAATCCGCGCAAGCGAAGAAAAGGACCTTGGGAGGTAAAACCATGAAAATCAAAGCTCTTCTGGCCGGGACCGCGCTCGCGCTCGGCCTTGCCGCCGGCGCTCAGGCCGGCGAGTTCGACGGAGTCACCGTCAACATCCTTACGCAGACGGGCCCGGCCATCTCCGGCCCGATGCAGAAGCGGGCTCCTGACTTCGAGAAGCTCACCGGCGCCAAGATCAACGTGATCACCGTGCCCTTCTCCGACATCTACCAGAAGCTCCTCACCGACTGGGCCGCCGGCACGAACTCCATCGATGCCGCCGTCTTCGCCCCGCAGTGGATGGTCGACTTCGCCGGCGCCGGCTATCTCGAGGACCTGACGCCGCGCATGGACAAGGACACGAAGCTGGAGGAGAACGACGTCGCGCCGTTCTTCCGTGACTTCTCGCAGAAGTTCAACGGCAAGTCCTACATGATGACCTTCGACGGGGACTTCCACCTCGTCTACTACCGCACGGACGTGCTCGAGAAGCTGGGCAAGAAGCCGCCCCAGACGTGGGACGACTATCTCGACATCGCCAAGGCCGCCAACGGCATGGACATGAACGGCGACGGCAAGCCCGACTACGGGTCCTGCATCGGCAAGAAGCGCAGCGCCCAGGGCTACTGGTTCGCCACCTCGGTTGCCGGCGGCTTCATCCAGTCGCAGGGCACCAGCCAGGGCGTGTTCTTCGACACGGCCGACTTCAAGCCGCTCATCGACAACGAGGCGTTCCGCAAGGCGCTGGAGATCTACAAGGAGACCGGCAAGTACGGGCCGCCTGACGAACTCAACCTCGACGTCGCCGACACCCGCCCGCTCTTCGCCTCCGGCCGCTGCGCGCTGACCATGGACTGGGGCGACATCGGCCCGATCTCCATCGACGACAGCATTTCGAAGGTGAAGAACAAGGTCGGCACGGTGATCCTGCCGGGTTCCAAGAGCGTGCTTGACCGCTCGACCGGCAAGCTCGTCGCCTGCGATGCCAAGACCTGCCCCTACGCCAAGGACGGCGTGAACCATGCTCCCTACGCGGCCTTCGGCGGCTGGGGCGGCGGCATCAACGCCAAGGCCAAGGACAAGACGAAGGACGCGGCCTACGCCTTCTTCTCCTACCTGGCACAGCCGGCGCAGTCGAACGTCGACGTCACCATCGGCAATACGGGCTTCAACCCCTTCCGCGTGTCGCAGTTCGCCGACCTCGCGGGCTGGCAGAAGGCCGGGATGACCGAGGCATCCGCGAAGAACTATCTCGGCGCGCTCGCCGACAGCCTCAACAGCCCGAACATGGTGCTCGACCTGCGCATTCCGCAGAACCAGCGCTACCAGCAGATCGTGATGGACACGGCCCTGGCGCGCTATCTCGCGGGTGAGCTCAACACGGACCAGACCGTCCAGGCCATCGTGACCGGCTGGAACGAGATCACCGAGGAACTCGGCAAGGACGGCCAGCTCGCGGCTTACAAGGCGACGATCGGCGCCAAGTAAGGCCACACGCCACCGTCGCCGCCGGCTCCGGCCGGCGGCGGCTCGCTTCAGGAGGACGAGACGCCGCCATGGCGACGACCCAGAGCATGATGACGGCGGTCGATCACCAGGCGCCCGTGCGCGAGAGTTTTTCAGACTGGGTCGACCGGCAGGCGGGCCGCTTTTTCCTGATGCCGGCAGTGCTGATCATCCTCGTCTTCTCGATCTTCCCGCTCATCATCTCGCTGCTCTTGTCCTTCTCGAGCTTCCGGCTGGCGCTGGGGGGCTACAAGCTGCAATTCGTCGGGATGCTGAACTACAACAAGCTGCTCTTCGGTACGCAGCAATTCCATTTCATCGGCACCGTGGCGGAGGTGCCCTGGTACGGATGGCTGATCGTCCTTGCCACCGCCGCGATCTGCACCTGGCTTCTCCTGCGCTATCTGCGCAGCGGGCGCGCCGGCATCGCCGGCACGCTCGGCCGGCTGGTCACCATCGCCTTCGCCGTCGCCGTCGCCTGGATGATCGCCCGGACCGTCGGGCCCGCAGGGCTCTTCGGAACGGTGACGACCACGCTGTTCTACGTCATCTGCGGCGTCGCGCTCCAGTTCGCGGTCGGCCTCGGGCTCGCGCTGCTCTGCGCCAATCCGGTCAAGGGCAAGGCCTTCTTCCGCGTCGTCTTCTTCATCCCGCTGATGGTGACGCCGGTTGGCATCGCATACACCTTCCGCATGCTGGCGGACACGGCGGTGGGCCCCTTCGCGCCGATCTGGCGCATGTTCGGATTGGCCGAGGCGTCGTGGTCGGCGCAGCCCTGGTCGGCGCGCCTCGTCGTCCTCGTCGGCGACAGCTGGCAGTGGATCCCCTTCATCTTCATCGTCATGCTCGCGGCCGTCGAGAGCCAGCCGCGTGACAGCGTGGAGGCGGCCGAGCTCGACGGCGCCAGCAAATGGCAGATCTTCCGCGACATCACCTGGCCGTCCATCGCGCCGGTGGCGGCGACGGTGGTGCTGATCCGCTCCATCGAGGCGTTCAAGATCATCGACCTGCCCAACATTCTGACGAATGGCGGACCGGGCATCGCGACGGAATCCCTCACGCTGCATGCCTTCCAGGAATGGCGGGCGCTGAACCTTGGCGGATCGGCGGCGGTCGCCTACACGCTGCTGATCGTCTCGACCATCGTCTGCGTGTCCTTCTTCAACTTCGTCGCCAAGCCGCTCAGGGAGTCGCGCTCATGACCACGCGCCCCGGCTTCTTCGAACCGCGCGAGATCGGCCAGATGTCGCCGGGCGGCCGCATCATCGTCTACGGCCTGCTGATCCTGTGGACC